>WLWD01002272.1_pt1 | contig 109745 bp, 84 predicted proteins | sample 6712731 | NCBI WGS metagenome assembly WLWD01 (sample SAMN12718690, study PRJNA576275) | sponge metagenome | isolation source: marine sponge | host: Mycale hentscheli | place: New Zealand: South Island, Marlborough, Capsize Point | collected 2014-11-01 | reverse complement strand
GGGATTATCCCGATTTTTTTAGCCTTTCCCGGTTTCCCGTTTTTTTTTAACCTTTCCCGGTTTTTTTAGCCTTTCCCGAATCCCCGGTTTGCAATAGGATTTCCCGGAATTCTGATAGAGTTAACCAATTATCGGTCAAATACTCGAAATAGAGTACCCGTTATTAAGGTCCACGTAACGCCAAATACTCGATTCCTACAACAAAGGGGGTTAATAACTATTAGCCAACAGCTGCACACAATAGTCTGCAAGTTAGTCTGCTTGATATCAGTGGTTTGTGTAGTGGTATAGCTATCTGTACAGCATATCTACAAGGGTGGTTACTATAAAACACTTTTCATATAAACTTGGTTGAAAACACTGAAACAAAGAATAAAATATTGTTGTATGAAATAATAGCACAACAGCAAAAGTTCATCATTTGGTACAGGTGAGTGAATCAAGAATGGCTGAAGTCTTCTCAAGGAGGTTAGTGATTATTCAGTAATATTCAGGATCCAGAGTTGGAACACAAGTAGCTATAAATAGCCAGGCTGTTTTGGTAGACTGTTGGACGTCAGTGGTGTTCTCAAGCGAAAAATAGACCTGGAAAGTATCAAATAGAACAAAGAAATGACACAGAACTTCACTTATTACTCCTTTCTGATCAAGATTATTAGCTAAATTCAGTTGTTTCTGTTGTTTACTTCCGCTTGTCAAAATATAGTGTATGTATGTCCATTCCTGTTTGACTCACAACCATTACTGACATCTCTGTAGGTGTCTTTCATGGTAATACCATAGCTAGCTTTCTGAACCTAGGCAACGCGAAGTAGCGTGCCGAAGCTTAGCAACGACTTAGCAGATTTTCTCGTAGCCCTGGCATTATCTTCTATAATCACAGACTGGAACACTCGGGCTCTTAATTTCTTTCAGCAATATTCATGCTATCTTCATGATATTCATGATGGTTAATTAGTGGGCGTGGCCTATCCCGATTTTTCATTTTAGAAAGTTGGCAACTATGTTTCTGGCTCTTTTAAGCTTAGGAGGACCGCAATCGCTCATGTCAACCTCTACAATAACCGTGAATCTACTCCTGCATTTGTGATACTGACGATCTTTTCCCATTTCGCGTAGAGACACCCTTTACCTTTTGCCGGTTAAAGTAACTTTCCGGGACAAATAGTAGTCTCTTCCGGGACCGGGGACAAAGTTAACAAATCCGGGACGGTCCCGGACATTTCGGGACGGTTGGAGCCTATGAGTCTCATACTCAACGAGCAAAAGTTGAAAATTTCTTTAAGCATGCAAACCATTTGCAACACATTTTCCTTCTTGTTGATGTGTTGTATAATTCCAATTGTATTTTTCTGTGCTATTTTTACCAGTTCATCATCTCCAATCTCACAAAATTATAAGTTACTTGTGCAAAATCCAATTATTACCTTCATTTACAATTAGGCTTGTAAAAAGGGAACTGAATTACATTAGTGATTTATAATGGAAATTGTCCATCCTAAGCCAAGTATGTTTCTGTTTTTTTTTTCAGTCCACTCATTGGATTACAGATTCACATGTAATCTAGAGTAACCCATTCTGCTTGTCCTGAAGGCTTATACAAATTTTAATTGAGAAATGGGACTGATAAACACATGCAGACAGATATATTGAGTCTACTCTAACTTTAAATCATAGAACACTTTTCTTGCTTTAATTTATTTCAGACTGGCTGCTTTTAAACCTACTCTGACTTGTATAACCCATTCATTGACAAAAAGTACTTATAGGCACTTATGGATAATGTAATGCATATTTTTTCCCCTAAACGACAAATGTTAAAGCTTAACTTCCATCAAGAGCATGGCTACTAATGTTCTATTACTTATATCCTTAGAATAATAATAGATATTTTCGTAGCTAAGTTAATCAGGCTTAAACAATAACTTGACAGCGGTTAGAAATATGGCCAGAAATGTTTGTTCAACTGGGGTGGTAGATATCATCTGCAATGCAACTACTTATCAGAGAGAGAAACAGAGAGGAAAGGGTAGAAGAAATATATATCTACTGTGGGTAAAGAATTGAGGTTAGATGGTAAGACTTGCTTGCTAAAGCAGTTGTTCCATTACTTGTTAAAGAAACTGCAAGTTTTCAAATTGAGTGCCACTAGAGTGCTGTAAGTGGCAAATATACCAGCAGCTATAATCATGTCAAAGAAAAGATGAAAGTCGATATTCCAGGTAAGATAATCAGCAATTTACATTGTACATTCATAAAAAAAAGTAAGAAATAGTTTTCCAGGTAAGTATCTAAGGATGATGTTTTTTTCTTTAGTAAGCTCAGGTGTACAAGGTGTTAAATTAGAAATGTGAAGTATAAGTAAGGGAATTGCTAGAGGGAAGTGTGTGAGTGTGAGGAGAAGGACTGGAATTATAAGCCTTATATTCTTTTGTTCTTTGTTGCTCTTTTGCCGAGTTTGCGGTCACACCTTCCTGGTTGACAGTGGCCAACAGCATTGCTAAATTGTGCACATAAAAGTATTATTACTGCATTGGAATGCATACAGATCACGTTGTTATACTATTATGTTATGGTCACCATAACAACTAGATGGTTTGTTGTTAGGCTACAAAAATTGACCACAAATATTGAACAATACATGTACTTTCACATTATATATGATTGCTAGTTATTTTTTGGACTCCTGATTTTATATTAAATTTTAAACGGTACAACAATGCTCACTGTTTTACAGTTATTTATTTCAAAGTGAATTCCTACAATTGTGTCTGCTGTCGGGGTTCTCCACTGATCCGTGGATGCTAGAAGGCCTCGCACTTGGTAACAGCAAGTCGCTGCCACCAGAATGACTAGATCTCTAGCGGGTCGCTGCCACTGCGCCAGAGGCAAGAATTCTTGCTTAACTAGAGTTTAGTTTAATCTAACATTAAAATGACTTACAAAAACTCAACGACTTAAATACAAGAAAACCCCAGTGACAACATATGATGCATAGATTGACCAAATATGACTAAATATGGAAATAACTGAAACACGACGTAACACACATACATACACATAAATCTGTTCCCACAAACTCAAAAGCACAAACATCTCGTGGCTAATTAACACAATCAACAAATGTTTCTGTACACAAACATATACAGCTTCTTGTGCCTTGGTTCTTTCCAATGTGGGCTGACTCCTGCTTTAGCCCACATCTCCCCCCTCCTTCAAAGATTGCTCGTTCCCCTCTGTAACTTCGTCTCCTTCATTGCTGAAACAACGGCTTAGCTCGTCAGCGACAACGTTCGATCTGCCGGATCTGTATTCCATCTTGAAGTTGTAGTCAGCCAACTTGAGTGCCCATCCATAGACGCGTCTGTTTTCTTGCTTCCCATCCTTCAAGTTCAGGAGACCCTTGTGGTCCGTTACCACCACAAAACTCTGTCCGTACAGGTAGTAGCCGAAGTGTCTGACGGCCTCGTATAAGAAAGCAATTCTTCAAGACGCCGCCATTAAAGACCTTCACCTGGAAAATCCAGAATAAGTGGAGCTCTCGATTTGTTGATTGGCACAGATGCACTTGTTAGTGAATATAAATGACAAATATGAATAAATCTAATAGCTCACCTACTTGTGCATAGAGGAAATTTTAATATATAATGTTGACTAACTTGAAGAACTCTTATAATGTACTGGTTTATTTGTACATCATATGTGGGATAGTAAGCATAATGTGTTTTTATCTGGTCTAGAATTGACAGTGTACTTCACAATGCCACGATATGAAGTTATGTATGGAAGAGATTTCAATGTATGTGTAGAATCAGAAGGTGTGATTGCCGAAGGAGTTTCTATTCCAGTATATCTGACTATAACTGTAAATGGTAAGAATAAAACCAACAAAGGAGCCCATTCTTATTAGTTGATGATCATGTCCGACAAGTTTGAGAGTTTATATATACATGTGTTGTATTGGAACATACTTGTAAATTCATTAATAGTATTCAATCACTGGTACTATCATTATATAAGTTGTATTTGTATTTTTCCCTAATCTTCTTCTTTGGTAAAACTATACCTCTACACATAACTATTATTATATCACTTGCTTCTCATTCTCACTAATTTAATTATTCGCTGAAGACTATATACTGTAGGAAGATGTTTCGGTAAGGAGGGATCCATATAGGCCCGTTTTTGGGTTAAAAATTGTTCATTTGAGAAGTTATCTCGTGAGATAGTGCCCCAAAATTATGGGGGGGGGGGGGCTCCAGCCCCTTTGTACGCCACTGCTATATCTGGAGTTTACTTTGCAAATTAGTATTAGTGGCTTTACACTTTGGTCTGCCTAATACAGTGAGGTACACAGATCATTATTTTACTGTTGAATGTGAAATTGAATTTCTTGTTAGATATATTGCTCTTCATTCTCCAGGTGAACATTACTACAATACATGTATTGGATGCACATTATATAGCACAACATAGTGAGTACTGTAGATATTTATATATGTGTTCAGGTATAACCGTCTCTGGCTCCATGCAGTATAACTTCAATTCTTCAATCAATTCAGGTTGTCAAGATTTAAACACAATTGATTTGGGAGTGAATGAGTCATTCACTCTCACATTGCACTCTAGTATCAAAGGAGTTGAGTTTCGACAAACACATGTTGAAGTGATCGTGCAAGGTTATAGTAAGTGTAATGTCATGTTGAGCTCTTAGCACACATGCACAAGAGGGTTATAGCACAGTTATCCTTTTTGTTGTTTGTCTGTCTATATGCTCAGATTTTAGGGATTACTGACAATTAATTGTTGATTTTTGGTATGAACTTACACAGAATGATGATTAAGACTTTTATTGACCTATGTCATTGAATTTCTGGCCAATTTTTTTTAGTAAACATGAAGCTATCAACTCTCCTTAAGTATTTGCTTTTGTGTATAATGCCTCCTTTTGTCACATCAAAATCATGAGCTATCAGTTTCTGGTTGTATGCAGTAGTTTTGCTTTACATTGAGGAGCTAACAAAGTGCTACTGAGAAGTTAGCTTAGTGCAGCTGAAGAATTAACCAAGTGCTGCTGGAAGAGTTTCACGTTGATAATCATTGACAGTCATTTTCATGTTCAGCTTCACTTAAGAAGGCGCTAAGGGTTCAAACCTTTGGTGTCATTAAATTTAAATCAGCCATCTAGAGTTAGCAGCTGAAATAATAAATTTCAACCACAGTATACTCTCAGAACATTGTGTACAGTACCAGTGATACATGCTTTGATGCAAAAATGACAAGCAAGCTAAAAATCTGATTTCATTTAAATAAACTTTTAAGTACAGTACTGGCCTTCAAAACTCTAAAACGTAATAAGAAAAATTACGACATAACTTACATTTTTGCTTTTTTTTGTAAGCAAAAATCTAGCCTCTCACTGTCTTCCTCATAAAATACATATCTAGTACCTTTAAAAGAATTCGCTTGCATATCAGTAGAACTTTTCATTCATCAATTAACAAATGACCTCAAAGTGTCAAAAAAAATTATAAGTAAAAAACTTCAGCATAGCATTATACAGCTACTTTCTTTTCACTGAAATTACTAAAAAAACTCATTGTGAATCGGTAACATTTAAAAACCTTAGCCTCAAGTAGTGTCTTTGCTATATTCAGATGCCACAGCTCGAGGCCTCCAATTTGCAGATTCATGATATCCTATTAACTATTATTTATTGTAAATAGTGATGGAGATTGCTATATCTATACATGTGTACTAATTAAATCTTAATTGTAGCATTTGGTAGATTCTTAATGTTTCCTCTAAATGGTGGAGTGGTTTTCACAAATAATTTTAAAATGGGATCCATGGCAACTTTTATTTGCAATAGAGGATATAAAATAGTTGGAAAATTTCAGAGAATATGTACTTCAAACAGAACCTGGACTGGAGTGTCCCCTTTTTGCATATCTGGTAAAAAAATATTTAAAGTTCTAATAACTTCTAGTGTAACTATCAACTATTCATTCCATGCTAGATATCTTCACAATGTTATCTTTAGGTATGTGACCTTGAGATAACTCAAGTTATCACATAGCAGGGGCTGTATTGCTCAAGGTCATTATAGTAGTTATAGCAACTGGACAGGCTTACCAGTTTCCAGGGTTTTTACAGTTACCTTACTCTAGTAGTGGAGCCTACCCAACCAGGTTAGAGCAGCTGCTACAATATCAGCTGGGGGTGTGGGGAGCCCCATGAGAGTTTTACTGCCAACTTTACACCAAGAGTTACCAACAAACTACTTCAGTGAAGACATCTAGCATAGAATAAACCACTTATTACACTCATCAGAGTGATGTGGCTAGATATTTCACTCTCAGGCTTTATTTTCACTCTGACTCTGGCTCTTCAAAATAAATTAGCCTACTCATATAAGTACTATATATATATATATAATAATAGTATGGCGCATAAGTTGCTCATTCAAAAATGTATGGGAAAAATCGCTGTTCAATTGAAATCTAACGGGGAAAGTGAAATAGTTCGTAACTAATTGAAATACCTTGGCAACTAAGTGGAAACTAAGTGAAATACCTCGGTAGTTAAGTGAAATAGTACGGGTAAGTGCGCACGCATACAGTGTTAACCTTGGAAACCTACAGTTCAAGTAGTTTTTAGTTGGAGACAATGTCCTTCTTTACCACATAACCTCTACCCGTATTAGACAGAATGTTTTACAATAGATTAGGAGGAGCCGCACGTTGAAAAGAAAGTTCCAGCGGAAGCTAATCCTGAAATAAGGAGATAGTGAGTGAACGATTATAATATAGCTACAATTGCAAATGACTTTTTAAAGAAAGAGAAGTGGCATAAAGAGAGGCAGGAAAGAGAAAAAGACAATGAAGAGGGACAAAAGAAAGAGGAAAAGAAAGGAAAAGGTAGGAAAGAATAAAAACAGTAGGAAGAAAGAGGAAAATAAAGAAAAATAAGGCAAGAAGACAAAAGGAAAAATAAAATATTAAACAGGATGAAAAAAAAAGATGAAAAAAAAAAAATAGCGTCAATGAGGATTCGAACCAGAGACTATTAGGTTAGTCACTTGCTCACTCAACAACTATGCAATGCAGCACCTCACACTAAATGCATGTAATTGTTAGCTATTTAAAAGTGCTTTGCAACCTGTAAGCTGGCTCACATGACAAGCAAGTTTTTTAAGGGGCGGTTCCAATGTAAGCCTACGATCGCACGGCTCTGGAAAGACTCGCTTTTTTCTGGAAAATGAAGTCCAAAATCAAAATACTGGCATATTAAAGGAACTTACTTCGTGAAATACTGCTGTTTGATGTCGCTTTCAGAGCCTGGCTGGTTCCTACCTTCCAGAAGTGGCCTGTTGACAGACAGAGTGACAGAATGAATGAATGAACTAGAGCACTGAAGTGCAAACCCTCAGCGCTACTTAGCTAGTATGATAAAGAAAATAATAACAAAGGAAAAGTGTAGAAAAAAAGAAAAAGAAAGAGAAGTGGCATGAACAGAGGCAGGAAAGAGAAAAAGACAATGAAGGGACAAAAGAAAGAGGAAAAGAAAGGAAAAGGTAGAAAGAAATAAAAATAGTAGGAAGAAAGAGGAAATTAAAGAAAAATAAGGCAACAAGACAAAAGGAAAAAGAAAAAAAAACAGGATAAAAAAAACAAAGATGGAAAGAAAAAAAAATAGCATCTACAAGGATTTGAACCAGAGACTATTAGGTTTGGAACTTGCTCACTCAACCACTACACAACGAAAGACCTCACGTTGAAAGCATGTAATTGTTAGCTATTTAAAAGTGATTTGCAACCTGCAAGCTGGCTCACGTGACAAGCACGTTTTTTAAGGGGCGGTTCCCGCTGTAAGCCTACGATCGCACGGCTCTGGAAAGACTCGCTTTTTTCTGGAAAATGAAGTCCAAAATAAAAATTCTGGCATATTAAAGGAACTTACTTCGTGAAATACTGCTGTTTGATGCCGCTTTCAGAGCCTGGCTGGTTCCTACCTTCCAGAAGTGGCCTGTTGACAGACAGAGTGACAGAACGAACGAATGAATGAATGACACTAGGACTACTGTAACCCTCTGGGCGCATGCGCGCTGAGGGTTAAACACACACACACACACACACACACATAATAAACATGTTCCGTTGTATCCTTTCGAAGTGTATGTGTGTGTATGTATGTGTGTGTATGTACATATGTGTGTGTGTGTGTGTGTGTCAACTGCCATGCTCCAAAGCCTTCAGTTAGACAAATACACAGTCAGACACTCCCCCTGTCTCCTTGCCCGCCATGTTTAGTGTTCAGACTTGCACACACACACACACACAGACACACACACACACATGCACACACACACACACTACAAGGCACTTCATCACCATTTTAATTTACAACATCTAGACAGATAATTAGCCCAATACTCTAAGAAACGTTTATTTGCTGCAACCAGAGCCAAAATTAATCCCAGACATTCCCAAGTACATAAAGTAACAACAAAATTAACATCTGGATTAGGAAGAGTGAGAGATAGATTCAATCAGTTTATTGTAAAGATGATGTTTATAATTACAATTACATGATCAAACTGTCAAGTCAGGCAGACTATATACAGCAGCAGTCAAGTAGCCATCAAGGTGCAAGTCCACATTGTGTTTATGCCCACGCTGAAATATCTGTTAGAGTCGACTGCCAATTTTAACGAGGCACTTATAAGGCAAGCGGCAGTGTCATCTCCACACGGTTGCCAAGGTAACAAAGCTGTTATAAAATAACGTTTCTTGTAAACAAACTTTCAGCAACCAATCAAGTCCAACCAACCAAACGGAGTGGATTACATTACCCACTGGTAGGTTATAAGCAGAGAGCTTGAGGACTGGCAAACAGAGAAAACTTGAATTATTTAGTGTACTGTAGACATGGTGTATGTAATCTATAGTGTTGTAAGATGTTTCAGTGTGTGGATGGAAGCTGATGGGGCACTGGGACATCATGTTTGGTGGTTTACACATATATTCACGTGAGAAATCAACTCTAGGTGAACAGTTTCAAAGGTTAAAAAATTTACAATCTACATTGAACTAAACCAAATAATAGCCACGCCCAATTCTAACATTGCATTCGGCACATCATTGCAGATAGACCACACCCACACTGGACAAATCCAAATTATAATTTGCTTGTGGCTCATCTTTGTGGGCAATTTATGTCTTCTCCAAACTTACAGGACATATTTGACATAACAGGACAAGAGTTTCTGCCATGAAATCAGTTCCACTTTATACGGAGCCAAACCTCAAGTCATCTGGGACAGGAAATGGATAAGTAATTAACAGGATAGCCTAAGGAGAAAGAGAGAGAGTGAGAATGCAGGTGGCCCTTGAACGCTGAGGGAAATGACAGATCCACCAGCCTTTCATCATCCAGCTCTCCTGTTTGAAGATTAATTAGATAGAGAAACTCTTCTGTGTGAACTAGATTACTGGCTATGTTGATACACACCCACTGACTCAAATCTATACTGCCAAAGGAGCTTTCTGGCAGGACAAAGATATAGGGAAGACAATTGGACAATTAAAATTGGGTTTATAGCTTGAAGGGTTAACTGATAATTTTTTAAAATTATGTTTATTTTCCAGCCTTAATTGAAGTGTGCAGAACATATTTATTTTAGTGAGATCCTAAAAAGGTGTCATTAATTAAATATTACCATCCATGATGAAACGTGTTTTTTTTGTTGTAACGCCACAACTACCCACTTATTCTGACACTCAACAAGATAGAGTTTGACAACAAATTTCAACTAAATTAGTTTTGAATCTTAATAATATTTACATACATACTCAAATAAAATAGACCAGCTTTGCCTATATGTAAACAGTTGACTTACTCTGTATGATGTCTGACTGACTAATGATCTGGTCAAATTTATGGACGAGCACGAAGCATTGGTAGATGGACACTATTACTAATCTATCACCTTTCAAGATTGAACAAATTCCCAGTAAATATTAATTATTACTAAGTATTACTAATTATTATATAATAATACACTTGTCTGTCAGTAACAACTAAGACAACGCTATGCGAATTCATCAACCCTTACTCACACAATAATAAGAGTAATAATAATAATAATAATAATAATAATAATAATGATCATAATAATAAAGTAATATTAATAGTAGTAGTAATAACTAGAAACAAGGTTGATAAGGTGTCGTCAGTAATAACGACAATGGTGTTATGGGTAAATAAGGCCAATGTGTGGCGGCAGAGGGGGTTGGTCGCGCGTCATTATGAGTCATCACTACACCGAACGAGGGCGTGGAAAACGGTGCGTTTTGGAACCTTTTGGAACCTGCAATAGTTTACGTAGTTGTGCAGCGAATCATGACTCAGAAGCGCTCCAGAGGCTCTCCTACGTTCTTGACACCAACTCAACTGAGCAAGAGAACGCCTAGGAGATTTCTGCATGTTTCACAGCATGCAAAGAGAAGACTGAGGATGCCAGTGAGAAGTGAACCCATTGCAGTTGAGGTTGCTGATGACAGGTGAGCTTAGTTTGTAATATAAAACAATAAACTAGGCAACAGTTTTAATAAAGATATTCAACAGTACCACAGATACATCCAAGCATAATGCCTGGAGCATGGCTGACATAAAAGCTCTTGTGCAGTATGTGCTGCAGTGCAAGGAGTTGGAATGGCCAGCCCATCACACCTAAATAGCTACAACTGTGTTCAGTTTGTACTCCAACATCAACCAGATCAACACCACACCCAGTCTGAACTGCCATAGATGTTTTAGAATAGCTGGTTTGCACTCCTACTGACATAGCTGTGGAAAAATAGAAAACTTCAGCAGTCTTGGGAGAATCGAATTTCTTTTTAAGCCATTTAACCACCTTATATCGGCATGAAGTATCTATTACAAAAAAACTCTAAAGTAAAATGCAACATTAGTAATATGTAACATATATATCACTGTACCAGATCGTTGATGTAAAGTGCCAGCATGTTCTTTGATATAGACTGCTGCAGAATTCCAAAATTCCATTCTGCTCAAATTAACATGTTGGCAGCTACGAGGGAGTCTGAGAATGATCTACATGCAATGTCTGTTGCCTTTTCAAAGTATTGCAAGGAGAAATTGAATACAGAATTAGGCGAAGATTTTCTTGAATTATCCGCTTCAGCAATGAGTAAGCTGAAAGCTGGAAATAGGTCAAATGTACTCTATAATTTGGCCAAAGGAGTGGGTACTAATCGGATGGATGAATCTGAATCAAGATTCCCAGTGACTAGGATGCCCATGGGGCTTGTGGAATACACAACCAATTTCTTTGTAGCAGATGACCTCTATGCGGTATGTCTAGTGCTTCTAAATTTTACGAATGTTTAATTACATTTTTATTTTAGGTCCCCCATTGTCCTAAAGACTATAGATCATGGCTTCAAACTATGTACTGTAATTTTGGACAGAAGTGGGCAAAACTTCACCATGGACCAATGTGGAGTGTGGCTAGCTCATTTCATGTTTCACACGAACATGAAAGACACACAATGACGGTAGATTTGCTTATAGAATTAATTTTATTGTTATTACTAAGGTTTCTTACCAGGCTTTGGTGAATATTCCATCTCCATCTGAGAGTACACTGAGACGGGACATTGCAGCTAGCAAGATTAGCCTTGATGCCCGTATTCAGGTTGGTGTAATTTAAGCAATGGGCAGCTTTTAGCACACTATACACATAACTGGTTGCAGCAGCTATAAACTTACATATGGCAGGAGGTGTTAATATGTCACCTTCCTGCCCCCCCCCCCCCTCTAAGTTATTGATTATTGCAGCACCATGGTACCATTTTTTCTAGTTCTTGGATACTGACAGCAGAATGTTACTCATCAGTTGGTGCACTTACACTAATGTCATATTATGGCAAGTGTTAATATTGGCCAACAGACTTGGGATATTCCACATCCGATGATTAAAGATAGGCATACTTATTATACTGCTATGTTTAGGTTTCAGTACTACATGAAGCTGCTCGTGCACATCCCAATACATGGTGGTGGATAAAAGCTGATGGTGCAGACCTGGTCAGTGGACTTGGCGAATCTGTAGCAGGAGCATGGAGTGGAGATGTAGACTTGGCTGATGACAATCTCATCAAAGCCATTAAAGAAGACTTGATTTCATTAATGAATTAGGCAAGGCAAGACAAGATATCCTGGAAGTTGCAGAGGATCTATCAATGGCAGAGCAGGCCATTGTTCAAGATGTTGACTTCATCAATACCAGTAAGTTTCCTTAGCTCTGTGAAAATTTAATGTATATAGTTTCAAATTGTACAGAGCTAGCCAAGACATCAAGAAACTACTCTGACAAGCAAAAAGAAGGAAAATCAGCTGAGAAAGTTTTGCTTCAGTTGGCTTGGGAAGTTCAGGAATTAGAGAGTCTAAATGAAAATGGAAGGAAGATCATTTTAGAATGTGGAAACATGAAGGCCAAGCGACTGCAGCCAGGCTATGATGTGATTACTGACAACTTTGCAAGACAGTTATCTTCCTTACGACAAATTATTTTGACATTTGTCAAGCAAGTAGTGAAGTACAAGCGCACACCAGCAACACATATTCTGGTTATAATGATTAGTCCTGAGGAGTGCAACAGCAAGCCTTATGCTCTTCCTATTCAGTGTGCTTGGCATATACCTCTCTTGGAGACATGGCTGTTCGTCAGATTTGTGATGAAGTAGTAAAAGCAATGATTGGACGAGGAATGAGAGTAGCTGGTAAATATAGCTATGTGGATATCACAACCTAAGTAGTAGGTTGTTTGTTTGTTTGCTATCTTATAGGATTTGCTACAAATGGAGAATGGAATTCTCTTCGATCCAAGGGATACAAAAGACCCCTGTCAATTTTTGAGATTAAATCTTCTGTGCGCAGCAAGTATCGGTCTCTATCTCAGGGCAAGCTTATGGAAATGCTTACACCAATCAGTAAGTGTAGCTATATTAATTGCACTTGCGCTAATGCTATAATCACATAGATTTGCCAGATGGATCTGTCAAATGTCTAAACAGCAAAAGTTGCATTAGTCCAGATGTGCTAAGGGAAGTGTCTAACTGGCTATCTGAAGGATGCTCCATTGAAGATGTCATTGTTCGGTTGCGTCAACGAACAGTCCCTTCAGGCTATTCTTATCACACTTGGATTCAATAGCAAATGTTATAAATTTAGAGGCAAGGAGGAGGATACTGCAGACAAACTCAGGTCAATTTTGGCACAGTTTGAATTTACTGCTAAGATCAAGAAGTTTGTTGCTGATGGAGTTCCATTTGACAATCACCTCCACATCCCTGAAGTTCATCCATTGACTGGAATACTATTTTGTCAAAGGGAGGATGAAGGCCATTTGTTCAAGGTTGAATTACTTTATGAAGCTATTTCCAAAATTAATAAAGTTTGTTGTGTAATTTTATAGAGAATTGCTACTAGTCTAAGGCGAGGAAGGGTTGACAGTATTGGCCTTGAGAAGTTTGTGGAGGCTCTACAAAGTCCTGGTACTGGTCTCACATACCCTGCTCTGACTGGAGTAAGAAAACAGTCTGTACAAGATGTAGAGCGTCTTTTTGGTCCAGGTGTTATAGCTTTTATGACAAGTAGTACCTATAATACTATTATAGCTTTTATGACAAGTAGTAGCTATAATACTGAAGCAAAATACTTATCTATAATAAGAAATTGGAGGAGAGCAATTGATGAAAGGGGACTTGAAGTAACACAAAGGCAGCAGTTCCTTCAGGACTTCAAGGAGTATATATGCGAAGATCTTATGCCATGGTATGCTGATGGGCTAAAGGACTTTAGCCTATTAGAAGTTAACAGGTAAAACTGCTGGTATGTTACATACAAGCACAGTGCTATCTCTATAGTATGTATGTACTTTGTGCAGGCCCATTGATAGAATTAGGGGCTTTACCAGGGAGACCCTGATTGGAATTATTGCAAGTATTGAAACCAGGGAATGGCGAAACCATTTCAATGCAGCTCATAGTCTACCTATTGAACATCCACGGTCATCAACTACAGATGATGTTGAATGTTTTTTCAGTGTCATTAGGGACTGTGTTGGAAAGGATTTTACTCTGAAGCAGGTTAGCAAGTAGGAGTAATTTAATTACTTGTAATCAAAATTATATTTTGGGTTTGCAGGTTCATTATGAATGGAGAAAAATATGCTTGGAATTCTCCAAAAGAATGGACAAGGCACTCCCATTTTATTATTTTACAAGCAATCAGCGCTTCTGTGAAGAAGAAATGCCTAGCTTTAATGAGCCCAGAAGCAGACCTAAGCGAGAGAGAGCAAGACGTGAACTACTTGCTGGCAATGTTGGTCGCAGAGCATCTTTTCCCATAAGAAGCAGTCTGTCCATTCGAGCTAAATTTTATAACCTTCCTGTAAACCTACCCCCACCTCCAACTGCTAGTATTCACCAAAAAGTGATGGCTGAACATTCGTACTCTTAAATTTATTCGTTACATGTATAAGGTTAATAGTATTCATTTTCTGATAGCTGGATGATTATTCATTGAATTAATGTTCACATTATGTCTAATGCATGTGCATTTAGTAATAGTCTATATAGTGCTTCTACATTTCAATACTTGATTGTCCCAATGTCCCATTCTAGTAATCTTGATTCCGCAATACCACCAAGGTGCAGATCTGCTCCAATGCGTGATAAACTTCACCCACTCTAGTTCGGTAGAGATGACACTGTTATTGTTTATTGCTTGGTGCACAGAATCCAGCACTTCAGTAACCATGTATCCCACACGTTTCCATCTATCATCAACAAATAGCTCAAATGCAGTTGCTTTTGCATCCACAGGATTTGCAGGTTCTGGTGTTAGTCGAACCCCAATAGTCACCTTCTTTCTTATTGAAAGGGCTGCATTTGCAAGTACATCTTGATAATTTTGCTCTTTCATAGACCCAATACATTTAAAAACTACAGAATAGGAACTTAAAGATTCTGCAGGCTCTGATAGAATATATTCCATGCCTTCACTGTGCATACCTGCCTCATCCACTTCACTCGAATCTTCTATACTACTTGTATCTTCTGCTGCACTTGCATTTTCTTCCTCATCAATGTACCATAAATTCCATTTCCAAATCACAAATACTTTTTCCTCCAACAATTTCAGCTCCTTCACATCTACACATCTATCAAATTCATTTGATTCAATCAGGAAGGCATTGGTATACCCACCGCAGAGTTTCAAAATAGAAGTGTCTTTTAACTCTCCAGCAGTAGCATCCTGTATGAAGCCATCGTACACATCACTATCGTTTAAGAAACTAAATTTTATATGTTTTATCTTGACTTGAAAAACAGGAAAGTTTGGAATTGTGTAGCTAAATGACTCTTTAAGGCTCTCAAGTTGTATGAATGTATGCTTCCGTATCTCTTCTCCACACTCCCGACAAAACGCCATTGCAACGTTAAATAATTCGTTTGCTGCAGAGTTTGCTGCTATCGTGCACGCATTAGTATTCTCTCTCAGTCCAATGAAATTATTGTCACGTGACTAATGACGTTTCTTGACGCGCGACCAACCTCCTCTAGTGTGGCAGGGTACTTGTCAGTTTACTATTATTATTATTATTATTATTATTATTATTATTATTATTATTATTATTACTCTTATTATTGCGTGAAGTATGGGTACAGTTAATTTAGCTCATCGTTTTTTAAGACTATAGACTTTTTTCAAACTACATGTTACATCAGGTTCAGCTTGGCATCATAGAATGATGATTATATACACATTGAACTTCTAGTGACACAATTCCAGCAATAATTAAACATTGTAAGTTAGCATATGCATATTCAGGTGTTAAATATGTAGCTGTGTCCAGTAGTCTCACTTGACACAGATTGGTCAAGTGTTAATGTGGGCAGTGTTTGATCAATCCTCACACTCCACAAACTCAGTTACAATATTGTATACATACGTAGGCTCATTCTTATGTGGTTTGTACCTCAAAACAACTTGCTAGACTTCATTCAATCAAGAACGTCTCTGACTGTGGTCACTGAAGTTACTCTTCAGCTGGTTCTGCAAAAAAATGAACACGTCTGAAGGAGGACCTCGGTCTGAAACATTTTTGATTGAATAAAAAATCTAGTCTGCGTTTACAATTGCTTAAAATGTTGGCCACATTTCACTTTGTGGGACAAATGCTTATGCCATTTGAATGGCATAAACATAACTAGAAGTGTATCAGAACAGCAGGAGATAAGAGGGTAGAAGTTGTATACGTATTAAAAAGAAACAATTTTTAAATGAAACAGAAGCATTTCTTTTATTGTCTACCACTTAACTATCTCTACCGACAAACTAGTTGAAATCACACACACACACACACACAAATACACACACACACAAGCACACACATACACATACATTATCACTTGAAATCACACTGCCCACACCACACATGCGTACCTCAACCGGCAAGTAGTCTGGAGAGGTGTGGCTAATGTTGACGTGCAGGGAGAGGTGTAGAGTAGTGTCAAAGCTGTCTACAGTAATGGCTGTGGAGAGTAGCGGCACCTCCATAGTTTCATTAATGAGATGACTACTGAACACGGAACCATTGGGCCGCAGAAATAGTAAAGAAATGGCTGGAGGTGATAGACACGGCAGGAACTTTGTCTGGGAGTTAAGTATGATTTGCGATATTCGGGTATCACTCACGGTGCACGTCACCACCGTGCAATTAGAGTCTCGCTCACACTGGGCCACCACACGGTTGGTATTGTTGATGAAGATGTCTAAACTAGAACACATCTTCAGGTCTGCCTCACTCACAGCTGCACGTGGGGACAGTAAGCAAGATCACATGACATTAATCATAGTCACATGACATTATCAAGATCACATGACTGTGCAATATGTTTCGATGATCGCCTATAGGCTGAATTGCTTGAAATAGAATAAATACAAGAGAGAGGAGAGAGCAATGAATTAAGACTCAATAAGGAGGAAATGATAATGGTGAAGACATTAGTAATAATATAAGAAGAGAACAAGACCAAGTCAATAAAAATATATAAATAAAACATAATCAGAAGAATTAAAAAAAATTAAAACAGAATTGGTACTACTTCTATAATAGACTTTGTGCAAGTCAACTGACAAAATTATTGAGGAAAGGGTGTGGCTCAGGAAAACACAATCATAAACAAACAACAAGCAAACACTAATGGCACGTAGCCCAGCGGCTGCTTTGCAATGAAATCATATACCTGACTTTACTATACTCAGCACACTTTGTGCAATTGCTAGTGTATTTCTTGACAAGTGAAATTTCTTACAAGAATGAATTCCTCTAATAAAACTGAGCATGAAACAGATTGAATAGCAATGAATATAATTAACATGTGTGGAAACTTAATTTAATGGATGAATGAACATTCTACAGAAATTAGCAAGAGATAGAAACTCAAATTCTAGTGAACAACTCTACCCAATCATTGATCACTCTCTTCCTATAATCACACTATGCCTGCAGGCTACCTTAGCAATCAACACCTACCATGGAGCACCCACAACAAAGTGTTAATTTTTTCACTTGGCTAGCTATCACAAATACACTGAACAGTCAACACTGCACTTATTTCTATAGCTGCTACTTCCCAAATTCATGGCCTAGCTAGAGAAGTCAGCTTAGGTGGAAAACCAATTACAAGTCAGTAAAACTTTATACTGAGTTTTTATCAAAGACGCATTCCAACTGAATAGGCTACAATACAGTAAAGCTCTAGCCAGAGTTACTTCTTACATGCCCGCAGGCTGAAACAGCAGCACAGTAACGCGAGAACGGCGTACAGTAGGGGGCCGTAGTATCCGAGCTGCTTCCTAGACAACATCATTACGATACGTACCCAATTGCTTTATCTTATTCTAACACTGCTTTAAGCACCATTGATTCTACTGATCTTGCCAGGCCCAGACTCTGCCTCTTCTAGTCTGCATCCACAGAAGCGGTAAGGTAGGTGTGGCTAAATTGATTTGATTTCAGTTTTAATTAAAACAAGGTCCCGCGACATGACGACTCTTACCTAACTGCTAGTTTTTTTCATTGAATGAAATTGCATCTGCTGTCCTTCAGCCTGTTCAGAACTATTTGTATCATGGAGTGAGACTGGCATCACCTTAGCGTGAGATTATAAGAAAAGTTATAACTTGAGAACAGATCTGGTCTAAATACTAGTCATGAAAAAGTAGTTCAGATCTTTTCCAAAAGTTGTCAACTTTGCTGAGTCCTCCATCAGGATCATCTTATGGAATGGGGGGGGGGGGGGGGGGGGGGGGGGGGAGGGGAAGTTTTTTCTTCCCAGCTTCTCCCACTGCATATTGTGTATAGCTAGTATGATGTTAACTTGAGGATGAGCCCTAATTACAGCATTTGCCTCATACAAACAGGTACACTGCTTTAAATGGTAATTAAAATTTTTCTAGATAGAACGCTGATAGGTATTTAGTGTTTAAAATCTGTTGTTCCAATTACCATGCAAAAGCTAGGTATACACCAGTTGGGTATGGGGACCGTAATACACATGTATACTGATGGCATACACCATTCAGTGTATATCATGTTTATATGCTATGTGTATTTTACTCCTATACACATGATATTCACCAGTATATATCTATGTATGTGTGGGGTCCAGAAAATCTAAAATAACAAGTTAGTCTAACAAGGTGTGAGATTTAGTCCAAAGTATTAGAGCATGAGAATCTCTTGAAGTTACGTGTCCCACAACCAAACCGTGTGAGTTGAGAGGCCTTTTACTCTATGTGCAAATATCAACACCTTTATTTATTGCCCAAAACCCCATCCAAGTTATTTCCTCCTACAACAATATCTACAGTCATGACACAGTGTCATTGCTCAGTATTTTCCGTCTCCCCAGTGTATTCATGAAAGTTTTTCTCCTCTATTCTGTGTAAACAACGTTCGTTTTGATTTCAATCTTACTCAGATTATCTACAGAACCGGCCTGTGGTTTTTTTTATAGCAGTAATCTAGCATATTATCAAACTATCCTCAAGCTGTGTATATATATAGCTACAACTTACAATCCTAAATCCAAAATATTTCTAACCAAACCTGTTCTTTATTTCTAATCCACTCTAATGCAAAAATAAATTACTTTACAGCTTAAGAAATCATGGTTTATTTTGTTTAACATAAGCTCTGCTTGGAACCAAAGCTTTATTAGATAGTGAAAGTATCACATATTTTAAGTAACTGCCAATGTAGCACTGTGGCTTACGCTTCTTGTCATCAGTAAACTAGCTATATGATCAAATTTAAGTAAATGTGTAAGTAACAATCATACCACATTATATAGATACATTGTACACACGGTATGTAAGATATAATGTAACTAACAGTGTAGCTACTAATATTATTTGCACCTAATAAACATTGCTTTTCTAACTACAATTTAAGGAGAAAATGTGGTAAAGAGTGTCACTTATATTAATGTGGTAAAGTGTCATCAATCATAGCGTATAGTGTCATCAATCATAGCGTATAGTGTCATCAATCATATTGTATAGTGAAGTTAGAAGCCTTGTACGAGATATGTTGGGTTATTATTGCTTTATTACTGTCATGGACTGCTCATCAAACACTGATACATCAACTGATGATCATTTCCTTGTACCTTTCATTGTGTTGACTGAAATGATGGCATTGAGAAATTTCGAAGTGAATGGTGGGTCCACAATTCATGTTGAGTACAATAGGGGCTCACTTAAGGTATAATTTTTAACGCTGCCACCGGAGAGAAATCTATCCACTCTTGTGTAAACATCTCTAATTCTTATACAGACAGGCATTGTATATGGACTCCAAAAGACTATATGAGTGACACATTCTGTATCTGTATAGATACAGACATGGGATGAACATAGCTACAGTAGCCACTTGAATACATTGTTCATATCCAAGCTACACAACCACAACACAAATATACATTAGTAGTTAAAAAGTGCTCTATGGGCGTGTCTCAGCTCTCTCCTTCCACAGACTAATACTATCTTCTATTTAGCAATAGTGTTGTTACTTGTTCAGTATATCTAGAGGTATAGCTATTTAGAACTAGCTATGAATGAATTTTTCTAAATGAAAAAAAATTCTACAAACAAAACATAATAGTGGCTAGAAATATGCTGAAAAAGTCTACTTGACTACATAAACTTCCAAATCTAAAACAAGGGAGGAAATGGGTTTTCAAACAATAGGAATCAGTTGTTTGTAATGATGAAAGACTTCATACATTACAAAGTCTCCACATAGTATACATAATTGTCTGCATTCTCAACTGCCAGGGTAGGGTAGTTCTGTGCAAGATATCGAGCATTTCGTCGTCCATAAGCTATATCCCTAGTGGCCACAACATCATGAGTCATCTCATGGACAAGAGTTCCAAACTTGGTGTCAACTCCACTGTCCGGAGATGAAATATAGGCATCACACAAATAAATTGTGCGAGAGCCTGGGTAGGTGTAAGCGTAAACGTTAGTCTTGCAATTTAGACCGTGGAAATACAAGTAGAAAGTGTCTTCTTCCATTGAAGATTTTACCAAGCTGAATGTGTTGCTCCATACTGTACTTGTAGGATACATTCCAAACCAATAATAATAATGGCTTGGATTGTTGGTCAATCCAGAAATCCCAGTTACTAATTTAGAGTAAGCTTTTGTCCAAGCGGCGTTAGATTCAGAAACATCATAGGTTGTATAGGAGCCTAGATAAATCACACTCCTGGGAGCTCCTAAGTTTACCTTTCCAGCTTTCAATTCTACTTTTCTGGGTCCCAATTCTTTCGAGTAGTTTCCCCACTTCCTGCGGTGCTGTTGACCTGACGTGAGGATGACACCCTTGGAGGCATCTCCATCTACCACGAAATCAACAGTCGGCGACTGTATGTCCGCGCTGATTATGGCGCCGTCGCTAAAGTGGAAGAACATTTTGGTGAGCAAAGTGGCAGCATAACTGCCTCTTGTACCGACGCTGTAGGCTGAGCTTAGATCCACTGCTACTGACTTAGTTTCATTGGATTTCAAGGTCGAGCCTTCCGATTGAGAGTTGACTGCCTGGAACATAGGTTCCAAGTGCCACGAAAGCTCCGTGGCAGTCACGGAATTTTACTCTATCAATCTGCCACGTACGGAAGTTCTGATTAGCTATTGTCTGCCACGGAAATCTGGCACGGAAATCCCCCTATCAGAAACCACAGTTTACTTAGCTCAATAAAAACCACCATGCTATATCAGCAAACGATGCATGCAGTATATCCATGTAGGCCCTGTTATGCTTATGATGCAATTCCACACAACACTTATTCATATCAAATTTTGACTTTTATACTGTAACTGGCAATGGCAGAGTCTTCCCAACCACCTGCTCCTAAGAAAGCAAAAAAAGGAAAGGCAAGGCCAACTCATTTTGATAATAAGTGGATAGAACAGTTCAAAGGAATAGGAAAGAGTATCAAAGGTACCATAGAAACATATGCAGTGTATGTACAGGGGCATTGAATACATTTGATTTCTTTAGGTGACAAATTTGCCCACTGTTCCCTTTGCTGCTCAGATTTTAGCATCTCACATGGTGGTAAGCATGATGTCACTGTGCATGTCAGTGGAAAGCATCACAAAGAGGCAGCAAGTGCAGCATCTTCATCACGATCTGTAACCTCATTCTATAAGCCTCAGTTACGGCAGAGTGTGACAGAGGCTGAAGTAAGGTCATAGGTTCCAACCTGCTAGGAAAAAAATCAGTGGCACGCCACACCCACCAATTAATTTAAACCACACCCACTAATTAAGGCTATGAATATAAATGTAAAATGTGTCACCTGTAATAATAATATGATTATTAAGTTGATTACAGTGAAGCCTAGTCACAGCTATATACCCTTTATGCTTTTTACAATTCCTTTGAATAGCTGTGACCAGGAGGGATCAAAATGAGCAGGTCTAACTTTCTTGATTTTCTTAGCAGGGGGTGGAGTAGACTGTAGACTCAGCCATGAAGTTGAACACTCAAAAAGCAGGCAAGAAGAAAGAAGCTCAGAACTGCAAGCTATGTGCCAGACTTAGCTGCACATGGCATGCAGGCCTGATTGCATTGGGCATGTCAGTTGCTATCTGATGCATCATGCAAGCATGAATGTAAATGTTTTGAGCAAGTTACAGTATGCAGTACAGTAATTACAGTTGCCACCAATTTATAGCTACAACTACCCATACTGCCAGAGGCAACCAACTTGTTACATAATCAATTATCAGCAGACAATCTACTACATTTGGTGGGAAATTCCGTACAGTCAATAGGCCTGTGGGGAATTCGGTATGTGGCAGATGATAAGCCCAATTTCCTTGGCTGCCAACGTGACAGTTGGAACCTATGAATTTCCGTGGCAGACAATAGGCAGTCAGAACTTCCGTGCGTGGCAGATTGATAGAGTAAAATTCCGTGACCGCCACGGAGCTTTCGTGGCACTTGGAACCTATGTAAGGTGGGCTATGTATACTGCCAAGCACAACCTCTCTTTCTTATCAAGTGACCATGCCTGCAAATTGTTTAAGGTTATGTTTCCAGACTCGGAAATCGCGAAATCTTTCAGTAGTGGTCACACTAAAACCGCAGCTGTTATTACTGATGGCCTTGCACCTTACTTTCATGCAAAGACAGTTAGTAACCTGTCTACTACTCCATTCTCCATATTACTTGATGAGTCTAATGACAAGGTAGACAAGTCATGTATCATCCTAGTCAAGCTTTTGGAACCAGAATTGGGCAATGTTTGCACTCGTTTCTTGGATATGCCGGTGGTTAATATAGGGACCGCAGTAAATATATTTCAAGCTCTGAAGGAATCTTTGGAAAAGAATGGTTTAAGCTTTTCTAAAGCAGTGTCGTTCATGTCAGACACAGCCAATGTTATGAAAGGCTGTAGGTCAGGAGTCCAAAAGCTAATTAAAAACGAGATTCCCCATCTTTATGATGTCGGCTGTACATGCCATTTAGCTGACCTAACTATCAAGGCTGGGGTCACTTCTTTACCTGTTGACATAGATCAACTTTTTATAGACATCTTTTACTACTTCTATCATAGTAGTAAAAGAAATCAAGGGTTTGCTGACTTTTGGCGTTCCCTGTTTACAACGGAACCTCAGGCTATCCTAAAGCATTGCCCTACACGTTGGCTTAGTCTGCTGCGTTGTGTGAATAGGTACCTCAATCAATATGAGGGCCTAAAATCATACTTTGTATCATGTGATGAACAAAGTGAGAAAGTAATTAGTATTACTCAACGGCTTGAAAACCCACTTACCAAACCCATTCTTAATTTCCTTGCTCATGTGCTACCCTCAATGGATCGCTTTAGCCGAACTTTCCAGAAATCTACTGAGAATACGACTTGTGAGGTATACGATGAAATGTGCCGTCTTGTGCGCCTCTATGCAAGCAACATCTTAAAAAAGGAAGCAATCCTTGAGGTTGGTGATGATTTGAAGAACCTAAAGTTGGATGCTTCTAGCCAAGTTACAGATGAGCACTTAGGAATTGGAGATGATACATGGGTCAGTGTTGCAGACCTGGAGCAAGAATATGACACAAAACCATTCTTTTCTGCTGTGAGAACATTTTATTTAGAAACTATTAAAAAAATGTTGAAGAAATTTCCTTTTGGTGACACTCTGATGAAGAATCTGAGTATTCTTGATCCCAATAAAGTTTGTTCTTTTTCATCAGCTACAGTGGTAGGGCTGGCGAAACGATTTCCTCAGCTTGGATTAGATGACCCAGAATCACTACGATGCCTGGAGGAAGAATTCACAGATTTTACCCTCTCTCCAATGGACCTTCCTACTCCTCAACAGTATAATGCTGTAGGTCACATAAAAAGAGTTTCTGCTGGTCCTTTCTGGTGGAAAGTTGGGAAGATCAAGACATTGAGTGGAGAGCTTAGGTTTTCTAAACTCTTCACATTGATGTCTGGACTTTTGAGTATTCCTTGCTCAAATGCAGATGCAGAAAGGGGCTTCTCAATGCTGAGGAAAGTCCATACTGACCAGAGGGCCAGTCTTAGCCAATCCACTATTATAAACTTGCTCAGAGTTAAGATGAACAATACTGATTGCTGCTTTGACACTACAATATCGGATGAATTAATTACAAAATGCAAAAAAGCTACAACCACTCTCCAAAACAAATCAAAATAACAACAGTCATTGTCATCATAAATATATTCATACAGGATGTGGTCTATTAAATTGATTTAATTAATGGGTGTGGTTTGTCACTGATTTCCATTTCTCAAACTTGGAACCTATGCTGCCAACCGCTTGTAAAATGGTCCGTCGTAGGAAATGGGCGATTTATTTCTTGTTATTTTGAAACAATCTGACTCCATTCCCTCTAATGGAGTACCTTGATGGAATACGAATATGTCTTCTTTTCCTTCATTGGTGAAGCTCAGTTTAAGGAGCACTTTCTGTCCGACTCTAAAGTTCATGGCAGTACTCAAATGAACCTGCAGTGGGTTGCTTTCTCCATAACCTAGCAAAGACACCAACACTAATGCTGTAGCAAACATCTCGAATGACTCCCCTAAATTTTAGAATTCTTTTATAGTTACTCCATAAAAAAAAAAATTCCCTAGGGATGAGAAGTTATATCAGTTTCCTGTGCACTGCCATAATAATATAGGTGCATGATTGGCACATTCTCAAGATTTTAAGTTTATTGTCAGACAGCCTATGGCCTTTCAAAATTTACAGCCATGTTTTAGCCAATATGCATAATATCCTGGTTAGGCCAAGTCTTTTTGTGTAGGAGTGATTAACCTTGGCAAGCAGATAAAGAAGCAGATGAAAGTGGGATTTGCAATACCAATCTGGCTTCATACACAGTTCATCATAAGCAACTAGGGAATAGCTGGCTAGATCAGTAAGTTCTACCTCCACTCTAGTTTTTGATCTTAGTTAAAACAAATTCAGCTCTATGTGTTTAAATTTCCTGTATTAGTTAGGCCCCTAGCAGTAGCTATAGCTACAAGAATCAATAAAAAAATATTGGAACGGTTGATGAATAACTTGCTTTCAAAAAGTGTAGTGGTTTCCCTGTTTGACAAAAAAATTCTTCAAGAGATACAGCTATTATGTTTCTATATAACTCAAATGCAAAGGCATGAGTGGTCTATAACCAGCCTTAATAACACATGGAGAGTAATTGGGAGGACTTTTTTTGCTAATACTGTAGCTAATTGTGGTTGTCACAAAAAAACTGTTCTAGTGACCATATGAAATACATCATGGAATAGAGAATCCAGCAATCTACCACTAGCACTACAGTATGTGGCTTTGACTTCTGAAACTACATTTGCCACAAGATTATTATAACACTTATTGTGCATTTTCTGTGTGATTTTAAACTCTCTTTATAGTATTTTAAACTCACTTTATGGTACAAAAATATTCCATCCTCTCCTTCCTCCACCTCCAGATGATTAGAGGGGAATACCTTAATATAGCTAACACAGTGGAATGACATTCTTTTAATTCATGGCTGTTATATGGGATAACTATATAGATTTTATATTATTGATTTCCAAGCAGCACTAAGTACTTGAGGGGGGTGGGGTTTGTTATGGCTGATAGTGTAGTCATGCTCCATGGTACGGGTTTTTTCAAGTCTCAACCTTCATTTCAGGGAATTTCCTGTGGTTTAACATTATCTTGAACCCTTCACCACAGGTATGGGTGGTAACTGGGAGGAGAGGGGGCTAGCTAATATGTTTTACTATTAAAAGTAGTCAAGTGAGCAACTTAAAAAAAGATTATAACTAAGTATGTGGATGGGAATGTATCATTTTAGTTCCTCCTCTCCTTTTTCCAGAGTACTAGTCTACACCAATGCTTTATATGGTTTTTTAATATTATTTTGTTAGATTAGCTATTACTACGATTGGTTTTAAGTATGAACTGCACATGGTTAGCAAGTGTGTGATGAAGAACAATAATAGCATATTATTTGGTGTAAAAAGACAACAACAACAACAACAGCAAAACAAGACTGAATCCAGATATACAAGATTAGGCCCTGCTCCATTATGCTAGCAGTTTCCCTGCTATTGTTGCTGTTAGTCACCATAGTGGAACACTTGTAAAAGAATATAGACATAATAATGGTGAATAATAAGGGTGCATGTTACTGATCATCTTGATGAAGGTGTAATATCCCTTACTAACCAACATACAAATTATGCCAAGGCAAGTGTGAAGCCAAAAGAAATGATAATTTATTAGAGGTAATAGTCCCATAAAATTAGAGGAACAGCAGTGCATTCTTGATAACGTTGATGTGTTTTTTCCCCTGAATTCTCACATTATTAATCAATTAAAACTTGGACTACCACAGTATTACCTGCAGCAGAGAATACTTTCCCACTTTGGACTCTTGAAGAATGAAGTAAACAAGCAAAATGATTGGGTTGAAGAATATTTGCTCATTGATTCCACTAAATGCAGGCACATTACTTTTTCTCGTTAGCTCTATTTCACAGCTAACTACAATTGCCTTATTGGTGTGGTTACCCAGTGTCATCTTACTAATTATTAATGACTTGCAACAGTGAAAGGTGGTTCACATGTGCCTGCCTTACCTTGCACACAGTGGTCACAGTATTCTAAGTTTTTCATCGTCTCTAATCTGCATTGGTGATATGTGGGCTACATCTATATTGAACTTTATTTATATTTATTAACTGAACTACAGGTCTGTAAGTACAATGCCAACAATAGTAATTAGTTTCAGGTCTTCCAGATAAACTATAGTGTTCAATACAGCTATAGCTAGTTACATGTTCAAAATAATCTTATTATTTTTTAATAATTTGAATTAATACTAATCACTTTGTAGTATTTTGAACAACTAAAAAAATGCTATCCAAATTTTATTGTCTGAATAATTATGTTCCTATTATAGAAAAGATGTGGCTGTAAGAAAAAAGGACAAGTATGTGGAGCTGGATGTCACTCTGAGGGTGTCATCCTCACCTCAAGTCAACAACACCGCAATAAGTGGGGAAACTACTCGAAAGAATTGGGACCCAGAAAAGTAGAATTGAAAGCTGGAAACGTAAACTTAGGAGCTCCCAAGAGTGTGATTTATCTAGGCTCCTATACAACCTATGATGTTTCTGAATCTAACGCCGCTTCATAGGTGTAGCAGCCTGTCATGGATTGGTCAGGCGAACATTGTGTCATGTTTTTATAAGTATATCTGATTTATGAACAATGCAATAATAAAAACTTTAAAAGTAGTGGGAAAAAAAGTTAAAATTTAGGAAATTATGAATAATATACCCATAATATAGTTCTGGTTCAGGCACTCCTGTGCCCTTAATTCTTGGTGTCTGTGTGGGCACCCTTTGCAATGTCCGAGCATCTCCTCTTTTCCTTGTTGTTGTTGTCTTCTTCATATGGGCTCTATCCCCACACATACCATAAAGTGCCACTAGACATCAAACATTGAGTATGTATACTTAGCATACCAGCAGTTGCTACAGACAGTGACTGCCATCCTCAAAACACACACATACACACACCACCAATTACACATGTGTATGCACATAAACACACTTAACTACAACTTACATAATGCATAAACAAGTTGACACCCCCACTTGCATCCAAAGATGGCATCGTTACTCTGAAAGTAAAAACAATTACCACATTGTAGCTAAATATATTTAGAGATATGAAACATTTCCATGAGCAATAGCTGGCTCCCCAAGTGTTAGTGTGGACATTAAGACATGCTTGTTTGATATTCAGTGGCAAGTCTGCTGGTCTATATTTATTATTTAAAGCATAGCTAGCATCCACCAGCAGGGAAGTTTCATACTTTACATTGTCAGAGAGCCTTCTATGGAATGCAAACCCAACACCAGCTACTTGATATGCACAGAGGTGAGCTGACCCAGTTACCATTTACAAGTGCAGATCATGCAGAATGAAATTGACTTGCAACGAGCATTGCTATCAGGCATTGCCAATAGTCTAATACTGGAATAGAGTACTGGCAAGTAGGTTGATAATCATTATAAGGACAAAGAGCAGGAGTAGGAAAGTAGTGGGGGAAAAAAGTTAAAATTTAGGAAATTTATCTTTTCTATAGTCACTCTTGGAGCAAAATTCATTAGCTATAAAGTTTAAGTTTAAATTATCAGTGAAATCTTGATGCACATGCATCACCATCACCAAATTCAATCGCTCCTGCAACATAGTAGATCGTAGATATGTTTTTATACGACGCATTGCTGAAAATGATCTCTCACTAATAGAATTAGTAGCTGGAACCCGATAAAGTGCGAGCTACTCTTATTACTTGAGAAAATAGGCTTTTTTCAGCAACTGACATGTCTTTTTAGTTGAATGATATCTGCAATTCCAATGTCTTCCTTAATACTGTAGTTACTGTGGAAGCAGGATAGCTGAGCCTCAAGTATGCTCCTGTTGAAGTCATCATGATATAGATCAAACAAGTCATCATTCTCACTACCTGTATCACCTCTGATCAAAAGCCGATTCTGGATGCAGGAAGTTGTGGCATCTAAAGCTTCAAAATATATTGCACGGTAATGGTCTTCAGGAGAAGAATGATAATTCCCAGTGCTACTGTGATCATCAAATCGTTACGGTGCTCTTCTTTTCCTTAGCAGTCGGGGTTCATCAATGCCAATTTCCTCTGCTTCTTTCTTAATCTTTTGCCACCACTGTTTGTAATTTTCTTCAGTTCGTATTGACTGTAAAAAAAATAGCAAGAAAACTTAAAGAGTTGGCATATTCAACCACTGCACTATGTATAATTAATTATATTATTTATCAAGCTATATGTTTACCTGCAGGGTGGAAACGGTCATTTTGGCAATGACCTGTCCCTCAGATGCACTCATCTTGGTCTTCCGCAATGTTTTACTCAAGTTGTCAGTGTGTTTCAGGATAATTAGAACAAGATTGGCTCCAAAAAAGTATTCAAATTTCCTCATTTGACTGCTGACTCCATTTACTCTAGCTCGAGTTTCGGAATCTAGACATTCTTCCAATAATAGTTTCCCATAATTCCAATAGTTGTCATGAATGCTTTGAAAAGTTTCATTACGCACCGTCTAATGGGTTGGGCACAAGATACGAAAACCCATAATATCAGGTGAAATATCAGCTTTTTTACTTTTTTAAACATAAATTGACGTTTAGGGGAATACTGGAAAAGTTTACTAATTTCATGTGTGGTATCCATTACTGACTGCAAAACTTTCACACTTTTTATAGAGTCTGCTACTGCAAAGCTTAATGCATGCCCATAACAATGAGTAAAGAGGGCAGCAGACACTATTATATCAGTTTTGATAGATGTCTTGGTAAGACTTAATCTTGACCTTTCTCAATGTCGCGGACAATGCTATGATGGTGGTATCACCATCATGTTGACCCTGATCTTGAAGTACATGAGGAATTTATTGGTCTATATTTATGTCCTAGCATCAAAGCAGACACTATTGTATCAGTTTTGAAAGATGTCTTAAAGCTTGAACAAGCATCCCTTCGTAATGAAAGATTCCTCTCTCTTGCTACTAAGACCAGCCATAGCTACTGATTAAACCACTCTCCCCTGAAACATCTCTTTTCTCCTTTTGTTCCAAAAGAACGTAAAGGAAAAGAATATTTCTTAGGCTGATTTGGGCCTTGAACTCCAGATATAAAAATTCGTTGTTTCCGATCCTCCATTTTATACCACTTCGTTGAGCTAGAAGCTGCTTTTTTTCTTGCCGTGCGCGCGCGGTATTATTCTTCTTTTTTTTTAATGTAATTCAAAAAATCTATTCTTTAACAGAAAACTCAACGAAACATAACTAAAACTAAAGAGTTCAGGCAATAATTGTTTACTGTTGGAGTGTCTCAGGTCAGTAAACGTTTATTATTAGCTTTTTTCTTTCTTTTTTCTTTTTTTTTCCTCATCTGGTCAATTATTGGTCCGGCGGCCGCCGGTCCACCGGACCGGCTGCTACGCCTATGAGCTTGGACAAAAAGCTTACTTTAAATTAGCAACTGGGATTTCTGGACTGACCAACAATCCAAGCCATTATTATTATTGGCTTGGTATCCTACAAGTACAGTATGGAGCAACACATTCAGTTTAGTAAAACTTCAATGGAAGAAGACACTTTCAAATTGTATTTCCATGGCCGTTTTTGTGAGAGTAACGTTTACGCTTATACCTATGCAGGCTCTCGCACTTTATTTGTGTGGTGCCTATATTACAGGAAGCTAGTCTATTTAATAGAACTAGATACCCTGATAGCTAGCCAGGTGTAGCAACTTTCAGAGAACTTAGTAGAATAAAATCATAATATTTCGGCTTGTGGAGCCTTCTAGTGGTTACTGAACTGAATGAGGGTGACTGTACAAGGAACTGTATATAAACAGATGATACAGAACATGAGATCATTGTGTAGTCTAGTGGGGCACAGCCCCTGGGAATGTTAGTTGGTGTTGGGAGGTGTGAAGGTGTAATCTTAATTGTGAGACAGTTAATTAGTGGCAGCCATTCTCAAGGGTCCACTCCAGCCTCCAAGGCCCCTTGGGAGAATGACTGCCACTAATTAACTGTCTCAATTACAATTACACCTTCACACCTCCCAACACCAACTAACATTCCCAGGGGCTGTGCCCCACTACACAATGATCTCACAGTCTGTATCATCTGTTTACATAAAGTTCCTTGTACAGTCACCCTCATTCAGTTCAGTAACCACTAGAAGGCTCCACAAGCCGAAATATTATGGTTTTATTCTACTAAATTCTCTGAAAGTTGCTACACCTGGCTAGCTATCAGGCCAGGGTAGCTAGTTCTATTAAATAGTCTAGCTGCCTGTAATATCTTGACTTCTGAAACTACATTTGCCACAAGATTATTATAACACTTATTGTGCATTTTCTGTGTGATTTTAAACTCTCTTTATAGTATTTTAAACTCACTTTATGGTACAAAAATATTCCATCCCCTCCTTCCTCCACCTCCAGATGATTAGAGGGGAATAGCTAAATATAGCTAACACAGTGGAATGACATTCTTTTAATTCATGGCTGTTATATGGGATAACTATATGGATTTTATATTATTGATTTCCAAGCAGCACTAAGTACTTGAGGGGGGTAGGGTTTGTTATGGCTGATATGTGGTTATGCTCCATGGTAAGGGTGTTTTCAAGTCTCAACCTTCATTTCAGGGAATTTCCTGTGGTTTAACATTATCTTGAACCCTTCACCACAGGTATGGGTGGTAACTGGGAGGAGAGGGGGCTAGCTAATATGTTTTACCGAGCAACTTAAAAACAGATTATAACTAAGTATGTGGATGGGAATGTATCATTTTAGCTCCTCCTCTCCTTTTTCCAGAGTACTAGTCTATACCAATGCTTTATATGGTTTTTTAATATTATTTTGTTAGATTAGCTATTACTACGATTGGTTTTAAGTAATGAGCTGCACATGGTTAGTGGCGAGTGTGTGATGAAGAACAATAATAGCATATTATTTGGTGTAAAAAGACAACAACAACGACAACAGCAAAACAAGACTGAATCCAGATATACAAGATTAGGCCCTGCTCCATTATGCTAGCAGTTTCCTGCTATTGTTGCTGTTAGTCACCATAGTGGAACACTTGTAAAATAATATAGACATAATAATGGTGAATAGTAAGAGTGCATGTTACTGATCATCTTGATGAAGGTGTGATATCCCTTACTAACCAACATACAAATTATGCCATGGCAAGTGTGAAGCCAAAAGAAATGATAATTTATTAGAGGTAGTAGTCCCATAAAATTAGAGGAACAGCAGTGCATTCTTGATAACGTTGATGTGTTTTTTCCCCTGAACTCTCACATTATTAATCAATTAAAACTTGGACTACCACAGTATTACCTGAAGCAGAGAATACTTTCCCACTTTGGACTCGTGAAGAATGAAGTAAACAAGCAAAATGAATGGGTTGAAGAATATTTGCTCATTGATTCTACTAAATGCAGGCACATTACTTTCTCTCTTTAGCTCTATTTTACAGCTAACTACAATTGCCTTATTGGTATGGTTACCCTGTGTCATCTTACTAATTATTAATGACTTGCAACAGTGAAAGGTGGGTTCACATGTGCCTGCCTTACCTTGCACACAGTGGTCACAGTATTCTAAGTTTTTCATCTTCTCTAATCTGCATTGGTGATATGTGGGCTACATCTATATTGAACTTTATTTATATTTATTAACTGAACTACAGGTCTGTAAGTACAATGCCAACAATAGTAATTAGTTTCAGGTCTTCCAGATAAACTATAGTGTTCAATACAGCTATAGCTAGTTACATGTTCAAAATAATCTTATTATTTTTTAATAATTTGAATTAATACTAATCACTTTGTAGTATTTTGAACAACTAAAAAAATGCTATCCAAATTTTATTGTCTGAATAATTATGTTCCTATTATAGAAAAGATGTGGCTGTAAGAAAAAAGGACAAGTATGTGGAGCTGGATGTCACTCTGAGGGTGTCATCCTCACCTCAAGTCAACAACACCGCAATAAGTGGGGAAACTACTCGAAAGAATTGGGACCCAGAAAAGTAGAATTGAAAGCTGGAAACGTAAACTTAGGAGCTCCCAAGAGTGTGATTTATCTAGGCTCCTATACAACCTATGATGTTTCTGAATCTAACGCCGCTTCATAGGTGTAGCAGCCTGTCATGGATTGGTCAGGCGAACATTGTGTCATGTTTTTATAAGTATATCTGATTTATGAACAATGCAATAATAAAAACTTTAAAAGTAGTGGGAAAAAAAGTTAAAATTTAGGAAATTATGAATAATATACCCATAATATAGTTCTGGTTCAGGCACTCCTGTGCCCTTAATTCTTGGTGTCTGTGTGGGCACCCTTTGCAATGTCCGAGCATCTCCTCTTTTCCTTGTTGTTGTTGTCTTCTTCATATGGGCTCTATCCCCACACATACCATAAAGTGCCACTAGACATCAAACATTGAGTATGTATACTTAGCATACCAGCAGTTGCTACAGACAGTGACTGCCATCCTCAAAACACACACATACACACACCACCAATTACACATGTGTATGCACATAAACACACTTAACTACAACTTACATAATGCATACACAAGTTGACACCTCCACTTGCATCCAATGATGGCATCGTTACTCTGAAAGTTAAAACAATTACCACATTGTAGCTAAATATATTTTAGAGATATGAAACATTTCCATGAGCAATAGCTGGCTCCCCAAGTGTTAGTGTGGACATTAAGACATGCTTGTTTGATATTCAGTGGCAAGTCTGCTGGTCTATATTTATTATTTAAAGCATAGCTAGCATCCACCAGCAGGGAAGTTTCATACTTTACATTGTCAGAGAGCCTTCTATGGAATGCAAACCCAACACCAGCTACTTGATATGCACAGAGGTGAGCTGACCCAGTTACCATTTACAAGTGCAGAATGAATCATGCAGAATGAAATTGACTTGCAACGAGCATTGCTATCAGGCATTGCCAATAGTCTAATACTGGAATAGAGTACTGGCAAGTAGGTTGATAATCATTATAAGGACAAAGAGCAGGAGTGGGAAAGTAGTGGGGGAAAAAAGTTAAAATTTAGGAAATTTATCTTTTCTATAGTCACTCTTGGAGCAAAATTCATTAGCTATAAAGTTTAAGTTTAAATTATCAGTGAAATCTTGATGCACATGCATCACCATCACCAAATTCAATCGCTCCTGCAACATAGTAGATCGTAGATATGTTTTTATACGACGCAAATGATCTCTCACTAATAGAATTAGTAGCTGGAACCCGATAAAGTGCGAGCTACTCTTATTACTTGAGAAAATAGGCTTTTTTCAGCAACTGACATGTCTTTTAGTAGCTGAATGATATCTGCAATTCCAATGTCTTCCTTAATACTGTAGTTACTGTGGAAGCAGGATAGCTGAGCCTCAAGTATGCTCCTGTTGAAGTCATCATGATATTATAGATCAAACAAGTCATCATTCTCACTACCTGTATCACCTCTGATCAAAAGCCGATTCTGGATGCAGGAAGTTGTGGCATCTAAAGCTTCAAAATATATTGCACGGTAATGGTCTTCAGGAGAAGAATGATAATTCCCAGTGCTACTGTGATCATCAAATCGTTGCGGTGCTCTTCTTTTCCTTAGCAGTCGGGGTTCATCAATGCCAATTTCCTCTGCTTCTTTCTTAATCTATTTGCCACTCTTCAGTTCGTATTGACTGTAAAAAAAAATAGCAAGAAAACTTAAAGAGTTGGCATATTCAACCACTGCACTATGTATAATTAATTATATTATTTATCAAGCTATATGTTTACCTGCAGGGTGGAAACGGTCATTTTGGCAATGACCTGTCCCTCAGATGCACTCATCTTGGTCTTCTGTAAGTTTTACTCAAGTTGTCAGTGTGTTTCAGGATAATTAGAACAAGATTGGCTCCAAAAAAGTATTCAAATTTCCTCATTTGACTGCTGACTCCATTTACTCTAGCTCGAGTTTCGGAATCTAGACATTCTTCCAATATAGTTTCCCATAATTCCAATAGTTGTCATGAATGCTTTGAAAAGTTTCATTACGCACCGTCTAATGGGTTGGGCACAAGATACGAAAACCCATAATATCAGGTGAAATATCAGCTTTTTTACTTTTTTAAACATAAATTGACGTTTAGGGGAATACTGGAAAAGTTTACTAATTTCATGTGTGGTATCCATTACTGACTGCAAAACTTTCACACTTTTTATAGAGTCTGCTACTGCAAAGCTTAATGCATGCCCATAACAATGAGTAAAGAGGGCAGCAGACACTATTATATCAGTTTTGATAGATGTCTTGGTAAGACTTAATCTTGACCTTTCTCAATGTCGCGGACAATGCTATGATGGTGGTATCACCATCATGTTGATCCTGATCTTGAAGTACATGAGGAATTTATTGGTCTATATTTATGTCCTAGCATCAAAGCAGACACTATTATATCAGTTTTGAAAGATGTCTTAAAGCTTGAACAAGCATCCCTTCGTAATGAAAGATTCCTCTCTCTTGCTACTAAGACCAGCCATAGCTACTGATTAAACCACTCTCCCCTGAAACATCTCTTTTCTCCTTTTGTTCCAAAAGAACGTAAAGGAAAAGAATATTTCTTAGGCTGATTTGGGCCTTGAACTCCAGATATAAAAATTCGTTGTTTCTGATCCTCCATTTTATACCACTTCGTTGAGCTAGGAGCTGCTTTTTTTCTTGCCGTTGTCACAGGAAAATTGGTCCGGGCAAATTGCGGTCCGATCGGACCAAATCCGCTGGCGTTATTGGTCCGGGCGGATAAAATCTGCTAGCGGATACAGTCCCCCCGGACCAATAACGCTAGCGGATTTGGCCCGTCATCTGCTGATTTGGTCCGCCTAGTTTATCGTCTTCCACGACAGCTATTGCACCGTTTTGGGGGTTCAGGAGTCTTCAAGTAGAGGTATGTTCACTTTACTATTGAGCTCTAGCAATTTTGATGTAGTTCAAGTTCCACTGTTCACTGCTATAAATGTAAGAAGACTCCACAGGATATCATCTAACTTTTTTGTAACTAAATTCAATTAGACTGACATTTGAGTCTCTTGCAGGGATTGTAATCACTAGTATATGAATTTCTTAGTGGCTTAGGTATTTGCAACTTTATTTCACAAAGCTTGGCTAAAACCATTTGGTGGTTTGGACGTTTAAGTGAATAATTTTTTTAAAATAAGCTTCATTTTCATTTCATGCTGGAGAATATCATGAGTCTGTTGGCTTAGTATTTACATGAGTGCCACAGGCACAAGTGTAAATAGAACCAATCAGACGAATTAAATAAATTTATTATGTACTGCTCATGTGTTGATGCCATAGCTATGGCATTGTAAACACCATAAACAAATTCGTAACCTGGAGGGACGTAATAACCCAACGTGATAACTGTGAACACAGGTGATTTGGGAAAATGTTACCCTAGGCCTCATCCTGTTTACTTTAGTGCATATTCTGTGTAGCAGCAGTTACCAGGACCTGTTCAGTATAATTATAATAAAATATCATGATATTTTTTCCTATATGTTCAAAATTTGCTTCTTATTGTGTGTGTGTGTGTGTTGTGTGTGTGTGTATGTGTGTGTGTGTGTGTGTGTGTGTGTGTTGTTCTCGTGCTTCTAAAATGTTTTTCTATCTGTTAGCTATAAATATCTCCTAAAATGTGAGGTTTTGCTCTTCCCCTTCAATTATGTCTCTTATGTTTATGGCTTCATTTATGGTATGGCATGGACACATGCAATATTTGTCTGCTTTTATCCTACTAGTACGAAACTTTGAAGTTATAAAAAAATAATGATTTTTGAATTTGAAAAAACTGTGATATTATGACCTTTGATAACTTTTAAATTGTGATACATAGCTATGCAGTAATTAGATTATACTGTAGTGATTGCATACTTTTATCAAGCATGTCCATATTTGCTTACTCCGTGAAGACTTCAGTTTGAAAGTTGAAATACCTTTTACACGTTTTTGGTTGGGCTGAATAATGATGACAATGTGGTGACTAAACTAATTTAGATTCTCCACTGCAATTACATAATGTAGTGTATAATATTGCCTTTCTGTTCATTAAACCTTTTTACAAACCTAATTGCTACTATTCCCTTACTACAATGACTGCTTTTTAATTAGTTACTATTATTAGCTGAATATACCCAAAAATGTTTCAGCCTCTTGCACAAGCCTTTTTTAGGGGTAAACATCTCAGAAGATGATAAAATTTGGCTGATATTTCCTAGAAATTAGCAATATTATAATAAAAAAAAATTCAGCCAACAAATGACCGAATTATTTAAGTAATCTTCAGTTTGAAAGGATAATGTATGTACACAAGTCAAGTGCTTAAATTATATATACAACACAGAAGCATTATTTGACATAATAATGCAGTTGAATACAACAAAATGTAAGTGATCTTGTAGAAACTATTCCTGAGTTAGCCTCGCTGAACAAATCTGCTCAGTTGCCACTATTTTTATCTAAAGGCGGCTAAAAGGGGACCTAGTTAGGCTTAAAAGGTTTTATAACTGCTATCCCCGAACCTCACTGGGTGTATCAGCTCTATCACTATACTATTCTTGTCTAAAGGCTGTGGAAATAGAACGCTGTTCACCAAGGTAAATACACTTTTAGCCAATAGTTGCAAGCCTCGCTTAAATAGCTTCTGTCATTGATTAGTATTTTTATCTGTCAGAAATGGTAGCTATGGTATAAAATAGTTAAACCATGGCAACTCTCAGAATTATCGCTGGATAACTCCTCAAACCAATGGTTTAGCTATTACATATTCTCCCGTATTTTATGCTATTCATTGAATTCTCCAAGCAGTGCGTACATAGCGAGTAAAATGAATTGAAAAATGTACTCTGACTGTTTGAGAAAAAGTCTAAATCACTTTCACATGATATTTTCATTTGCCTTCGGCTCCCATTTTATACTCTGACTCATGCTATGTACAATACTTGAGTCAGAGTGCATTAATAAGAGAACTACTTTACGAGCACTTTAAATATTTTCGAAATATTTTTATTAATCATTTCTAACAATTTCAATAGATTTTACTTGCTACACCCGTGCTACATGGAGCATTCAATAATCAAATGATCTGCTTGCCACATTGTGTGAAGACATGGTTAATTAACATGTTAGAATTCCTTTAGAACTATTCATTATTAAAGGCAATTAGAGAATGCACGTAATATCATTGTCAATTCTCAGTTGCTTCATTTGCTCTTGTCTATTTTGAATTAAAAAAGATCAGGTTTTGTATTTAGAATATACTGCATTTAAAACTTGTCTCACAATTATATTCATTCGGTGCAGCAATTATGTACATAAAGGGTGCGTGGTTAACCACATGGCTCAGCTACCTCACTATAGTTGGATTGTGCAGAAACCAACAACAAAAGAACAAGTGTCACAGACATAACTAGCATGAGGACTGTATAGCCACAGGAGCCAATGCACTCAATAACTTGTAAACACTCATGGAAATATTGGGGCTGTTACAATGAGTAGTTTAGTGGAAATAAAATTTGTAGATGTTTTACTATATTTTTTAACTATCTAGTATAATGTTGACGTGTTAGAGATTTAATTATAGGTAATCTAAGCAATTTAGATCTTAAACGACTATTTTTATTGTTGATGTTGCCATCTTTATTTTCTGCTATTACTATTAAAGATAAAACCTGGAATAAAGGTATGCATTCATATAAATATGATTTTTAGGGTGTATTTATATCAGTCAAAAATCAGGTTTTTAATTTAAAATTCATCAGACTTAAAGCAATGCTTAAATGATATGAAACATATCACTATAAGTAATGATATGCTTGCTCAATATTTGCTACTTGTTGTCCTAAATAGTTATCTTTTAGTTTGATTTACCATCTAGAATTGTCAGCTTGTTAATTTAGCTAATGATGCAGGACAATATGTCATCTTGATCAAGTTATCAGATTTCAAATATGTGCTATGAAAACTGAAAAAAAGGTATCTATGAATAGAAATGCCACCTATTGAATTAAGAAATTCTGTACTTGCACCAGTTACCATTACTGGGCTACATGTGTGTATGGGTGTGTGTTTGCGCATGCGTGCATGCATGCTGCGTGCGTGCGTGTGTGCATGCATGCGTGCGTGTAAATATAGCCAAAGAATCAATTATTCTTTGAAAGTATTACCTATTCCCCTCTTTTCCCTCTCTCTTTTCCTTCCTTCTATTCTCCTTCCTTCTATTTCTCGATACTTTATTCCCACTCACCTCCAACCCCCCACCTCCTCCCCTATATTATTATTATTGTTATTATTATTATTATTATTATTATTATTATTATTATTATTATTATTATTGTTATTATTATTATTATTATTATTATTATTATTATTATGTGTATATCAACTTTGTGTGAGTCCAGGTGATTGTGCATGGCTATTGTCAAGCCATTGGACAATATGACCCTGGAACACTCTCACCTCTCATCAGTGGCGTAGCTGGAGAGAAACTGCTGGAGGGTCCTAGTTTTGTGACCTATAAATGTATGAACCAAGTTTAAATTGAATTTATGACTAATTGATAAAATATTTTTGATGGGAGGGCCAAGGCCCTCCAGGCCCCCCTCAGCTACGCCACTGTCCCTCATAGGTTAATAATGAAGAGTTAACAAAAAAAGTGTGTGTGTGTGTGTGTGCATGTGTGTGTGAGGTGCTATGTTTCCTCTTTGGACCATGACCTTGTCAATGGAGGGGCTTAAGCGCACCAATGAACCCACAATTGTTAAGTTTTGGGGGTAGTTGCTGACTAAGCATGGTCCAAGTAGACTAAAGTAAATAGATCCAGGGCATTGCCTGATGGTGCCACTTAACAAGAACTCCATGTAATCTCAAGTACGTCCTGTTTAAAGCTTATTATGAAATGCTGGTGCCAGTAATGCTTAGGGTATGTCATTCTTGCTCACCCCCCCCTCCCCCCCATCTTGGAAAACCACTTGACCCATTACTGGCAGTGGTGACAAGGTTAAGGTGTTAAGTATAAGATACATTAGTGAGATTGCTGGTTCACCAGATGTAAGATGTACGGTACTTTCTTCTTAGTAACTGTGACCAGGCAGCTAACCAGAAATTAATTAGTAATATTAAACATTTCATTTGTAGTTACATAAAAAAGTATTGAGTATAATGATACCAAAGTGCAATTTTAAATTGTAAAAGTGATCTGTAGTAAATCATTCAGTTCTTGCATTTTGGGCACACCCAGGGTTTCTTCTTGCTATTCCAATCTTTATTACTTATTCTGCTATATACCGCTCTCCACATTCATCACAGCATACCATACTACGACCTTTTTCAGGCTGTCGACAGCTACAATAAATTGGTATCTTTTGAGTGTCAAAAGTTGCCTTTCTTTGCTCACTTTTGCTTGGAAATGTTGTGAGAGTTTTGCTCTCAAATACTTTCAATAATTCTGATCTTAACGTTTCTTGGTTAAAAGTTATGAGTTCAGGTTTTTGTCCATTACAAATGGCAGCTGCAAAAGCGATCGCTAAGGGACCACAGTCAGAACCTCCCTTCTGAATTTGAACATTCATATAATTTACTTTGATGTCTTTGCTATTTGTGTGCAGTAAGTCTGCGATTATTTCTTCTAGATCTTCACTGAGTAGTAAATGCATGCTGTCATAAATTTTGACAGTGGCAGGTTGACATCCTACTGTAGATACTGTCATCCAATGGTTGCCACTGTGGTTTAATATTTGCACAAAGGGGTTCAAGTGATGAACAGTAAATGTCCTTGCATATTGCAATGTAGGGCTTTCCAGTCCAGCTATACCATAGGTATTTCTCAAAATGGTCTGTGCTGCATCTATGTGACGGTCATTTAACCACATGTTGCTGGTTAGGATATCCTTATCAGTAATTGAGAGTGAGATTTGGCCAACAACAGTCCATATTTTTTTCTCCTGTACTGCATTCGTTTCGGCTACCTCAATCACTGCAGTAGACTGCATTGCAGCTAGCTTTTGAGATCCTGTATTAATGCATGCTCGACCAGGATGACATTGTGGTCCACCTGTTACCCTGCCGTTTGCATGAACATTTCTTTGTGGCACAGCGAGTTTGGCACATACACTGCTGACCAGCTGGAGGCTGAGCTTCAGGCTGCATTATCACATGGATAGCCTAAATAATAATATTTGAAAATTTATTTTAATCATAAAAAAAAAAGGTAGACAATGAGACCAAAGAGTCTAGCACATTTAAAGTGCTGCAACACCATTTCAATTAGTATGAGTAATAGCACGAGTAACCATGGTCTTCAGGATAAATAGCACAAGTAAAACACAATTGAAGCAAAGCTGATTGCTTTATGAGAGCTTTTATTGCTTTACGAGTGATATTTATCCCTAATACCATGGTTAGCCGTGCTATCACTCGCTAATAGTATACCTCTATCCTTACCTAAAACCATCGTTTACTTTAAACAAACTTTTTAGCAAAAACTATGGCATTACTAAGGCTAATCGCCCCACGCGTGTGCACTTACCCATACCATTTCACTTTGATAAGTGTACTATTTCAACTTAACTGTGCTGTTTCACTTATCCCGGGCTATTTCAATTAAACGGTGATTTTACCTATACATTTTTTTAATGGGCAGTTTACGTGGTATATTATTATGCGTAATAATTTCAACCAGGATTACCTTTTCATATGTAGTGTTTTCTGAGCTTGCATCAATAGACATCACATTTTTAGTTAATTCCTGCCACATTATATACTTTAATTAGCGATTAGTAATTTGAACTGATATTAAAAACAAATAAGCAATAATATTCATTAGGCATACAGCTGCTATAATAAAAAAATTGTTATAATATTAATCATTCGAAATTTAACTTTTCCCATTTCAACCTTATCATGCATAAAGCACATGTTGAATAAAAAAAATAATAGAATTAATAAATGAGAAAATTAACTTTCAAATTGGTTACTTTGATATGAATAAATGTTAATTATTATATGTATTATTCCGATTTATCACTGCAGTTGATCTTTTTAATAGTACTGGCACCCCAAAGGTATTCAAATAAATGAGAACTTCATGTACTTATGCATGCTGTAAATCTACACATACATTGTCTTCTGTAATGGTACCCATTTCTTCTGCTTTCGTTTCGGCTACCTCAATCACTGCAGCAGACTGCATTGCAGCCAGCTTTTGAGATCCTGTATTAATGATACTCGACCAGGATGACATTGTGGTCCACATATGTTACCCTGCCGTTTGCATAAACATTTCTTTGTGGCACAGCGAGTTTGGCACATACACTGCTGACCAGCTGGAGGCTGAGCTTCAGGCTGCATTATCACATGGATAGCCGAAATAATATTTGAAAATTTATTTGAATATTAGCGTTAAAAAAATAGCTAGACAATAAGACCAAAGGGTTTAGCACATTTAAAGTGCTGCAACACCATAGCAGTTATGCATAATAATTTCAACCAGGTACATTACAATCTGATTACCTTATCATATGTAGTGTTTTCTGAGCTTGCATCAATGGACATCACATTTTCGGATAATTCCTGCCATGTGATACACTTATTTGCTACAAGCATTGATGATGTATTATTAATTAGAGATTAGTAATTTGAACTGGTATTTAAAGCGGACAAGCACTAATATTCACAGTTGTTGTAATAAAAAATTGTTTTAATATCGAAATTTAACTTTGCCCATTTCAACCTAATCATGAATAAAGCACATGTTAAATGAAATAAAAAATTATAGAATTAATAAATGAGAAAATTAACTTTCTAATTGGTTACTTTGATATGAGTAAAATGTTAATTATTATATGTATTACTCCAATTTATTAATAATAATCACTGCAACTGATCTTATTTATAGTACTGGCACACCAAAATTATTCAAATAAGTGAGAAATTTGTGTATTTATGTATACTGTAAATTTACACATACATTGTCTTCTGTAATGGTACCCATTTCTTCGATTGTCATTATGTCTTCTTCCGCTGTCTTCTATCACAAAAGACATTAATTTTCATATAATTATGTATGAGTCAGTGCATGGTACACATTTAGAGTTAAATTGTAGTGTTTTATTAATAATTTTAAATCAATACTTATCAGTCCAGCTAATAAAATCTTATTATATTTACATTGCTATGAGTAATGACTTCCTTTTCAGAGTTTTCTGATGTTGACACAAGTTCCTCAAATTCCTATTTAATACAAACATGGAAGGAAAGCTTATGAATGTTGAATAAGGAAACGAGGAAGGATATTTCAGATATTGATAACAGGACGGGTAAAAGGTGTACTTGCCTTATGCGCATTAAAACTAGAATGAAAGGGATAAACACTGATACTTAATTGACACGATAAGTAGCATGAAATTTGTTTACATTATTTACATACTAACAATTAACTAACCATTGTTCTTGCAAATTTTCAAATTTATACTGCTAATTCCCTGCTTGAGAATTTTCCCAGACTTGCTTTTTAATTTGTATGTTCCTCTGGTTGTTTGTTCAGCAATTTCATATGGACCATCCCAATTAAACTCCAACTTTCCTCCTTTTCTTGTCTGCTTGCGGCTGTTGTAGCGCCATACCTTATCTCCAACATTAAAGTCTGGCTTCTTATGCTTAGCATCATACCTTTTCTTTTGTTTTACTTGAGCCTTCTTTATATTCTCCTTGGCTTTAGTATTGATTTCATCAGCCCATTGAAGCATTGATTCCATGTGTTCATCAAGGTCATTTGCTGATGGAATTCTAAAGTGCACATGCCATTAATCCACCATTGTACATTTAAAGCCAATTAGTTATATTATACACCAGCGTTTTTTTAATACCTTAGGAGATATTTGCATCACCTCCTGGAAAATTGTTTTGCTAATCCTCCTCACACTGAAACTAATTGTACTCAATGTTTATGGAATTTTAAAAACTCTAAACTGGACATGAGTTGTAAAAATTTACAAAATCAGAAGCAGGTACTGTAATGGCAGTGTTATTAAAGTTTTTAAACGTTAACAACCTATTGGTTGCCCAATAAATGTCTTCCCTCAAGGCAGATTACTTTGCAGTTAAGATATATGTGACTATCTTTAGGAAAATAGGGCTCAAAGCAGCGTGCTTGAATGTTGATAAAAATATTCCATACATTGGGAATAGCTAAAGCTAAAATGATAAAACTAAAGAGCTCAATATGCCCATTATGTGATGATGATGATTATTATTATTATTACTATTATTATTATTATTGTTATTATTATTATTGTTGTTGTTGTTATTATTATTGTTATTGTTATTATTATAATAATTATTATTATTTTTGTTATTGTTATTATTATTATTATTATTATCATTAGTATGTTTTTGTTTGTTTGTTTGTTCTTTTTTTTGTTTTTTGTTTGTTTGTTCATTTGTTTGTTTGTTCATTCGTTCAGTCATTCATTTGTTCGTTCACTCAACTACTCATTCATTCATTCATTAATGCATGCATTCATTCATTTTATTGTATTTATGCTCATTACTGATTACTGAATAGCATTTTACTCCCTCAATTTATTTTAATCTCCATTTGCTCTTCTTCCTCCCCCCTCTCCCCCTATAACCTCCAAATAGATGGAAACATTATAGTCTGGCAATCACTTAGCTCATGGAGTATTAACATTAAACATTTTAATTTTAACTCACGTAGAAACTTCATCAGCTTTTTCAGATTCCATTGGAAGTGTGATGTCTACAGGCAATCTGGCTTCCCGCTTATAAAAAAGATTATAAATAATTCATTCAATCCACTATTTTTTATTCCATTGGTATCACGATTAAATACCTGTATGCAAACAAGGCTGCATCAATGTAATCGTCCCAATTATTTTGCCTTTCTCCACTCAGCTTTATTAACATGTTGGTGAGAGTTTGGTTGAATCTTTCTACTAAACCATTAGTTTGAGGATGATAAGCAGCTGAAATTTTATGCTCCACTCCGGTCTTCTCAAACAAATACTGGTTAACCTTACGAAAAAAGACCAACATTAATATCATTTCTAAGCAATGTCATTCTATTTCAAGCTTTCAAATACTGAAAATGCAGTGTAATTTTTTTTTTATAAAATGAATTTAGTGGTTTTATTGCATGTGGAAAACCTTCTAGTAGATGGCAGGATGAGAAATGGAGAAAGTGGGCTGCCATGTCTTGTAATAAGTGTGTACAAGAACTGTGCGACACAAGAAGCAGATTTGTCAGGAATTGCCGCAGCCTCTGGCCATTTTGTGGAATAGTCACAACAGGTGACTATGTAGGCATTTCCAGATTTTGAACGTGGCAATGGTCCAATGAGATCAATTCCGATTCAGTACCATGGACTGTGCACTTCGATAGGATGAAGAGAATGAGCTGGTTTTTCTAGTCGTTTGTTCACACGCTGGCAATCCAAACATGTCTGAATATATGAATCAATATCTTTTATACAGCTATTCCAGTAATAATCTGCAAAAGCAAAATATCATATGAATAGAACAAACAACCAACCAAACCAAAATTGGTAGTCAGTTAGTCAGTCAATCAATTCATCAACTAGAGCCCGGGGAGCACTGGACCCGCACGCTATAGGACTTTTGGCCTAATATTTTGTGTGATAGCACAAAGGTTGCACTTGGTCCAGTGCTCAACCGAGATTGCATCTAGCTATACAGCTAAAGTAATATTATTTTTATTGTTATTTTATTTACTAAAACCAATCCCCTTACCCTTACCTCACTTCAAAGAATTCCAGCCAAAAAGAACATTACGCTAATTATTACTTTATTCCAAGAATTATACAAAAAAGATTAATTTCAATATTTGTATATTTATTTTATTAAGTGCTGAAGGTATATCTAAATACCAGTTACTATCCATTAATCATACATATTTCAAAATAATTAGTTTTTAAACAAACATCATTAATTTGAGTTTCATCATGCAAATAGTTATGTCACAAATTTCGTCACACTCATGATTTAATTCCTCGTGAAAGTTGAAGCATACAAATTCTAGAGTAATCACCAAAGCATGCAACATTGCTTTCAGATTGAGATAAATGCAAAATGCTCATTTTATGAAAAAAATTAATACCTTGATGTTATCTTCTGTCGAGTCTTGTCTCGTCCCAAATGTCCTTCAACTTTTCAGTATGGCTTGATGTTATCTTCTGTCGAGTCTTGTCTCGTCCCAAATGTCCCCCAAGTTGTCAGTATGGCTTGATGTTATCTTCTGTCGAGTCTTGTCTCGTCCCAAATGTCCCCCAAGTTGTCAGTATGGCTTGATGTTATCTTCTGTCGAGTCTTGTCTCGTCCCAAATGTCCCCCATGTTGTCAGTATGGCTTGATGTTATCTTCTGTCGAGTCTTGTCTCGTCCCAAATGTCCCCCAAGTTGTTAGTATGGCTATGATCTGCTTTTGCTTCTCTTTTGTTGATATCCATTGTTTCAAAGTTCCATTTGAAGAATAGAATAACAGACCATCTTTTAAAGAAAATTTAGCAGATTTCTTTCGAATGACTCTTTTTAGATTTTTAGTAGCTCCTATAGGGTATCTACCAGATTGAAGATATTCCAATACTATCTCATACTTTACTTCCATTTAAAAAAAGAAAAAAGAAAAGAAAATATGTTCGAGTCCAAAATTATTAATTTACTATTTTGTATTCTATGTGAGATAAAAATATTATTATTCATGGACTAATGAATTGACTTTTCTTGTGATAATCATTACCTCATTCTTTGATATCCTGAGAACATTCAATATTTTTATTATGCTAATTCTTAAATACTTCATAGATTAGTTATATAGCTTTATAAAAGTGATGTTAGTATGAGTAATAGCACGGGTAACCGTGGTATTTGGGATAAATAGCATGAGTAACTAATTGAAATAACACAAGGTGAAGCCTAGTGCTATTTATTGCTTTATCCCTAATACTGCGGTTAGCCATGCTATCACTCGCCAATAGTATACCTCTATCCTTACAAACAAACTTTTCAGCAAAAACTACAGTGTTACTAAGGTTAATCACCCCACGCTTACTTACCCATATTATTTCACTTTGATAAATGTACAGTTTCAACTCCAACAGTGCTATTTCACACTCCTCGGGCTATTTCAATCGAACGGCGATTTTACCCATACATTTTTGAATGGGCACTTTATGTGGTATATTATTATTCAAGTACTCTCTAGGCATAACACCAATCCTTTGCAAGGCAATGATATGAAAAAGTGCTACAAAAAATTGTTCATATGAAGTACTTAATCAGCTACATATAATGCAAGTACAACTGTGGTTGACCACTGACCACATAGCTGAGCTAGCTCAGCCAGTTGCAGCTGGCTGTATTTACAACCTGAAACTAAGGCAGTTTTTACCATGTCAGTAGAAATAACAACTAATTCCTAAACTTTAAATTTTTTTATTTCATTTGTTTAACAAAAATGTTGATGGGGGCAGCCTTGTGCTAGATTTTCCTGTAAAAATGGTCATAAAAAAAATAGTTAGGCACTTCCACCAGGGACACTATACTTAGGCTCTACCAGGGCTGTGGTATTCTGAGTGTAGTGAGGGTGCTACCAAAGGCACCTGAGGAAACAAACTAGTGCAAATGTTTGTATTCATGTACAAATGGTCATTGGCAACCTCAAGAAAAAATATTCAATTTTGAGTGCAACACAGCCAATAGACTTTCTGATTCACAGCGAAACAGTATTAACTCTGGACTAAATTGTGTTGTGCCTTTTAATTAAATTTCATTTTTGACTTTTTAATAAACAATAAAGCTAACAACAAAATAATGACAACATGAGGATTTAAGTTTGCTAGTTTAAATTTGAGTAATGTCAAAATACTCACAAAACTCATCTTATTGTGGTGAAAGCATCTCCTGCAGTATAATTGTCCAAAGTGCGAGAATAAAAATTTCCCATCAATTTTGGCTGAATGGCTTGATCAAAAAGAGTTTTAGCTTGAACAATATTAACTTTCCAAAGTTATCATCAGGATAAATTCTTTCAATATTCAAATCATTTTCATTTTACAAAAATATGATATGAACACGATTTAAAAAATTCTATACATTTTTGGTTTACTGGAACTGACCTGGTAATAGTAGGCATGGTTATGCTTTCATTGAAATTTGCCACTACTTTCTTCCAAGCAAAACGTAGTATCCTATACAGCATCTATAATCTCATCCATGCCAGTATGGGCACTGTATACATTTAATGTAGTGCTAATACAGTCTTGTTTTTACTGATAAAAGAAGCAATGCAGCACAAAGCATTGAGTTGCCAATTAGCATATTTAAATCAAAATGAGTTACAAACAATTCCGCTAGCAGATATTGTGTTATAACTGCTTTGAAGAAAAGTATTGAATCTTATGCTAGAAATTACATGGCATGAATCAGCTAATCTCGGAGCAATCAAATCTGATTCTTTCTGGTCATTTCTTTGCTTGCACTAAGGTTTCAGGTTACAAAACTGGAATGCTGGAGAGTGAAATATAAATAAACGTGCTTAACACACAAGACAAAGTCCGACAAGTACGGTACTTGGCTTTCAATTCACACCATCTGTTGGTCCACAAGTTGTCAGTAGCAAAGACTCTTTTCTCTAGGACAAACTAGATCTATAATTTGTCTGCCGAAAAAGACCAATAGATGATCATGTGAAATCTGCCTTGCAAGCCAATGACTACCCAATGCTAATAAATACAACACTGGCTACTTGTCATACCAACACAGTCAGATTTCCAACACCTCACCATCCAGTCAGGTCCATCGTACACCAAAAGCTACAGTGATTCTTCGTTATGTGAGGCATTTCTCAGAGTGTATCAAAAGGATTCTAGCCCCTTTGGAAATGCGGACCTGTTTTAAACCACACTCAACACTGAGAAATATGTTGGTTCACGTAAAAAAAACTATGTTCCACCAACTGAAAGATCTGGAGTAGTTAACCAGGTGCCTTGTGGTTCTTGTAACCAAACATACATACATTGGACAATCAGATCAATCCAAATAAACCATGTGACTAGGTAATACTTCACTATTCCAAATTTTTTATTTTACAGACGTTTCGACCACTAGCTAGTTGTGGTCATCATCAGTGAACTATTACAATACAACATAAAAATGAATGAGTGACCTCAAGAATGTAACTATGGATAAGTAAAATAAAAAATGTGGACTAGTGAAGTATTAAATAAACAATATCAGTAGACAATCAGGCTGTACATTACAACATAGGCTGAAGGAGCACAGGAGAACCCTAGCACTAAGTGATGATACATCAGCTGTGGGAGACCATGCTATGTAATTCAATCAAGACATTGATCAGAATGGAGTGAGAGTCGTTGATCAGCACATGAGTTGGTATCCAAGATGTTTTTTGGAGTCATGGCATATAAAGGCCCCAAAAAGCTGTATGAACAAAAACCTAGGGAAATGTGGAGAACCACTCCACATGAACATAATTATTTAGCTAAGTTATGTTTTATATCATTATCATTATTATTGTATTTTAGTTTGCACACCGTGAATCGGGCACTTCGTCGAACAACTTTGTCCTCGCTCCATCACCTGTATTGATTTGATTGGACATTTGAATAGCTACGTCATACTCACATATTCTATTTAAGAATTATATCATTATTCTCAGTTTAGTTCTGTCTTAGTAACCAATATTAAAACAACTTAAAAGTTAGACTGTCGTTAGCTAACTTGATTGACGGAACTCGAGTGGAGAAGAAGTAAAAGGGTTATAATTCCCTACAGGATACTAAACACAGCCTATGACAGCTTGGCTACTGTAGGACATAGTAACTATCTCCCATAGCAACTGTTACTAGATTCATGTTTATTTATGCATTATAGTTTTGTAGTCATCTATATCATACCGATAAAGGTTACTGGATTGACCGAAACATCTATTTATACTTTCATTGTTATAGCTAGTGCTTTTTCAGAATATAAATATCTCCAATATTTACAATTAAACTTTTAAAGCTTATGATAGTATAAAAATAATATAGCTAAGTAATATGAATGAAAAAAAAAAAGAAGCAACATGTGAGAAATTAAAAGTAAATTATTGGTACAATAATCATGACATAATTATGAGACACACTTTCAGTTTCGTAAAAATGAACAGTGCAACATTATTATAGACTCAATTAAATGGGCAAAAGTGCAGTACACTTGAAATGTAATATAGTGTAGTTGATTTCACCAAGGAACAGGAAATTTGGAAGCATCAGAATATCTATAGCAATTTACTGTATAAGTTAACAGAGCTACATCAAAACTATAGCATAAGAAATTATTTTATGAGACCATAGTAATGTACTGTTCATTCATATGATACCGAATATATATCTCACAATTTATAAGCAGTCTTCTTTTCATTGGTCCTGTGTGATTAATGTCTATACATACTATATAGTTCAATAGTCATGTAATTGAAAGCCTCAACTCCTTCAGTCATCATTCAGTGACCATTTTCAGATACAAACAAAACAGAAAAGGACCCCAGGCTGTGATGGCAACATGCAAATATGTTCTAAGCTCTCATAATGGTGGTTTCTTAAATTCCCCAATGTACCACGACTTTGAAAAGATCTTCTGTGTAGATCTTGTTCGTTCCAAGTACTTTAGCTTTATCCCAATTGATGTTGTGAGTGGTTCCGATGGAGTGCTCTACGTTACAGTAGAAGTGTAAAATCAATCAAATCTTGTAGAGATCTCGTGTGTTCTTTGAATGGATACTTCAAGGTTCCTCCTGTCTTGCCAGTCCTGATCACCATTCTTGCTGTTCCTGTTGATTTTATCATGGGTTTCTTTGAAAACTTACTTATACAGAAACAGCACTTAAAAATCTTAAGGCCATAGCTGTATGATGGTACAACACAGAATAATGCTCTCTAAGTTTATTTGGAAGCATCATTTATGTGCCATTACAATCAGAATTGAAGTTAAAAAAAAAAACACTTGAACTTTTCTTCTTGATGTTGCCACTATAGCTAAATGCTTTCGTGATTAATTGTAAGAGACAATAGAAGCATTATGAAAATATGAAAAAACATTGGAGAAGAAAAGATATGAGACTATATTGAAGATGTAAGAATTTGTTTGCTGAATTGTTTATTGCTGTTCCTTGCAGCATCAAATTTGCTATTTACACACTGACCTTTTTTTCTTAGCTATGTTCTCAAATTTTGAAACTATAGTAAGTGATTTAGCTCCTTCTATTTACAGATAGTTGTAGCAGGTTATAACTATATGTGACATGATTAAAGAGTAGCACTGATTAGATTGCAACAGCTACCAGGAAGAGATTGCCAAAGCTGTGACATGAATTCTCAATCTTGTTAAGCTTAATGCTGCTTTTTGATTGATTCTTGAACATTTTAAAATCCAAATTCGCTTAATATTGGCTTAGACTAGCATCAGTCATTCTAGAGTAACTTCGCCTTCACTTCAAACTGCAGTTACACAGCAGTAAAGGAAGACTGAAAAACCGGACCAATTCCGCGGAGGTGGGACCCAATCTGCTAAGCGGATTTGGTCCGCCCGGGCCAAATACGCGAGGGGACCCAATCTGCTGTGACACCGGCCTTTTATATGAAAGGCCGGGACACACCCACATTATGATACAATTCTAAAACACGCACATCAAAATGACCTAATAATTCACAACAAGCGGTATCTATGTCATGCACACACACACATACACCAGCTCAGTGCTGCTAGTCTTGGCAGCTGACATTGAGCCAAACTAATTATTTATCTTGCCCTCCCAACTTTAGGGAGGGGCAGGCTTTGTTGGGGAGCAATGATGGCTAGCAATGTTGGCTAGCTACTACTTGGATAATAAAATCTTATTAAACCTAGCTTCTGACTTTTTATCAGAGATAATAAGTTCAGTGTATAGTCAAAGAGAATATATTTACCCTTCAGTGTGCTTCTAAATAATTTAAGAAAACTAGGAGAGAAAACTATAGAATTTAAGTTGTAAACTGTAGCTCATACCTACCACTCTATATTTTTAGCTTGATTACACCATTAATAAATTTTTGATCAAAGAAATAGAAATTAGTAAATTATTAATGTGCAATGTATTGGCTATATAAGTTGGCTAGCTTGTTGTTACTGCTGAAACACACCACTAGCTTCTTAGCCAATAGTAGAAATTTCCTGCTTATAGCTTTCCACTTTTCCACTTACAATTCCTCTGCTCTGAGACACAATATTAAGTAGTAAGGTTGGAAACTCCTGACTTAGGTTCACAGCTATACGGTGCTCAATTGTAGCGCCTGCGCGTTAGCTTTGCGTTTTATTGTTGGCTCAAGTCAGTGTTGTGCAGACCTGCCCACTTTATTGCGCGTACTCTTCTGCAGTGCAGCAATTAATTGCGAACTGCAGGTTTGTGCCGGGCTTGTTTGTGCGGTGCTGGTTTATGCCGTGCTGGTTTGTGCCGTGCTGATTTGAGCCGTGCTGGTTTGTGCCGTGCTGGTCTGTGCCGTGCTGATTTGTGCTGTGCTGATTTGTGCTGCGCTGGTCACGACCGGGGAACGTATTTAGGATTATTTGTATTCCAGACAACGAAAAGGTAATAAAAGCCAGTACAATTTATTTACTTTACCTTGTGTTGTTCGCTTGCTTTGTACTAGCACCTTTAGAGGGTGTAATAGAGGCAAAGGGGGGGGAGGGGAGGGGCTTTCGTAGAAAATTCATTGTTTTATGGTTCTGGTATAGTGTTACACCCACACATTCCAAGGAGCCCAAATACCATGAATATCATTAATAATTAGTTTTGTGGTGTCAGGTTTAAGTGGCTTGGTATTCCCAGCTTGTATTAGGTTACTTAAAAAGATTTCCAGCCAGAGGATAATGTTCCTTCATAAGTATGATGTTCGTTGAGATGTGAAAACAACAACAACAACAACAATTGTTGTTGTTTTTTGTTTCAATAATTATAAGATATATTTGAATGCAAAATAATAGCAAGATTGATATTGTAAGTGTTTAAATAAAATTTGTGTGATTTTAAGTGATAAGTAATGAATTATGAATTGCATGTTGTGTATTCTATGGCTCTCAAGTGCCTCCCTACCTGAATCTGACGCAATGCTAGTTCCGGGAGTAATGCTTCAAATAAAACTTCCTTAACGTCACTAGTTTGTTTCCCCACAACTTCCTATCTCGATATGCTTTTAAAATGTATATCCTTTCTCGTGCATACAACAAAATCACAACAATTCTTGTCAGTACAGTATAACTGGCACTGCACTTGAAAATAGTAGTCATGTCTTCATTTCAATATTCTTTCTTGTGATACTCTGTCCACTTCCATGTAAAAGGAGGAACTATTGCATGCTTCATCTAAATATTTCTCCTTAAAAGAAAACGGATTTTTTTTTCAAATTTCTACTAGTCCTAATTGGGCTAGTTGTGTTGCTCGAGTCATGGACCATACCATCTGGAGAGGTAGCTAGCCAGTTATTGCTTTAAGAAATGAACAGCCCACACTTTTCAACTCGAAAATTGTGATCTTGCTGCTGGTTGTGTGATATATTTTGGTGGATAGATACAGCTTCCATTGATGTGCCATAGCGAGTCACCTCATGGTTTCCTTTAAATGTACTGTATATAGTAGTGTTTGTACTTTCTTGCTTTCATTGTTTTTTTCCTTCATTTTTTCAATTCCCCCAGCCACGGAAGCTGTCAGCCATTTTTTTCATTGTTGTCGCTACTGATCACTGTTGTCCAGATCTCTTGCTCATTCTTCAATGTGTATTCTTGCTTCCTGTGTGACAAACTCTCTCGTATGATAGAAACTAGATTTTAATTCTTGTAGATGCTCTGAAGGTATGTCTTCTGTAACAACTTGGTCAGGCACAATACCTCCACCATGTCAACTACAAGCACTGCAAGCTGGTGTGCCACATTTGTTAGCATACTTACTTTTCGTCTTTGCTCCCTTACTGCTCTGTAGCCTTTCTTTTCTTATCTTTTGCTAAGATTTTAGTTGAACGTTTTGCTGTATTGATAAACACTTCATTTGGGGAAGATTTAGTCAAATCTTTCCATGCATGAATACCCATTCGGGGCTTATGCAAAAAATTGTATATGGGTTTACCATTAACAGCCAACTGGAAACACAGGCTTATAAATTTAATGAATAATTTAGCTAGAGCCATGATCAATATCCAATTCCAAACCATAACGGAATAAAAGCTAGAGCATTCAATGTTTGTGTGCTGTGTGGCTCAGATTTCTTCAAAAGGAGAGAAGACTCCCTTGTTGCTACAGATACACCCTAACAGTACAAAATAATAAATGACACCTGATAGCCTCAATTGTGTTAAATTTGAAATGGTCCCCATTCACTTACGTGATGAGAAAGACAGTGAGTAAGCATCAACAATTGTGAGACACTTCCACATAATGAAAACTTTATTTTCTTTGCTAGCGTATTTTTTGGCTCCGATTTTTTTTTTTAATCTCATCAAAGAACACGAATTATTTTGAATTTTTTCCTACATAACTATTAGCCAATTGACACTTATGAATCGCCACTACATTCTGAAAAGGGGGGGCTCGTACGACACCTGTCGAGCCCCCCCCCCCCTACATCCGCCCCTGTGTAAATTCATTCAGATTAGCCATTGTTTTGACTTATAATAATCACTACAATATGATATTTTAGATCTAAAAAATGTCATCTGAAGAGGAAGAGAAGCCCAAGCCAGGTTATGAAGCATTGCAGAAGGAGCAAAATCAAGTTAAAATTACCATAAAGAACAACTTTGATGTAATGACGAGGATATTGAGGGACAAGAAAATGCTACCCAAGACCGACTATGAGAATGTCACTGATCCATTAGCATTGCTTCCTGAGAACACAAAAGTGGACATCGTGTTTAAGAAGTTGGCAAGCAGCATTGATGAAGTTGACGATAAATTTCTGAAGTTTTTGGAGATTATTCGCAAAAAAACAAATGCTAAGAATACAGTTGATATTCTGGAAAAAGCTTTTAAGGATAAGGGAGGAGTTATTGCAGGGAAAGATTCAACTAACCCACCAGACTCTGGAGCTTCATTGCAAGGTTTGCATAAGTTACTAGCAAAATTTTTAGTATAAATTTTACAAATATTTCCTCAAAAATTGTAGGTACCTATTACTTCTATTTGTGTGCTATAAAATTTTTCAGTTTGAATTTTTTTTTAAAGTAACTAAGTATAAATGTACTTACAAGGCAATACACATGTTGAGAAGCATGGTCGGACTATACAAGAATCAATTGATTTATTATAACCATTTAAATTAATTGTTTCTAGCTCTTAGCCCCAAGGAGTTCTCAAAAAAACTTTCTCCAAAAGAATTTTCTGAATGGATGAAGACTGAAAATCACTTGTCCGACGATAATTGTGATGTCATCGTTGGTTAGTGGTCTAATGACTTATATCTAATCTATTTTTAGTTTTTATTTGAAAATGAATAAATAATGAAAAATTTTTTTTTATGCAGGCAAAAGTATTAGTGGAAGGGTTTTTGCTGATCTAAATGAAAAAGAACTAAAAGAGTTCGGATTTGTGGGAGCTGGATATTATGCCATGAGAAGTGTTTTGAGAGAGGTACTGCATTATATTAGATACAACATACTTCATATAACAAAACACTTCATTTATTATTGTCACTATTCATACAATTTGATTTTTAGGTTTTCAAGATTTTTATTGCTGTGTTTGTTGTTTGACTACAGGTAACAGAGAAAGATGAACCAGGTAAATAAGCTAATGTAATATTTTTCTTTAGTGTTCATATATTATGGTACAGACTTCATTCATTTCTATTTGTTTAGCTGACAAAGGATCTACATTGCAAATAAAGCCAATTCCAGTAGATGAAAAGGAAAGAGAGGAAGGTAATTATAAAAAAAGACTTTACTTAGCCATTTATCTCATTAGTTCAGAGATCAGAATTTTTAAATATGCCATTAATGTCAAACTCAATTAGTAAAACAATTTTTTTTGCATTAATGCAGAAAGTGATAGCCGCCACAAGAAACGAGATAATTGGGACAGATATCCAGCTAAAGATCGTGGTACAGTCACTCCTTTGCTCAGGCTAAAGGTCTCGCCAGATGAGGTGGAACCGTTGAATATCGTGCCTGAAGTGAACATTCCTAAGCTTGATTTGGGATACTACGACATGTCCAATAAGAAGCACGGAGTTTGCCTGATTATTAACAACGAAAATTTTAAGGGTGGTCATGGTAGAAGATATGGAACTGAACGTGATGAGTACAATCTCATTCAGACTTGGCAGTATCTGGGTTATTACGTTGAAGTTCGCAGAGACTTAACTTTTGACGAAATTCAAGACATTTTCATGGATGTCGATTCCTTCCTGTCTTTTGCCAAGAAAAAATCACCAGGTTTGGCTAACGACTCCTTTGTATGCTGCATTTTATCCCACGGCGATAAAACTGTTATCTATGGAACGGACAATGAGCCAGTCACAATCGAGTACATGGAGGCAGGTCTAGGAGCAAGCAAAAAGCTGAGGGGCCGTCCGAAAATGTTTTTCATTCAAGCCTGTCAAGGTGATAAGTTTGGTACAATAGCAGTCGAAACTAAACTTCATGTCCGCACAGACATACAGTCAGACGGTGGAATCCAGACGAGTCGACGAGCAGACACTTATATATCGTATGCTACAGCACCAGGGAACGCTGCATTCAGAAGTGTCAAAAAAGGATCGTGGTACATTTGCACTCTCTGTAAGACACTCTGTGAGAAAAGCAAGAGTAACCCTTTGGATCAGATGCAAATGATCGTCAACAGGGTAGTATCTGAGGAGTTTGTATATGAACCTGAATCTGGGGCAAAGTACAAGCAGCAGCCTGGAGGCCATAACCAGCTAAATTTCAATGTCCACTTCTTTTTGTAAACTGTGGCATTTATTGATACTAAAAACTGAACTTGTAGTGTTAGTTGAGTTTTATTACACTTTTACATGTACATTTGTGTAGCATGGTTTGTGTTCATATATTGAAATGTTGAATATAACATTGAGAGATATATGGCTTATAATTTGACTTGAAAAAATTGGTTTGGTAATCATAAAATCATGTGCATTGCCATCAGTGATACAAATTTTCTTATAGGGGAAAACTTGTTTGAGTAGCATTGACTTCAGCTACTGTTAATATTCATTACTGATAAGGTTGTATGCTTTCAGTCTATCTCATTATGCTCCAACTTTCCGCTGAGTGATGGGCAAAATATTAATGGTGAGAGAAAGACCTTATTACAAATAATGTTTCAAACACAAGCATAATGAACATTGAAAATTAAACGATATTGAGGCAAAGTAAAAAAAAAAAACATTAATAAATTTACTTGAGTTTGTATTCTTGTAATGTCGATTCTACTCATCTATGGAAACCTAAAATCATGAGTCATTATCAACGATGATAAGGCGATTATAGGTACAGGAACCTTGAGTGGGTATCGGGGGCATGTGCATGCCAAATAATTATGAACCTTGAGTCAGAATTACTCAGACATTAACTATTTACACTACAGCTGCATATAGAGGTAGAGGAACAACTAGACATTTTGGGCATTACCAATATTGTGACCATGCATTAAGACGAATACCTTTGCATGGTACTTGAGTCTTGTTGTGCTCCCCCACATAGTGTTCAAGTCAAATCACTATGAACACTACTTAAAATATAGTCTTAAAAATGTTCTTTTTAGATGTTTCTTTTGAATAGCTACCAGCTATCAACAAAGGAGTGGGAAAGATAATTATATTCTATTAGTATTTCACTCTCCTCATGAAACTATAATGGAAAGTATCACATGGTTGCAGTTTTCTTGTTGCGATTGTTTTTTTCTTCATTTCTAGGATCCATCTAGCAATCTTGGTTTTGAGCAGTCGATTAATAATTATTATACTCACCAAACTATTGAAAGTTGTGGTAACCTGTCTCTTGTACACTTTACAAAACATTACAGCAGTTGTAAAGCTCTTTGCCCTCTCTGGCAAGTAGAACTCCTTGTAATATGCTGTTACAATGAGGTTAAGCAAATTTTATAAACTAAATTCTAATGCAACTTGGCATAGCTCAAGTAGAGATGTTCGTAAGCATGCATGAGAATGTGGTCAAGTCAATCACAATCTGATTTCATATATCTGATACATTTCTTCATTTAATATTAACTGTAAATACACCTTTTCAAAAAATTGTCTTTGATCTGACTGGTTCAGACCATCTTACTTTAAAAGGTTAAAAAACAATTACTCTTTTTTTAGTGTGACTTTAGTCATATTAAAATCTACATAACAATATCTTCACTTGGCCACTACTAGTGTATGAACTATATTTTCAGAGAATAAAAATGTTACACAGCATATATTGCGAGTGTAAACAATAATTTTCAATTTAACTCATACAGTCTTAAATTATAAAATAGCATACAAACAATAAAATTAGCAATATATTTAAAAAACTAAATATCATTCAAAGTGCATCAGGGTCTTGAGCAGCAACGTCTTCAATTTTTTCAGCTACCAAGACACAATTTTCATCATTAATGTGAGGCAATTCTTCAACTAGTTCTCTCCAGGTCAAGTTCTTATTAACAAAATATTCAAAAACATATAAACAAACATCATTATATTCATTTTTCCTCTAGCTACAATTACTAAATAAATCCTTCTGTATTAACACTTTCATTGTTATAATTATGATACACTATGCAAATACACACTGACAATATTAGCCAAAACATGATTAGAAATTCAGTGCCTGTACTTTTATATAGTTTAATCACTACTTACTCTATCCACTAGGATATCGAAGATTTCTGCCATGTTTTCTCTGTCATCTGCATTTTCCATCCTCAATGATCCCATAGAGATAAAAAAAAGTCTTCCAATCGTCTCCCATTCATCACCCATTCATGGGCAATTATAGGTCAATAATTCTTAATTCCTCCTTCATTCCTGATACAGATGTATATTTTAAACTGTACACTTTTTCAAGTGAAACTAGACGATCTACAACAATAAACAAAATAATAAATTAAATTTTTAACTCGTAGGTAATACATATTCAATTCATACATTCAGTTCATTGTTAAGTACAGAGACAATTTGACATTTAGTTTAACAAAATGGTTTACAATGACAAGAACTACATTATATAAACTTTATGTAATAATGCCATGTTCTGAATTCATGAATGCAAAAGTGAATGTGTACATAGGTCAAAATATTTAAGCAGCTGCTTTTGTTTTTTTTTTGTTTTTTTTGGCTTTGCAACTTACCAAGAGGTGGAGACTGATTCTGTTTGTGTGAAGCAGCTGGTGGTAATGAAGGCTCAGGAACTGCTTTTGAATCTATCTTTGATGATGGATTTGCTTTGACTGACCCTAACACTGGCATCATAATAAAAAGACTCTTATTACATTTGACCAATATCTCTAACAAAAGCTCACAAATACCTCATAGCTACACAAAGTGTAGGAGGTAGTTATGAGGACTTGGTACACATCCACTGAATATAGTATTTAAAATTACATTAACCATAATATTCATTGTATCTGCATGTCAACCTCTCTCTATTTATCAAAAAAAAATATTATAGGTATTATATATATATATATTTATTTATTCCAAGCTAGATATCTTCACAATGATATTGTTAGGTACATGAACCTCCATGATAGATATCACATAGTGTTATCTCATGGCTGTATTGTGCAAGCTCATTACCAGAGTAGTTATAGCAACCTGATACAAGTTTGCTGGGTTTTTACAACTACCCTTACTCTAGTGGAGCCTACCCAGCCAGGTTAGAGCAGCTGCTATAATATCAGCTGGGGTTGTAGGGATCCCCTAGTGAGTTTTTGCCAACTTTACACCATGAGTTACCAAAAAACTACTTCAGTGAAGATATCTAGTATGGAATAAACCACTTACACTCATCAGGGTGATATGGCTAGATATTTCACTCTCAGGCTTTATTTTCACTCCCTTTGGCTCATGACAATAAATTAGCCTGCTCCTGAACTATTTGACCATATCACACTCTGACTCATGTAATAAGTACTATATGTGACCGGTTTTGGGAAAATCAGCCTAGACGCGGCATATAAAGTTTTCTAATTTATTTTACCAGTAGGCTGCATGGGGCCTTGGGATGCCGTCCTCCTAATTTGGAAGCTGTAGCACAAGCCGTCTTCGCCCTACGCACTACAACACTTCAGTATTTTTGCTAAACTTATTATTGCTGATTTCGAAAAAATGCCCGGTAAAGGCGTTGCTAAGGTCAGGGGGCGTGCCTTGTGTCCGTATACTATTACTGCATGTCTCCGGGACACTATGGAATAAACCGGTTACAGGCGGGTTGAAAGAAGTCTAAAAGGCATAATGCAGAGCTCCTTAAGAAACTATGATGGCGAGAATTGCGTGAGTACATGAATTATGTAGAATAGTAAGTGAATTAGTTAGCTACAGTTTTTTCCCCGCAGTTAGTGAAAAGCCCGCCAATAATTTCTTAGCAACTCTCTTTACACGAGTCCAATCGGCTAGTGTTTCTAGTCTCCTAGTGTGAGTTATAGAGCACGCCAGAGCTTACAACTGCGTCATAAGCTAGAGCTAACTGGTGTCTATCCATTTCTGCCATTAAAAAATTTTCAAAAAAAATCAACCCATAAGGCTTTACCCAGGGATACTGAAAAAAATTGTTTGCCGCGTTTAGGCCGATTTTCGCAAAACCGGTCACATATAATGGTATTCTATATATATTATGTATAAACAAAGCATTGCACATGAACTTTAACTCACTTGCAATCAAAGCATCTATTTCATTCACAGTAATAGCCTTATCTGCAAACATCAATATGATTATTATTTTGAAATGTGAAATTACCATAAGTAAAGTTTTATGTAATATACCTTAATTATAACATTATTTTGTTACTTAAACTACTATTATAAAAGAGGAATGTATTTATTAAAGTGAATTTCAGATTCTAAATGAGTCCCTGCATTAAATTATTATTCATTATAGATTACGTTAAGCTAAATGACGTTATTTACTTAAAAAATTGTTAAACTAATTAGCTGTGTGTAATCTAGGGGTAGATATTGGAATTATATAAGAGGCAAGAGAAGCAGTGTGCATCAAGTGAGCTACCTGTGAATGTGCTGCTGAAATAAAATACACTAATATCATATTATTGATATTTATGTGCAGGCAAGCTGCAAGTTGTACTCATCTATCTCTACTTTTTGCATGCTCTTTCTGCCCGAAACACATCAACATTAAGAACTGGAGTTGCCAGTGTTGACGACAGTGATAATGAAGATGATACAGCAATTCCATGCACATCTCATCCATGTGATGGAAACAACCGAAGAAATGTAAAGAGAGTACCTTGCGCTTATCTGATGCCTTGGTTGAGAAACATTAATATGCTAAGCCTATAAAAATATATATGAGCAACTGAAGATTTTGACCCTTGACCTGTTTAATTTAGAAAGTATGCTCAACTTCAGCTACCAGACTTGCTACAAAAAATTGAAGTAGAATAATTATGCTTGTGGAGATGTTGGAAAAGGTGGATCATGGTAGACTGCTGTCAAAGGTGGACCTGGCCAAAGGGTTCCACCAGGTGTTGGTGTGTGAAGCAGACAGGGATAAGACCTGTTTTGTATGCCCTTTCGGTAAATTTCGGTTCCGGAGGATGCCGTTTGGTCTCACAAACGCTCCTTCAGTCTTTCAAAGACTAATGGATGGTGTTTTAGTGGATTGTGGGGATTTCGCGAATGTTTACATTGATGACATTTTGGTTGTATCGAGGAATTGGGAAGAGCATTTGGGTCATGTGAGGAAGCTATTGTCGACGTTGTGGGAGGCAGGGCTCACGTGCAAGAGGAGCAAATGTTGTTTTGGGAAGAGGTCGCTAGAGTTTTTGGGACACCAAGTTGGTGAAGGTAGCGTACGTGGCCAATTATCGACCACATTTCAACTTACCATTATTTATCCTACCCGAACCTAGTCAAGAACATCGTAATGCAACTGGACGATAATACAACTCTTCTGGACGATGTATGGCAAGTTTCAGGTCACTGGCCTCCTCCGTGACTGGGTTATATAACGGCAACCGTAGCTGGTTGAGAACCGGATACCGACCACCGGTACTTAATACCGTTCACTCAATTAGTCCACATTGACTTATTATCGACCAAGTGTCAAACTTTGTGCTGTATCATAAGCCCTATGTTTTATAGAAAAATTATACTTGGTACTCATTTTAGTAAATGTCATGACAAATTGAAAAATCATTACTGGGAACAACTGAAAAAAAAAAAGATACAAAAAACATGATTGAAGTACTGATTGAATTGATGAATTTTTTTTTTTTTGTAGCTATATAACATACTGAAGACACAACAATTGTTTTGAAGAGTGACATAGCTACTTGATTGAAATTATTGATTTTTTTTTTGATTTTTAAAATTATTTTTAAACACAGTGATGACATAGCAATTCTTTTCCGAAAGTATCGACACGAGTCTCAATGATGCATTCTTCATGTAGCCAGCGGGAACATGGACACTGCACCCACTCCATTTCTTCTTCTTCTTCATACTCTTCATATCATACACAGCACTTGTCAGATTCAATCACATCATCCAGCCTAGTTGAATGATCTTCTTGAACACACCTTGAGCGGAGGGTTCGTTTGTGATTGCCACTCTCTGCATTCTTGGGTTTCCCGCTCTGTTCTGCCTTCTCCTTCTGTTTCTGTTCTTTCTCAACTCTTTTCCTTTCCTTTTCTCTTAGCTTTTCTTCTGCCTTACGCGCCATTTCTTTCACTCTCTTAGCCTTCTGTTAGTCTTTTTTTGTTGCTCTTCTAGTCTCTGCTGTTTTTTCTCTTCTCGTTCTTTTTTTCTCCTAATCTTTTCTTCCTCTTTCTGCTTCTTTTTCTGTTCCTGCTCTTTGATAATGGCAAAACATTCAGTACTGGTTAATACACAAGCTCCAGTCATAGCTCTCATCTTGGTTGTCTCTGGCATCCTTGTTCGAGATTTTGGTGTGGCATCTGGCAGTGTTAGATATTTCGCGAGTAGACTGACTTTGGTTGTTGTAAAGGAGTTACCCTGAGAAGGTGTGGCACTACCAGAAGAAGATGCATGAGAGGCAGATGCATCTGAGGCGACTTCTGTGACGATATTATCTGGAGCTGGAGTTTGATGTGAAAGTGGCACTTCCAATGTTTGTGACTGCACATCATTGTCGTCGGCACTTAATGGTACATGTGAAGGTGAAACAGGAGTCGAAAACATCTCAGGAGAACTCACAGGTGTCTCATATGCTAATATTTCATCATCGCTTTCACTGACCGGGTTTAGAGTAGGCACATCTTGAAAAGTGTCAGCAATGCTAGTCATTCCAGCCTGTGGATGGGCCATTGTCAACCAAGCCTCATATTCAGCGTCTGGAATATCGTACCCTTCTTTGTAACGTCTCTCAAAAAGCTCAAGTTTCTCTGGAGGGAATACAATATCTGAATCAGTGTTAGTGGTCACAGGAAATTTTGCGACAACAACAGGTGATGTAGACTATAGCATTGACAGGAGGGGATTTGGCAACAGCGGCCCCAATCCCATCAGCAGAGTTGGTGGTGGAATTGTTACTGGTCGGTGAAGTGCCATCAGATGAATCGGTATCAACAGGGTCAAGATTCATAATTGCATTACGATTGAAGGGGTGCACACCACACTTTCTAAATCCAGCCATAATATTGGACGGCGTTAGTGCTCGCATCCATGCAACAGAGAACACCTACAATAATGACAAAGTTATATTGTTACAGTAATATATTGGGGTCAGCTACAAAGATAAAATGTCAGAATTCGCTACATCTGCAATTTATTATTTTTTAGGCCTTTCATCACATTGGTTTAATGAAATTAATTTAAAATGTTTAGATACCTTGTTAAAGTTGTATTTATTAAAAACAACACCGGGATTTGTCTGTTGATGGTGATGACAAGAATCTGACCAGTGACGCTTCAAAGATCCAAAAACTGAGCAGTCAAGGGGTTGTGATTCATGGGAAGTATGTGGTGGGAGACAAAATAGAATAATGTTCTCTTTCTGTGCAATCTCAATGCTTACAGGCTCATAGTGAGAGCTGTAACCGTCCAGAAGTAAAATTATTGGCCGTCCTGGAACTACATACCGTAGGAAATGATTTTTTAGCCAGCTGCGAAAAAGTTCTTGATCTGTCCACCCTTTGCCAGACATTCCGTAATAAGTTCCTGGCACTTCATTCTGAGTCCAAAGATGATTTAAATACTTCCCTTCAAAAATAATCATAGGTGGAATGAAATTCCCTATGGCATTAACGCAACCAATAACAGTTATTTGCTCTTTTTTGCCTGATACCCTGTATCGAACCTTTTTTTGACCAGATTTTTATTATATTAGGGAGACGAGGGTCAAGGGGAATCCCACTTTCGTCCATGTTGTATATTTGCGCTGGGCTTCCTACTTTTGCAACACACTTCTTGAGGAGGTCGAAATATTTTTTCAGTGCAGCAGAGTTAGTACAATCCATTCAAACATGAGCCGTTGCGTCTCCACGCCGAAGTGACAGTGTTGGATTACGCTCCATGAACCTTCTAAACCACCCACGGGACAATCTCTTGTGGTCTTGCGGCATAATGCCTTTCTCTCTGGCTACAATTTCAACCATGTTAAGCACTTGCCTTCTGGTCTTGCCATATCCTAGCTGAGCTATATGAACCAAATGGTCAGTGAGAAACTTCTCTTCTTCTTGTGTTAAAAATGGCCTTCGTCCAGGGTTTGTTCCATGTACCACCCTCCCTCCCAATCGATCCTTAACGGTACTGCTAGGAAGGCCATACATCCGAGCAGCTTCATTAACACCAAATCTGCCTGCTTTGACCGCTTCCATGGCCAAGACCATGCTTTTGTTACTCCATTGTTTCCTCTTCTTGGGTAGAGGTGGCGATTCAGCAGCAGCTGTTTTCCTTCTTTTTCTTCCGCGCGGCATTCACTTCACTGAAAAAAAGGTCAAAGGATGACAATTAAGCATCGTGGCATTTTCCACAGCTTACCTGTGAAGTTAAAAACTCAAGCAAGCAACCGAGAAGCAACCGTTAATAAAACAAAAAGAAACTAAAGACACCAGCCTTTTACAATTTCCAAGTCTCCGTGAACTACTGCCTGTACTCTGCCTACTACGAGTAATTCCCGGATATTATAGTGACACGTCCGTAATCTAGGTAAGTCGATAATTAGGTCGATAACAGGTCGATAACAGGTACTGGTCGATATATGGCCACTTACGCTACCATCAGTGTGCCGGCTGCCAGGGTAACGGCGATTAGGGACCATCCCAGACCTAAGACCCGGAGGCAGTTGCACGCCTTTCTGGGTTGGTGGGGTACTACCGGCGCTTCATTGCAGGCTTTCACCGGTGGTCGTCCATTCTGACGCCCCATACGTTCGTGGCGATGACGGGTGAGTTGCGGTGGACTGGGCCGATGTTGGAGGCCTTCAGGGAGCTATGTGTGTCTTTATGTTATTCTGTATCATTATATGTACCACTTGTTAGTGATTCGTTTGTGTTGGAGTGCGATGCGAGTGGATCGGGAATTGGTGCTGCGTTATCTGTAGAAAGAGATGGAGATCGTCTGCCTGTGGCATTCTTTTCCAGGCAGCTGCACGGAGCTCAAGCAAGATATAGTGCCCAGGAGCTAGAGGGGCTGGCGTTGTTCGAGAGTGTCAAACACTTTGCATACTTCCTGTATGGAAGGAAGTTCGTGGCTATCACCGACCATCGGGGATTGGTCAACTTGAGGGCGGGAAAACAGGAAAATAGAAGATTGTATAACTGGTCCCTTAAGCTGACTGAATTTGACTTTGATGTTGTGTATAGACCGGGTAGTTTGAATGTTGTTCCAGATACCTTGAGTCGGTGCTATGGAGAGTGCGGTGAAACCCCAATTTCGAAGGAGGGGGGTGATGTGGGCTTCCACCTCAAGCAAGCCCACACTCAAGCAGAGAGTGAGCAGAGTCAAGCAGAGAGTGAGCCAGAGGAAGGAGAAGGAGAGGGAAGATGGAGAAAGAGCAAGAAAGAAGAAGGCATATAAGTGGAGAACATTGTTATTTTAATTATTCAGTTTTGTAGAGTCATTTTGCACATGCTCAGTTATGATGTTATCACGTGTGTTTCCTTTTATGTCGAGTCATTGTGTTGTGGGTGGAGTTTTGAACTTCGTATATATATACCACCCACTCGTGTGTTGTAGGGCAGTCTACATTCTATCAAGATTTAGTTAAGACTATTTCGAGAGCTTCGGCATTGTAGATTCTGGTGGCAGCGACAATAAGCTGCCTACCTCGATTGTGAGCGCCACGACAGTTCCGCGGAGCCTAGGACCCACACACTAACTTGTTAATCTATAAATTGAACAATATCTTACCACCATTGCCTGCTTTTTCCTCTCCAACTGAACCTTAATTCATGTACATTTCACATAGTAAAAAAAATTACTTGTTTCAAGTTCCAATTTATTCTTCTCCATCCTTTCTTTAGTCTTGAGATTTGCTGGAATAGCCGTCACATTCAGTATGCTCACCAATTCTATCAATTTTTCTATTTCAATGCTCACAAATGTAAATTCAACAAATTCATAATTTATTGCTTCACAATTTCTTTCTCAGCCTTCTTTTACTCTTTAGATGTATTCTCTCTCTTTCACAGGCTTTTTTTAAACAATACAGAATTAAAAATATTCGGTCACCACTGGGAATCAAACCCAGGACATATATATACATATATGTTATAGTTATGGACCAAAATTGAGGTTTGTGTGCGATTTATAAACTCCAAGACACGAGGGCGCAGCCCGAGTGGCGAGGATTTATAAATCGAAATAATGATTTTGGTTTATAACTATTTTATAGCCCAAACATAAACAACGAGCAAGTATAGCATTAGTTATCTTAGTAATTGTATTAAAGTACCCAAACTCTTCATTATTCCATTTTGCTTTGATCTGCCTTCCACCATAATTATGGTTGCTAAGAACTATGTCAGACTTTTCCCTACTAATACATTTTCTTACGAGCATACCAGACTGTATCTGATTTATAGTTCTTAACGACAAGCGCGGTCGTTCGGGCAACGGGCAATAAATATATATATAGTACTTTTACAAGAGTTAGAGTGTGATGTGGCGAAATATTTGACGAGCAGGGTAATTTATTTACACCGAGCCATAGGCGAGTGAAAATAAAGCCTGAGAGTGAAATATATTGCCATATCACTCTGACGAGTGTAATAAGTGGTTTATTCCCACTAGATATCTTCACTGGAGTAGTTTGTTTTTTTTTTGGTAACTTACTGTGTAAAGTTGGCGAAAACTCACTAGGGGCTCCTCACAACCCCACCTATATTATAGCAGCTGCTCTAACCTTGCTGGGTAGGCTCCACTAGAGTAAAGGTAGCTGTAAAAACCTAGAAAACTTGTAGCCAGGCCTGGTTGCTATAACTACTCTGGTAATGAGCTTTCCAATACAGCCATGAAATAACACGGGTCACGTACCTAAAAATATCATTGTGAAGGTACCTAAAAAATATCATAGTGAAGATATCTAGCTTGGAATAAATATATATACATATAAATATTTATATGTACCCAAATTAACTTCCATTTCATTTTCTGTTTATATTTTGTTCCTATAATGACAGTAAATTTGTCAATATCAATATGCAAAGATCATTTGACTAAATCACATTTCAGTAAGCTATTTAAAAAACTATTTGCTTGAATTACTATACTGATTTAATTCAGACAAAACAATCATCATCATTCTCCTGAATTACTAGTTATACTTTGGACAACAACCAGTATATTGTTCATGAATATAATGCCTTGTCAACTACAGCAAAAAACATTGCTATCAGAATGTGTTTATTAATTTTGCAGAGTGAAACCCTAAAAGTGCCCTTAGGGTAGCCAAATTAATTGATGACATACCAAAGCTAGAAGTCTTATAGAGTAAGTTGCCCATAAATGGCAACACTGAAATGACACTGGATACCCTCAGCACTATGTGGTTGGGCCAGCACTATGTTGTTGGGCCAGCACTATGTGGTTGGCCAGCACTATGTGGCACATGGCTTCATCAAGATCTATTCTTTCATTGGATTAAAACTGTTTACCCTTTTAAACCTCATCAAAATAACACCATACGAGCATAGCTTGAGTTGATCCTGCCTGCCATCTATTACAAGCATCTCTAACAGCTATTACTGTGCATAATAAAGTTTTGTGATTATAATTCGGCAGTTTGGGTAAGCTGTTACAATGAATAAGGCCAATTTAAAATTGTTGCTGACAAATACAAACAATATTATGGTTCTCAGTAGTCCACGACAGAAGGTAAGCCAAAATGTTAGATAATGAGGTCAACTATCCAATGAACCACAATGTTAGTATCCAGAATCACAATTATAAAAAACTCATCAACTTACTGAGTTTCTTCTCTATATGGCCTTTTGTAAGTACCTTAAATTATGGTCTTGTATTAAGATACTTCATAAAATCATCGTAATAATGGTCTGGTTCGGAATTAACTTTATTTGAAACTGCTTCCACGATAGAAACTGCATGTTTTTGAGGCGTACTTGTCAGTGGCAACTTAGAATAATCATCAGGCTCAATCAAGGACAGCCAAAGTAAACTACTGCCGATATCTGTGGGGGAATGTGCAGCTATTCCATCGATTAAATGCTGAGTACAGAAGCAGAGTGCTCTGTAGCGAATATCTGATGCCATTTTGCTGACTTTGCTTAGCAAACGTGGCTTAAGTCTGGCATAGCCAGACCTTTTACCAAACCGCTATAGGAAGCGGTTAGGTAAAGTGTCTCACTATGCCAGACTAACGGGATAGATCAAATGTTAGTGACAGGGAGGGGCCCAAATATATTTAGATCAAAACTTATATATGAATTTTATTAAAATATTAATGATTGATTGTAATGATTTGGACACATAATTTATGAATTAAGAGCATAAATTAGCTGCAGTTGACCAGGAAACTGTATTGTCTGTTAGTGATACATTCGTCCTTATAATTTTTCAATACACTTGGTTTGCAGGGGGAGGGGAGTCCTGGCCCCCTTGGCTCCTCCCCCTAGATTCTCCCCTGCAAACCTTTACTTTCCCAAATTATTGCTCCCGTCCTGTCCTCTCTAATTATTACACAAAGCGTTGAACTTGTAATGGTCTAGTTATTATGATAGACTTAGCTAACTACACCGTCCCAGACAAGAAAAGCAGCAAGTGAATATTTCTGATTAAAATTCTTCTGTTTTAATTTGTACACACAATTGAGCAAGTAGCTATAGCTATAGAGGCTGCACAAAGCTGGCTAAACACTTATGACAGAATTCAGCTCATTGAACGACACTCAATATCGGTGCATTTTATTCATGAAAATAGTTAAATATTTTCCCTTTCTCTAGTAACTTAATTTGGTATGCAAAACAGGTGGTGTGGTGTACTAGCCTGAGCTATTATTATTATTGTAGCTATCAGCTGTTCAACATCTTAACTTATGAAGACTGTATTTACATGTCTCAGATGATTTTGTAGTAGCTAGCTAGTGTAGTAGTGCTGGGGGTTCCCACCTTTAGTGCTTCATTTAAGTAGTTGGTTATAGTTTTGGATATTCCAAACAGATGACAATTTTAACTTTAGTTTAGTTAATAATTCAGATTTAAGTTATTAATTAAGACATCATGTTATTTTGTTCAAGTGTGCTCTCATTAAATACATTAAGACTTACTAGGAGCTATAGCAGCCGAACTTGGATCAAGAGATGTATACTTGGTGTTTAGTTTTGTCAGGACAGCTTCAAAAACTCCAGGTCTCGACTTAAAATATTCGACCACTTTATGATAATGCTTTTTGTATCCTCCTCCACTTTGTCTTCCCACTTCCTGAGCAGAATCTTGGCTCGATCATCATCACACAGTCTAGTTGTGTCTGTCACTTCATGATGAATATTCTTGTTGATGATGCCTTCGTTTAAGCTATGTCTTCATGATTGTGGCGAAAGGTTGACAGAATTTGGTCATGGCAATGACCAATAGTCGTAAGTTCTATATTGCCGCTCATGGCTTAAGCAGTTACCTACAGAATCTAAATAATAACAAACAGAGACAAGTTATATTACAATTGTTCCTATACGCTATTGAAAATTAATTACCACCAGCTAACATTGCAACAACATAAAAAAAATTGAAAAAAAAAGGTTATATTCATGAATTTTCATGAATATAACAAAAAAAATTATATTGCGCAAGTACTCAACAATTTCTTGTAAAGCCTACAAGGAATCTAATAGAGTATCGCTGGCTTTTCTAATTCCAATAAGTTAAAAACCAAGCCCTACAGCCCAACCACACACAACTGCATTCAATCCTTTAAATGGTTTTTAAAGCTTGCCAATGATACTCACACACTTTAGCAGCAGCAAAACTTCAACGTTTTCTGAGTTCACTGAAACCTGCGCACTTACGCTGTATGTTGTTGGGCTTAGCTAGACATAATAATAACCATGTCACAGAGCAACTGTATTTTTCCATAGTTAGCCGGTCTTCTATAAAGAGTTTGTATAAACCTTTACTTGTCTGTCCACTCAGGACGAACTTGTTCGCCTTAGCCAGGTGTAATAATTCTTGCTCGCTAGATTTATCCCACCGTTTTCTCTCCCGTTTCAGGCAGTAGGTTTGGGAGACTTCTTTTTTCCCAGGGCCCAGAGCACCAGTGTGATGTGATGATTCAGAAACCCGCCATCAAATTGACATCATACTTCTTACCGCGTGTCTTGCGTATTATCATTTGTGGGTGTTAATACAGACGGTAATGGTGCTCTGGTAAGAACGATTAGCACAGGACTTTAACAAGTTGCAGATCACATTATTTTGGAGGTGTGGCATCCCAAGGCCATAGTGCTTCCAACACAATGATTATTTCATTATTACTGAAGATTTTATGGTAGCTCAGCCATATGTTTACACAGTAGCTAGCTAGCTACTTTAGTCGTAAAGGTAGTGGAAGTGCAGCTAATAGTCTGTGATCTTAAAAACTATCCCTTCCTGAATTCGCATACTATACACCAGTTGAATCTTGAACTACCAAAGTATTTAGCTAGATGCAAGTCAAGACATTTTACCCACTTAGGACTAAATTGAGTGGTGGAATAGGCATGCTAAGGACCTCCCACACAGTATTTAAGCGAAATGTGCAGTAAGTTCCAGTTAGCTCAGCCATCTTCAGCTGAAGTGAAATGCATTATTCTCTCTATCACACAGATTGTACTCAGGCACAAATGTTTTCCGGGAAGATTACATTGGATTTTAAATTAATGATTCAATCCAATAATAGCTATCAACGAAAACTGTTCACTCATTTAATAACACTTCAACTTAATACTGCAATCAAGTACTGTATAATATTTTATAAGCTGAAATAGTCATATGATAATATTAAGACAATTTATGGAATATTCTATTAATATTCCAATTAGAAATAAGAGACAGTGATAATTTCAGTAGCTATATAAAGAGTAAGTACATTATGAAATGAATGAGAAAAATTATCAAATCTCACTTGCTGTTATACTGAATTGCTCAATGTTTAGATCAAAACTTCCATTTGAAATTCATTAAAATATTAATGATTGATTATAAATGATTTGGACATATACTTTATGAGTTAACAGCATAAATTAGCATGCAGTTATCCTGGAAACTGTATTGCCAGTAGTGATATATTCGTCCTTATAATATTTCAATAAACTTGGTTCGCAGGAGGGGGGGGGGTCCTGGCCCTCTTGGCTCCCCCCACTGGATCCTACCCTGCGAGCTTAACTTTACCAAATTATTGCTCCCGTCCTGTCCTCTCTATTTATTATGCAAAGCGTTTAACTTATGTGATCTAATTATTATGCTACACTTAGCTAACTACTCCGTCCCGGACAAGCAAAGCAGCAGGTGAATATTTCTGATTCCAGTTTTTGTCCCGTGATGGTTTTTGTCAAGGAAGACATTTTTTAGAAAGTTTCATATGAGCTAGTTGAAATCATCAATACATAGCTAGGTCCATCACAAAAACACTCTAATGAGTAAAAATGTAGATTTTAAATTAATTTACTAGTCGAAATGTGATAAGCTAGTAATATTAATCAAAAGAGTAGTCAAAAATTACTCAATATGGATAACTTCTACTAAAATTGCCCTCTGTATATTAATTGAAATAACCAGAGCTAAAATTAAAATACGTAAAATTTGAAAACAAAAACAAAAAATAAAATTAAGATGCGTATGAAAAGTATAATGAAGACATGATATTCATGGTAGCAAAACTATAAATTGAAACAAATGTTAAATACCACTAACTGTGGTATACTCAATCAAAGATTACAACTAGCTATATTAAGTAAAAAGGACTACCACATGTATTCAGACAGTTTTATTAGAGTGGACGAAGTGAACAATCTTTGTTAGTCTATCGACACTTGCTGAGCATTGCTTGAATCCTTCTTTGGTGTAAGCACCAGAGATTTTTCTGTTCACTCTTTTCGTCATGCTTCTAAGGCTTTCTGTACTGGCATAAATAACAAGAATTTCACATAATTTTGACACATACCATGATCCATGTTTCCGGCTTGTATAAGAATCATTTCCAGGAGGAAAGCCAAATCCAAAGAAAAAGCCAGCTTCTTGAGGGATTGTGGCAGTGACCTTGGCATCTCCTGAATTTCTATCTTTCTAAAACTCTAGTCCAATGTTCTCCTGTTCACCACGACAAGATAGCTTTAAAAATATCTTTAGTTTGCCCGAATGTGACACATAATTTTGTGGTGGATGCAAACTCATGAAATTTCACTTCCTAACTATCAGCTCCATAGATAACATCATCTTTATCGCCATGAGTCAGAGTACAGCAGACAAAGTTGTCATTGTTTGAATGGTCTTTAAATATTCAAAAGTTTTCATTAAACGAACTTGGTATATAGTCCCTGCTCCCCTGTTTGGATGGGCTTTATTTGGGTCAAAGGGATGATAAAATTCATAATTGCTGAAAATATGGCAGTATCCTTTAGGAATCTTTTGTCAGCTATACTGTTAATGAACCTGGACTATTTGAACTGCCCATGTTGTAAAATGGTTCCATAACTCTTCTCTATAAGAGACATTTCTTCCTGATTTTTAGTACTCAATAGCTCCTGTAACTTTTGAATGTTTGAAGTGTATGCTTCAATTTCTCCACATCTTTCTTGTATTATTTGCTCACTGATTGCATGTTGCTCCTGTAGCTGTCATATCAGATATGCAATTTCCTATTCCATTTTTTTCATTTGGCTCTCTTTTATGGCCAGCTCACTAAGATAATCCTTACCCTTCAGAAAGGAATTACGTTATTCAGGTGGATAGATCGGGGGATTGCTGAGGTGTTGCTGTCATGCATTGAATTAGTGGGTATCGAGGTATGGTAATTCGGTATGGCTCCATTATTAGAGACATCAGCAAAGATAGGTCCAATAGTGGTAGAAGATAAACATTGTGGGTGGTACATAGGCTGTTGATGATAAACAAAGCCTGTGAGGTCTGGATTATAAAAATGTAACAACATCATGATTTCCAGCTCCACTTCCTGAACTTTTTCATATGTTTTGAAGCCTAACTGATTAAATCGATCTTCAATACAAGAAGTATTGATATCAAGTTCCTCAAACTAAGCAGCCTGATAGTGGACTTCAATTGTCTCATGTAAAGTCGGTATAGAAGCATCATCAAAACAACATGAAATTAATTTTTATGAAGCAAGTATAAGAGAAAGGTTTGCCAATGTCAACATTTTCTTGCCTTCATTTCAGTATTTTTCCACTGCTCCATTGACAATGTCCTAAACTCCAAAAGTTCAGTAAAATTATTGAGAAAACTCTTCAAGTCTTCAATGATTCTGTTCCTACTGTCATCCACCAAGTGTGACAGAGTACTAATACCTGGAGATCACTTAATTCCATTGTTTCCATAATTGGATTAAAATTCCTTCTGGAGTTTATTTTTTTTTTTATATTTACTTTAAAATTTCATGGGCAATGCTCATCGCATCTTTAACAGTGCATTGTTTTATAGTATAACATCAGGCAAAATGTAAATTTTCTTAATAATGGACTAAAATGGCTCTAGGCCCAGCTGCAGATAATCTTGCTGTCTCACCAGATCTTGAACTAGATATAGTTGCTGCACAGACACATCACTGTCCTTTAACCCTTGAAATAGATATATTTAACTGAAGCAATAATTAGTAATGACTACCATAAGATGGTCATAACTTCAGTTGATGCCAATTCTTCCATTTCGACAAATCATCCTGAACTTCTAACATTTCACTAATCCATCTGATAAACACTGCAGCTTGCTCCACATTTTAATATCTGTTGTTTATCAACCATCACAGTGAGGAAAGGTGTTACCTGGATAGATACAGCAATTTCTAGCAAATCATGTAAACTGATTAACCCTTTATGATCTCATTCTGCATATCACCAGACGTGTATTTATCAGTTTAGCATCTTTCATTCAGACAATAAGCTCTTAATTGTTTTTAGCTATTATCATAAGTGAATAGCTAAGTCTCATAAAATTTGAATCTACTGTTCACGACCATCACCATGAAATGAAAGGTCTTGTAGCAAGGAAAGACACATTGGAGATTAACTTCAGCAAACATTTTCATTGAAATTGTCCGTGAATGATTGTTTTTGATATAATAGCAGCATTTCACTGGCATCTATTTTGGTAGCTAGCAGGAAGTCTAATTACCTTCAAGACTGACTCTTGTGACACTAGATACTTACTAGTATGCTTTGTGAATTCTGCAATTTCAAATTTTGACTACATTGATTCTTCTTTTATATGCCACAACACATACAAAGCAGAACGCAAAGATCTCTGACTTTATCATAATGAAGTCATGGCTACTTTCCAAAACACTGTGGTTAAATATTGTTTCACCTCTGACTTTTTGGGAATCTCTAAAGTGTGATCGTTGTCACAATTGTGAGCTATGGCTATAGACCTCCAGAACTGTGGGAAAAGTCATCAAAATGTTGACTTAAATAAGCCAGGTTACTGGGATATTGCTTGGGGCAGCTCTGCCCTTCCTGTTCTTGTATATTTCTGGAATCTCTAAACCACATAGTAAACGAATCGTGCCAGGGGGGTCGGAAGCAAATACAAAGTGGTGAGGCAAATATTAGAACGTTTAATTGATATTTACAAATAATCACGGCCAATTATTAGCCAAGAAAATTAGTTGTTTTTTTTTTAAGTTTCAAACATTGTTCAAGAAAATTTAATTTGTTTACAAATAAAAAGTTTCAATCACATGTTTTAGTATCAGTTGCCACAAATTTCCTAAAAATCTGTTCTCTATGATCACTTCCATGAATAAATCGGTTAGCGCTTTCAATCAAGCTTTGATCATCAGTAAGATCTCGATGAATATGCAAAGTCATGATGTGATTCAGCCTGTCTTGAGCCATTGTCGAACGCAAATACATTTTCACTCTTCGTGAAGCACTAAAGGACCTTTCACTGACAGCATTAGTTGCTGGTACATATTACAAGTAGGAGTTAAAAAATTGACACACTTCAGATAGAAGTTCTCGCTGAACTGGAGTCATTGCTTTGAAGAATTCAGTAACATCAGTGATTTTAACAGAGGTTTGAGTTGGAATGAAATTAGCTCTCAGTATCTCTAGCTGAGTTCTTGAACTGCTTTTAGAATAAGATTTTGAACATTATGAAAAACATTATAACAAGGCCGATTAAATCGATCAGTAATAGAAGTGGTGATGAGATCCAGTGCTTCAAAGTAGATAGGTCTGTAGTAGTCCTCTGGTGTTTCAGGAAAAACACTCTCTGCATCTCCTTCTAATCTTCAAGGAGCTTTACGACGACGTGGTAAACCTGGTGGTGAAATACTAAAATGTTCAACCTCTTTACAAATCTTTTCCCAAAATAACTTAAACATGTCATCAGAACGTATAGATTTAAGAACTTTCAAAGTCATGGAGGCCACTTCCTGACCTTCCAAGGCTGATATGTCACTCTTTTGCAATGCTCTGCTCAAGTTATCACTGTGTTTAAGAATCAAATGCCCTAAACAAATTCCAAAATAATAATCAAAAGTCTTCATTTGAGATTCAACTCCATTTATACGAACCTTCGTTTTAGTGTCTTTCACTAAGTCAATAGCTTCTTCCCACAATTCTTGAAGAACTTCAAAATTGTTCAATGGATAAAAAAGAAAACAGATAAGTATACATTTGGTGATATGCAAAATGAAATGATTAAAGTAATGGCACTTCAAGTCCTTCAAGAGGTTGCCAGTTCAATTCATTCAGCATCTTTTGTTACCTTGATGGTTGATGAAACAACTGATGCTTCAAATCGTGAGCAAGTTGTATTGCGTATTCGTTGGGTTGATGCTAACTTTGAAGTCCATTGAAGATTTCATTGGCTTGTTCATGGTGGATGTATTTGATGCTGATACAATTACTGCAGTAATATTTGATATTCTTAGGCGTTTAAATCTTTCTATTGCCAAAGTAAGAGGGCAGTGTTACGATGGTGCTGCTATAATGTCAGGTAAAAATGCTGGAGTAGTTGCTATAGTATTAAAAGAAGAGCCTAAAGTTTTGTACACACACTGCTCCATCTTGTTGGACAAAGAACTCTAACACCAGGTGTATCAGGGGCCAACTCACTTTTCAGTTTCTCAAACAATGTATCTCTGTGGGGTCTTCTTTATAAGTTTTGTGATTTCACGAGTTGTATCAAGTGAATCTTTCATAATTTTAGAATGTTTGATTGCATCTCCACATGCAAGGCTGAGTGAATGGCCATAGCAGTTTGTGTACAAAGCTTTAGGCTCTTCTTTTAATACTTTAGCAACTACTCCAGCATTTTTACCTGACATTGTTTGATCACCAGATGTATACTTATGTTTTCTTTTTTATCCATTAAATACCTAGAGTCATCTTCCCCACAGAGTTTAAGCAATTGCATGTAATTGGAATTACTTCTTCAGAACTGCATCATTATAGCATCTACAGGACTCATTGTTTGGAAATTTAACACATACATCCTTCCAATTAGTGTAGCCAGATGAAATATAGGTGGTTTCAAGATTACTTACTGAATTAAGCTTATTCTCAGAGTATGCTTTCACACAAATGAAGCAGAATGCTGCATCCATATCTTCACAATAATGAAACCATGGCCACCTTTGGAACCACTAGGGCAAAAACGATCTTTTTACGACATTTTTCTTCCCAAATTCTCTCCTTGGGAACTTGAAAGGAGGAGAGGATGGCTGGTGCAGCTCTGTTCCAACTACTGGCACTTGCAGCTTTCAAGGCTTCATGGATAATTGAATGCAGCCAAAACTTTAGTAGCTAGTTGACTGTATTGTAGCTCTGGCTACACTCACAATTGTGGTTAGCTAGGTAGTGGTAAGGTTAGTTCACGATGCTCTTCAATATAATGTAATCACAACTACTAGCTGAACAAGAACAACAACTAAAAACTGACTGAATGACTGGTATCATAGACATGCTCAAGGTGGGGTGGTGAAAGTAAAGTACACAGGAAAAAAGAAAAAAAATTGTGTGCAGGTAGACTTCCACAAGTTTATATAAATTGAAAGTGAATAAATTGAATAGAATACTTATTTGAGTTTGGTAAACGAAGTCAATGGTGTGGAAAATTAAGTAATCATAGTTCACCTTTGGACTCCAACATCGATGCCATTTTTAACTAAGCTAAAAAGCAACATGATAATAAACGCTTACGCAAACAAAATCACGCCCACTTCGATAAAAAAGTGGTGAGGCCAAAACCTCACCAGCCTCAGTGGTTCCGACGGCCTTGTGCACACAGTTTTTACAGCCATTGTATATAAAAAATGCTGATGTAAGCAACAAGTGCATCTAAATCTTTAAAGGTGAAATCAACAATAGCATGTATCGATGAATGTAACAGAAAAAATATACACAAACAATAGCTAGCTATTGGATAATGTTATTTCTATAGGTTTATGATCCTATCAATGTTAGAGTTACTTAGAGCTTCTTGGAGAGCTTCCAAAGTAGCAAAATCTTTACTTCCCCTCGTATCTCCAGGGGCCCACTGTAGCCATGCTGAAATTACATCAGTAATGAAGTAACCATCCTGAATTCGTACAAGGCTGCTTGCGATGTTTTTAATTTCATATGCCTTGAACCCAAGCTGCTGTGCAATATGTTTCCACTGTGACTTCACTGGTATCAATTGCTCTATGATTTTCCCATAATGATCATCTGTCAGCCAAGTTCTCGTACCAGTCTCTACAATTTATAGATTAATAATAGTTTAGTTTCATTATTTTTCTTCCAATGAATATATTATAATAAAAAAAATTTAACAAAAAAAACAACAAAATACACAAATCAAAACTAGCCAATCTTCCACTAAAAAAAAATACTAATACAATGTCAAAACTGAAAGATGTCAGAAATACAATTACAGTTAAATACTGAATATCAGGAAAACATCAAAGATGGACTTTTTGTATAAATAAAAATCTAACTTACGTGTCTGTGAAGATTTAACTTTAATCTGAAAAAAATAGAATAAAATAATTTTAGTATAGGGAATGGTATTGTAATTATATAATGTATAAAAAAATTATATATAATATACATTTTTAAAAACTCAAATATTATACATAATAAAATTGTCAAAATGATACCTATATGCAGAATGAATGTATTGTTTGTTTATATTTTCTAAAATAATAAGAAATAAATAATTATATACTTCATTCTAATTTAGCTTAAGAAGTATCATGCACAGTATTGAACTAATAATGACAAGATATTGAATATTCAAGAACTGATGGTATTAGTATTACCCAAAAAAAGTAAAATTAGATGCTAAATTACCTCATTAAGCACTGATTTTAAAGTCATTCTGGAACCTAGCTCTGTTACCAAATCATCTATATCAGTTTCTGTCAACATAGAAAACGCTTTGCCAGAGATTTTATTTTCTAAAAAATATAATTACAAAAATAAATGATAAAGCAGTAAAACTACTCATTAAATTAATCATTTCATAGACAATGTGATTACATATTTGTCAATTAAAATGTTGGCAAGACTGATTTAAGCAAGTGTTATGTGCAAATATAACCCAGAAAAAATTATATTTAAGGGTGCCCGCACACCGCCTATGCAATTTTTTGTTGATGGTTGCTATGTAGTTGGGCGGAGCCCGACCTCTTCTGAAGGGAGAGGTCGGGTAACAAGCCTATACCCGGGTTTGTTCTGCTGAGTCAGCTAATTTCCTTAGCATTTAACCACACTTCAATCTGATTGGACTGCAACGTACGTTGCAGCAGGGAACAAACCCGGGTATAGGCTTGTTACCCGACCTCTCCCCAGCAGAGGTCGGGCTCCGCCCAACTAGTTGCTATGCACGATTACTACTATTTGTATACTTACAGGGGCTTCTCCACTACAACACAAGGACAAAGTACCTGCCGAAGGAGCCGCTCACTAATTTTAGAGCGAATCTGGAAGAAATATCGGGGCCTGGTTATAAAACTTTGGGGCACTTTTTTGGAGCGGTGCGGTAAGTTGGAGCTCCGCAATTTGGTGCACTACTAGCCGAGCCGATACTCTACTGCAAGACAGAGAGTTCTTATCCATTTCAATATTACTTCATGATATATTCGCACTTTTTTCTATTTATAAGATATTGAAAAATTCTCGCTGTAGTGCAGTTCATTTTTTTTTGGTTTACCCGTGTATAAAATTTTTGTGTCGTTCTCATTATTAGATTCCAAGAAAAACTGACCCAAAATTTGGAACTTTAATTCCACTCGCAATTCTTAAGAAATAGCCCCACCCCCATATCTCGTACTATGAGTACGCGAGCAATTTTTTTTTCAATTAGTTTGTATTGTTTCTAAAAAGAGCCCGCCTATATCAAGAGTAAACAAACATCAATACAACAATAACAAGAGAGAGTCTGAAGAGAGAGCAGTTTATTGGAGATAGCCAAAGGTGAAGGTATTACATTTGCCAGCTTGGGAAGTTTTCGCTCCGCAGAAATCGAGCCTGGTGGATCCATCCACTTGAGTTCAGGTGCGCATAGTCCGGAGAACGGCTACTGGTGGAGAGGCAGCCTGGTGCAACTTGCTGCACGAGCTCAGACGACGTATGGAGAGTTTCTGTAAACGAATATGAGACTAGTCTGGCGTTGCCGACCCTTTACCCTCTATTAATACGGAAGGGGGAGGGAAAGGGTCTGGTAACAGTAGTATCATAGACTTGTTCGAGCCGCCAGTATAGTGGCGACGGTTAATTACCTTAGAATCCCTCGTGGGTGGATAAATGACGTCATTTTGTGCAACGTAAGCACACTGCCCATGGTGGAAGAAGAAGGAGTACAGAATGGAGTCTAATGCCGAACTGAAAGCGCTAGCATAATGTTCAGCTGGAAAGTTGGGGTACAGGAAGTTGAAGGAACATCAATTGCAAGTGATTCTTGCTTTTGTGAAAGGGAATGATGTTTTTGGAGTCCTTCCAACTGGATATGGAAAAAGCTTATGTTATGCTATTCTTCCTGACCTGCTGGACTCACTGCTACAGCCAGCTGAACCTCCAATAGTAGTGGTGGTAACTCCTCTGACGGCTATTATGGATGACCAAGTACGTTTATAACAATTTCATGAATGTATTGAGCAAAGTATTTACTTCTAGCTAGATCTAGCAATTAGGTCTATTTGAAAGTAATTCCATTTCACAGGTGAAAGGGCTTTCATCCAAAGGACTCCATACTGCCGCAATTCATGGAAATGCTACTGAGGAAACAAAAGAGAGAGTAAAAAAAGGAGCTTTTGTCCTAGTTTTTTTTACTGCAGAGTTGCTACTTGAAAGCAAAAGATGGAGGCGTTTATTGCAAACCGACCTGTATGTCAAGAGGCTCATAGCTTTAATTGTTGATGAAGCCACTGTGTGAAGAAATGGTAAGTTTTTTGTTTTTTTAAATACAAAATGAGTTACTGGATTTTTTTATTACACTTATAGGGGAGAAACATTTCGAAGTTGTCTTCTTCGAATAGGAGAGATTCGGAGTATTATTCCTGAAGGAGTACATATTGTGGCTCTTACTGCAACAGCAACTAATACTTTAATGTTAAGTGTGGCTAGGATATTGGGAATGCGCACACCGATTACAGTTGCTATGTCACCAAATAAGCCTAATTTAATGTATTCTGTGTCATCATTTTCTACAATACCAGAAACATTTAAACTTATTTTGTCTAGATTGAAGCAAGAGAAAACTCAGATGCCTCGTATCATTATTTATTGTTTACGGCTGGAAGAATGTGCTGATTTATATATATACTTTAAGGAGGGACTTGGCGAGAACTTTACAGAACCAGCTGATTCTCCTGATCTATCAAGGTTCAGATTAGCTGAAATGTATACCAGTTGCACTGATCAAGAGGTTCATTCTCAAGTATCGAAACTTAAAAAGAATTGCTGCACATAAGCAAACCGTTGGCACCCTGTTATTTTTAGGAACTTTAGTCTTTGTACAGGCAAGAAATAATTATATTGACTAAGTATGGTGCATGTGTTTGCATTTCTTCCATGACTGAGCTCCATCGAAATTCCTTTAAACTCTTGGTATTTCGATTACGTAAAACAGAACACACAGTATCAGAACACATATTTCTAATATCTTCACGAAGCAAACGTCCAATTTTGTCAAAAATATAGCTTCGTGTTATATTATCATTGAAGCACTCCTTTACTAATGCCTTGTTACTTCCTCGTGCAATACATTTCCCCATATGCCTGCGGCGTGGTGTCAGTAAGGGATAATGCTTTGTAGCTGATTGGTATGCTGTGTCAACCTAACATTCATAAAAAAATATTTAATATACATATTTATATATATATATAACTTCATATTTACTACAACTGTGGGTGATCCAGAGCCCTGTCTGGAGTGGAATCGGAAGTAATACCACTACTACTGCTGGCCAAGTTTCTGGAGCAAGTTGTTACAGGACATAGTTTCTCAACAGGCAAAGCTAAGTTTGCTCTAAGCTGACTAGAAATCTTGCATAATTTTTCAAAATTACGAAAACATTTCTTACACATTTTGCCTGGATTTTCTGGGTCTCTGAATACCTGATAGTAAGGAATGCCTTGAACCTGTAGTTCATTACTTATCAGAATTTTCCACTCTGCAAAAGCACTCTCTCTAGATCCAGAACCTGAAACAGAATCAGAACTTCCTTCTTTCCCTGGACACTTGTAGGTCTTCCCCACAGCCTAAACAGAATTCGCGGTTTACCTCCATCGCCTTTCAGAGTGGTGCGGAGCGTTATAATAAACGTCATTTTACGTCATTATTATTAAATTCCTGATAATTTAATTAAATTCCTATAGAACAAGTCTATGATACTACTGTTACCAGACCCTTTCCCTCCCCCTTCCGTATTAATAGAGGGTAAAGGGTCGGCAACGCGAGACTAATATGAGACAACAAGAAGCTAAACTAAAACACCACAACTTCGCAAAGTATACTTCTGCTACTACTGCGCGATTGTTTCTGCTCGCGTATTATCGAATGGTGGGGTATTGGCGGGGAATAAATTAATGTCCGGATCTACAGGCTGTGCGCGTTGCTATGTGCGGGCACCCTTAAGAACCCCTCCCCTTGGAGATATAACCAAAATCAGAAATACTTCCTGTTGTGGGTGGAGCTGTTTCCCTATCTACATCACCACCAAGCCCCATCCAAAACAGGAAGTAATTCTGATTTTTGGTTGTTATAATTCCAAGGAAGTAATTCTGATTTTGGACAAAAAAAAAGTACAGAAAACTGTTCATCATGCTTGCCATTATTTTAGACTCTTAATTAATGTTGTTATTCCTTGCCTATTTCCCTAAGGTGTCACTATAATTAGACACTTTCAGTACGCAAAATGTGTTTAAATTTAGATCTACATAATAGGCTAGTTAGCAAAAAGCATAGACCACCAGAATTCTTTAGTTTCTCTTTTGATTATCTGTCACTTATTTTAGTAAAGAAAATCATACAATATACCTATTGTCTGTCCAAATTGAGTTGGCCAGAAAAAAAATGAAACAGAGAGATGAGTTTTTCTTGAATACATAACTGAGCAAAAAACCATTGCGTTATCAATATAACTTAAGTACTGATAACATAAATTACCAAACGCCAGTATTTACTGCCTTACTCTTTAACTTGTCGCAGTCATCTTCTGACAATCCCTGATACTGGCTCATCCATTCAGCAAGTTTTTGTACAGAGAATAACTTAGAGAAAATAGGTATATCTATAAAGAGAAGAAATTATCAACAGCTAACAAATAATTATTAGTAAAATAAAAATTTCAAACTTTCAGATGTTGTACGTTTTATATTCTGTGTTGGATTAATTTGAGTAGAATCAGATATGCTCCTCAATTCTTCAAATGCTACGCCAATAAACATTAAATGAAATAGTACTGATTGGCATTGTAAAAGTAATTGCTATACATAGGTTAATGCAATCAAAACACCACTAAGTTCCTCAGAAACTGCAAACCAGACTTCTCCCATCGACTCTAATACATTATCGCCATTTAATTTTGTCATCGTTACTTTCTTCCATGTTGTCAAGGGATCATCATTCAATCACTGCTCTCATTGAATTTGTCACTATTGATGTGGGCCAAACAGTACTTTCCCTATTAATTTTCCCCGCATGTAGGTACTTTCCCTTATTACACAATAACAGCATGCTGAATTGGCCGCAAGAAATAAACTTAAATAACTTTATAACAGAAGCAGCTACACATCCGGAGTTTGCTCCATTGGAAAGCTCGTGCCGAAGTGGTTAATACTATTCCTTTAGTAAACTCCAAAACTAGAGGGAAAGTACTATTCCAAAATCACTTCTTAGTACATCTTCTAGGTGGACGACACGACACTTGATTTCCTTGCTGTGGCACAGAAACTAGCTACGGCTCCCCAGAACAAGTTAGCTGACACTCCAGAGAAAGAAATGCAGTAAGAAGTGTTACCCACTTTTTTGCCACCTGGCACTAATTGACTTGAGTGTGCCTGTGCCAAATTTTTAGCTAATACGTTGCAGACATACTGCTAAAATCTGAATAAACGTCATCGAAATGGTGATCTCTACCGCCTAAGCTGATAGTCAGATAATATTATCCAATTTTTTTTATAAAGTATTATATTTCAATTCACAAATATAGATATATAATATATGAAACATAAATTATTACTCTACGTTCTGACAAGTCTAGAAAGGTCCAAGTATAAAAACTTAAGATTACTGGCCTAAACACTTTCGTGATTTTATGTTACATTTTTGGCCTCAATTTTTGAAACTTTTGAGCAATGAAATTAAATTGGTGCACCAAAGTATTTTTAATAAGCTTCACAGGCTATATTTCATATGTGTGAGAAAGGTCCAAAGTATAAAATTGTGTTTTTCACGGCCTAAACACATCAAATTTTGAAAAGGTCAATATAGTTAGGATGTCTTTTCTGTCAAGGATGATTGGATGACGTTGAGAATAACTGAGTGAAGAGTTAGTGAGCCTACCATCTAAGTCAATTGTAGGGTTGAGACTTAGTAGAGGCCTAGAAGATTTTAGTGGAACTCCTGATAGAAGCCTTTGACGTTCTTCCTGAAATGATCGACCTTGCGAAGTGAAACTCAAGAATATTTCTGCTGCCTTCAATTCTTTCACTGTTAGTGAGGGAGAATTTAAACTAGAACTTCCAGTTTTTCGAGCTTTGATATTTTTTGAAAAACGAAGTATCCATGATATAATTCGAACAAGTCGAGTGTAAGAGCTGTACTTGGCTTCAATCCAAGTTGTATTGACAATAACATAATGACAGACTGCCTTGATTTCTGAGTCATCTTTCGTTGAATGAGGCAATGGTTTTGGAGGTAGGCTCCATCAGTAACCACTTTGGACCTTCCCACCAAAGAGAATGAGAAAGTAACTCTTTTGGCATGAGTCCATAAGATGAGCAGTCCGCTGGATTAGAGCTTGTAGGAACATGATTCCAACAACTAGATGGTAGAATAAATTAGAAAACTTTAGATGCCGCGTTTAGCCGGGTTTTCACAAATCCGGTCACATATAAGATTTATCTTTTTTTTTTACTCCAGAGTCTAGAGTGATATAATTTGTGTTTTTTTTTATGTAGTTTGTCGTAAGAAGTTGTATACTACTGCTACTAGTACTACTACTACTACACTGCATACACTTACCAAGAGGTGGTGCTGTGGCAGGCTGTTCAGTGTCTGGCTCATGTGAAGATGCACCATTTGAGTCAGATCTATCATCACCTGAAGATTCTATCTGAGCTTCACCCTCCTTAGAAGCTACAATGTCAAAATAAATGCATTTAAAATTGATCCCTTTGAAATACAATCTTAACTTGGTGTTGTTGCATTGAAACATTATTTCTTTGAATTTTCTGACTTTCCTTTTTAACTTTTAGTCTAAATTTATTTTTCAGGAAAAAAAATGTGACCACAGAATGTAAAACTTACATATACAAAGACAGTCTTGTAAATGTATTGCACTTAATACTCTTCAGCCTAACTATCATACATTTTATAGCTAGTTTAAGATCTGCTTGTGTCTGTGACTTCCTTGTACGTCTACACAGTATCTTAAAGTGCCTTATTAACCGATTGTATCCTATAAAACTGAATACTGGATCAATGAACTGAGTTGGGAAAGAGTGTTCATCTACAGTTGCAACCATATTGGGTATAAGAGAGAAAGAAGAATGCAAGGGTCAGGTGAGAAAAAGCTGAAAATGAAGAAGTGAAAAATGCACAGTAAGGACAGAGATACTGAGTAGAAAGTGGGGAATCCATGAGTTGAAAAGAGGAATAAAAAAAAAAGGGATGGCTCAGAAAAAAATGGAGCAGGTGAAGGAAAACCATAAACAAAAATATGTTATGCGACTTAACTCCTAATTTGCACAAGTTAGTATGTCAGGTGACACTGCATGGCAGGGTACTTGCTAGTGAACTTTAATTTAATATACTTGGTTAGACTTTATTTACATGCCTGATTTAGAAGACATATATCAATATTCCTATATTTACTTGTAATTTCTGAACATTTTGGTACAGTGTAGTGTGCCTAGCAACTCTATGAGGGTAATTATTTGTTCTAATTAGCTACAGAAAATTCAAATTATAATATATTTATTATAAAATATTGTGTTAACTTAGGCTATAATAATTATGTTTCACTATAGAGGATCAAAAATCATATTATTAGAATAACTTCCTACTTGCTGAAGTTATTTTTTCCAAAGAAAATTACACTAATTGATAAAACATAATAAATATAACTGTATAATTTTATTTAGCTAATTATGTGAAAGTTTCTTGTCATAGTAAATAGTTATTAAAGGGGCCATGTATTCTAAGAAAATGAGGCTCATCGTTCTGAATCTGTAGATCATCAAACTACATTACACTCTGCATATCCGGACCTCACATGTCGCGCTTCCTTCTATTATTTGGCCCGACAACAGCAAATTCAATTAAAGTTCACCTCCAGTTTATGTATTTGCAGTGCCATACTTATCTCTTTCTTTACAGGCTGATCAGCTCTTTTGAGGACAAATATACTGGTTACCAAGCTATAATTAACTTCCTTTACAGCCAATTTGATGTTACATTCCTCTAAGCTAGCTCTCAACAGGTATGATGAATTGAACTGAGTAGATTGGCTATCATAGCCTATGTCAATTTGTCTGTGTGTGTTGCTTCAAGCTAAGAGCTATAAGCTACTACAAAATAGTGTATACTACTATTAGAGCAAATTAAAGATCGAATGCTACTAAGAGATATGCAAGCCTGAAGCACAATATTCATTATTCAACAATAATAGATATTTATCACTGTCATTCCACTTTCACGATGAAATAGCTAACCATTATACTTTTAGAGTGGCTTCACATATTATCCAAACTAGGGTCATTCCCATATACATTCACATGTACGAGGGTCTACAGTAGCCATAGCTAAATACCTGTACAACTACCTTATAAACTGCTAAGGCATTTGTGCAGAAATCAACTGAATATAGAAGATAAATTTCACTGTAAAATTTCAAGGAAATGAGTTGTAATTAGTTACATGTGAGACAGCATGGAGCAGTAAAAATTTGGGACTGTCCCACTAGATATGGGACAAGTTGTTGGTTGCTATGTAGCTAGCTTTTGCCAACATAATATATTCCACTTATATTGATGTATCATCTCAGACCTAGTTTATTGTAATGGATGAATGAGGTGTTCTCCAACTTAAATGTCATATCATTCTTGGTTTTTAAGAGATATTTTTGTAAACTCTTGGTTAACTCTACTTTCTTAGCCAAGGGTCCAATACTTACCCAATCATGTTTATTTTCACTATTTTTTTAAATAAATACAATGACTTACTCAAATTTATATTAAATGAATTTATCCATATGATTTAGTAGCCTACTTATAGTTAAATATAAGCATATCAATCATTTCAATATCAACACTTGTGTTTAACAAATTAAAAGTGTGGTAAATGAATTTTCTGTTTCAGTTGAATTGATACAATTGAGCATTACTTACAAGCAAGTTAGGTTCTTTTTAGCTCAAGTTTAGTCAAAATGCTAAATTAAAATTAAAAATCCCTATTAATGAACTATTGCTATCCTAATTTTATAATGAATAATTGTCTTTCCCAATTCCATACAAGATAAGTATAAATCTTTTGCCAAAAAAGCTGCTAATCACATTTATTTTAAATATTTTTAGTTGCAATATATCATACTAAGTTGGCAGCCAAACAAAAATCAATCGCGGATTCCATCCACTGTCAACCAATTTGATACTACTCTAGTGCAATAACTGGAAACACTTTAAGTGGGGAGACCCATCTTGCCCATGCAATTTCATGGTGTAATTGTCTGTGAAATAACTTTTAAATACGAAATGTTGCAACAATTTGAATATGGTAGGCTTACTCTTGGTCTTATGATCTTCCTTACAGCCTAAAATTAGAGTAGAGCACATCGATAAGTTAAGATACGAGCAAAAAGTTTCTACACAAATTTTTAGCAACTACAAATTTACTTTTCTAAACTTGCGACTTGAAAAGCCAATTTTTTCTAGACATCCTAGCGACCAAAGTAGGTGTACCCCACTTGAATCACAGAATAAATGTTCAAAGTTTGGACTTCATCTCGTGACCCCTTCTAGCTCAACTTTTACTGCCCCTAATAAAGTCTTTTGCAGACAACCGCGAATTGCCAGTACCAGAAGAGATGAAGACTGGAGTAGTATGCAGGGTTCCCTGCCAAGCTTGTGATCATGTCCATATGGGTTAGACTGGTGAACACTGAAAAAAGACTGACAAAACTAAAGCAAGTTGTAAGAAGATGTGATAAAAATGGCATTTGTGGTATATTTTCACCAACACAATAACCAAAGGAACTTTGAAAGAGCCAGGAAAATATGTAATGAGAGTATCTACTGAAGAAGAAGAGTGTTGGAATCCATTAAAACTGTTCCTTACCAAAACAACATGAACTTAGACTCCACTTCTGCTGTCCAGTAGATGAAGACTCTCAAGTAGAATCATCCTGTAACTTTAACTCTTTCACTTGTATTTTTCCTTCCAGGAATTTTGAACCAGCAAATCAACATAATAATTTTTTTTATATACCTTGGTATTATCTTCATAAACTCCCAAAACTATTTATTAAAGAAAGAAGCTGTGGACTAAAGAAACATGATTATGTTGGTTTTGGTTCCCTAGCAATAGGGTACCAGGGTTTTTATACATGATTATTATATTTTGTTTTTTGATTTTTTTTAACTAATTTCAATGAAATACGTTTTTCTCTCTTTTTTTCCCGTCATTATAATATGTTTAAATGCGAATAAAGTATTACAATTATAAATAAAATTCAACTTTATACAGCTAAATAAGTGGTTTCAACACAAATATGATAGTCACTTCTAATATTTCCAATAAACTAGATCAAATTCTTTCTTGCTTCCTGCTCTACACTCCTAGCACTTAGATTCATCATCCATTCCTACAAATTCCTGTGATAGGTATACTTTACTTTCTACTGAACTTTGCACTGCTTGATCCTACAGGTTTCCATGCAAGACTTTATCATTACTTTCAACAATGGGGATATTTGTTTGTTGGTGAGTGAGCAAAGTGAGTGAGATAGTATTACGGTTGGATAATGCAAAATTGTGTTATATGTAATTGTATGCCCCTCAAACACGCACATGCGGGTTCCCCTTGTACTATCTTCCATAAGATAGCTTTTTAGACTTGACCTCAGTTTCTTGTGATAATACAGCATTAAGTAAGTCGTGCTTGAACCTTATAGAACAATAGCTTACCATTGCTTGCTTTTTCCTCTCCAACTGAACCTCAATTCACACACATTTCACATAGTAAAGAAATCACCTAACACTTTGAACATGCTATTTTAGATATTTACTTACCTTGTGCTGGTTTCAGTTTCATACTGCTAACCTATAATAAAATTATACATCATTGCTAGCTTATTTGAGTAACAACACAAAAACATGTCAATAATAAGTTACAGATACTATTTTGATTTACTACTTAAACATTAATACAAAAGCCGTACATGGTTTTGTATTTTGTGTAGTGTTTTACGAGTTCCAAAGTTGAGTTCCAAACTTTTCATATCTTCTTCTGTAAGTTCAAGTAGCACGCTACCAGTGATACTTTCTCCTAGAAAAAATAAACACATCATATAATATTTACAAATTGACAGTAATTGTTTGGTCTCTTATCTATAACAAAATTTTTCCTCAAAGTTTTGTGAAGAGATATTCTTTTTCAAAAATGAATATGATATTTTTTAACCCATGTTGTTCGATAAGCTTAAAACCCAAAATGCATTATAATTTTAATTTGTAAAATATATTTTAAGTTAAGGGTTGCTGCACACCGCCCATGCAATTTTTGTTGATCTGTTCCTATGCACGATTACTACTATTATATACGTACAGGGGCTTCTCCAATACAACACCAGGACAAAGAACCTGTCGAAGGCACTACTCACTAAGTTTGGAACAAATCTGGAGGAAATATCGGAGCCGAAAACTTTGTAGCACTTTATTTGGAGCAGTGTGGTAAGTTGGAGCTCTACAATTTGGTGCACTACTAGCCAAGCTGATACAGCACTGCAAGACAACGAATTCTTTTGCATTTCAACATTACTTTATAATTTTTTTCTTTTCATAAGATGTTGCGAACTTCAAGTTGTGATGCAATTCAATTTTTTTAGAGGTCTTTGTTGTTCTCAAATTTGGAACTTCTATTTCACTCGCAATTCTTATAAAATAATCCCATCCCATTTCTCGTACTACTAGTATGCGAGCAATTTTTTTCAGTTTGTATGTATTAGTTCTGAAAAGAGCCCGCCTATATCAAGAGTAAACAAACATCAATGCAGCAATACAAGAAAGTCAGAAGAGAGGGCAGTTTCTTGGAGGTAGCCTGCAGTGAAGGTATTTGAACTGTACAGCGTAGGAAGTATTCACTCCTCAGTAGTCGAGCCTGCTGGATCCATCCACTCGAGTTCAGATGGGCACCCTGGAGAACACCTACAGGAAGAGAGGCAGCCTGTTGCACCATGCTGCATGAGCTCAGATGAGAACTACACTAAATGGAGTGTTGCAATAAAATGTCTATGAGACAACTAAAGCTAAGACACCACAACTTCACGAAGTATAATTCTGCTGCAACTAGGCAATTGTTCATGCCTGTGTGTTATTGAATGTTGGGATGGATACTTGCGGGGAATAAGTCCGAATCTACAGGCAGTGTACGTTGTTATGTGCAGTCCACCCTTTAAAATGCAAATGTTGCAATCTATATAAATAGTATGTTTGTGTGTCAGTAACGGTGATGACAACAGCATTAATATTCATGAATACTTCATGGGCTGATAAGAGTTGGTAAAGCATCATCATTACCATAATGGGGAAAAGTGTTTGACAAGGTGTGGTAACTTTGTATTGATTATCATCATACCGGTATTTAATTATTGTGATCACTTATAATTATTACATCCTGCCTGTATCATATTCGAGTTTGGACTCGGACAGATCCAGAACTCTCACAAGTGTTGCAGTTTGTTATGCAAGGTTGGCCAAGCCACTGCAGTGAGAATTTGAAGGCTTTTGTTTCAAAGCAAATGGAACTTTCATCGCTAGACGGCTGTGTGTTATGGGGATCGAGAGTGGTTATTCCGAAGAAAGGACGTGATGCAGTGCTACAGGAGCTACACGATGGACACCCAGGTATGTCCAGAATGAAGTCACTTGCTCGAATGTATGTGTGGTGGCCGGGTATTGATGCAGACATAGAAAAGTCAGTTCGTTTATGTACAGCATGTCAAGAAACAGCATCTTCACCACCACCGGCTCCATTGAATCCGTGGAAATGGCCATCCAGACCATGGTCGAGAATTCATTTGGATTGTGCGGGTCCATTTGAAAACCAGATGATTTTAGTGCTAGTTGACAGTCATTCGAAATGGATTGAAGCATTCAAGACAGCTAGTGCAACATCCAAAGCTGTGATTTCGAAACTTCGATTTCTGTTTTCTCAATTTGGAGTACCAGAAACTATAGTCTCTGATAATGGTACATGCTTTACAAGTGAAGAATTTGAAATTTTTCTGAAGAGTAATGGGATCAAACACTATACATCGGCTCCATACCACCCTGCATCAAATGGTCTTGCTGAACGTGCTGTGCAGATCATCAAGCGTGGACTAAAAAAGGAGACAGTTGGAGATATCGAGGAACGATTAGCAAAGATACTCTTCAATTATCGAATTACACCGCAGACTACCATGGGCATCTCTCCATCAGAACTTTTGTTGGGGAGAAGGCCGAGATCGAGATTAGATTTACTGAAGCCTAATATTGCAGAGCGAGTTGAGAAGAAGCAAAGCCAGCAGAAAGAGCAGCATGATAGCAGAGCAAGATTGCGTGTATTTACAGTTGGACAGAACATCTTTCTGAAGAATTACAGTGCTGGTCGTCGATAGTTACCTGGAATTGTAATACAAGTTACTGGTCCTGTATCGTACAAAGTGAAGTTACATGATGGAAGATTGAGACGCTGTCATCAGGATCAGCTACGACAAAGAGAAACAGTTGTTGAATCGTCAGAAGTCGAACAGGAGTCTGAATCATGGGAAGCAGTCATTCCTATTCAAATGGAGGATCAGGCAGAAACCACAAATAGTCGCTCAGTGGAAGTGCCACAGTCAGTACCAACAGAGGAGTCTGAAATATCGACTTCACCTGGAGAATCAGCAAGTGCAGTTAACATCCAGCTCATCAGATTCCACAAGAGATGAAGTTGCAACTACGAGTACGACTGGAATATCTCAGCATGTATATCCTACCCGAGATCGCAGACCTCCAGACAGGTTCACACCAGATAGTACGTAACTTATCATTTATTTTGTTATTGCATGGACTCATTCTTCAAGGAAAGAGGAATGTGGTAACTTTGTATTGATTATCATCATACCGGTATTTAATTATTGTGATCACTTATATTACATCCTGCCTGTATCATACACTTCCTGTATCATTCCTATTTAATTAGTTGTGTGTCATTTTTCCAGCTCTCTTGAGTTGTGTTATGTTCTATTGATTGATGAATTACATTCAAACTTTATGAACAGTTACTTGCTTACAATTAAGGTGTAGCTAGAGAACCAAGATACAACACAAGGCAAAAATAATGGGAGAAAATAAGGCATTTTCGGTATTAGTACTTGCAACCTCTGATTGCAGAGTTTGCACACTAACCATTAAACTATCGGGACCAAACAGCTTAGTCTAGTTTTATGTGCCTATTAACCTATGAAAACTTCACTGAACTGAGTTGGGAAAGAGTACAGTAGCTAAACATAATTATATTAGAAGACATGAAAGGAAAAAACAATATTATGAGTGCTCAGAATTTAAACTAAGAGCACATTATTAATCTCAATATGTAGTAATCAATGTGAAAAAACAACAACTACACTATAGCTAGCTATGTTTAGATTTTAAATTGATTGGAAGGGATGAAACAGAGTTGATTATATTATGTCATAGTTAGCAAATAATATATTTGTATGTTATTGCTAATACTCTACTTGTGCAACCGTTTATTGTTTTCAATCATTTTTAAATAATTTCAAAAATTTTTGACTGTATATTTATACTAACTGGTCTTACTTATTAACTTTTCACAAACATCTTCAGACAACGCATACTCCTGCTTTATCCATTCTGCTAACTCCTTTGCAGAAAAATGTGGTAGATCTTTAAAAGTATTTAACACAAGAAATCATAAACATATAGCTAAATATCTGATTTATACCTTGTGATAGTAGGAATTGCTTTTTCTTTGGTACACCTTCTGATTTACTTTCTGTTTCAAGTTCCAATTTATTCTTCTCCATTCTTTATTTGGTCTTGAGATTTGCTGGAATAGCAGTCACATTCAGTATGCTCACCAATTCTATCAATCTTTCTATTTCAATGCTCACAAATGTAAATTCAACAAATTCATAATTTATCGCTTCACAATTTCTTTCTCAGCCTTCTTTCACTCCTTAGATGTATTCTCTCTTTCACAGGCTTTTTTAAACAATACAGAATTAAAAATATTCGGTCACCACTGGGAATCAAACCCAGGACAAATATATATACTATATATTTTAATGTACCCAAATTAACTTCTATTTCATTTTCTGTTTATATTTTGTTCCTATAATGACAGTAAATTTGTATGCCAAGATCATTTGACTAAATCACATTCCATAGAGCTATTTCAGAAACATGGCAAGTTATTTGCTTGAATTACTATACTGATTTTATTCAGACTAAACAACCATCATCATTCTCCTGAATTACTTGTTATACTTTGGACAACAACCAGTATATTATGAATGAATATAATATGTCTTGCCAACTACAGCAAAATCATTGCTATCAGATGTGTTTATTAATTCTGCAGAGTGAAACCCTAAAAGTGCCCTGAGGGTAGCCAATTTAATTGATGACCAACCAAAGCTAGATGCTTTATAGAGTAAGTTGCCAATAAATGGCAACATTGAAATAAGAATGGTTACCCTCTCACAAAGAATGAATATATGCCTTGCCAACTACAGCAAAATCATTGCTATCAGATGTGTTTATTAATTCTGCAGAGTGAAACCCTGGAAGTGCCCTGAGGTTTGACAATTTAATTGATGACCAACCAAAGCTAGAAGCCTTATAGAGTAAGTTGCCAAAAAATGGCAACATTGAAATAAGACTGGCTACCCTCTCACTTCTCGGTGGGCCAGCACTATGTGGTTGGGCCAGCACTATGCGGCATATGGTTTCATCAAGATCTATTCTTTCGTTGGATTAAAACTGTTTACCCTTTTAACCTCATCAAAATAACATCATACGAGCATAGCTTGAGTTGATCCTGCCTGCCATCTATTACAAGCAAGCTCTAACAGCTATTTCAGTGCATAGGAAAATTTAATTTTAAAAGTTTTGAACAACCGAAAACGACTAGTAGTACATGGTTCAGAGACACGCATCTGCCTAGTGCCATAAGAAGTAACAATAATAAATAATTTAATTAATTGGTTGATCACGTAAAAAAAATAAGCACCTCTAGCTATTCCTTTTTTTTTTTAGAAATTTTTTGAAATTTTCCCAATGAGTTAGCCAGAGGATGCAGCTGCTATAAAGTTTAAGTGAACAGATTACTTCTCATCTATTTGACGGTTTATTTTCAACTACACTGTTATAGTAAAAAAATACAATAACCTCGTACCCCGAAAACCCTTTACCATAAGAGTAATAGAGTAAAAAACTTTTACCATAAGAGTATGAGTAAAGACTCGAAATGGTCGAAAGACTTTTTAATGAGGGTTAATTAGCATAATTAGATAGCGCAGGCTGAGGCAGCAAGGCTGAAGGGAAAAGGGGAGGTTGGGGCAGGTTAGAAGACGAAGGCAGGATTAATCCTCGTGAATTATTTGCAGTAAAGCTCTGACAGAAGAGCAGCTTTAGTTAGCCTAAGCGAAACTTCGAAAATAGTGATGAGCGACGGAGGGCAGGAGGAGCCGGAGGGTGAAAAAAAAAGATGCCAGGGACGGAGAAGGCAGGAACTACAAAGAAGCGGGCAAGAGGAGCTGAGGAGGAGGAATCTATGCCCCCTCCAAAGATACAGGACCTGCAGGCTACAGTGAACAGTCTGGTGCTTAAAGCCTTGGCCACAGTGGGTCCCCACAGGGGTGCCTCATCGAGTATGGCCAGTGGCAATTCAGCTGTGTAGTGCCGGCTACACCTGCTGGGAAGAAAGAAGTGGCACCTGGAATGGCAACGTCTTGACTAAAGAAAGTGGTAGAGAGTAGCCAGTCAGCTGTGGGCACGGCTGGTCAGTTGATAGAAGTGCAAGCCAGCGACAGTGGATGAGCAATGGGTTCAAGGGGCTGAGAGGATGAGAATGCAGTTCTCTCTCGGGCACGTGTGCCAGAGATGACGGGACTATTGTCCTATGTACTCTCTTACTCGTAAGCCATGAGCTTTGTGTGATGAATGAGGGTTGGATAAGAGAAGCTTAGAGCGTTTTAAAATGTAAAGTAATTGGAGGGCGAAGATTCGTCCATAAAGCGGCAAGGGGTCAAATGGAGCGTCGGTATCTAGGAGAGGAAGGCCAGGCGAATCTATTAAGCAAGGCATTATAGGTGGTGCTTGGGTAAGCTTGTGAGGGGTAGCTGTGATAGGCCAGGTGGAGTTTGGTAACCTAGTAAGGAGCTCACAGGTAGAGAAGTAGCAGGCCAAACTGAGCTGACAGCAGTGATGGGGCTAAACATAGCACATGCAATCTGTAGTACTCATAATATGGAAACCAGATAGCGTGGTGGTAGGATGAAGGGCCTAGCGTATCGAAGGGGCACAAGGAGCATGCAGCAGCATATGGTTGTGAGTTTTGACTGCAGCATGGCGGGCCAAACGGAGCCTAATGGCGGCAGTGGGCCAAATGGAACCCAATAGTAGCACCATGGGCTAAGCGGTGCCCAATAATAATACCATGGGGCAAAGGAGGCCCAATAGCAGCACAAGGAATGCAATGGGTCAACGAATTCCAATAGCAGCGCAATGGGCCAAACGGAGCCCAATAGCAGTGGAAGGGGTCAAACGGAGCCCAGTAGCAGTGCAACTGGCCAAACGGAGCCCAATAGCAGCGCAGTGGGACAAACAGAGCTAGTTAGCAGTGCAATGGGCCAAAGGGAGCCCAAGAGCAGTGCAGTGGGAAAAGCAGAGCCCAATAGCTGTAGTGGGGCCGAATAGAGCCCAATAGTTGTGCAGTGGGACAAATGAAGCCCAATATAGCAGTGCAATGGGTCAATCGGAGCCCAATAGCTATGGGGAGGGCCCACATGCAGCCGTGTGTGAACTCAAGGTTATGTAGAGCTGATGGAATGATGGGGTGGGATGAAGGGCCAGGCATAGCTGAGATAGGGGTAGCACGAAAAGGCCCAACAGAGCCTGAGCCAGTGCGGTGAGGCCAAACGGAGCCTAGTGGGAAGTGGCCAATGGAGCCAGTGTAAAGAGGCTAATTTCACTGTCAGGAAAACATATAATACTTTGTGTCATTATAGAATCTTCATCCTTTCCTCCCTCCCCCCACAACAATGAGTCGATGTTGCTCCTAAGTCCAAAAGAGGAAAAGTGAATGTGATAGCTAAGTATATAAGTGGGGTTGTGGTGAAGTTGTATGTGGGAAACAAATGAGAAACAGGACATTTCTCTACTATGGCAGAAATGATAAACAATACTTTCCCCAACAAATTATTGCATTAACTGAGTCCACACTAGTAGTATTTGATATTATATAATACATATATATATATACTACCAAGAGTTACCAGTATATAACTAAAGTTATAGCTGCTACACACTACTGACACATACAGAGTAGCAACTTAAGTAGCTTTATTTCATACCTCACTCATCATAGCTAGCTATCTATAATGAATGTCACTGGCTAAGCATAAAACAGGAATGTAGGTCTCAGCCAGCAACTACAATCTTACCTACCGCCTGAGAACATCATTTGTGCAATTGGTGTCATCAAGTAAACCTGAACTTTTTGTCAGAAATTCCCACCACCGGTAGCTACACGGCCTCCACATAGAACTGACCTGGTAATAAATTAATGGCACGAAGCGAGCTCGGTTGGTTTGCCATCTGCAGAAGGTGAAATCAACCGAACCAAGAAGAGTACTCAGGGGGAGGGAGGAGAAGTTACACTGCAAGGGTCAGAGAAGCTAGTGAACCCAGGAGTATTTGTGGGAGAAGCCCGTCCCAAAGAAAGTGGCAGAGAAGATATGGAAATGGGAGTTTGTAGACATGAACGTGCTACTGCCGGAGTGTTACGGGACATCGAGTGAGGGGAAAGCAAGCCTGGGTGGTCGCAGAGCAAGAGCAGTATCAGACATATTTACGTGGATTCAATGTTTCTCAGTATTATGTGATGAGCGTCCAGAGTTTGCGCCACCCTGAAGCAGTGACAGAGCTGATGGCATACATGGCACTGATTGTCAGGGCAAGCCAAGATTTCAAAGACCTAGCGTGGCTCCGCTATGATGTGGGGTTTAGGAGGCAGGCAGCACTGACGAGCAATCGGAAATGGTCCACAATCAATACCACAATGTACTCGATGTGTTTCACGACCAGTCTGAAGGGAGGGGTGTCCCTGTATGAGCTCTGCCTTGGGACATCACACACGGCAGCAGAGTGTGCATTGCAGGGTGAACCTGACCCAGATTTGAAGGACAGAGTCAAGACAGTGGAGGCCACACTCTTGGCATTGGCTGGAAGGCAACAGAAGAGACCAGTAGGGCAATCTAGCCAAGTCTGTCGCTTATTCAATGCTGGCAAATGTCACTATAGCCTGTGCAAGTATGTCTATGAATGCCAGCAGTGCAGAGGACCACACCCAAGTAGTCATTGCCAGCGGCAAGTCCCCTTCGGGGGGGGGGGGTACCGAACTGGTCGGCAATGCCCCCCAAGGCTGTGACAGCAGGGGTGTGGTGCAGTCAGAACAGCAATACTCACTGAATTCATGTATTCGTGATCATGACATTATCTCATTGATTCTAGAGCATATATTAGCAAAAAAATTGCAGTTTAGCTACACTCAGTGCATGAAGGGAGGAGGAGTGGTTGCAGTGTGTTAAAGGTGGAGAGGTGTGGGTGTTATAGGGAGGTGGGAGAGAGTCAATGGGTTCAGTGTGATTAATTGTACTTTTTGTTGTTCTACACAGAGATACACTATGGGTACATGGGAGACTTGTAGAGGCTTGACAGCTGCCGGCCCCAAGGCTGTAGTCTAGTGTGGTTGGGTGATGAAGTCACAACACCTCTGGTGTGGCAGGAGTGAGACAAATTACTGCGGGATCACCTGGATCAGCGTCTGAGGGCCTACATTACCAATGGGATCCGCTATGGTTTCAGACTTGGCTTTGAGTATGGCTCTCCATGTAGGCCAACGAGAAAAAAATATGAAGTCAGTGCTACAGCACCCGGTGGTGGTAGACGACTATTTGGCACGAGAGTGTGGGGAGGGACGTCTCATACGCCCATTGGTGGTTCCAAAAGAATGGAGGGCAGTGATGACTAGTAACTTTGGAGTAATTCCGAAAGGTAACACTGAAAAGTGGAGGGTGATAGTTAACCTGTCAGCGCCTCACTCTATTTATAAAAAAATATATAGTATTATATATTTATTATATATATATATATACATTTATTTATTCCAAGCTAGATATCTTGACAAAGATATTGTTAGGTACATGACCCTCCATGATAGATATCACATTGTGTTATCTCATGGCTGTATTGTGCAAGCTCATTACCAGAGTTGTTATAGCAACCTGGTACAAGTCTTCTGGGTTTTTACAGCTACCTTTACTCTAGTGGAGCCTACCCAGCCAGCTTAGAGCAGCTGCTATAATATCAGCTGGGGTTGTGGGGAGCCCCTAGTGAGTTTTCGCCAACTTTACACTATGAATTACCAAAAAACTATTTCAGTGAAGATATAGTATGGAATAAACCAATTACACTCATCAGAGTGATATGGCTAGATATTTCAATCTCAGGCTTTATTTTCACTCCCTTTGGCTCATGAAAATAAATTAACCTGCTCATGAAATATTTCACCATATCACACTCTGACTCATGTAATAAGTACTATATTCTATATTATATTATGTATTAAAAAAAGCATTGCACATGAACTTTAACTCACTTGCAATCACAGTAATAGCATTATCTGCAAACATCAATATGATTAGAATTTTGAAATGTGAAATTACCATAAGTAAAGTTTTATGTAATATACCTTGATTATAACATTATTTTGTTCACTTAAACTACAATATAAAAGAGGAATGTATTTATTAAAGTGAATTTCAGATTCTAAATGAGTCCCAGCCGGAAATTAATATTTATTATAGATTATGTTAAGCTAGATGATGTAATTTACTTCAAAAATTGTTAAACTAATTAGCTGTGTGTAATCTAGGGGTAGGTATTGGAATTATAAAAGAGGCACAGGGCAAAAACTTGAATTTCCTGTAGCGTATTTAGGACATTTCATGCTTTCACTACCATTCCTGGATAGGGCTAAATGCTCTGCGCTATAGGACATTTAGCCCTATCCACTACAGGAAAGGTGGTGAAAGCATGAAATGTCCTAAATACATTACTACAGGAAATTCAAGTTTTTGCCCTGTGAAAGGAGAGGGATTTTTCTAATTTATTTTTCTACAAGATTAGTCATGATAATATTCCTTCGTACAATAGTTATTTTATTGTGTGACAGTCTAGAGCTGAAATTAATTAACTGCTAAAGTCTCGAAGGAAAAACTTTACCCCGAAAAATGAGATGATATTCCAAATGAACTAAATAAGTGAATCGTCAGAAAAACAATAAGAACGAGGTTTTCTAATAATGAAGGAAGTTATAGCGAATCATCAGTTTCAACCATGAAGAGAATAATGGTTTATTCTCAAGGCGCACTTCCAGCTTGCTATAAGCCTAAGATCGCCGCATAGCTCCAAAAAGACTACTTTTTTCTGGATTGTGAAGTCCAAAGCAATAATTCAGGAACATGAAAGGGACTTAATTTGTGGAGTACCGTAGTTTGATGGAGCATTCAGTGCTTGGATAAGTGCTACCTTCAAGAACTGCTGTTGACAGACAGACTGGCTGATAGGACTACAGTAACCCTCATGCCCATGAGCGCGAGAGCGTTAATAATGGTGCTAAATAACTAAAAAATTGCGCTAAACAGCAATAACAATTAACATAAAAATGCTAACTGCCTAAAGGAACTCATAAAAAAGAGATAAAAAAAATAGAAACACATAAGTGTATTGAAATAAGTCTCCTTGGATTTTCTAAGATTTTTATAACCAAACACCTCATTTTTTACAATTGCAAATGTTATGTAAGATTCGTCTATGGCTAGCTAGACATATAGAAGGTATTGTGCAAAGTACATTATATAAACAAAAAATTTCGACAGTTATATAACAGAGTGACAAGAGTGACTCAGCTTTTGACAATATATAATACTTATAGCACGAGTCAGAGTACGATATGGGAAAATATTTTACGAGCACGCAAAATATTTTCACGAGCCAAAGGCGAGTGAAAATGTGGCGTGAGAGTAAAATATCATTCCCATATTGTACGACGAGTGTGATAAGTGATTTATTGCTTCTTTGAAATTTTTCTCAACCGGTTACAATACAATTTTCATTGATTTTACTCGCTACGCGCGCGCTACAAGTAGCGTACAATATAAACCGTACAATATGGGAGAATACAGAACGCTCGCGTGATGCGGAAATATTCAAGTAAAAATATCAAAGCTGCAATAAAACAGTTTACAGAATGAGTTGGCATAATTATACAAAGTTATCATTTACTTTCGATTGAGTTTGATTCTCAGTTTGAGCTTCAAATTGTATCTCTTTGTTATTAGCAATATCATCAAAATTATCAGTGCGCAAGCAAATGGCGCAAACAAGATTGTCGTTATTATGATAATGTCAGCCCTGGGCTTATAATTACCAATAATTAAAGAGAGGGGTGCTGAACTCTGCCCACATGAGTATGATAATAAATTGCAAAACGGTTCGCCAAAATGAAACATCTTCGCCACTTTAACGAGACTGGGAGGTACATCATCATCGTCATTGATAGTAACTATTTCAGAGGAATGATTCTTGGCATATTATATGACTGAGGTATTGTTGTACTGTACATCATTGAAGTAATAATCAATAGTTAGTCTTGGGGCAATGGACTCTCAGGTGTTCTTGTCAAAGAAAAAAACATAGTAAAAGTCTTCCTCAGTAATATTGAAAGTTTTTGGTAGATCACTTGCACTATAGCATGTTGGAGGATTAGATGAACCTGGTTGACGTACATTATTATCAATTTTGTAAAATTCATGGATTTAGAACGATACATGATTGTATTTTCAGCTTTTAAAGTATTAGATATGGTGACATGAATAAAGGAATTAGCAGCATATAGTAAGGTAAAGTATTGCTGAAAGGAATGTGTTTCTTATAGAGTCTTTCCAACAACAGTGAATTAGAACAATTCATGCCACGTAATTTCGAAATATTTCCTCTGCAATCGAAATTCTGAGTTTGTTTCCAACGTCCATTGATTGCTTATATTACGATCTAGGCTGATTACAAAAGTAGTACTATACATCACTTCAACAACTCTTGGGGACTGAGGGATCATTTTGTGAAAGAGTATCCCCAACAAGACAACATATATATGTGTAAGAATTGCCAATAAAGGAACAATGTCCATGAATATCCATCTACTCAACTTCCTAGGAAGAGTCTTGTCTGCAAGAAAAAATAATTGACAAGTGACCAATAGTATGATACATCACTGAGACTACAAAACTCTCTATTAGTAGAGTGAAAATCAGTCATGAGAATATTTAGATTCCAAGCGCAATGTAATGAATAGGTAAAATGTACACACAATAAGAACAGTATTAAATGTATACGAGTCGTTAAATACATTTATTTTTTATTTTTAGTCATTATAAACATTAGCTATACTTTAACTGGCATATTATCTTAATCTTGCAATGTCTGGCAACTAGAAGTAGAAATACAGTATAGAGTTTCAGTTATCTAGGGATATGGAACCAGAGGATTTCCAGATAAGTGAGTGTTCTGGATTGCTGAACACCGTAAGAAATGTACTTGCACTACGAAAGGGTATGACTGTTGAGTTTTACACATGCTACTACTGCATTTTTTGTGTCCGGTGGACTGAAGTTTCCAGATAACTGACATTCGAACCTTATTAGTAGAATATTCACAGCTGCTTTATTAAAACCATTCTATTCACATAATCAAAGCTATTATGGTCTGTGTGAATGAACTACTAGGAGTGCAGCTGATAGAGCATTGTGGTGAGCAAGCTAGCCCATAAATAAGAAAACGTTACATTATGCGGTATAAAAAATTATCACTGGCGAGCGAGAGACTTTTCATGCAGGTTGGTGATTTTAAGTTGTTTAGTGAGCGAGTGAAACAAGCTAGGTCAAAATTACAGAGAGCATTTTTTAATTCATGTATTATATTGATATGTATGTCAACAAAAAACAAAAATGGTGGCATGTTTCATGGCAACAGTGACCCATACTATTAGCCACCACATGATTGTGCATGCTCGTACTATTGGCCCGGTGATTCGCCATGCATAGAATAAAAAAAGGAAACAACAATCCAGAAGAAGGAAAACTCCTAGATTAAAGCAGAAAAATGAGTGAGTTCAGACACACAGGCAGGCTGAGCACAGAAAACCACCTATAGATGCAGACTTCAAATAATGCTGACGATAGAATAACAAATGCCTATCAAACGAACTTTTAGTTTACCAGTTGCATTATTACATGGAATATGGAACAGTGGGATAATTTTTTTTTTGCTAAAGTCCCAGGCACATCAGTATTAGTAGGTATTATTTGCTCAGGTTTCCCTTGATTGAGTACACTAATTAATTTCCAAGCAAAAAAAAAATGAGTAGAATTTTTTGTTTGTTTTTCACCTTTTCCAACAATTCTGAAATATAGTGTTAGCATTATGGCTCGCTCGTTGCTCCACACTATAAGATAGTACACATTATGTGTGTATGTATCTTTATGTGTGTAAGTGTATGTATTATATACATGTATGTATGTATGCATGTACATATGTGTGTATGTATGTATGTATGTGTATATATGTATGTATGTATGAATACATACATTGTATATATTTAATAGCGCGCAAAGTGAGCAGGTAAGTGATCGTGTTCGCTTTAATTGTCCGCTTGTATGTATATGTGTGTATGTGTGTACGCAAACATTTTGGTGAAAATCGAGTTCTTTTTTACTAATATACACTGTTAAAAATGAAGCGTTATAATAACACTTTTGAAGTGTAAATCAAGAGTGTAAAACCTTGCAGTGTTATAGTAACACTGAGGCCAGTGTTAATTCTAAGTGTAAACACTGCAGCATTCCAGTAACACTGAAATAAGTGTAATTGTGAAAATTGGTGTATATGACCACATTTTTTGTTTCTTTAGCATTTATTTACCTGATAACATTCAAGCCATTATCAATATACTGATACATTCATAGAAGTTTATAAACAAGCAGTAAGGGAACTTAGCTGCAATAGCTATCTATCTAAATTCTACAATTGACAGTAACTTTGTTGGCTACTTATTTGTATATAGCTAAGCTAGGGCAGGAAATAGAAGAAATCTAGCCATTGCTCCACGCAATGTCTAATTTAATGCATCATTTAAATCCCCGCAGAAGACCGTCTTGCTGTACAACCTTTGGCAAAAAAATTCTGAGAATTTGTTTACTATTCGATCGAGTGCTTACTGAATGCGCGGTATGGTTTTTATTGCGATGCGCACAAGCACCCGCTTTTTACCGGAGAGCGTTTATTAGAATATTCCAGGCCCTCCTTATCCTGCAGAAGAGTTTTATGGATATGGTGTTTTTAAGTGCAGATCGTGCCTTGGATCTTTCGGAGAAATGGTAAGTTTAAATATGTGTTTATTATGGAAACAATAGAGTGTTTTGGCTAATGTAAGTGACGCATTTGAATAGAGTTAGCCGTTTAAGTTGAGTTTGAGCACGGAAGAGGTAATTTCTTCTTTATGATTAATGAATTTAGCAGGTAGCTAGTTCAGTACTTTTTCCGACTATATCTGAGAGTTATCTCAAAAATTATTTACTGCACTCTTTTTATTTATTTTTTTTCATATGTAATTTTAGGCTACAAAAAAGTGCTGCTGTGAAAATCTAGAGATGCTTTTGGAGACTAACAAAGTAAGAATATAAAGGTTAACACAAAATTACAGTTGTTTGTTCAGCAGTTGATTATAAACCATTCATTTACCCTCAGTTTGCTCTTTTTTCTTCTTTCCCCAAATATTTCCCCCAAATTAAACATGCCACAAGATTAGTTCCTGTTATAGTTTGTGTTCTCATGCTGTCCAGACTATTCTATCATGCTATATAGATTGATGATAGTAAAAAATGTATTTGTAGACGAACACATTTGTTTTGCTTCTTTTTCTATTTCTATGTATTTTTGTGTGTTTAGAATAGCGTGTTTAGTTGTGTTATGTTTGTGCATATGTGACCGTCTATGGGAAAATCGGGCACTAAGGCGTGGCAGCAATGATTCCGTATTCTACCGCACTCTCCGCATACTATAGGTTTTTACCGCGCGCATTGTGTAGAAACATCAACAAGGAGTTATTCTCTCAACAACACTGCTGGTGGAAAAAAGGTTAGCGAGCTTGTCTTTCTTGTTCTAAGAGGATAGTTAGTTAGTATCTTGCTATGCTGAACACTGGGTGGTGATTTTTTAGCTAGCTAGTTTCCTATTCTCGTTGTAGTTGTAGGTAGCCCTTATAATACTTGTTCTTTTTTTTTTTTTCCTCTCTTTCATTTTAGCTTTGATGATGCTAGTGCTGCAATATGCTATGACAACTGGGGATCTGGTGTTCCTGAAATGTGAAGAAAGGTAATTGTTAACTAGTTAGATTGTCTACTTTTTGTTGCTGTAGTTGCTAGTAACCTTTTTTTTTTCTTTTCATTTCCTAGATTTCATGGTGCTTGGGCTGCTGCTATCTGTACTGAGGTTCTGGTGTTCTTGATTGAAGAAAAGAATAATGGTAAGTCTCTAGGCATGCACTACTATTATCATTGTACACACACGTACTAATACTAACACTGCATTCACGAAGTAGTACTGCACACGAAGTGCTAACACTGTGCACACATACATAGTACTAACACTGTGCACGCACATAGTACTAGCACTGTGCACATACATAGTACTAACACTGTGCATGCACGTATTACTGTGCACGCATATAGTGCTAACACTGTGCACGCACGTAGTACTATTACTGTGCACGCACATAGTGCTAGTACTGTGCACATACATAGTACTAACACTGTGCATGTACACAGTGCTAACACTGCATGCACGTATTACTGTGCACGCACATAGTACTAACACTGCATGCACGTAGTACTATTTCTGTGCACGCACATAGTACTAACACTGCACGCACGTAGTACTATTACTGTGCACGCACATAGTGCTAGCACTGTGCACATACATAGTACTAACACTGCATGCACGTATTACTGTGCACGCATATAGTACTAACACTGTGCACGCACGTAGTGCGAGCACTGTGCACGCACATAGTACTAACACTGTGCACGCACGTAGTACTATTACTGTGCACGCACCTAGTGCGAGCACTGTGCACACACATAGTACTAACACTGTGCACGCACTTAGTACTAACACTGTGCACGCACATAGTGCTAACACTGCATGCACGTATTACTGTGCACGCACATAGTACTAACACTGTGCATACACGTAGTACTATTTTTGTGCACGCACATAGTGCTAGCACTGTGAACGCACGTAGTACTATTACTGTGCACATACATAGTACTAACACTGTGCATTCATATAGCACTAACACTGCACACATAGTGCTAACACTGTGCATGCACGTATTACTGTGCACACACATAGTACTAACACTGTGCATGCACGTAGTACTATTTCTGTGCACGCATATAGTGCTAGCACTGTGCACGCATATAGTGCTAGCACTGTGCACGTACGTAGTACTATTTCTGTGCACGCACATAGTACTAACACTGTGCATGCACATAGTACTATTTCTGTGCACGCACATAGTGCTAGCATTGTGCACGCACGTAATACTATTACTGTGCACGCACCTAGTGCTAGCACTGTGCACACACATAGTGCTAACACTGTGCACGCACATAGTACTAACACTGTGCACGCACATATTACTAACACTGTGCACGCACGTAGTACTATTACTGTGCACGCACATAGTACTAACACTGTGCACGCACATAGTACTAACACTGTGCACGCACATAGTGCTAACACTGTGCGTGCACGTAGTACTATTACTGTGCACACACATAGTGCTAACACTGTGCACGCACATAGTACTAACACTGTGCATGCACGTAGTACTATTACTGTGCACGCACATAGTGCTAGCACTGCACACACATAGTACTAACACTGCATGCACGTATTACTGTGTACGCATATAGTGCTAACACTGTGCACGCACATAGTGCTAACACTGTGCATGCACGTATTACTGTGCACGCACATAGTACAAACACTGTGCATGCACGTAGTACTATTTCTGTGCACACACATAGTACAAACACTGTGCATGCACGTAGTACTATTACTGTGCACACACATAGTACTAACACTGTGCACGCACATAGTGCTAATACTGTGCATGCACGTAGTACTATTACTGTGCACGCACGTAGTACTAACACTGTGCACACACATAGTGCTAGCACTGTGCATGCACATAGTGCCAGCACTGTGCATATACATAGTACTAACACTGCATGCACGTATTACTGTGCACGCACATAGTACTAACACTGTGCACGCACGTAGTACTAACACTGTGCACGCACATAGTGCTAACACTGTGCATGCACGTAGTACTATTACTGTGCACGCACATAGTGCTAACACTGCACGTAGTACTATTACTGTGCACACACATAGTGCTAACAATGCACGCACAGTGCTATTACGGTGCACACACATAGTGCTAACACCAAACACTGTGCACCACTAGTACTAACACTGTGCACGCACATAGTGCTAATACTGTGCTTGCACGTAGTACTATTACTGTGCACACACATAGTACTAACACTGTGCACGCACATAGTACTAACACTGCATGCACGTATTACTGTGTACGCATATAGTGCTAACACTGTGCACGCACATAGTGCTAACACTGTGCATGCACGTATTACTGTGCACGCACATAGTACAAACACTGTGCATGCACGTAGTACTATTTCTGTGCACGCACATAGTGCTAGCACTGTGAATGCACGTAGTACTATTTCTGTGCATGCACATAGTGCTAGCACTGTGCATGCACGTAGTACTATTTCTGTGCACGCACATAGTGCTAGCACTGTGCACGCACATAGTACTATTACTGTGCACACACATAGTACTAATACTGTGCATGCACGTAGTACTATTACTGTGCACGCACGTAGTACTAACACTGTGCACACACATAGTGCTAGCACTGTGCACGCACATAGTGCTAGCACTGTGCATATACATAGTACTAACACTGCATGCACGTATTACTGTGCACGCACATAGTACTAACACTGTGCATGCACGTAGTACTAACACTGTGCACGCACATAGTGCTAACAGTGTGCATGCACGTAGTACTATTACTGTGCACGCACATAGTGCTAACACTGCACGTAGTACTATTACTGTGCACGCACATAGTGCTAACACTGCACGCACAGTGCTATTACTGTGCACACACATAGTGCTAACACCAAACACTGTGCACGCACATAGTGCTAACACCATGCATGCACATAGTGATTACACTGTACTAGAGTCATTCTTATTAGTGTTATCAAGTACTAGAGTCATCCTTATTAGTGTTATCACGTACTAGATTTATTCGTATTAGTGTCAGCACATGCTAGTGTCTGTCAGTTGTAGTATGTTCGATTAAGTTAGTTATTGCTAGTTTGATTGTAGTAGCTGTTGTTGTAAGGAAATTACGATACCAGATGAAATAATTTACTATTCAGGTGATCTTTGGAGGTATGGGCGAAGTCCTTGAGGCCAAATTATTTCTTCACTGGTAGGCGTGTCACATGATGTCACTTCCAGTTTCACTTCCTGTCGTTAAATTTTGTCCTTCGAGGCTATCTGAGTGGTTCTGAGGTGGGCTTGTGGTTTTTCATTAGTGTGTACACGTACTAGAGTCATTCTTTTTAGTGCCCACAATGTACTAGAGTTATTCTTTTTAGTGCTCGCATGTACTAGAGTCATTCTTATTAGTGCCCACATGCACTAGAGTCATTTTTATTGGTGTTTGCACTAATAGTTTTATTTATCTTGGTAATGTCTGTTTTTACTATTGTCCACTAGAGTATTTTTTTTGTGGTTTTAGCTGAGTTGGGATAATTATATTGCGTATTCAATGTAAATAGATAGATTTTGATAAAACTGGACATAAGAACAAAGTAAAGGTGTGTATTACTTGTATAGATGATACATAATTTAAAAGAGATGACTGAAAATAAAAAAATAATAACTAATAATTGATGTCTGTACTTCTAATTCTTTTAGAAGGGCGGACGAAACTGGTGATGGTGAAGGAGTTGGTGACTGTGACTGGCTAAAAACTGGTCTAACTGCTCAGTTGAGGTAAGTCGTTTCGTCCTTGCTGGTGATGGCTTTCTTGACCTCTTCCTTTCCTTAACACAGATGATGCTGTTCCGTCGGCAGGCAACGGACACAGTATCGGAAGGAGAAAGAAAAGTGGGGTCGGAATGGGGTGGTGACAAGAAAACAGATGAGTGGTCAGGATGCAATGATGAAGGCTCGATGTCTGGTACAGAGCAGTCCAAAGAATCCAAAGAATCCAGAGGATCATAGAGGTCATCTTCGTCTTCAACTCTGCTGATGAGACATCCCTAGAAGCTTTATAAGAAGTTGTTTTGTTTGGTTTTTTTATCAAAAAAAATTTTAAATTTAAAATTTTACCTTCATAATAGTTGGTAAAATGGCCATCAAATTCTTCATCACCTAAAAAAAAAGGGAAAAAAAGATGATGAACTGATGAGGGTTATAGTTAACTGTAATAAGTGACTTACAGTCAGAAAGCGGGTCCTCACTTCCTGGAGCCATGGCTTCAGCGTCAGCTCCACCCATCATGTCCAGACCATCACGGTAGCTGAGGTTTAATGCTCTAGCAAGATTCTTGG
>WLWD01005769.1_pt1 | contig 109761 bp, 63 predicted proteins | sample 6712731 | NCBI WGS metagenome assembly WLWD01 (sample SAMN12718690, study PRJNA576275) | sponge metagenome | isolation source: marine sponge | host: Mycale hentscheli | place: New Zealand: South Island, Marlborough, Capsize Point | collected 2014-11-01 | reverse complement strand
TGCAAAATAACTCTGGCCTTTCTTTTTTATAGCTAAGAGCTTGTTGTCAACAGTGACTGGTAAATTCAAATAGTCAGAAGGACTCAAATTTGGTACTACAAAAGTTACCACTGCTCAAGAAAATGAGGTAAGAAAGTAATTTGTAATTGTGTGCTAAAATTGATTGTCTTTGTTTTTGTAGGTGAGGAGCTTGTTGTCAAGAATTCAAGGTAATTCAGATGGCCAAAGTAACTTCAATGATACTACAGAAGGTATCAATACTCAAGAATGAGGTAAGTAGTAATTCCATATTTGTTGGCTAAAAAATTACAAATAATAACACTGGTTTATTTTTTATCGTAGCTGAAAGCTTGTTCAAGAGATACTGGTGATTGAGATTATCAGAATGGCAGATGTTTGATACTACAAAAGTTATCATTAATCAGGTAAGAGAGTGATTTTGTACTTGTTTGCTGAAATAAAAGGTCATAACTGCTATTATAGTGTTTGCATGAACTAAGCTAAAACATAGTAACAATACTTTTATGTTACCTAACTATCAGGCTCGCTCGCCATTTGTGCAAGCACACCACTAGTTTATATTTATATATATATGTATGTATGTATGTATGGATTGTACGTATGCCCTTTAAACGCGCGCGCGGGGAACGTTTTTTCTTCAAAAAACACGGCTTTTTAGGCTTGACCCCAGTTTATTCTGAAACTACAGCATTAAGCAAGCTTTACTTTATACTTAAGCTCCAAAGTGTGAAAAAATTCCTGCGAAAACGCTTGCTTTTCAAGAAACAAAAAGTTGATTCGATCGGTTACTATGACATTGAAGACCCTTTACCAGATTTAAATTCAAAACTTCGCCTTTTTTCCGGCTAAGTGCGGCTTGTTACTAGTTGTCAAGAGCCACCTGTAGTACTAAGAGAGCTATCATTACTTCTGAAAAGCGTATGTAAGCACATAAAGTATTAATGCTAAGGAAGCTACTACTACTCGAGGGATGCCGAGGTAAGCTGTACGCAATTCCATATTTGTTAGCTAAATATGCAAAATAACTCTGGCCTTTCTTTTTTATAGCTAAGAGCTTGTTGTCAACAGTGACTGGTAAATTCAAATAGTCAGAAGGACTCAAATTTGGTACTACAAAAGTTACCACTGCTCAAGAAAATGAGGTAAAAAAGTAATTTGTATTTGTGTGCTAAAATTGATTGTCTTTGTTTTTGTAGGTGAGGAGCTTGTTGTCAAGAATTCAAGGTAATTCAGATGGCCAAAGTAACTTCAATGATACTACAGAAGTTATCAATACTCAAGAATGAGGTAAGTAGTAATTCCATATTTGTTGGCTAAAATTACAAATAATAACACTGGTTTATTTTTTATCGTAGCTGAAAGCTTGTTCAAGAGATACTGGTGATTGAGATTATCAGAATGGCAGATGTTTGATACTACAAAAGTTATCATTAATCAGGTAAGAGAGTGATTTTGTACTTGTTTGCTGAAATAAAAGGTCATAACTGCTATTATAGTGTTTGCATGAACTAAGCTAAAACATAGTAACAATACTTTTATGTTACCTAACTATCAGGCTCGCTCGCCATTTGTGCTCAAGCACACCACTAATTTATTTATTTATTTGTATATATGTTTGGACGTACGTATGTAATTAAACGCGCGCGGGGGAACTTTTTTCTCCAAAAAACACTGCTTTTTGGGCTTGACCCCAGTTTATTCTGAAACTGCAGGATTAAGCAAGCCTTACTTTAACTTAAATCTCCAAAGTGTGAGAAAATTTCTGCGAAAACGCTTGCTTTTCAAGAAACAAAAAGTTGATTCGACCGGTTACTATGGCATTGAAGACCCTTTTCCAGACTTAATTTCAAAACTTCGCCGTTTTAGGGGGATACGGAGCTAACAAAACTTCGCCGTATTAGGGGGATACGGAGCTAAAATTACAAATAATAACACTGGTTTATTTTTTACGGTAGCTGTGAGCTTGTTCAAGAGTTACTGGTGGTTGAGTTCATCAGAATGACAAAAGTTACCATTAATCAGGTAAGAGAGTGATTTTGTATTTGTTTGCTGAAATAAAAGGTCATAACGGCTATTATAGTTTTTGCATGAACTAAGCTAAAACATAGTAACAATACTTAGTTTTATATTACCTAACTATCAGGCTCGCTCGCCATTTGTGCTCAAGCACACCACTAGTTAGGTCTAGAAATTGATTTTGTTCTTGCGTGGGCGTACGTGTGTACCCTTTCTCCTATGCGCTTGCGCGGCCGGGTAACCTTCTTAGCAACATTTTATTTTGTTTACCCTTTGTACGAAGTAGCGATGCCCAGTAGACAAAACGTTTTCTTTCTCCTACGCGCTTGCGCAGGCCGGGTAACCTTCTTAGCAACATTTTGTTTTGTTTACCCGCCGTACGAAGTAGCGATGCCCAGTAGACAAAACGTTAGAACGCTCGGTCAAGAGCTTTGAGGGCGTTAGAACTCCAGAAGAAAAATTAGTAAGGAGAGAGATAAGAAATGAAAAAGACAGGGCAAGGAGGAGGAGTGCTAAAACTAAACAGAAACAGGTAGCAAAGTAAAGAATCTTTCTTTTTGAAAAGCCATTAAATGTTCCTAATTTATTTATTAGACTATTCCTGAGGATTCTTCATCATAGAAAAAAGCTTCCATTATTGTTTTCTCACTTTGACAGTATTTTGTAGCCACACCAAGCATGCATGGAATAGCTGCAATTACAAGGAACATGCATTGCTCGCTTCGCTATTTTGCGCTATTCGAGCGCACCCACTAGTTAGGTCTAGAAATTGTTTTTGTTCTTGCGTGGGCGTACGTGTGTACCCTTTCTCCTACGCGCTTGCGCGGGCCGGGTAACCTTCTTAGCAACATTTTGTTTTGTTTACCCGCCGTACGAAGTAGCGATGCCCAGTAGACAAAACGTTAGAAACGCTCTGTCACGAGCTTTGAGGGCGTTAGAAACTCCTGAAGAAAAATTAGTAAGGCGAGCGCGATAAGAAATGAAAAAGACAGGGCAAGGAGGAGGAGAGCTAAAACGAAACAGAAACAGGTAGCAAAGTAAAGAATCTGACAGTATTTTGTAGCCACACCAAGCATGCATGGAATAGCTATTACAGGGAACATGCATCGCTCGCTTCGCTATTTTGTGCTATTAGAGCACATCACTAGTTATCATTATTATTGTATTTTAGTTTGCACACCGTGAATCGGGCACTTCTGCTGCAGGGTACGATGTTTGTCGAACAACTTCGTCCTCGCTCCATCACCTGTTCTTATTTGATTGGACAATTGAATATCTACGTCATACTCGCATATTCTATTTAAGCATTGTATCATTATTCTCAGTTTAGTTCTGTCTTAGTAACCAATATTAAAACAACTTAAAAGTTAGACTGTCGTTAGCTAACTTGATTGACTGGAACTCGAGTGGAGAAGAAGTAAAAGGGTTATAATTCCCTACAGGATACTAAACACAGCCTATGACAACTTGGCTACTGTAGGACATAGTAACTATCTCCCATAGCAACTGTTACTAGATTCATGTTTATTTTATGCATTCCAGTTTTGTAGTCATCTATATCATACCGATAAAGGTTACTGGATTGACCGAAACATCTATTTTATTGTTATAGCTAGTGCTTTTTTCAGAACATATTTCTGCAATATTTACAATTAAACTTTTAAAGCTTATGATAGCAGTATAAAATAAGTATTAAATGAAAGAAAAAAAAGAAGCAACATGTGAGAAATTAAAAGTAAATTGGTACAATAATCATGACATAATTATGAGACACACTTTCAGTTTCGTACAAATGAACAGTGCAACGTTACTATAGACTCAATTATAGTTGATTTCACCAAGGAACAGGAAATTTGGAAGCATCAGAATATCTATAGCAATTTACTGTATAAGTTAACAGAGCTACATCAAAACTATAGCCATAAGAAATTATTTTATGAGACCATAGTAATGTACTGTTCATTCATATGATACCGAAGATATATCTCACAATTTATAAGCAGTCTTCTTTTCATTGGTCCTGTGTGATTAATGTCTAGACATACTATATAGTTCAATAGTCATGTAATTGAAAGCCTCAACTCCTTCAGTCATCATCATTCAGTGACCATTTTCAGATACAAACAAAACAGAAAAGGACCCCAGGCTGTGATGGCAACATGCATTATGTTCTAAGCTCTCATAATGGTGGTTTCTTAAATTCCCCAATGTACCACTACTTTGAAAGGATCTTCTGTGTAGATCTTGTTCATTCCAAGTACTTTAGCTTTATCCCAATTGATGTTGTGAGTGGTTCCAATGGAGTGCTCTCGTTACAGTAGAAGTGTAAAATCAATCAAAAGCTTGTAGAGATCTCTTGCGTTCTTTGAATGGATACTTCAAGGTTCCTCCTGTCTTGCCAGTCCTGATCACCATTCTTGCTGTTCCTGTTGATTTTATCATGGGTTTCTTTGAAAACTTACTTATACAGAAACAGCACTTAAAAATCTCAAGGCCATAGCTGTATGATGTGAGATGATTGTTGTACGACACAGAATAATGCTCTCTAAGTTTATTTGGAAGCACCATTTATGTACCAATACAATCAGAATTAAAGTTTAAAAAAAAAACACTTGAACTTTTTCTTCTTGATGTTGCCACTATAAATGCCTTCGTGATTAATTGTAATGCAAATTTGCTATTTACACACTGACCTTTCTTTCTTAGCTATGTTCTCAAATTTTGAAACTAGCAGGCTATAACTATATGTGACATGATTAAAGAGTAGTACTGATTAGATTGCAACAACTACAAGGAAAAGATAGCCAAAGCTGTGACATGAAGTCTCAATCTTGTTAAGCTTAATGCTGCTTTTTTATTGATTCTTGAACATTTCAAAATCCAAATTCGCTTAATATTGGCTTAGACTAGCATCAGTCATTCTAGAGTAACTTCGCCTTCACTTCAAACTGCAGTTACACAGCAGTAAAGGAAGATTGAAAAACCGGACCAATTCCGCGGAGGTAGGACCAAATCTGCTAAGCGGATTTGGTCCGCCCGGGTCAAATACGCGAGGGGACCCAATCTGCTGTGACACCGGACCCGATTACTGACCGCCTTATCTTGCGTAGCGTACTGACCGCCTTATCTTGCGTAGCGTTACACTGATGTTTAAAGGTAAATGTGAGTCCTATGGCAGCAATGATTAATCACACTCCATAATGATGCTGTCACAAGAAGCAGGTAAGGAAGAAACCCCTCTACAAGGACCACACTTGGGGGCTATCCTAAATTTTCTATGACTGTGGTAAATTATTTATGCTTTTATAAGTTTAGAGTCCATCTGAGAGGGTTGGATAGTCTTGTCAAGTTTGTCATCACAATACAATGCACATCAATGCTTCTGAGTTCTGAATTAACTCAGAATCACTATTTGATAGTTGACTTTCAATAGTCTGGCCTATTTTTCAGTGTCTAAGATCTGTACGGTGGCCATAGTAACTCTCTAGGTTAAACCCAATCAATCATTTGCACAGATCCTTAATATTGTAAACTATTGGAGTTAGCTTATTGAGTAACTAAATAATAATCCACTTTGTTAAAAAAAATTTAACAATAAGCATACCCCACAGTAGAATCGTTTTAGTTAACTAAAACTTAAACCAAAGACCTGTAGAAGACGGCCAATCCCATTGAAACAATTCCTACTGGTAGAATGAATAAACTAAAACTAAGCAATTTTTATTTTAACTTAATCTCCTTGAATCACGCAATTATTAATTGGAGATATAAATTGCCATTGTTAGGTGATTTGTTCCCCCCCCCCCCCAAAAAAAACAACAACAACAAACAACAACAGCAAACAACAACTTGTTTTGCACCTCTGAAATTATTATGATCTTCATGGTTACATTTGCTACAAAACTTTCACCAATTTTATGGAAATGAAAACTTCTCCTGAAATAAAAAAAAATGTTAATGTGACACTCTCAACCGTGGTTCTGAAACCATACCCTGTACAAACAATGCTGTTGAGAGGAAATATTGAAAGCTGTTATAACTTAAACATGTTAGCTTAGGTGATGTTAAACACTCTCTAGTCTCACCGCTTGCTGTGAATTTAAGCAGTTATTTAGATTGTCAGTTTTAATGTGCAAAGTATACTATATTAAGATGTTGCTGCTGAGCCCAAAATGTACTTTTTCCCTTCCAATTTGAAAGCACACTGCTTGAAGAGTGATGTTTTACTAAATTTGTAGATTATAAGTTTGCAACACTGTTTATAGTAAACTATCAGTATAATTCTGGGTTTACCATGCTAGTGTTCCAGGTTAACATTGTCAGTACACCATCAGTATAGTATGGATCATTGTCAGTTTACTATACTGATGGTGTACTGACAAAAAAAAAAAGAAGACAGCTGCACTAAGGTTTCTTTTGAGCCAAACTTTGTACAGGCTGCTTAAAATGAAGGTGATGTATCTAAACTAGCATAACTATTAGTAGCTGATATAGTAATTGCTAACTTTCACACTATACAACCTTTCATTGTGCATCATATCTAATTTAACTATAAAGATTACTTGTCCATGGGTGTAAATTGTCTAATTTAATATGAGGAGGAGGAAATATTGGTTGGCAGGTCCCCCTTCAGAATTATCGAAGGGGCCAGTGGCACCCCACTTCCTACTCCACTGCATTGTAATGAAATTGGTAGCTTTAGCTGCTCAAGAGAAATATCACTACCAATGAAAAGGGTGTGGCCAGTTTCGGCAACCATTCTGGATCGACCTCTCACAATTTTCTGAAATGTGTATATATAGCTATTATGTACTTATTGTAAAACGTAGGTTAAAATTATTGTTTGATATTTGAATTCCAAACCCTAGATCAAGTTAGATAGCCGCTGAAGTGTAAACAATTTATACCACTGATTATGAGGAGCGTTTTTTTTTCATGTAGTGTCTAGCATTACAGTAAAATCATTAAAATTATTGTAGAATTCAAAGCCAAATATTTCAAAGTATTGTAGCAATAAAAAAAATCAATCAATTATAATAGAGTTCACAGCAGAGGAAGAAGCAGTACCATTGTAAGGTACAGTCTTTGGAAGAGAACTATCCACTGCATTGATTACTACATCATAATGATTTCTGTTCACATGACATATTTCAACATGACCCAAATCATTAGGTAGAGTGGCATGAAAATCAGTTGGAAAAATTACACTTGGAGTTTGTGACTTGCCATACTTCGCCCAATAATATTCGCGATTACTTCTCTCTATAGCAACAAACACAGGAATGGAAAAATAGAGAGCCAGTGCAAATACTTCTGCATGTGTCCCCCAAACATAATTATTTTTCATCTTGTCAATGTGATCTTTCACAGATAATGGATGGCAATATGATCGAAAAAGGCTACAGTTGAGGCCTATAAACTCCACCAGCAGTTTACGTATATCAAGATGATTTGTCTTTGTTTTAAATAGAATATAAGAGAAGCTTCAAAACAAACAATTTCCATCCCCAAGTATAGAATGCCTTGCACGTGAATGCTGTTGTAAAAAATCATCTAAATTGATGCATCCATTACCTCCAAGAAAATAACTACTTTGGGCAGATTCCTAAGTCACAAAATATCACAATATATATTATAATATTTATTGAAGATTGTTCTGATAGAATGTTACCAGTATAGTTTCAGTCAGGGTTGTGGCAATTACAGGAGTAAAGTAATCAATTACAATTACAATTACTTAAAAATTTTGCTTCTCAATTACAATTTCAATTACCAATTACACCTTTAAGAACTAATTACAACAAACCTGTTAGCAATTACATACAATTACATCACATCCGCCTCCTCAGGATAAGTGGTCATGTAATAGGGCCCATAAAGTTTGTAATTTTGTTTTAATTCATCAATTCTTCTTAAAAGAGAAAAGTTTATTTCTATCTACATTAAAAATTATAAAAACTGAGAATTCATTTTCTTGCTAGCACCCATGTGCTTTAGAACTGGCCCTTTACCAAAGTGGTCTTTGACCCCAACTACTTGCCAATTACAGGTATGCAATTACAATTACAATTACAATTACTGCAGATGGTGTAATGATTACAGCTAATTACAATTACCAATTGCAATTACCACAACACTGGTTTCAGTAGCAGTAGGTGGAATGTAATGAGACGATTTCAGAATTTTGGCTGTAGCAGTCTTCAAAAGTGTTTTCTGTACACAATATGGTGTCAGAATAGCTAATATGGCTTATCATTGAGAAGCCATATTATCAATTCTGCACATCATCAGCCATGCCAACTTACTTGTTCAGGTGGTTTCTGTAGCTGACTAATACACTTTCTTTGGATACACTTCTGTTTCAATTTACCTGGTCCACCAAATTTCTTCATGTCCTTACAGTACACGCAAGCTCCACAGTTATCCTTCAAGCATCCGGCACATTGTCTACACAGTTTGTCTGTGACAAAACAACAAATGAACAAACAGCACTGTCATGTTGATTAATAGTGAGGACTTACCTTTAGTGTGGGTAATGTTTTCCTCACAAGGTTTTCTCACTGCACTCCTGTCTAAAACTTCCTGCAATGGAATTAACTATAATTACACTCAGTCAAGAAATAGCAGTTAAGAATACCTTCTTTGAATTACTCGTTTGTTGTACACTGATATTAACAAGAGGATCGGAAGCTATCTCTTCATCAAAAAGCTAATAAATCATTATTAATATCATCAATATAATAACAATAATAATTGCAGACATCCATAACATACTTGTGTTAAATTATCAGTGAGTGAACTAGAAATTGAATCTGGTGCAGCTACAACATCGCAGTCTCCTGGACAATTATTACACTTTACTTTAAACTAAAGCTACATTGATTTTTATTATTTATTCAAACCTTGTCTAGGTCTTTTCCGACCTGATCTTTTCTGGCCCTTAGCACGTGTATTCCATCGTAACTGGGTCAAATTAATGGTTTTCCTTTCTTCTGCAACGTTAATCCCCAAACTTAACTTTACAGCAATCTGATGGTAGCAAGTACTCGTAGAAGGGCAGGAACAATCCTCAGATGGAAAAAGTCTGACTACATGAGGTTTACCATTAGAGCCCAAAACTGTAAATGTTCCTAACTTTGGGTCATGAGAAACACAGCCATTGTGGATCAGCAATCTAGATGGACAAAAATCAGCAATTTATCTGAAAGCACTTTTAATTGGCATATGCACTAGTTAAAGTCTGTATATTAAAGGATGAATTACTATAAACACTTACCTTGCCCTCATTATTTGTGAATTTTTATCACTGGTTTGATGAGTATGGTGTGCAGCCATTGAGAACGATTCTTTTCCCTAAGCAAGAGATTATTTAGAATTTTGTTAAAAAAAATCAAAAAATCTGGCCACCCTTATGCCATAGTAATTTTATTGCCATACTTTTGAGTTTCACAAAACGCAGCATTTTATTAGAATATGATTGAGCCATGAGACTTAAATTTTATAGCTACATAATATTGACCTTGTCTGTGAATTTGTTACATCTGCCACACTAGAAATCGAAATTCCATTTTTCAGACTGTCAATGATATCCTCCAAAGAAGCAGTGGATATCAAATTGACCTCATCAGGTTGTATGCGAAGACTTGAAAATTGTTCTGTTAACTTGTACTCACCTAAACCTATAATCAAGACATGTGTAAATAGATAATACTAAGATAGTTAGTGAAATTTATACCAGCCAGTCCTCTTTGCCACTCATTCCAATAATATACTTGCAAATGGTAAAGTGAAAGCACTGCAGAGTCTACTGGAATCTCTTTCCATCCTTGAAATCGCTTTAGTATGGAATTAAAACCTTCTGACTGGTTAGTAGTAATGCCACTTAGTGGATTATATACTCCATAAACTTCTAAATTCCACCGACCAATATTCTGTGGGACCTATGCACACAATATTAGAGCTATTAACTTAATTTCTAAATATTGGTACATAAAGGTTACCTTTTTGTGAATTTCGGTCATAAAATACTGAAGAAAAGGTTGACTCCACTTTTTTCTCAACTCCTTTAAATGATAATTATATTTTTCTTCAGTTTCTTGATGAAACAAAGTGCGCAAGTTGTCAATATAGGACTGAATTTCTGCTGTAGAGGCACCATGACTTTTAACCATCTTTTAACATTCTTCAGTAAATGATTCCAGCAAAGAAGATGATGAATTTTTGGCAAAAAATTGTCAAAAATTTCAAATCATCATCGGTAACCAAGGGGATTTTATTCTTTCCATTGGCTAAACAAGGAAGTTCACTTGCCACAAACCTTGCCATCTCACTGTGAGTACTGCTCAACTTTCTCTCATGTAACATGATTAGTGCTGGCATGACAGGAGATGATTTATATAAGAGATTTCTGAAAAGAAATGTTGATACATAAAAATCACCAAGCTTAAATGTGGTGTCATATGACAGAAGCTGTCCTGTTGAACCAAGCTGAAGCAATTTGTTGACTTCTTTCATTAGTTCCTGAAAGCCACAAATCACAATGAGATCAGGAAAGGTGATAATTTTTAAGATAAAATTTCTCATGTCATAAGCCAATTCATGCAAATTATATAGAGCATCATGTGTTAGCCTTAGTTTTTGCCGAGATCGTGACTGTAAATTTTTTACTTGCTTACAATTACGTGGAAGCATAACACATTGATTATCTATGGATAATACAGACTTGCTGATTTCTTTCTTATACACCACAGATGGTGGTGCTTCTTTTTCTTCCAATTTTCTTAAAACTGAAGGGCAAGTTTGTACATGCGGATTAATATCACAGAGTGCAGAATCGTCTCCTTTGTAATGAATAACAACTCTGTTAGAGGAGTTTGTCATGTAAGCAAATCTCTTAAATCTGTCATCATTTTGGCCATCCGGTCGAATCAATACATAGTATGACTTGGTAATGGGTGGAAAAACTTTCAATTTTTTCCTTCCATAATGGCACCAATGATACTGATCACATTTCCAGTCATCTGTGTCACAAAAGTAATAGAATGTGCATTTGAAACAATTTATCAGGGTCTACTGCTAGCAAAAATGTTTGCTCTAAATTATCCTGAGTTGGGAATGTGAAAACAAAAGAAAAAATGACTTTTTTTTATACACATGATCTCTCATAATTCTTGCAAACTTTCTGTAACTAGACTAATAATATCCTACATTAATTTCCACCTTCTTTTACTCAGAAGACAAGTTAATGGCAAATTTGACTTACTTTTGGAGTAATCATTTAACGGTTCGTACACATACACCTCTCCAGATTTGGGCATTGCAGGTGGCACATGACAAGTGTCTTCCTTATTTGCCCCATCTAATAGCTTCATAACTTTGGAGAGTGATAAATCATTGTTGACACTCATCATTGGCTTTGCCATAGTGCTAACCAGACTCACACCTTACTCACTTTGTCTAATAACTACTTGACCTCCAATTTATCAGAGAAGTTACTCACTTGATATCATTGCAAGCCCTTATATACCAGTAGACAAGTGGGTCATCTAGCCCACAGACAGTCATATAACCACCAGCAACCACAAGCATTCATTCCCTTTAAGAAATACTGATATGAATGAGATGATAATGATGATCATGATGATGATGATATGGATATTATAATTTATAACAATAACAACAGCAGTAATGATGATGATAATAATAATAATAATAATAATAATAATAACAACAACAATAATAATTAAACTTCATACTAAGACAAGTTAAAAATAAGATTATTATGTTCATTTATAAGTATTAACGTAGTAGTTAAAAACGAATTAACAACAATAATAACAATAAAATAATACTAACAACAACAATAATAATAATAATAACGATGATAATAATATTATTATTATTATTTATTATTATTATTATTATTATTATAATATTATTATTATTATTATTATTAACAACAACAATAACAATAATATAACAATATGTCCTGACACCTGGGCCTTGTATATAAATGTGCTAATCTGGTGTCATTGATACTAGCTATTACTTAATTTAATAAGACTTTGTCACCTCCTTAGAATCCCTTGCATGCACTTATCAGTACAATATGCTAACTGACTTCATAATTGTAGTTAACAGCTTTCTAGATGGAGGAGCCCACCAGTCTGACCAACTGTAGGTAGCTATGTAGGACTAAACCATACCTGTATTTGTATGGAGCCAGACAGTCTGAAGCCTATAATTTGAAAAGTCAAATGGTTTTTGTATTTTACACATCCCAAGCAGAGAAGGCTTGTAAATGCCCATAAAGTATGTATGTAGGTACATTAAAATCATAGAGTAATAATAACAGTAAACAACACGCTTGTTGATTGATGCAAGTAATGCAGAGCCAAAACCATCTGTACCAAACACATTATTAACTTATGTATGTATGTATAAGTTCCTGATTGACTAGTTCAAAAGAAATTGGTAATTGCTATAAAAAGTATCATAATTATGATAACTAAATACTTTCAAATGGACTTAAAGTGTCAGTTTTCGTTTATTTGCGCCCAATAGGTCACACATGTGTTATCACTTCTTGTTGTCATTTTGAAGTATATAGAGCTATTATAACTTGATATTCCTGTGTTGTATGCAATGCATCAATAGTATTTCTGTGGTTTAATAGTGACCACACTGGCTGAGTAGGTAGCTGATCGGTCTGGGTGGGGTTGACTACTAGGATAACTAATAGGACACAATTTCTTTCATCTATAAATCAAAAAGCTAAAGTGGCAAAAAAAAAAGCAGAAACAAAAAAACAACAACAAAACATGGGCAATGAAATTGAAATTTAGGTATTTATTTTAATTGTAAAATGTATAGAATTTTTTAAATCATGTTTATATCATATTTTTGTAAAATGAAAATGATTTGAATATTAAAAGAATTCATCCTGATGATAACTTTTGAAAGTTAATATTGTTCAAGCTGCTAAAACTCTTTTTGATCAAGCAATTCTGCCAAAATTGATGGGAAATTTTTATTCTCGCACTTTGGACAATTATACTGCATGACATGCTTTCACAATAAAATGAGTTTTGTGAGTATTTTGACATTACTCAAACTTAAACTAGCAAACTTATATCATCATGTTGTCATTATTTTGTTGTAAGCTTATTAAAAAGTCAAAAATGAAATTTAATTAAAAGGTACAACACAATTTAGTCCAGAGTTAATACTGTTTCGCTGTGAATGAGAAAGTCTATTGGCTGTGTTGCACTCAAAATTGAATATTTTTTCTTGAGGTTGCCAATGACCATTTGTACATGAATACAAACATTTGCAATACTCCTAGTTTGTTTCCTCAGGTGCCTTTGGTAGCACCCTCACTACACTCAGGATACCACAGCCCTGGTAGAGCCTAAGTATAGTAGTGTCCCTGGTGGAAGTGCCTAACTATTTTTTTATGACCATTTACAGGAAAATCTAGCACAAGGCGGCCCCCATCAACATTTTTGACAAATGAAATTAAAAAAATACTATGGCACACATTTTAAAGTTTAGGAATTAGTTGTTATTTCTACTGACATGCTAAAAACTGCCTTAGTTTTAGGTTGTAAATACGGCCAGCTGCAACTGGCTGAGCTAGCTCAGCTATGTGGTCAGTGGTCAACCACAGTTGTATTTGCATTATATGTAGCTGATTAAGTACTTCATATGAACAATTTTTTGTAGCACTTTTTCATATCATTGCCTTGCAAAAGATTAGTGTTATGCCTAGAGAGTACTTAAATAATAATATACCACATAAAGTGCCCATTCAAAAACGTATGGGTAAAATTGCCATTCGTCGAGTGTGAAATAGCACTGTTGGAGTTGAAACAGTACACTTATCAAAGTGAAATAATATGGGTAAGTGCACAAGCGTGGGGTGATTAACCCCTTAGTAACACTGTAGTTTTGCTGAAAAGTTTGTTTGTAAGGATAGAGGTATACTATTGGCGAGTGATAGCATGGCTAACCAAGTATTAGGGATAAAGCAATAAATAGCACGAGGCTTCGCCTCGTGCTATTTCAATTGGTTACTCATGCTATTTATCCCAAATACCACGGTTGCCTGTGCTATTACTCATACTAACATCACTTTTATAAAGCTATATAACTAATCTATGAAGTATTTAAGAATGAGCATGATAAAAATATTGAATGTTCTCTTAAACCTACAGGATAACAAAGAATGAGATAATGATTATCACCAGAAAAGTCAATTCATTAGTCCATGAATAATAATATTTTTATCTCACATAGAATACAAAATAGTAAATTAATAATTTTGGACTCGAACATATTTTCTTTTGTTTGTTTGTTTTTTAATTCCAACCTTTCCAACCTCAAGGCTATAATGTGATGCATTATTAGCTATATTACATGAAATTGAGCAAATAACATAATATATATTGCTTCTTGTTCATGGAATAAAATACCTGCCTGGTGTGTACTACTATCAATACACAATAAAATACTTTTGGAACCCATCGAATGTCATTATATGTAATTCTGTGGCTAGTTTTCCAGCCAACATTCTCCAATGAGAGACTAGTAAATACCACTACAAGTAAGTTTAACTTGTTTTTTTTAACATGTTTGAAACTTGTGGACAATTTGGAGACAGACAGCCAGGATCACAGAGGTTTAAAAATTTAAAACAGACATAAGTCTGACCAAGTACATATCCCAAGCAGTGCAAACTTGTATAAACAGCCACAAGGAAGTGTTCCAGGGTCATATTGTCCAATAGCCATGCACAGTTGACATACACATAATAATAATAATAATAATAATAATAATAATAATAATAATAATAATAATAATAATAATAATAATAATATAATAATAACAATAATAATAATATGGGGGAGGAGGTGGGGAGTTGGAGGTGAGTGGGAATAAAGTATCGAGAATAGAAGGAAGGAAAAGAGAGAGGGGAAAGAGTAGGTAATACTTTGAAAGAATAATTGATGCTTTGGCTATATTTACACGCATGCATGCATGCACACACGCACGCACGCAGCATGCATGCACACATGCGCAAACACACACCCATACACACATGTAGTCCAGTAATGGTAACTGGTGCAAGTACAGAATTTCTTAATTCAATAGGTGGCATTTCTAATTCATAGATACCTTTTTTTTCAGTTTTCATAGCACATATTTGAAATCTGATAACTTGATCAAGATAACATATCCTCCTGCATCATTAGCTAAATTAACAAGCTGACAATTCTAGAAGGTAAATCAAACTAAAAGATAACTATTTAGGACAACAAATAGCAATTATTGAGCAAGCATATCATTACTTATAATATGTTTCATATCATGCATTGCTTTAAGTCTGATGAATTTTAAATTAAAAACCTGATTTTGACTAATGTAAATACACCCTAAAAATCATATTTATATGAATGCATATCTTTATTCCAGGTTTATCTTTCTAGAATTCAAACAAAAAGATAAGACGAGATATTAGTTCTCTGTACATAAGTGGTAACTTCTAAAGGAATAGTAATAGCAGAAAATGAAGATGGCAACATCAACAATAAAAACAGTCGTTTAAGATCTAAATTGCATAGATTACCTATAATTAAATCTCTAACACGTCAACAGTACACTAGATAGTTAAAAAATATAGTAAAACATCTACAAATTTTATTTCCACTAAATTACTCTTTGTAACAGCCCCAATATTTCCGTGAGTGTTTACAAGTTATTGAGTGTATTGGTTCCTGTGGCTATACAGTCCTCATGCTAGTTATGCCTGTGATGCTTGTTCTTTTGTTGTTGTTTTCTGCAAAATCCAACTATGTATAGTGAGGTAGCTGAGCCATGTGGTTAACCACGCACCCTTTATGTACATAATTGCTGCACTGAATGAATATAAGTGAGACAAGTTTGAAATGCAGTATATTCTAAATGCAAAACCTGATCTTTTTTTAATTCAAAATAGACAAGAGCAAATGAAGCAACTGAGAATTGACAATGATATTACGTGTATTCTCTAATTGCCTTTAATAATGAATAGTTCTAAAGGAATTCTAACATGTTAATTAACCATGTCTTCACACAATGTGGCAAGCAGATCATTTGATTATTGAATGCTCCATGTAGCACGCGTGTAGCGAGTAAAATCTATTGAAATCGTATTAGAAATGATTAATAAAAATATTTTGAAAATATTTAAAGTGCTCGTAGAGTAGTTCTCTTATTAATGTACTCTGACTCAAGTATTGTACATAGCAGATACCACCTGAACAAGTAAGCTGGCATGTCTGATGATGTGCAGAATAGATAATATGGCTTCTCAATGATAAGCCATATTAGCTATTCTGACACCATATTGTGTACAGAAAACACTTTTGAAGACTGCTACAGCCAAAATTCTGAAATCATCTCATTACATTCCACCTACTGCTACTGAAACTGTACTGGTAACATTCTATCAGAACAATCTTCAAATAATATTATAATGTATAATTGTGATATGACTTAGGAATCTGCCCAAAGTAGTTATTTTCTTGGAGGTAATGGATGCATTAATTTAGATGATTTTTTACAACAGCATTCATGTACAAGGCGTTCTATACTTGGGGATGGAAATTGTTTGTTTCGAAGCTTCTCTTATATTTCATCTTGATATACGTAAACTGCTGGTGGAGTTTATAGGCCTCAACTGTAGCCTTTTTCGAGCAAGTCATTCATTATCTATGAAGGTCACATTGACAAGAAATAATTATGTTTGGGGGACACATGCAGAAGTATTTGCACCGGCTCTCTATTTTTCCATTCCTGTGTCTGTTGCTATGGAGAGAAGTAATCGCGAATATTATTGGGCAAAGTATATTTAATTTTTTCAACTGATTTTCATGCCACTCTAATGATTTGGATCATGTAGAAATATGTCATGTGAACAGAAATAATTATGTAGTAATCAATGCAGTGGATAGTTCTCTTCCAAAGACTGTACCTTACAATAGTACTTGTTCGGGACTACGCACCCGAACTGGAAAAGGACGCAGCCTGAAGGAACTTTCTCGGGAACATCGAACTCCGCCCATACTTAACCCAATCGTATTTTCTGTATCACCCTTACTATATATAGTGTTCAATTATTTGTCTAAGTTGTTCTTGCATATTCCCGAACCATCTCTGTATTTGGGGTGGAGTGCGCGCTTTGGGTTGCTAGTGCCGAGACTTCAATTGCCGTAGGTGACAGAGGTTGAGGCCTGGTATTTACCTGCGTTAGAGGGTGTGCAAGATCCTGGTCCTTCGAAAGGGTTGACCAGACAAGCTCCCGACTTAGTTGCTACGTGGAGAGCGGAGTTACGACCGTTCCCCACATTCTGGTCCTTCGAGCCGGATCTTCTAGTTTGGAGATCCTTGCCGCCGGCCACTGCTCACACGCAGCGTCGATCGCACAGTTGCGTAACCCACCGTCTACATCGAACTCAACGTCCATCGCACCTCGAACGCAACGACCACCGCACAGTTGCGTATCTCGCCGTCTACGTCAACGACTACTTGCTATCATCATGGCATCTACTGACATGGAGGAGATAGCCTCTTATGAACTTATTGACAACCCTGCCAGGGTTATGAGCAAACGTACTGCCCGAAAGAGCCGAATCACCCGGATAGAACGTGAGCTCAACATTCTTCTCGCTGCTCCTATGGATCGAATCGACAGAACCATTCTCGCCCGCAAGAAGGAAGATGTACAACGACAGGTACGCTTCTTCGACGCTCTTCAAAGCCGTTATGAGGAGCTGATCCCCGAAGGAGAAGACAGAGAGAAGGAGATCACCGCTGGTGACGAGGCCAGAGATCACTATCAGAAGCTTCTCACCAAAGTGGAGTTGTTACTCCAGAAAATCGATGTCTATGAGGAGGGTCTCACTCTCATGGATAAACTCAACAATCTGCAAGACCTAGCAAACAGCCCCTCGGACAGCTATTGGTCCAAGGAGGAAAAGCTGATCCAAGCCAACGACGAATTCCGTAAGCACTCCAGATCGTATGCTGCTGATACTGACCTGGAAGGTCTCCGAGGAGACACCAACCGACTCCTAGCAGAGATCACCAAGAGAGCTTCGGATGCCAGCAAAAGGGAGTCATTACCTCACTCGACTCCTAGGCCTGACTCTACTCCTACTACTCCAATACCATCCAGACTCATCCTGGATCTACCAAAGTTCTCTGGTGACCCTCTCGACTGGGCAAACTTCAAGTCCCTATTCTCTTCTGCTATGAACAATGCTGGTTCGTCATTGCCAGACTCAGATCGTTGCTGCCACCTGCTCAAGTCAATGCACTCTGACGCCGCTCGTCAGATTGTAGAGACAGCGAGCCGCCATACCGATGGGTATCAACAAGCAATGAGAGAACTTGAAGCCAACTTCGGAAGCCCTTCTGTGGTCCACCCTATCTATGTGGACCAACTACTCAGTCTACCTACCTACACCTACACCAAGGACAGCCTACACCAGTTGAGAACCAAGGTCGAGTCCATCTGGGACGGTCTCCGCCAGTGTGGTGGAGAATCTGGAGAACACATCGCCGGAGGAATCCTCATGAGGAGCTTCGATGAAAAACTCACCGAGGAGTGGAACAGACATTGTGTTGGGGAATCATCGCTCCCCGCAGTCCACGACCTACTTGACTTCGTCAGGGATCGTCATGTGTCGATGAAATATACAGCCGTGAAGCATGCCTCGTCCACCGCCAAGACGCCGACACAGTCCAAGAAGTCAACGCCTAGCAAGATCATCCACAACGTGACGTCTTCAAGGATCGATTGCCCCGCCTGCAACCGCTCTGGCCATCCACTGTCCCGATGCCGTCAATTCTGGGACCTGGATGTGGACAGAAGGCAGAAGATAGTCAGAGACGCCAAACTCTGCTATAATTGTCTCTCATATGACCACATGTCGAAAGGGTGTGCTTCTCGCTTCAATTGTCGTTATTGTGGAGCAAAGCACCACTCAGCCTTACACAAAGGTACGACTGGCAAAGAATCGTCACCTCCGAAAGCCGAGGAGACCAAGGCTCTCCACGCCAACTCGCCTACGTCATCTCTCCTGTCGACCGCCATGGCTATCGCCAAACACAATGGAGCTTGCCAAAAGGCACGAGCACTCCTCGACCAAGGAGCTTCACTGTCTCTCATCACCGAGAATCTAGCCACTGCTCTGAAACTCCCTCGAAAGCCCGCCAGGCTCAAGATCAGTGGACTTCAAGGAATATGTGTGAGCAAACATTATGTTGACTTAACCTTGTGCTCTGTTCACAATGCAGATCCTTCTGACCCCATAGTGGTGCAGTGTCACGTCATAAAGGCGCTGCCCCATCTTCGTCCTCCTGATCATCCGTCCCTCCTGCTCAAGATGCCATGCATCAGGGATAAAGCTCCGATCGCCGACCCGGAGCTAGGTGGATCACTGGACCTCCTGCTTGGGATTGCCGATTGCGTCAGAGTCTCCCGAGGCGCACCTGAGCAGGACGAGGACCGAGCTGTCATTGCCACGCCCACCATCTTCGGGTGGACGTTGGGTGGAGCCATTCCCGCTGCCGTTGTAGAGTCGGCTATCATGCACGTACAGGGGAAGGCTGACCCTCTCGACGAGTCACTCCAACGCCTGTGGCTCAACGAACAAGTGCCCGACGATAATGGCACTCTCACCCTTGAGGAACAAGCCGCCGTGACGCACTTCAAGGACACTCATCAGGTTACCCCCGAGGGAAGATTTCGTGTCCAACTTCCTAGGGTGACTGACCCTCCAGAGCTGGGAACCTCACGTCCAGCTGCCATTCGCCGTTTTCTACAAAATGAACGCTCCCTTTGCTCTAAGAGCAAGCTCGACAACTTCGAGGCTGTGCTTCAGGAGTATGTCCACTTGGGACATGCGGAGATCGTTCCCACTACCGATCTGGCGCAACCTGTCACTATGTGCTACTACTTGCCCATCCATGGTGTCGTGAAGAACTCCTCGACCACGACGAAACTTCGGGCAGTGTTTGATGCCTCGGCAAAGACGAGCACAGGCATCTCGTTAAACAACCAGCTACTTCCTGGGCCGAATCTGTACCCCTTACTCACATCCGTCCTGACCGCCTTCAGATGTCACAAGATCGCCATCACCGCCGACATTAGTAAAATGTTTAGGGAGGTTGAGCTCGACCCAGACGAAAGGAACTACCACAGGTTCCTCATGCGTAACTCCACCAATGATATCATCGACCATCGGATGCGACGTCTGACCTTCGGCGTCAAGTCCTCACCCTTCCTCGCTACAATGGTCCTGCTGGAGCACGCAGATCGACATTCCAAGTCCCATCCTCAAGCTTCATCGATCGTGAAGTCTGCCTTCTACGTGGATGACTGCCTGACCGGAGCCTCCACCGTGGAAGAAGCTGCTCATATTCGCGAGCAGTTGTGTGAGCTACTCAATCTCTGCGGGATGACCTTACGAAAGTGGAGGAGCAATTCTGCCGAGCTTCTGTCCACTGTTCCTGAGGAACTTCGAGAAGCCGCAGACTTACAACTCACTGATCCTCTAGCCTCATCAAAGACCTTGGGCATCCATTGGAATGTGGCCACGGATGTGTTTTATGTGTCAGTCCCAACTGTCGACCCAGACCTCACAGCCACCAAGAGGAACCTGGCCTCAACCGCAGCTCAAGTGTTCGATGTTCTTGGCCTCTATTCCCCTGCCATCGTTGTCATCAAAATACTGCTGCAGCGTCTGTGGAAACAGGGACTGAACTGGGACGAACCCGCACCTCCAGACATTTCCGAGTCCTGGTCCAATTGGCTTCAACAGCTGCCAGTCATTGCTTCACACCCAGTTTCACGCCATCTCTTCCCTCACTCTCAAGCTATCGTCAGCCGACAACTCCATGCCTTCGCAGATGCGTCCACTTTTGCTTATGGTACCGTCATCTACCTCCGAGTTCTCTACGAAGACTCCTCTGTTTCTGTCCAGTTGGTCACATCCAAGGCCAAAGTGGCACCAGTCAAGCCGTCCACGGTGCCCAGACTGGAACTTATGGCAGCCCATCTGCTCGCCCGACAAGTCACCGTAGTGCTCAGAGACCTTCAACTCGCTCCAGAAGATGTCTACGCCTGGACAGATTCTTCGATAGTGTTGGCCTGGCTTCGTGGATCCTCAACTCGACTCAAAGTGTTCGCCGCCAATAGAGTACGAGCTATTCAAGAAAGGGTCCCAGGCACGAGATGGAGACATGTCCGTACAGATGATAATCCCGCCGACTTAGCCAGTCGAGGAATGTCACCATCAGACCTCATCCAGTCTACCACCTGGTGGAAGGGCCCACCTTGGCTTCAGTTACCGCCAACGGCCTGGCCACCACCCATTCCTAACAACTCTCTTCCGAAGGAAGTCCCGGAGATCCGCAAGACAGTCTCAGTCCATGCTGCAGCCTCCTCTGCCCCCTGGACGTTCCTGACGAAGTATTCATCCTTTCATCGACTCAACCGCATCCTCGCATGGGTGCAACGTTTCACTCACAACCTCAGAGCTGCTCCAGACCACCGCATTCTGGACCAAGTTCTTCTGCCTGAGGAAACCCAAGAGGCCAAACTCGTCCTACTTCGCCTCTCTCAAAGTGACACTTATGCTGATATCCTGGACCACGTCAAGGATAGGATCATCCAGTCAGTTCCAGCCTCCTTGAAGAAGTTCGATGTCACCTTGGGAAATGATGGACTCATTCGTATTCAAGGCCGTCTTCGGGATACTTCCAGTCCTCAGCAACCTCGTTTTCTCATTCTTCTGAACACCGATTCGACTCTGTGCCGACTACTACTGGACACTCTCCACATCGCTCACAAGCACCCCGGCACATCTATCCTGCTCTCCATTGTCGCGGAGACTTATCACATTCCAGCTCTTCGAAGTCATCTCAAGTCCCTTTCGAGGAACTGCGTTATCTGCAGGAAGCTCCATGCACTCTCTGTCACGCCTAAGATGGGGATGCTACCTTCTGCACGAACCACACCTTCACCACCTTTCTATGTCACCGGTGTGGACTTCGCGGGACCGTTCTTGGTACACCGAGGGAACCCCCGCAAGCCCACCAGGGTGAAAGTCTATGCATCCGTATTCGTGTGCTTCGCAACAAAGGCTGTACACATCGAGCTATGCTCGGACCTCACAGCAGACACATTCATAGCAGCCTTTAATCGATTTTGTGCCCGTCGAGGAGTCCCTCATTCCTTACACTCCGATAATGGCACCAACTTCGTTGGAACGAAAGCTGAGTTCGACGAAGTCCAACATCTACTCCATCATCCTGACACTCATCAGGCTCTCTCTCATCTTGCCACCACATCCAACATGACATGGAAGTTTATTCCACCTCGCGCACCTCATTTCGGAGGTCTGTGGTAGGCCGCCGTGAAGGCCATGAAGTCTACACTCTGAAAGTTGATCTCACTTCGACCCTTGTCATACGAAGAGCTCAACACTCTCCTCATTGAGACGGAGGCGATCCTCAACTCTCGCCCACTGGCGCCGATGTCATCTACCGATCCTGACCAAGGTCTAGCTATTACAGCAGGACACTTTCTGATTGGACGTCCTCTGAAGTCCCCTCCCCCATCGAGAGTCAAGCCAGACACTAACATCACCTCCTTACGTCGATGGAACCTCGTCCAGCGCCTGAGGCAGGAACTCTGGGTCACCTGGAAGGCCAGGTACCTACAGTCTCTCAACGCACGGGCCAAGTGGCATCTCCAACATCGAGACTACCAGGTTGGAGACGTGGTCCTCATCAAAGACGACACACTAGCGGGAAGGAGCTGGCCTCTAGGACGCATCACTGCTGTCTACAAAGGAGACGACAACGTTACTCGAGTTGTCAATGTGTTCACTCGCGGGAAGACCTTTAAAAGATCTACTAATCGTCTCGTCCTCCTCATCGAAGATCCAGCCGATTCATCCCCCCCGGAGGATGTTCGGGACTACGCACCCGAACTGGAAAAGGACGCAGCCTGAAGGAACTTTCTCGGGAACATCGAACTCCGCCCATACTTAACCCAATCGTATTTTCTGTATCACCCTTACTATATATAGTGTTCAATTATTTGTCTAAGTTGTTCTTGCATATTCCCGAACCATCTCTGTATTTGGGGTGGAGTGCGCGCTTTAGGTTGCTAGTGCCGAGACTTCAATTGCCGTAGGTGACAGAGGTTGAGGCCTGGTATTTACCTGCATTAGAGGGTGTGCAAGATCCTGGTCCTTCGAAAGGGTTGACCAGACAAGCTCCCGACTTAGTTGCTACGTGGAGAGCGGAGTTACGACCGTTCCCCACAGTCCTACTGTCCATCCCATCCCACGGTCCCATGAAATCGTGGAACATTCTGTGGGAATGTCCACCTGTCCCTCTCACTGACACATGAATATCTTACTGTCCATCTCATCCCACAGTCCCATGGGTCTGTGAAATAGATTGCGTGTAACATTTGTACCGATGGTGAGTGTTTTTTATTAATATTTGTATCATTAACATACATGTAACCTTGTCAGCAATTACCCTTTCTTGTGTATTAAACCTAGCATGACACCTCCTTCGCTTCGCTCAGTCGGCTTGTCAAAGTGTGTCGTCGCGCCTTTGGCGCTCCGCTATTCTAACACTAATTGCACCACCACGCGTGCGCTCTAGCTTGACTCTAAGTGTTGTGACAATACTCTCATGGGATCGTAAAATGGATTGAACAGTGGGAGTATCTGTAAGAGGGACATGTGGACATCCCATGGAATGTCCCACTGTTCCATGGGACCGTGGGATGCGATGGACAATCCCACTGTCCCATAGGATCATGGGATGGGATGGACAGTGGGACACACACACATCTGTATAGGGACAGGTGGACATCCTGTGGAATGTCCCACTGTCCCATGGGACTGTGGGATGGGATGGACAATTTACGGCGTTTCTGGACATCTATGGCTTTAGTTTGAACTATAATGAGCTATTGTTAAAAAAACAACAACACAATTGTCAAGATGCGCTATACTAATGGTAGCGGCAATATATAAAGATTGGATTCTCTCCGGGCGGGTGTGATACAATAAGTAGGGATGACAAAAACTATTATAAATAATTAAATGTCCAATGGACTAGAAACTTTGGACACAGCTTTAGAAAGCTCCAACCTTGAATACAAAGTCAAATTTAAAATTTTTTTTTTCAAGTGTTAAGTGAATAGCCCACCAGAAGCTTTTTAGCAACACTCCATACACTGTTGAAGATGAGGAGTTCAGGTAACGCCAAAAGTGGGGTTCCAGTAACTGGGCAAATTAAACTCCTCTTGGATGGTCACAGCAACTGTTCTCGGTATTAAAAAATTTCTATGTGGAGCATAGTCTGATGAAGAAATAAAAAAAATCACTGAAGGTTATCAATTCTACTGCGAACTAAAGTAAAAAAGAAGGAAGTTTCTTTATCCCATGCTTAATTAACATCCATCTTCCTTGTGGTACTTACCATTAGCTTCTCTGTTAACTTACGTGTTTCAAGTGTTCACTTTGTGATATCACAAGTGAACACTGGCTTTATGTTAGGTACTCCCCTAAATTACTCCCCCAAGGAGTTACTCTCTAACTCCTCATTTTTAACAGTGTAAGCGAGTCTAACTGACAAGTGCTCCTAGCCTCATAGCACTTAGTTCTAGACTGCCATATGCTAGAACTAATGGTTGTTTATTCATTTCTACCACAATTCTTTTTTTTTGGAGAAAAAATCAGTTCTAAAGGCTTTAAAGGTGGATACTGAAAAAAAATTATTCCATGTGTTTGGTTGATTTTCCCAAGACCGGTCACTTTATTTTACATACTTTCTATACAGGGCAACTGTCATGTACACTTTCCTGCACCATCCATGCATCTGTCCTACACAACTTTAGGACAATTATAGGAAGATGTATGCGAAAATTTAGCTGTATACTGACTTAAGTTAATCCTGTGTTTTTTAAATGCTGGATATTGTTTTGGGGAAATGAGCTCACATTTGTCAGACAAATCAATGCCTGGGCAACTTTACTCTCCTGTTGTCTGCCCAGTACAAGGCTCGCTGTCGGATTGGCAATCTTGTGGGCAGTAACTTATGTTGGATGATAGAGTAGATAACTCGATGTTAGCTAGTCTGAATAATCGGCCGGTTGTTAAAAATTTACTGGTTCGATAATAGCAGATATTCAAACTAGGAAAATAACTGAGAACTAATAAGAGAATACAATACTTATAACAATGGATGGCATGGACATGAACTGTATCTGGCCACGAGCGGTCAGTGAGGCTTTACAAAAATAAAGTGCATGCATAGTGTAGCTAAATATTGATTTGAATGTTCGTGGAGGTTCTGATAGGCCCGCACATCATGTAACAATGAGAGTAAGACATCTGATGAATGGGACTTGTACATGCTTCTTGTTTATTGTCAGAATTATTTTTTCATTTAAATATTACACACTATAATTTGAAAATGTCATTTAGCTTAGCTATTATTTGCAAGTGAATATTTTTATACGTCAGCTAAACATCTGTTTATTTATTTCAGAGGGACATAAAATATGCCATAAACAGCAAAATTATTCAGCTGTGTTTACCGTTTCCTATTAATTATAAAGAATTAGAATATATGAAACTGTCTTTAATTAGATCTAATGTGAACAATGTGATATAAAACTGTTATGTACAGACATGTGGGAGTACTTTCCGTAAAGTTTATAGTGTGAGTTTCATTAAGGAGTTGAATTTTTCTGCCCAAGTATTCCTCCATTGGGATATCTATACAGTGCCACCATCTGTTTACACACACATACAAACAAGTTATTATAGTAATCATTTACTCCTGACAATAATTAGATATATACTTTAGTTGAATTCTGCTTATTCGAGCTAGTATGAAACGGTGCAATTAATCTAAAAGTCATTATTATTGTACCATAGATGCGGACTATCAAGCGCCTTCGCTTATGTGGGGGTAGGTTCGTTGCTGCCCACCAGGAGAAAGAGAGAGGTGATAGTCAATAATTATGTTATTGGGAAGATAGAGAGTACTCGCCCCGAGTAGTCGACCCAGAGTCGGTCCTTAGAGTTGACCGTCGAGCTTATAGATTAAACTAATCTCACTAAATCATTCTATATTCCTCTGCAGAGAAATTTTCCACAGCAGTAAAAACACTAAAATTTATTTTGGTGTAGTGATCGTTGTGTACTTACCTTTTGAAAGAATGTAGCTCCCTCAGTGATGACTACTAACCACCTCCACTTGAACTCCCTTGCCAGAGATAACACTGTTCTTGCATAAATGGGCGGGATCGGGTGAACACTGAACATTACTGGCTGCTTTTGAGAGATCTCAGAATGAGGCAGCAAAGTTTCCACTGAAGTATGGGTGTGTGTACACTACCTTTATTTAGAATCAGTAGAGGACATAATGTTATTTATACCTTTCACTTGAAAAAAAAACTTCAACAAAGGTCGAAGAAACAATTAGTTCAAAGAATAGGTTTTCACTAATATTATCATAATTACATGCCTTAACAATAGAGGATAATTCACCAGTGACATTAACTGCATAAATTTAGGCTGCTATTATTAGTGTATTAGCTCTGTCAAATCTTCATAGATACACACACACACTCATGAACACCCACCCATTACACCGTGCATAGCATAATTTCTTGACATTTAATATCGACCCCTACTTCTACCATATAAGTAGTATATGGTAGAAGTGATCAGATTTTAGTAAACTTACAGCAACCATTTGGAGGTACTTAGGAGCATAAGTCATATTGACAAGCATTTTAGGTTGTTTGCAGATAGTTGAGGATGGAACGCAGTTGCCTGTTGACAGGCTTTAATTAGTACTCAGATTTTACTCCAATAGCAATTAGAAGACAGTCAATACTGTGTTAACTGGCTACCTTGTAGGCTAGAGAGAGTTGCAACAACTGCTCCAGTAAGAAACAAACAAACAAACAAAATCTTGCCACAGCAAAATTACACATAAGAATAATCATGAATTGGTAAATGGGTATTCGTAGGTGGAGATTACAATGGTGCATGTTAAATAGGATAGTTTATAGTTTTACAATGTGAAGAAGTTATGTTGGAATCTTCGTTCATTGGTCAGTAATCCATGTATTGGACGCAATGGCGGGTCAATATTAGGACATAGTTGATAACTTGAGCCAGACTGCTTTTGCTTAAGTTTTTACCTGGGAGTCCTACAAATAGCTATAAAGAAGTAAGGCAAGGCTATCTTATAATTTGCTTTTGGTCCACACAATAACATTTTAAGTCGTCTAGCTATAAGTTGTGTTGTGAGGCACCAAATAATACCGATATACGAGGACTTACACTAATTTAATTGAATCGAGTTTCAATTGCTTTGTAGCCTTTACACTGAATTAATGTCATAGATTAGTGAGCCATTGTCCGTGCAAATGCTGTGTGACTTACTGAGCGTGCTCATTACAGCTGTATCCCAGAATGGCATAGTTGTGCATTGATAAAAGATTATTCAGGAAACTTCCACTCAGTGGACACTAAAATAACACAACAAATGCTTTATACAAATTTATACTAAAAGCTGTATTTTCTGCATATAGCTAGCTATATAGCTAATAATATTATATTTAAACTTAACAGGACATTTAGATTTTTGCTGAAGTTCTTTACTTGCAAGAAGTCAAAAATAAATTAATTTTGCTGTATGAACAGGGATTACCGCTACAATTATTAGCTATTATTATTTATCCTAAAACAACAGTGGTGGAAATGTAGTAAGAAACATATTATTCGTAAGTTTTTAGTGATGGCTATATTAGTACTCACCTTGGTAAATTTCACAGCTTCATGCGATAAGTTGATCCCTGATAGCAGATTTACATTACTATTGACATAATCTACGGCGTGGTTGACTGCTACTACGGTAACACCGTAGAGAGAATCTAAACCGCACGAAGACGACGAAGTCACAACGTAAAAGTGCTTTGAAAATGTTTGGTGTCTGTACATGATGAAAATTAGCATCATGTACAATTAAATTAAATATGTAAAAATATTTTCACCGTCAGAACTAATCCATCCAAATATTGGGACAAATTGGCTCACTGAAGTAAAAATGCGCCATGTCAATGACTTTTACAGAGTTGAACAACTGCATTTGTTGAAGTTAAAAGCTTTTCTGAACTTTGAAAGCTCCACCCACTCTGTCGTTGTGAAGTGGCCTGTTGAGTTTGGCTTCATAGTTGGGTCTCTTATGTACAAGTTTATCCCTCTGGCTAACCAAATCCGTGTCCACACTTGCAAAGACTTATTCTTTCATAGAATATCTTCATACTAACAATATAAAGTGCTTTGAAAATGTTTGTCTGTATGTGATGAAATTTATCAAATACAAATAAATATGCAAAACTATTTTCGTTAACCGTCAAAACTAATACACCCAAAAATTGGGACAAATTGACTCACTGAAGTAAAAATGTGCCATGTCAATGACTTTTACAGAGTTGAACAACTGCATTTGTTGAAGTTGAAAGCTTTTCTGAACTTTGAAAGCTCCACCCACTCTGTCGTAGTGAAGTGGCCTGTTGAGTTTGGCATCATTGTTGGGTCTCGTTATGTACAAGTTTATCCCTCTGGCTAACCAAATCCGTGTCCACACTTGCAAAGACTTTTCTTTTATAGAATATCTTCATACTAAAAATATTAAGTGCTTTGAAAATGTTTGTTGTCTATACATGATGAAATTTAGCAAATACAAATATATATGCAAAAATATTTTCAAATAGTCGTACCGTCAAAACTAATACACCCAAAAATTGGGACAAATTGGCTCACTGAAGTAAAAATGCGCCATGTCAATAACTTTTACAGAGTTCAACAACTGCATTTGTTGAAGTTGAAAGCTTTTCTGAACTTTGAAAGCTCCACCCACTCTGACGTTGTGAAGTGGCCTGTTGAGTTTGGCTTCATAGTTGGGTCTCGTTATGTACAAGTTTATCCTCTGGCTAACCAAATCTGTGTCCACACTTGCAAAGACTTTTCTTTTGTAGAATATCTTCATACTAACAATATAAAGTGCTTTGAAAATGTTTGGTGTCTGTATGTGATGAAAATTAGCAAATACAAATTAAATATGCAAAAATATTTTCAAATAGTCGTTGTGGTGAAGTCCACCACATTACCAGAACAGCAGCAGTATTAACTATATTCATAGCTAGCTAAGTATTAACATTCCTATTAATGCATGTCTGCTCGTTTTGCTTGTTCACCAAAAAATTACTCAAACACCTTTTTAATGATGTCCTCTTCATTGGTTTCCATTGACTTATCTTTTGTAGCATTAGGTGTTGAAGTCATTACAGGTGCTTCCATTACAATAATGGAAGTGGTAACCTGTGCTCCCATGCATTACAGTAGCTGGTGCACCAGTAGCCTCCTCAGGACCACTGAAAGATGGGCCTGGTCTTTCGCCTCAGTTATAGGATAGGATGATTTCTGTGAGCACTTGTGGGCTTTTTTTTTTTTGTAATATTTTTTCTTACATCGGAGGCACCTATAACATCACAATATTAATACATACTATAATTGTCATGGACAAAGTGGGGTGTAATTACTGTGCTCCCCCCAGAGGTAATTATGTAGCTAACATTTGCAAAAAAAAAAAAAATTTATTTGCTAGATTGAGTGTTGGCCAATTTTGCGTCTAATTAATTACAGACAGTTATGTGGGGTCCAGTGCTCACTTGAGCTCTAGTTATGTAAAATCGTCGAACCTTTTGTAATATCCCTTTTTCATCCCCATGATGGCAGCAAAGGTAAAGCTACACTAGTTACTACCAGAGAGAGAGATGACTACAACCAGGGAGAGAGATGCCTGAGTACTGATTGCTCAGGACTACGGAAAGCAAATTGGAAAATAAGACACTAACTAGAGCTTCCTGAATGGAGTAGCCGGCCACGCCCTCTAAACTTGCCCAGACTATCCTTCCTTAGAAATTTCTGTCTTTTATTTATTTTGTATTCTAATATGAATCAGAACCAACATACCAACATACACCCCTTTTAGTCACTCACCTTGGTAAATTTCACAGCTTTTGCGATAAGTTGATCCCTGATAGCAGATTTACATTACTATTAACATAATCTACGGCGTGGTTGACTGCTACTACGGTAACACCGTAGAGAGATTCTAAACCGCACGAAGACGACGAAGTCGCAACGTAAAAAAATGCTACTTCTCCTGCTCGCACAGGGAAAGCAAAATAACAGAGTAACGTACTGGTAAACTAATTTTAAGTGCTTCTCGACGTAGCTATACTGGTTTCGATCCTGATTTCGTAGAGCATTGTGCTTCCTTTTTCCGTCAAAATGGGAGTGGTATTTTCGGTATCACCAAGCCTGCTGTAATTAATGTCTTGAATATGGGCGACATTCACACTAAATGAAGCAGTAACATACATTAAAATTGTCATTTGTACTCAAATGGAAAAATGAATGAAAGTTTTCAATGAACACTAAACATTTAATAAAAATGTTGAATGAAGTGCTGATTAATTTGAAATACAAAAAATATAGGTACCTATACTAACAAAGAAATTGCCATTAGCTATTTTTGGATGGTGATTCCAGTAATTTCAAAGTGAGAAGCAATAATTAAGATTAAATTAATAAATAAAATAGTACTGAAGTTACAGCAGTTTTACATTCTGTAGCTATATTAAGTTAATATAAAGAGAGAGAATAAATGTAATGAATAAAGAAAGTTTAGAAAGAAAGTTGTGAAATGTCTGAATTATTATTTTATTTTTTAATAAACTCTGTAAAATTTTGATCTATTTATTTATGTTACTTATAACATCATACTTTTTGGATTAGTGTTATCATTCACTTATTGTTCAGTAGAATGTCAGGCTGGGACCAAAAGGTGTTTGGTTTACCAACATTTTCTGAACATAGAATATTTATTACAAAACACTGTCTGGGAAGAGCAAAAAGGAAAAAAAGCTTCAAAATGAGCTGCAACTGTTTGGATGATGATAACTAAATAAAATGAGAATAAACAGAACTGATGGTTAAAGGATGAATTTTGTGGACAAAAGTGATGGGAAGCGGAAACTTTGCATCATCTCAGGTGGGACTGGTCCAATTTCTAAGAGAATGATACCCTTCCTGTCTCTGAAATTTAAGAAATTCGCTTTGGAGGCATTGTATTCATCATTTCAAGACTGCTTTTCAGGTCAAGATTTTAGTAATAGCATTATTTAAAATGTCAGGTTAAAACTGCTATAAGCAAAAAACAATATAAGTAGCAGAATCACATTTTTATTATTATGTACCTCACGATAAATCTTTCTCCTTGATTTACACAAGACGGGGGGGGGGGGGGGGGGGGGGGGGCAGGTTTGCTTTTTTGTAACAGTTATAACAATTAACTTGCAGACACTTAGCAAGGACAACTTTGTAATAAACAAATCTTTACAAGATATAATGCTCATTACCACAGTTTTCCTGACTAATTGTGACAATTCCATATTATTATAATATTATACCACCTCTAACTTTATCATTTCATTGTTAAGTTTCAATATCAATTAGTTACTTATCTATAATAGCTATTATATTTTTATTTTAATTAGCAATCTTTATGTTGGGGTTGTCAGTAAACAGAAAATTACTAATGCATGATACAAATATTAGGAACACATCAAAACTTTGATCTCTGCAGAAAATACAGAAGCAAAGATTAATGAGTTTATGGAGGACAAGATAAAAGCTATGTCCACACAGACTAAGTATTACATTAATTGTAAGATAGTAAACATTATAGCTACCATAGAAGAACTATGTCTTCAATTTAGACCCTCTAACAAGCAATATCAAGGTTATTGAATAGCTAAAAGAAAACAAAATGAGGCGATTAGTAAGATCAATACATGCTCAGAGGTTTATGCCGAGGTTTCTCAAAATTACTGCATTTAGCTCATAATAGTTTCATGTTAGCATAAAACTACTAGCTATTTGCCTGTATTTTAGTATAAATGAAGGGTGATGGACATGCACGAACTTTCACCCCAAACAACATTTTCCAGACAGAACTCTGATGCTTATAAGTAATATTTTATGCTTTATACTTATAGAGTCCAAATGTTCCAAAACTTAAGGACAGTTTATGATTTATTAATTTTGTCCCTGGTCCTCTAAGTATAATCTGCTTGTTCTTAAACTTTAAGTCCATTACAATCATCAAAACTTTGAGTACACATCTGTCATAATTAATGATAGAAGTCTGTAAATGGTGTAGAAATGTGTATTGCTGTTTAGTTACTGAATCTCATGCTGCTATAGCTGCAATGTTTTCATCAAGCATCAACTGACTGCATCTGCAAAACTTACATCCTTTAGCAATGCATCCTCCTCTACATCTTCAAACTCACTAACTATAATTTTTTTTTTAGTAATTGTGGTGAACCCATCACATCGACAGGACAAGTTATAACAGAACACAACATCTTAGCTAATGACACACACTAATAATGTATTTTGTCACAAACACTAATATCTCATTCAGAACACATTCCATTCTCACAGCCTCAGCCTGTTTACTGTATCATCCCCTCTAGTTGAGCATGCTCGGGCTGGTTTGCTATATATATGGCCAGCTCAGGCTTGTGCTTCAGTTACTGTCGTGCTGCTTGACCCTTTATCTGGCTTAACCTAAGAACTGAATGAAGACATCAGGGATTGGGTTGGGAAGAAGCTTCAAACAGCTTGGAAATAATAGCAGTAGTAACTCTGGTGGCAGCCCACTTGGTCTGTCTTCCCCTTGGTGACAGCTCTCTGCGACTACACCACAGTAATAACCAGGTTTTATAGAGGGAATGAGGGAAGGTAGAAGTAATCAAATCCCCCTGTATTGCTAGGACTGTTTTTCGTACCCAAGGGTATAAGTATATAAATGATACATCACAGTGTGTAGCGATAAATGTTAGAAATGAAGCTCACTTTAATACTGCCTAGCCAATCAGTTCTGATGGTAAGTCATCTTGAATTCCATAGTAAAGTAATAGACCCAGGTTGTTAAGCTCCCCCTCTTGTTAAGCTCCCATTTTCATCACGCCTTTTAGCACTTTTTATTAAATGCTCCATGAGTCTTGTTAACTGCTGACAAGCTCTCAGTCCCAGTTGTTGTTTCTATTTAATTAGTTCCTTCCAGGAGTAATAGTACATACTTAAAAACTAGAATTTTCTCACATTTGATTACGTTGCACATCGAACTTTACATGCATTTCTGCCATGTAATAACTGCTATGTCATTTATGCAGAGAACTAGTAAATTCTCTGCATGTTACGTGAACAGTTAGCTTACGAGCCTGTCATGAAATTGTGATAACCATATATTATTATTCTATTAACTCCTTTAGTCCCAAATTAAATTCACACATTTTGGGTCAAAACGGCCCATATGTAAAACGGGTCTATGCTGTTTAGCTTTTTTGAGGAAAGAGTCAAACAAGCAGTTAATAACATTGTTACCCCTCAATTCAGCATCATATAGCAACAATGAATCAAGAATGCTTTAGCCATTTTTGACATCTCCAGTAGTGTAGTTAGAAAAACTGATGATTCATCTCAACTTCATCATCTAACTTTGAGTGGATATTAGAGCCTTCCTTCCTTTGAAGCATTTCATCCACGGAACATTTTTGCGCATGGTTATGCCTGTCCCCGTCCGCCGAGTATTTCTGCAGGCTAGAAAGTACTATAGACTCGCAAACCAGACCCTTTACCCAATTGCTACATTGGGAAAGGTTCTGTAACTTTCACTGTATGCGTTTCGTAATGTGATTAAAAAATTGGCACCATTAGCTACATGGTTTCTACTGTGGTTAATTGGTTGACTTGATTATGCTTTATAATTTAGCTGAACGCAACTTCACAACTCCAAAATGCTTCGTTTGTGAAAATCTTTTTGCTGGTTGTAATGAAAGTGCTGCAGAATTGATAAGTGTTCAGAACATGGTTCTTGCAGTAATAAATCTGGTGTTGGAAAAATTCTTGTGAAATTGATGTGACAAAAACTACAATGAGTAAAATAAAATTAGTGGAAGCCGAATGGTTTAGAGGAATTTTCCTGTCAAAGAAAGATTGCAACAAGGTCCTCCTATTCATCTTCATTACGGAGCTGAGGAAGGCACATGAGAATACAGTGGTGTAGGAAACCGGGGGGGGGGGGGGGTTCCGGGAACTAGAGCCGCCCCCCCCCCTATAATTTTGGAGACTTAACTCACAAGGTGATTTCTGACATGTACAATTTTAACCCCAAAAAAACATGCCTTTGGAGCCCTCACTGTTAAAGTGGGGTGCTTAAACAGTGTTCTAGCCAGAACTTTTTTATAGAGTGGGGGGGGGGGGGGATGATAGAATGTTAATTAATTAATCAAAATCTGAAACATTCACTTTTTACTATGTATTTGTCACAGGATCATGTGGAAGTTGAAGAACTACATAAATACTTGCAGTGCTGCCGGCAGATATGGAGAATAATTACATTTCCCCCCCCCCCATAAAAATACTATAGAGAATTGTTTTTGCAAGTGCTTAAATGGATGATTAAAAGACTTAATATAAGAAGTTTAAGTATCAATAGCAAAAATTACTGCTAATATCATTTGATCAGTTTGATGATAATAGTTTAGTTTTCCTTGAAATTAGAACTAGGCAATGTGATCATAAAAAGTGTATGAAGTTACTAAGAAGAAGAAGTTGAGCCAATTGTTATCCGTCTATTGCGCATTCCACCCCACAAATCAGCTGCTCTGTCAAAATTAAAATTAGATGCTGATGGGCCTTCGATACTAATTCGCATGAGACTATTTAGGGTTGTTGTTTTGAGACGATTTCGTAAGTCCACTTTGATACGATTCATTGCTGAAAATGCACGCTCACATTCAGCTGTACTGACCGGAATCAGGGCAGCTATAGTAGACAACTTCGTCAAGTTTGGAAACATATCTCGTAGTGTCTGATTTGAACAGAGGAGCCGCAACATCTGTCTTAAAGTGAAAGATGAATATTGAGTGTGAATCAATCTCCTCATACCCTCCCACTCACTGTTCAACTCAACACTGTCCACTTCTGCATTGGGACCTTCACCAAATGTTCTCAGGAGCACTTGCAACTTTTCTTGGCCATAGGTAGCACGTTCTTCTTCACTTGCTGGCATAGACTGCGGGTTGAAGATATTGAATGCATCTATGATTTCCACATTTGGAAACCTGTCAGTTAGGTGTCTGACAATTGCCTGAATGTACATTCTCTGAACATTACACTTGAAGCTATTCTTGTGAGTTGTGGTCGCCAAAATTTGAAAATCCTTCAAATCAGAGGTCAGGATATTTTCAACTTTCAGAAGGTTAGGACCATCTGTGTGCTCATACACATTAATAGCATCAATTGTGCTTTGCAAGCATGGTTGTATGAGAGAAAAATCAACATTTTCCTTCTGAAATATTTTAGAAAGCCGACTGAGATGTGGTAAAACATCAGACATGAGGTAAGCACAGGCTACAAATTTATATGTTTTCATGAACTTTAAAAGTCCAGTGGCAATAGGTTCCCCTTTCTCAGAAGCTTCTCTGTCAAGACTAACTAGAAGCGAAGGAAGACTAGAGACAATAGCCTTAATAGCTTTGTCATGTGACAACCAGCGCACATCCTTCGCTTGCTTGCATTTGATAACTGGATCATTTAGGATTTCTTGAATGGCATGCAGACTAGCCATTCGCACAGGACTGTTCTGATAGAAATAAAAAAGTGTCTGCAAAATGGACTTGAACTGCTTCAAGTATGGCACAGAATCACCAGCCTGTGATGCAGCCAAAGCTAACCTGTGGTTAACACAGTGAACTTGAATAAGTTTGGGACTGTGACTACGCAATCTAACTGCAACACCATTAGATCTACCCACCATTACTGCTGCTCCATCACTGCCAAAAGCACACAATTTGCTCACTTGGAGGGTGTTGTCAGATAGATACTTCAATATGGATCCTTCAATGGTTTCAGCTATGTTCCATTTGCAAGGTCAGTGATGTGCAAAAAGGATGTTTTCACTTCCCCATTAGTTAGATACCGCCCAACTAGTACTAACTGCTTCAATACACTGACATCAGTAGACTCATCAGTCATGAGAGAAAAATAAGCACTTGACTGGATGTCAGCAACCGTCTTCTCCTCAATGACTTGTGCTAGACATTGCAGCAACTCTGCTATGGTCTGCATTTCTCCCAACAAAAAGATCACGCATATAGTCACAGCCCAGCCTCACTACTAAGTCTTTGAGAGAACTAAAATTAGTTGTGTGCGGTATTTCCTCCTTAGCTAGCCAGTACATCATTTTAAGTGCTCCTATAATAGCTTTCCTCTGAGCTAAAACACGAGCAGACATAACTTGCCTGATTCCCAGAGAAGTCCTTCAACAGTTGTGTTGGAAGCGTCGAAAACCGGCTGGCAGGGAAATTCCCGTTCCCAAGAAGAATCGTATCTAACTCTGTGGTGGGACTGCCTACTTCCAGCCATCACTAAAAAGGAAGCTGAGAATATAGTCCAACGTAGCGAAGGTTAACTAAAACTTGTCTGCGGGCGCAGAAGCCAGAACGGAGAAGACAGCCAGATTTAGCAGCTGCATTTCTTGCGCGCGCGGTAGTAATTTATTTATTTTTTTATTTTTTAAAGGGGGCCAATAGAGCGGGGGGCCCCACGCTTACCGCGCTTTAGCGAGAACACTGCTTAAATAACATTTGGTGAGGTGTTTACCAGGAGGCACTGTCTGGACACCCCACTTTGAGCCCTTATAACTTCTACACCAATGCATACTTTACCAAGTGAGCTTATATAAAATAATAATAGCTTATATCCATTAGTTTCTTCCTTTCAAATATCTTTTAGTTGGAGACAAATATTAGGCTTTAAACTGGGTTGTCCAGGCAGCGCCTCCTATTCACCTAAATTATCCAAACACCCCATTTTTATCGGTGTACTATACCGAAACATTTTCCTACACCACCGGAATAGGTTCAGTAATTATTTTTTTCATATCGGATGATTGTTACAATCTATTCATACCAACGCTCTGCCCAAACTCGATGTGTGCAACAATAGGTGAGGCCTAGCTGCATTTCATGAGCACTGATTTATTGCAAAACATGGTGTGCTTTGTAGTAGTTTATTAACCCTTTCCAAACTGAATTGAGGGAACAAAAACTTGAGTTTTCAGGGGCTTCATTAAAATTGCCAATAACTTGAAAAATAAAAAAAATTGTTAGACATAATGTAGGTATCATATGAATTTTTATTAATTTTACTTTCAGTTCTGTGGATACCTTATACGAACTATTATATTGTTATTGAACACTATCAGCAACTAGTGATGTGCTCTAATAGCACAAAATAGCGAAGCGAGCGATGCATGTTCCCTGTAATTGCAGCTATTCCATGCATGGGTGTGGCTACAAAATACTGTCAGATTCTTTACTTTGCTACCTGTTTCTGTTTCTTTTTATCTCTCCTCCTCCTTGCCCTGTCTTTTTCATTTCTTATCGCTCTCCTTACTAATTTTTCTTCAGGAGTTTCTAACGCCCTCAAAGCTCTTGACCGAGCGTTTCTAACGTTTTGCCTACTGGACATCGCTACTTCGTACGGCGGGTAAACAAAACATTGCTAAGGCTACCCGGCCCGCGCAAGTGCGTAGGAGAAAGGGTACACACGTACGCCCACGCAAGAACAAAAACAATTTCTAGACCTAAATATATATATATATATCGCGAACTCATTAGAGAGTCAGCTCCGCTCGCTTCGCTGAATTATATTCACAATAATAGATAGAAATATAATTGTGTCTAGAGTAATCTGAATGATAACATAATTCTAAATATTATGAGTTACGATACATAGCTAATCATCTAGAGTGGTCCATAATTGACTATTGTATGGTACTTCAAAGCAGTTCCCTAAAAACAAAGATGAGCAGAAAACCTAGGACACAATGCCATTTTCTTTTAATCTCTGCAAATTCTGATCGCAAAAGCCTAATTCTTCTAGTAGTAAAGAAACATTTTGCAGATGTAATGGCATTGACAATGTGAAGAAGCTCCATGCCTCCTAGACTCAGATGTTCGTGGGGAACAAGCATACCTGACCCATCTGCAAGACTACCATTAGCTACCTTTAGGGTTGCCTCCATTTTCGCTCCCAGCTTCTAGGTCCTAGAAACTGACTAGATTTCTCACTCAATCCCTCCAATTCTTACTATTGATAGAAGAAGTGAAGAACCTTGCGAGCGTATAAGTCTGGTTACTAGCCGTGGCCATAGCAAGAAAATTTTGTATTGTAAAATCCCAATAAAATATACAAAAATGATCATTTCATGCCGATATCGATGTAAACGCGCATACGCCAAGCATATCACGGTAATTGGGGTTTTTGTAGCCCACAATCCGACCAAGTCAAATGGACCCCTAACCGCAGGGAAACGGTTAAGCTAGAGTTATATACTAACGGCGCCCAGGCATTGTTATGTGACAGCACCCAATGAGAGTCAGCAATGCTTGCTTCACTGCTCAACATAGCTAATAAACCTACATGTCTCAAAAACTAAAATTAAGTCACATTTGTAAACATAACCAAACATTTTTTTAAATTAAAGTAATTTTATTCACTAACACGTGATACCTTGATACTTATTTCAACTGTATAATTGAATTAATATCTTTAGATTTTTAACTCAATATTTAACAAAGAAACATTATAAGGTTTGATACATAAACTAAGTGAAAAATGAAGCTCTCAAAGTATGATACTATGACTACTAGATACTAGAGATATGCCTACATAAATAACAAAGTGTTCAGTACTTGAATGTGACTAAAGACTAAACTAAGTGAGTGTGCAGTAATGGACAATATTTTAGTAGTTCAAAAAAAAAATAAAGAACATGTACATTAGAATTAGTATTATAGTCTATTTTCAAGAGTTGCACATAGAAAAAAAATCACTGCCTTTGAATACACTGTGCTTATCAAGAATCTCGAATAAATCTGATGATGATGATATCTTGAGATTCTGAGGTTTTCTGTCTAATATCTCTTTGATGATACGATGTGGATGAGAGATAACCTTATCTATACCCTTGCCAGGGCTATCCACTAACAATTCCAAATGAACGTATGGGTCAATATTCATAAAGCGTTCAAGACGCTCTGGCTTCCGATCTGAAATATAGTAAGCTCTTTGTCGTATTGGTAATTGTAATATGGGTTTAATTTTAAGAATCGGTGCAAGCTCTTCATTAGTATACTTAAGCTGATATTCGAATTTTAACAACAAGTATTCTTCACCAAGTGAAATATCTCTCAAGTTATCACACACTGATTTTTTGGCACTTCTTATCTCATTTACAATACTGGCTGCATATTTAGATGTATCACATGCCAACTGACCTTGACAAATAAGAAGTACCTCCCTTTTATTCCTGACTTCAACCAGGATGTTAACCATATCAGGTGTGGCCCAAAATATCCCACTTTTCCACAATTCAATTCTACGAGAAAAATTAGAGCTTTCTTTTACTTCTGTGAATTTAAATAAGCGAAACATTAAAGGCTGAAAAAAACGCAAATCCAATGGACTGTTAGCTTTCAGTAAATACCCAAACTGGAAAGGATAGTTTTTAGTGTCAGAAAAAATGTCATCCAAGTCTGTTGGCTTGTTAGCTGAGATTAAACCTGGAAAAAAATAGTACTTCATCTTGTCATTGTACTGTTCAGCCAAAATTGTTTCCATAATCCATCCTATTTTGGCATTATCGAGAAGTTGGCAATAATCCATATTCTGAAGATACCCCAAAAACACATCAAAATGAAACTCAGTTCCCAATTCCATTTCTGTAAAAATTGAAAGAAGTTGTTCACTGCCCACAATTCCAGTATTATTGGTTTCCGATAGGCAGGTCAGTTCAGACTGAAGTCCTCTAGGTTTGAATAAGGAGCTTACTTGACTGAAAAGCATGTCCTGAACAGATAGGCTCACAATCCACCATGAAGATTCGTCCTCTGAATGGTTTAGTAACATGATAAGGTTGTGAGCATGTAATTCACGCAATGGATCTAAAAGTAATTCCAGTATTTCAGGAATTACAAATTTGTTTCCTTCTTGTACAATACGCCCATAATCATCGAGTTTGAACAACTGATTACTCTTTATACTTTCAAGTAATTTTATAATCTGAAATGGAACTGTATTTAATTTATAGTTGATAAAACTCAGTAATTCAGTAGCCCCTGGTGACAGAGTATATGATGTCAGCCCAACAGAATCACTATCATAAATTTTGAGCAGATCACTTATTGATGTTTGTTTGGGAAACATATTTTTCTGGTCAGCAACTGACTTGCAATTCATGAATATTATGTTATCACTAACTTTGAGATTTTTACCAATAGTTTGAAAATATTCTGTTAGCTTTTTAACCTCTTCGTATTTTTCTTCTTTATTGTCTATACAGTCTGCATGACTGCACACTAGAACTGCACTTATTGAAAGGAAAGGGTCATTGATATGATCTGATATAAAAGATGCTCTTTCCTGAATTTGATCTTGGTTTTCCTGTAAATCCTTCTCGGCATTTACAACAAGAACAACAAGAAATTTGTTGTGCATATAGTATTGAGACAAAGTGGCAAATCGACTTTCAAGGTACCTCGATTTAATCAAGTCAAATTCAGGTTGGCCAGCAAAATCGCTAAATTGATATATGCATATTCCCATATGAATTTCACTTCTCACGACTCCAGTTGTGGATGTTATATTAGAGTCACTCTCACCTATGCAATGCTTTTTGAGAGAATTAATCAAGGTAGTTTTACCTACTCCAGAATTCCCCACAACAAGAATATGAAGTGATGGCAAAGTAGAAGAAGATGCTAGGCGAACTCGAGAATTATGATGAACACCTTTAGCCATTAAGTAATGAAAAAGTACACCATGTGATAAAGCATTCTTCATAAATCGTTTATGTACACTGTTTTCATTAATAAATTCATAAGGAACTTCTCGTTCTAATACTTTCATAATAAACCATTGACTGTTATTGCTCAGAGCATAATGTAAGACAGATTCATTATGATCATTCAAATGAGTCACAAGACTACCATGCTGCCTGAAAGCTTTTTCAACTATACTTTCAAAAACTTTACATTTGTGATGGTAGCTACAATTAGCTAAGTAATGGAATATAGTATTTCCTAAGGAGTCGATGACATATTCTGATTCAGCGTCTAAAAGTTTCATTATGATGTCACTGTTTGAAGTTTGTGTGCAATGTGAACTTGAACAACTAGAACTGAACCATTCTTTTATAAGGTGAAGGACTAGTGGTACATCTATTTCATGGCTACCATCAGTAATTCGACACATATAATAAGGCTTGTGGAGGTACTTCTCCGGAATTGAAGGAAATAACTTGCCAAAAGAGTCACCATTATTATTCATCATCATTAAAGGGGATTTATGATCCTTATTATACCAGGATTCCGGACAATAATTTAATGTTATTAAACCTTCAATAATTTCTGAATTGTTAAAATCGCAAGCTGTATGAAGAGCGGTGTTACCAGACAGCTTATTCTTGCAGCAGTGATCAACAATTGTAGCAATATGCAAAGCAATATCTTTAACATTAGCATATCTACCTACTGTATGAAGTATATTATTGCCACAAGAATCTACACAGGATTCTAGGAAACCTTTCCCTTTTTGTTCAAAGATTAACTCCAACAAAGTCAGTAGAAGATTATAGTGGCGGTAAATGAGAGTTACACTGAGTGGTGTTTCACCATCATCATTCTGAATATCGACAGAGCAGCTATTATTTATGCAAAGCAGAGCATACTCCGTATTATTATATTTACAACACAAATGGAGCACAGTGTCCCCATATCTTCCCCTACTATTAGGCTCACATTCAGGCAAACTTATAAGAAACTCAAATACTGCTTTATTCCCAAACATGAAAGATTGCTGGAGTATAGTTAATCCTGGGAAAGAATCAATGACCTTATTTAAATGCTTCACAAAGAATTCTTTGTGGTTTTTATACAAATGAGGAATCCTACCTGAATGATTGCTTACATTTACTGGATCAGTTCTAGCTCCACTACATTGCAGTGCAGCAAGAAGAATGGATTGGTCAAGAACAACTTTATTGTTAGAGATAATATCATCTATGAAATCAGTACAATTAAGTCTACAGGCAATAAAAGCCACTGTTTCCTTCTTTCTATTTATTGCTTGCATGTCACTGTTTAAAGGCTCACTTGAAAGAAGGTTTACAAGTGCAGAACTTTGCGTGCGAAAAGCATTGAAAAGAGGAGTTTCTCCATAATAGTCAGCCTTTTTAACATTTAGCAAATCAAATTTTTCATGCTTTACAATACCTTTGACATACTCAATTTTACTTGCTTCATATGTAGCAATATGTAATGGTGTCTCCATAGTGCTAGTTACAGCATTAATGTCGTCATTATTCATGTGCATCAAATGTTCAAAAACTTCTTTTCGGTCATGGAGTATAGCTAAATGGAGAGGAGTGTATCCTAGATTTGTTACATCCATTATAGAAAATCCAGCACTGATAAAAAATTTAGCCAGCTCAAAAGATCCCAGCTCACAGACAATATGTAGACAAGTATAGCCAAAAACATTTTTTAGAGTTCTTATTTCCGCACAAGAGTAAATTTTTTCTGTGGTCAGAAAATCAAATATTAACTTAACAAAGTCAATGTTGCAAGAAACACAAGCAGCATGAAGCAAAGTATCCCCATATGCAGTTTTAGAGGAAAAAATTGAAACATCGGTAGTGCAGTTACGACATTTTTCAAATGCCTCTATATCACCATGACGTGCAAATGAGAAAAAATACAATTCTACAAAGGAATGACTTATGTTGGGGTCGCCTACACTACATAATTCACTACAAGATGAACAGAACTCATAATAACGAGCATGAGATGATGATAATTTTTTATCAAAACCAAATCGCTTGCCATAATTGTTGGAATTAACAGCAGTGAAATTATTGTTACGTTTAGACTGAAAGTACTTAACCATGTTATAATCATTCATCTCATATGCAAGGTTTATGAGGGAAGGAATCTCATGAGAAAAATTGTCGCTTGAATGTTTTTTGTATTCTCCAAAAAAGAACTCAATCACATGAAAGTTATGATTCAAGTAAGCTATATGCAATGGAGTATGCCCAAACTTGTTAAAGGAATGAACATCATGAAAGTTGATACATTCCGCAATTGTATCATTGTATTCATTTAATTTGATTGGTATTCTATATACAGCACTGCTACCAGACAGTACCAATCTTATTAGTGGGATAGAGCCAGATTTGCAGGCAAGATGTAGCAATGTGTTGCCCTCAGAGTTCTTGGAGGAATAATAATTAGGATAAGGACATTTATCAAAGTAATCCATGACTTTGATTTGACCAGTTTCACATGCTGAATGACATGGGCTATTGCCATGATCATCTGTCACACGCAGTGAGCATCTACATACCTCAATTAAAGCTCGGACAATGTCTAGGTGTCCCTTGCGACATGCTATATGCAATAGAGTTTCTCCATTATCAGAGTACTTCCTTGCTACATTAAAAGAAGGCTTCCTGCATAATTGCAATAGTGCTGATCTGTCACCAGCCATCACTTGTTTTTCTAATTGAAGCACATGCTCTAAAATAAAAAAGGCATATTATTAACATGAGAATTAAGCTACATACAAAAGTCACAAAAATATGAAAATTCAACATTATGCAAAGTATGTTATAGTTTTCATTACATGATATTGTACACATCATACTATTAGTAACTACAATCAGGCATTCATAACCTTCAACTATAGTCTGTCCAAGTTGACTTGGTACAACCGCAAGCGGGTTAAATGAAGAATGCATTGAGTAGTAGACTGGATTATAAATATAAATAGTACAGATAGAAAAGGATAAAAAGTATAGTTGTGGTACAACTATCTCAAGTTGAAAGTGGAGGGTAGCTAGAGTCAGACAAAATTTTCACATGCACATCTACAGTAGAAGGCAAAGAAATAGGCATAAGCACAGCTCTGATAAGCACACAATATAAATTTATAACAAAAATCCTAATTGTTGCTGTATTACAAGTTGCTAGCTAAATGATAGCTATATCACTATAACATATATTGACTACTCGTCATTTAAAACCTACCAACATATCAGACATACCCTTCTGCGACAACAGGACACCCGTCTGTCTGTTTCCCATGCATAGCTTACACTTGTAACGATACAAGGCTAAGAAAGTAGCTATTAAAAAGAAGCCACTTATTGTTAAACAGCTGTGGTTTTTTTCTTCTTCTATTTTTGTACAAAGTTTTGGAATAGCACTTTCTCTCCGGTTTTGGGGTATACTGGGAAGTTATTTTTAATCGCTTCGGCACAAAGCTGATTCCATTAAAAAATTATTTAAGTTTTTATCTGGCTAACTCAACTTGGGCAGACTATGCTATAAATAGCTTTTCGATTATGACCTGCATGATGTTGATTTGACCTTTCTGCTATATCAATAGGCTTTGTGGTATTTGTATGTTCAAAGATTAGAAAAAATTACCAGTCAAAAAATTTTAAGTATATATAACCCACCTCGTAGCATTCTTTAAATAAGATATGCAACATGAATAAACTTAACTTACAATCGAACAAAATTATGTTCAAGACAGCAACTACAAATATTTAAATAAAGCTGAATTGAACAAAAAATTGAACTTAATGTGTCAACCATTAGCAAAAATTTTTTTTGGTGTTTTCAATAATACAATGCAGAGAATCAGTTACATAATTGTTATATCTTGCATGATCTCCGTAGTATGACGTGAAAGTGATGTATATATGGGTAACAAGGTGCTTCTTTCTACTTCACTTATCCTAGAAGTATACCTTCCATAATAGAATTGGATGAAATTGAATCCAAAATATTGTCCTCTGAACTGACTGGCCTATTAGCCCATGGAAACTGATCTATAATGGAAAAAAAAAGGATAATTTTGAGTAATATATTAATAACCACACACCTTTTATTGTAGAAGCCTTTGATTTAGCAGGTTCTTGGCTCTTCTCAGCATGAACATGCACTGCATACTGTGGTGGAGACCCTAACCAAATAATATTGATTTATAACAGCCAACCAATATGGCATGCCCCATACAGCCTAATTGTATGTTCAAAAAAATCTTGTATGTAAATGTATGTGTCACCAGTGTGAATAATTATTTCTACACAACAGTATTGAACACCATTTAATTCCTTCCTAAGTAAACGTTGTCACTATCCTATTCCCTCACACAGTTAAAAATGGAGGGAAAAACATTAGTGACTGATATAAATACCATTTATATCTGTAAGCTTGCAAATCTTATCACCGACTCACAAAGAAAGTGAATTACAAACAACTTGTAAATATAGGGTAGCACCTAAGGGTGTGATTCAATTTTGAAGAATTAAGGATTCACAGTAGTTCTGTATAGTTGAACAAATGAATAGTTTTTCGCTGGTACAATGGAAATAAATTCTACTAGTACTTACACTATACTAGTGTGGCAAAAAAGTCCCCAAAGAAGTCGGGTATGTGCAACTTCATCACTTCGCCTATCAATGCACATCTAACTATGCTCCAGCACTCAAATAGATTGCTTTGACTTTCAATCTAGAAGAGAGCCTAGAGCTTTCTCCTTACTTCCCAGACTGCATCTTGTCCAATCTAGGATTAACTTTGTCTTGTAGACTAGGCTATGCCCCGAGTCCAAAAAAACTGTATTCAGAACTGGCAAACTGTTTTTCTACACAGTCGTCTGCTGCTACACTGTTTTACACGGAACCGAAAGCAGAAAAAGCAAGTGATAGATATGAAAGAAGAAATCTTTGAACTTATGCTCAGGCAGAGAAGTAGAGGGAAACTTGAGCTTACTTTAAATAGAAAATCACTCTCATCGAAAATTAACACGACATAATCTCAATTTCTATGATGTCTATGAGAAGACAATAAGTTTTGAAATCAAACTGTTTTAAGCAGAGGAAATGTAATGAATGATATATTAAGATAAATTTGTGACTAATTCTGGAAGCAAGTTGTTGTTTCAGTCAGCTCTCTATGAAGTGTGACATGTGTGGCACTTAATGTATTACAAAGTAAGAATGCAGCAGCATAATTTAGTTTTATTCATGGTTATCATTCTTTACCTTTGGTTAAGGTTACATCAGCTTCTCTCTCCTGCTCTATGTTTTCCTGAAATATCTCATTTCTGTATCCCCCACCTTTCTTTTTATCAGCTCTTTCTTCTTGAGTCATGGAGACCTTTCTCCTCCTTTGTCTCTATCTCTCCTGCTTCTGAATCTTTCTGTGTTTCTATTATTATTGTGGACGTAGGCTTTGTGAAACTTTTGCCTTCTTTTTCTATTTTCACCTTTCTTTTTGAAACTTAGGCTGCCTTTACTCGACTATTCAATTTCACCCGCTATTTAGTAAAATATTAATCTTTTTTTTTTTGGCTTCTCTTTCGTACCTTCTTCTTTTTACTACACCGCCTTTCCTCATCGATTCCACCGGCTAATTCCACCTTTTTGCCTTCTCTTTCACACTTTAGCCTTTCTTTTTGAAACCTGCACCGCCTATCCTCGTCTATTTCACCCACTTTTAATTACAATTAAAGTAATCACTACTGTCTACTGAGTGTGACGAAACTTAACCCATTCTCCTGTTTCTCGGCCACTCTCGTCTTATTGTTGTACCTGGTTAGGTTGCAAACGAATTCGCCTATCAATAGTCTAGCATAGCCAAACCCTTTACTTCTTTACAACTGCGTTTTTGGTTTACTCGGTAATTCAGCGCTAGTTCACGAAAGCTGCTCTCCTGTTTTTGTGCCACTCCCGCCTACTATCCATTTTTTTTGTGCCGGAGTTTGGTTGCTAACCAGTTCGCCTTGCGCTCAAGACTTATCGGGAATTTCAGTGCGAGTTAACAAGTATAGTGCGTCTGCGTATTCTAGCTCATTAGCTCATGAATTATTCATGAATATGTATGTTGTCGTTGGTCAAGGGTGGTGGTGAGAAAAGTTTAAACACCATTCCAACCGAATCTTTCCTTTGGCAAAATGTAATGAATACCTTGTTTCCCCCCCCCCCCCCGAGTAATTTCATTTCTTGAAGAGAAATTGCTAGGTATTGTGACTTAAAATCTATATAATAATACCCGAGATAAATATCCTTCATCAGCATCGCTATGAGGCAACACTAATAGCCGTTCTATTACCACTGGCATCTTTCACTATCTCCAATCCATGCCAAATGATGTCAGCTCTTACTTGGTCTCCAGAATCATTGTTAAATATTTCTTCTCCAATATAGTTTGAAATTCATTAAACATGCTGTTAGCTTGTGTAATGGAAAAATGCTAAGAAATAAGAGTAAATACTTTACAAAAGAAAACTACAAGGTTTCCTTTTCCTGATATCTACAAAATGTTCATTAAGATGAACTATTGTTTCAATTTTCAATTGTAAAATGGAAAACCATGTTATTAGCTATGCTACAAGCTACACTACCAAGATGAAAGAAGGCCCAAAGTATACTGATTATTATTTGAGTTTTCCAATTGATGTCAACAACACAAGTTGATGACAGAAATTAAATAGTTTGCAAGTGACAAAGATAGTGATTATCTAATTATGACATGAGTTTGTTGAGTAGGAGTAGTGTTCACGCTACATTGTTCCCCTGCTGCCAGGGTGATTGCAGGGTGAGGTTATGATTTGTCAGTTGGTGAGAAGGAGCTTGAATGTGCTGAGGGTGCTGGTGTTGGAGAGTGTGCAACTGTGGATAAGCAGGTGATGTAGTTGTGGATGAAACAGTCTGATGCAGTCATGAATAATAGGTGATGTAGCTGTGGATAAAGCTGATGGGCTCAAAATTGAGCAGACGAAGCTGTAGGTTAAGCACCCATCTATAGCTTGTAGCTTGTCTGTTCTATGTGAATGGCCCATCATACAGCAGATGAAAGAGCATCTTGACAAAATCTTATGGTGCACAAAGACATGTGTGCAGGTTCAAGCTTTGCAGCAAAATATGTAGGAGTGTAGTGAGGTTGAGTGGTGGCAGGACTTGAAGTGGCCATACTGGATTGCAGCTGACTTGCCAATAGAGTGGGGTCAATGACAGTATTTGCAAATTTAATTCCCCTGGTACATGATGAACACTATTGTAAACCATCTCTGTTGTAGTACACCTGCCTTCTTTGTTTATTGCCAATTGAATGTTAAGCAAAACCCATGGTAGTATGCCTGTTCACTGGGGACATGAAACTTTAAGGTGGCTTTCAGAACCCATTCACTTGAGGCTAGTATGACGTGGTCAAGAGTCAATGAGAAAAAAGTATGGTCATCATCAGGTTATTCCAGGAATAAAATTGATCACATGACTGTGGCTGGAGTGACACATTGGCAAGGCTTCAAGCCAGTGCCTAAATCTTATCAATGACAGTTAGGAAGTACTGTGGCAGTGGCTCTACTAGGTTAAGATAGATAGAACTGAAACGAGCACTGGGAGGAGTGTAATTAGACAACAGTGTATCAGTTTGTTGATAATTTATGCACTCTCTAGTCCACTATCTGATATTGCAGTTGATGTGTAACCATATAAATCTTTCAGTGATGAGGTATTAGGTTGCTCTAATGCCAAGATGTGGCAAGTGTAAGGAGTTAAAAACTAAGCAAGCATAATAGCTGGGATAAATGGTCTATGCGAACTATCACATATGAAAGTAAGGTTGTTAGGATCATCCAAGGGAATGCTCTGAAGTTGAAGACGGTGTTTAAGAGTGGTCTGTAATGTGTTGAACTTCTGTGTATTCCAATTGCTGTCCAGCCAGTTCTTCAAGCTTTCAAATCCAATGGAAAGACAACATCCTAGATAAGGTGTCAGCTGGAACATTGACTTCTATACTGACATGTCAGATGTCTGTCATAAATTGTGCTATAATGTCTAAATGCCCCAAATGTTGTGGAGAATGACTATTTATAGAGAATATGTGAGGGGTGCCCTGCCAAACTGTGAACTGTTGTCAACATACAATACACCACACTCCATTTGCACCAATGCACAGTCATACATCTTTCGCATGCAACTAACTTTTCCTTAACACTCCCGCAGTCCAAGACCATGTGCTCGTCTTCATGGCACTATTTGATTGGTCGACATGAACTCCTCCCCTCACATTTACCCTGCTCCTATATATGTTTCGCTCTCACACACTGCTAGTTAGATTCACTTTTTCCCTTTTCTGTGTGCACTGTCAACCTCAGTTTGTTTCTGAGCCATTATCTCTCTCTCTTTCTTTTTTTTGTGCTTAAATTTCTGTAAATCACTTCTCATTATTTCTTTGTGAATGACATCTTGTCTTCAACTGTTACTTTTTGTCCTTGTAGTCTCCTTGATGTGTTGTCATAGTTAAGCACTTTGTTAATTGGTAGTGAATTTCTGAGGGTGCTGGACTAACAGAGATATGCCTGACTGCTACAAGGAACCTATCACATACCCACATAGAGCTGGTGAGAATGAGAATCTTTGATGTGGTAGTCTGGCACCCCCAACAGTGTTGTATAGGCTGGTATATTGCAAAGAGTTCCTAGTTGAATGGCAGCTCCTTTTTTTTTTATAGAAAAATGCAATGGGTGAACGTGCTATCAATCAGATGCAGTAAAAACTGCGCTGATGGCTAAATTTGATGCATTAATAGCAATGGATATTACGGTATCATGTCCCGGATGAATTAAAGATGGCAATGGACGCCCACACACTTTGGTTGCTATGGTAAAATTATATTGGTTTATTGAGTATATGACCACTTTTATTACATGCTAAGAACCAATGGTAGAATATCTGACTGGTAAAGAGTAAAAAACGCTAGTATTAACAGTCAAGAAGGTTTTACAGCTATTTAAATCTGACTTGTAGGTGCTATGTTGGAGTTCAACATCAAATTTTTTGTAGGATGATAGAAAAGTGAGTTGTGTAGGAACGGGTGGGGGGCTCCCATAATTTTGGGGCACAATCTAACGAGGTGATTTCTCACATAAACACTTTTAAAACCACAAAAAACATGCCCTTGGAGCCCCTCCCATACCGAAACATCTTCCTACCCCCGCTGTGTTTACAATTCTATTGAACAAAAACTACAACTATGCTCTTACCTTTTATTCTAATTAGCTACTTTTATTTTGGTCACAAATGGTTACTATGTTTCTGAACAAAAGTTTTTCTACTGAAATGTCTGGTGCAATGGGTGCTTTTAAGTATCCCACTAATTCCATTCTAGAGCTTATGGGCACATATAGTTTATTAGGGAAGCACTTAGTGAAAACCTGCTTTTTACTCTGCGATGGCTAAGTAGCAGGATGTGGTTATATTTACTTGTAATTAACCCTCAGCGCACATTGCGCGAGAGGGTCATAGTAGTCGTTCTGTCTGTTTGTCTGTCACGCTCTGATTTTGGAGATTACTGACAATTAACAGTTAATATAAGCATGAACTTACTCAGGACGAAGATTTAAGACCTTTTACTGTGCTACTTTTTTTTTATTTCGGGCTAATCGTTGAGAAAAAGCGAAGCTTTCAGCTTCATGTAGGTACCAGCTTTTATGGGCAATGCCCCGTAGCTCACGTCATAATCATAATCATGCATGAGCAAAATAATTTCTTGCAACCAGCTGTGTAGTTCGCTTTATGCTCGGGAGGGGGGGGGGGGGGGGGGGGGGGGGGGGGGTGGAGTTAAAGGTGAGTGTTTCTGCCTAGTTTAGCTTCTTCTCTTATGAAGACAGCATTTCAATATATCATTTTCATTGGTCGAGCTATTTGATGCCTCATTAAAATAGCTAACAGATAGCTTGTTCTTTTGGAAGGAGATTATATTATAATAGCTAGGCAGTGTTTAATAGCAGCTGAGGGTTCCACCTTTGGTGCTTAATTCACTATAGTAGCCTAATAATCAGCTGCTCACTGAGTTATGACAACACCTTTAGCAGCTGCCTCCAGCTCCCTGGTTAACCCTTTTACCAGTTATTTATTTTTCCAGGAATTTTGAACAGGTAAATCAACACCACAAATTGTTATAATATATCTTGTAACAATCTTGGGAATTGTGGTATCCTTCTTCAGTGCATCAAGGGACACACAGTAACATAGGACTGTGGAAGGTCTGACAGTTTCTTGGATGTCGATTTCTGTGCCAAAATATGGTGTTCCCTATGCTCATGCCCACCATAGGTGTTGGGATGCTGGAATAGTGATATTCCTGTTCCATGCAAAGCATCTGTAGCTGTTGTTGAGGAAGGGTTATGATCGATGTTATCAATGGCTGCTGTAGTGAACAACACCTCACAAAAATTGGGAGGGTACACCACTTGACTTTGATGGTAGTGGTCGCACACATGGTTGCCAATAGTTGTGGATATATCTAAGAACAGTTAAGAACAGTTGGTAACAAATTAAAGGCTGGGAGGGAGGATTGAAATGTTGGTGGGGGCTGTCCAGGTTAAAGTGTGGATCGTAAAAGTTAGTCCCATCACTATCACATTGAGCTTGGGTATACCATTGTTTACCTTTTTAAACCTCTGTGTATAAAAAAAAGCTGATTTATACAGCAGAAGTATGAGAACTGCACTGTTCCCATTCAATTTCCATACATAGGATAGATCGTCCAATATCTAACTTGCTTCAACAAAGCTTGCCGACCAAAGTTCTGGTGGGCACACCACTTTAACCCGGTCCGTACTTCGTATGTCTTCTGCTGGCTGTCATTGAACCCCAGCGATAAAAATTCTAAGCCCGCGAGGGCCCTAACATTGAGAAAACATTGATATTGTGTGGTGGTCAAACTTACAATTCTCCACGAAGCAACTTAGAACTGGAGGGCTTCACAATTTTTTTTATCCCAAAAGCTCTGCCTTGTTAATAATAATAAAAAAAACGTTTTATTGGATGAATGAGTTTTTTATATTTCTTAGAACAAGACTTACAGTAAATGAGAAAAGATAAAAATGATGGCACGGTTGAACAGAACAGCCCGTATTTTACCAAATGGCGTACCGTTTATCCCCCTGTTTTCAATTGTGCAATTGCCATTCTATGGAATGGAAACCGGAACTCCATTTTGATGCCTACTGTAAGTGCCATCAATGCCATCATAGCAGTTCCTCCCATCCTTGGCAGCTGTACAAGGGCCTTGATATCACAGTTCTGATGAGTGTCGTCAGGCGTCAGTGTATGCTGCGTTTCTGGGACTCCATTCCCAAAATATTCAACTTCACTTAACACGCTATAGTTTTTAACCCTTAGCGCGCATGCGCGATAGGGTTATAGTAGTCGTCCAGTCTGTTTGTCTGTCTGTCTGTCATGCTCTGACTTTGGAGAATACTGACAATTAACCATCGATTTAGGTATGAACTTACTCAGGATGAAAATTTAGGACCTTTAACTGTACTACCTTTTTTTAATTTCGGGCTAAATTGTTGAGAAAATGTGAAGCTATCAGCTCCGTGTAGGTACCAGCTTTTATGGGTAACGTTCCCTAACGTCACATCATAATCACGTGAGCAAACAATTATTGTAGCCAGCAGTGTAGTTTGCTTTATGCTCAGAGAAGTTTACGGAGTTGAAAGAAGTGAAATTTCACATTGAAAATGTATACCGGTGAGTGTTTCTGGCTAGTTTAGCTTCTCTTATGAAGACAGCGTTACTAAGTATCATTTTCATTGGTCGAGCTATATCGACGCCTCATTAAAATTGCTAACAGATTGCTTGTTCTTTTGGAAGGAGATTATATTGTAATAACTTGGTAGAGTTTAATAGAACTGAGGGTTCACACCTTTGGTGCATTGTTCTCCCTGTGTTTATCTTCTTGCTTTTATTCACAACCCAGAAGTTTAAATTGCATGCTCACACCTTGCCAACGTTAGGGGGAGAGATTGGAACTTCTATTCCACTCGCAATTCTTATGAAATAACCCCGTCCCCCATTTCTTGTACTACTAGTACGCAAGTAATTTTATCAGTTTGTATGTATTGTTTCTAAAAAGAGCCTGCCTGTATCAAGAGTAAACAAACATCAACGCAACAAAGTCAGAAGAGAGCAGATTCTTGTAGATAGCCCGTGGTGAAGGTCTTAGAGCTGTGCAACATAGAAGTCTTCTCTCCTCAGAAATCAAGCCTTGCTGGATCCATCCGCTTGAGCTCAGATGCGCAAAGCCTGGAGAACAGCTACTGGAGGAGAGGCAACCTGGTGCACCTTGCCACGAGGACTACTGTATGGAGTGTTGCTGTAAACAGCTATGAGACATCCTGAAGCTAAAGACACATAACTTTGTGAAATATTCTTCTGCTGCTACTGCGTGATTGTTCCTGCTCGCGTATTATCGAATGGTGGGATATTGGCAGGGAATAAATTAATGTCCGGATCTACAGTGATGTACGTTGCTATTTGTGGCCACCTTTAAGCTCCGCATAGGTATTGACTTTTATGGCCTTTCATCACGTCATGATCACGTGAGCAAAGTTTTTTTTTGCTGCATTCGGTAGTTTTGCTTTATGCTGAGATGTTAACCAGTGCTTGAATTGGATTTTCGTGTTTGAAACTATATACCAGTGAGTGTCACTTACATGTTTGGATTCTCTTGTGAAGGCAGCCTGTACATTTATCATTTTCATTGCACAGCTGTATTGATACCTGATTAGTTGGGAGAAATTATTTAATAGCTAGCTTATTGTCTAGTGTTAGTAGCGTTGAAGGTTTACACCTTTGGTGCTTCAATTCATTGGTACTTTAGTATCTCATGTTTAAATATTATTCAGTACAGTACATGTTATTTACTCACTACTTTTTTTAGGTTCATCTGACAAGCGTTCAAGGGATCCAACAAATTCTGATGGTAAATTGCAAATATTTAGTTGGTTTTTATAGCATATGTGATAAAGATTAGAGTTCTTTCTGTTTCTGTATATTGTTAAGTTATATGTGACAGTCTATGGGAAAAGGGGGCACTTCACTCAAACAAAAAAAATTGAGTTTTTTATGCTAATAAAAAGCTACAATTTATCTCAACTTAGTGCTAAAATACTGGAGGGTAAAACCTTCGACGCGCAGAGAAACTGGCAATTGATTGGGCTGTATTCAGTAAAGCAATTGAACTAGAAATCGAGAAAACATAAATTGAATTTCCACTTCCGGTATAATTAATGTTTCCGTATACTTAACGGCGTACTCCGCATACGCAGTTAAATCGTACAGCCGCTTTTTCACGGCGACTAACGAAGTTTGCGTAGAGTTCTTTTTAGCTTTCAGAGCGTCTCACAGCCTGTTTTGTCGGAATCCTTGGCTACTCTACTCCATGTAGTGGTAAACTTTCAACCAGAGGTAAGCTGTAGATTGCATGCACCATTCTCAAAGCTATGCCGTTTTTTTAGCTGCTAGTTTGAAACTCCGCCCATTCCCCGTTTTTTGTACTTCGAGAACGAGAGAGAATAAAAAGTAGCTTGTCTTTCCACGGCACGCTTGGGGTCTTTTAAGTTGTTTCGGCATTTGAAATTTGGCATAGACTTAGAGTAAGGGTCACTAAGACTAATTCTGCAAAAAAACAAAAATAGGAGAAAGAAAGAATTTTTCCTATGACTTACTTTTGGAGCCTATATCTCAATTTCAATTTTTAAGTGAAGTGCCCCCTTTTCCCATAGACTGTCACAATGCCGATTTTTTTAAAATAGGATAGAATGAGTACAATGTGTCATATGATAGTTTATTTTGTTTGGAAAGCGAGGAGCGAGAGTATGGATGGGGTAAAGCGAGGGTGACGAGGGCACGAGGAGTATGGATTAGGTTTTAAAGCGGGAGTATGGACTGGGTAAAGTGAGAGTATGGACTGTAAAGCGAGGGTATTGATTGGGTAAAGTGAGAGTATGGACTGGGTAAAGTGAGAGTATGGACTGTAAAGTGAGGGTATTGATTGGGTAAAGCGAGAGTATGGACTGGGTAAAGCGAGAGTATGGATTGGGTAAAGCGAGAGTATGGATTGGGTAAAGCGAGAGTATGGACTGGGTAAAGAGAGAGTATGGATTGGGTAAAGCAAGAGTATGGATTGGGTAAAGCGAGAGGAGGAGAGTATGGACTGGGTTAAAGCGAGGAGTATGGATGGTATAAAGCGAGGAGTATGGATGGGTTATAAAGCGCGGAGGGAGAGTAGATTGGGTTTAAAGCGGGTAGGACTGGGTTAAAGCGAGAGTAGGATGGTTTCAAGCGAGAGTCTGGATTGGGTTTGTTAAAGCGGAGTATGGATTGGGTAAAGTGAGAGTATGGACTGGGTTTAAAGTGAGAGTATGGACTGGGTTAAAGCGAGGAGAGTATGCGATTGGTTAAAGCGGAGAGTATGGATTGGGTTTAAAGCGAGGTATGGATTGGTAAAGCGGAGGGGGGGGGAAGGTTTTATTTTTTTTGATTTGTTGGGGGGGGGGGGGGGGGACTGGGTTTTTTAAAAGCGGAGGAGTATGGACTCTGTAAAGCGAGAGTATTGGATGGGTAAAGCGAGAGTAAGAGTATGGGATCGGGTAAGCGTAGGAGGAGTATGGACTGGGTATATAAAGCGAGGAGGAGAGTATGGATTGGGTTAAAGTGAGAGTAGGATTGGTAAGTGAGAGTATAGACTGGGTTAAAAGTGAGCGTATGGGACTGGGCTAAAGCGAGGGTATGATGGGTTAAAGCGAGGAGAGAGTCTGGATTGGGTTTAAAGCGAGAGTATGGAACTGGGTAAGCGAGAGTATGGATTGGGTATTAAGTTGAGAAGTATGGATTGGGTAAAGTGAGAGTATGGACTGGGTAAAGCGAGGGTATGGATTGGGTAAAGCGAGAGTATGGATTGGGTAAAGCGAGCGTATGGATTGGGTAAAGCGAAAGTATGGATTGGTTACAGAGAGAATATTGATTGGGTAAAGCGAAAGGGGTATACTAATGAATAACGTGATTAAGGTAAATAGATCGTGTTGGGTATATTTTATTTTATATAAAGAGTGAAGCATTATTTAGGAGAAAAATATACAGTGAATAAACTGGAAATATGATAGATAGAATATAGTTGCCAACCAACCCAGTTTTATTGAGATTCTCCTAGTTAATTTTTTCCTGAAGTCTACCCTATGAACTATTCAAGCTTATTCCAGTTTCTCGCACTTTTAAAGCACAATAACATTTCATAGTAGATCATTCAATAATTACAAAATTTGAGTTGAATGGGCAGCAATTGAGATATTTGTCTTTTTGATCATAATTTTTATATTCATTTAGTGGGTGTGGCCAATCCTGCGTTTACATTCTGAGGAGTTGGCTAGTATTGATAAATGTTGTGAATTTAGTTTAAAGATTGAGTGTGTCATTGATTAGGTAAGGGATACCTTATTAGTAAGAGATACCATGTATTTGGTAAGGTAATTTATTGATTTGGTAAAGGGTAGCATGAACTAGCTGATGCAGCCACTGGCACAGAATGCCTACTGCTGACATTTTTATTTTTTCCAGTCATGTTGTTTTGTTATTACAGTTGAAGTGTAGGGTGTTGATCCATGCATTATGCTTTTATAAATACTTATAATTTAAAATTTAAATGGTGAAATTTGTTACGATTTGTGTAACTAAGTATTATGGTGCATCCTCGTTTATATGAACTACTCTAACATTCAGAGTGAAAGTAATTATATTTATTTTTATATTATTGTACTTATTCTTCTATGTGTTTCATATCTGAACTTTTCTATAATTAAAATGAATAATTTTAGATGGTTTGAACGAGCGAGAACGGACTGTATTTTTTTGTCTTTTAAAGTACTGTTTTGCCATCAGTGTTGTTATTGACATTGTTTGTGTATTGTAGATGGAGTGACCAAGTTAGCATTCAAGGAAACAAACAATTGAAATTTTAATTCAAGTTTTAATTCATTTCATTTTAACATTACCGTTAAATTGATATTAATTTTTTTATTTTATATCGAAATGAATTAAAAAGAAGTTTTCAATGTGGTTATTCATGGTTGTCAATGTGGGTTAATGTAAAGGTTCCGGACATTATTAAATTAGTTACCAAGAAAGTTGCAGCCTTATCAAGGTGGGTTTGGTAGGAAGTTACAGACTTTGTCAAGGTGGTTGCCAAAAAGGTGCAGACTTTTTCAATGTGGTTGCAGAACGGTACAGACTTGTCAAGGTGCTTAACAATTGAGTTTTCAGCCAGGTTTGAAAGGTTTGTAAGCTACCTTGTCAACAAGGCAGTTCCACTGTGTATCCCTAAGGAATCTTATCTTATGATTGTGTGTCCTATATTGTTCTCCCAGCCTCAATCTTACGAATCGTTTACTTTGTTGTCTTTTTTTTTTTTTTGTTATAATCACACTTAGTTGGGAATTTGTATATTACGTGCCATTAAAATCACGTGATTTTTTTTTAATTTGTTACTTAAAGTGGGAGCTTTATGCTTGCTATAGAGGAATATATGAACAATAATAAACACAACAACACACAATTTTTGTGTTTGGGAAGGGGCATTTTTTCACTCAAGCGATAATTATAACATAGAAGTATATTTTTTTAGTTGCCATAATCCCTAATAGAGTATGGGAAAAGGGTATATAGCAGTCAAGTCTAAAGAGATTAAAAATGGGTAAAGGGTATTTGAAGTTGCAGGCAAGGTAAGGAATTTTGGTAAAGGGTTTTTAGCTGGAGTAATAGTTTTGTTACAAACCCTACTAACCCGAACTTTGGAGTATATATACAATTCTCATCTTACAAAACCGTGCATAAATGAAGTTAGTTTTTTACGGGCCAGGAGTCAATGGTTATTGTACCATTCACGTGGAAATTGTAGTGTAGAATAGAAGTCTGCATCTAAGTAGCCAATTAAAGTATAAGTTTAAGAAATGTTACCAATGCAGGCAGAAATCTTTGAGTTGAACCTATAAAGGTATTCAGCAACATTCATTTTATGCTGGTCAGGAACCTTCCAGGTTGACTAGACAGTACCATAGAATAAGTACAGGATAGTTCATCTGTACTGGTGCAGGTCAGGAACCTTCCAAGTGGACCTAGAAGGTATTAGAAAAAGTGCAGGAAAGTTCACCTGTACTGGTGCAGGCCAGGAACCTTCCAGGTGGACCTAGAAGGTACTATAGAAAAAGTGCAGGAAAGTTCACCTGTACTGGTGCAGGCTAGGAACCTTCCAGGTGGACCTAGAAGGTACTATAGAAAAAGTGCAGGAAATTTCATCTGTACTGGTGCCGGCCAGGGACAGGTGGACCTAGAAGGTACTATAGAAAAAGTGCAGGAAATTTCATCTCTACTGGTGCAGGCCAGGAACCTTCCAGGTGGACCTAGAAGGTACTATAGAAAAAGTACAGGAAAGCTCACCTGTACTGGTGCAGGCCAGGGACCTTCCAGGTGGACCTAGAAGGTACTGTAGAAAAAGTGCAGGAAATTTCTTCTGTACTGATGCAGGCCAGGAACCTTCCAGGTGGACCTAGAAGGTACTGTAGAAAAAGTGCAGGAAATTTCATCTGTACTGATGCAGGCCAGGAACCTTCCAGGTGGACCTAGAAGGTACTGTAGACAAAGTGCAGGAAAGTTCACCTGTACTGATGCAGGCCAGGGGCCTTCCAGGTGGACCTAGAAGGTATTATAGAAAAAGTGCAGGAAAGTTCACCTGTACTGATGCAGGATATGTGACCTGCTGTCAGAAATCATTTGACCTGGTACAGGAAATGTGAAGTACAGGCCATGCGCTCAACTGTCCTATAGAATTCTTGAAGTCAGGAAATTCCAGATTTTTTCCTGTGAAAGCAGTTCCCTAAAAACAAAAATGAGCAGAAAACCTAGGACACAATGTTATTTTCTTTTTATCTCTGCAAATTCTGATTGCAAAAGCCTAATTCTTCTAGTAGTTGTGGGGCGTGGTCTTGCTGCCGCCAATAAAGAAGAGAGATGAATGCGTCGGGTAACAGTAAGGGGGTTTATCCTCACACACTCAGTAGATAGATAGTCGCCGCCACCAGAGTCTACTCGGTAGGCAACCGCGATGCGCCCCAAGGTAACAGAATCTCCGGAATAAAGTCTTAAGTCAATAACGAAGAAACTGAGAGTAAGGGGACACACACACAACACTCACGAAGTACAGACTGATGATACACGTGAGGTAACAAGTATATATAGTTCAGGCTGAGCATGCTCAGACAGTTCATGACCACACCTACAACATAAATACAATAATAATATTCATGACATGACAACTTGTGGGTTGACGATCTTTACTTTCAGGAGGAGGGCGGTTCCACAGTAGTAAAGAAACATTTTGCAGATGTAATGGCATTGACAATGTGAAGAAGCTCCATGCCTCCTAGACTCAGATGTTCATGGGGAACAAGCATACCTGACCCATCTGCAAGACTACCATTAGCTACCTTTAGGGTTGCCTCCATTTTCGCTCCCAGCTTCTAGGTCCTAGAAACTGACTAGATTTCTCACTCAATCCCTCCAATTCTTACTATTGATAGAAGAAGTGAAGAACCTTGCGAGCGTATAAGTCTGGTTACTAGCCGTGGCCATAGCAAGAAAATTTTGTATTGTAAAATCCCAATAAAATATACAAAAATGATCATTTCATGCCGATATCGATGTAAATGCGCATACGCCAAGCATATCACGGTAATTGGGGTTTTTGTAGCCCACAATCCGACCAAGTCAAATGGACCCCTAACTGCAGGGAAACGGTTAAGCTAGAGTGATATACTAACGGCGCCCAGGCATTGCTATGTGACAGCACCCAATGAGAGTCAGCAATGCTTGCTTCACTGCTCAACATAGCTAATAAACCTACATGTCTCAAAAACTAAAATTAAGTCACATTTGTAAACATAACCAAACATTTTTTTAAATTAAAGTAATTTTATTCACTAACACGTGATACCTTGATAATTATTTCAACTGTATAATTGAATTAATATCTTTAGATTTTTAACTCAATATTTAACAAAGAAACATTATAAGGTTTGATACATAAACTAAGTGAAAAATGAAGCTCTCACAGTATGAGACTATGACTACTAGATACTAGAGATATGCCTACAAGTAACAAAGTGTTCAGTACTTAAATGTGACTAAAGACTAAACTAAGTGAGTGTGCAGTAATGGACAATATTTTAGTAGTTCAATAAAAAAAATAAAGAATATGTACATTAGAATTAGTATTATAGTCTATTTTCAAGAGTTGCACATAGAAAACAAATCACTGCCTTTGAATACACTGTGCTTATCAAGAATCTCGAATAAATCTGATGATGATGATATCTTGAAATTCGGGGTTTTTCTGTCTAATATCTCTTTGATGATACAATGTGGATGAGAGATATGGATGACATTTTTTCTGACACTAAAAACTATCCTTTCCAGTTTGGATATTTGCTGAAAGCTAACAGTCCATTGGATTTGCGTTTTTTTCAGCCTTTAATGTTTCGTTTATTTAAATTCACAGAAGTTAAGGAAAGCTCTAATTTTTCTCGTATTGAATTGTGGAAAAGTGGGATATTTTGGGCCACACCCGACATGGTTAACATCCTGGTTGAAGTCAGGAATAAAAGGGAGGTACTGCTTATTTGTCAAGGTCAGTTAGCATGTGATACATCTAAGTATGCAGCCAGGTTTTTTTTTTTTTTACCAAATGGCATATCATTCCCTCCCCCTGTTTTATAATCATGCGATGGCCGTTCCTACGGAATGGAATTCTGAACTTTATTTTGTCTCCTACTGTACATTCTAGATACAGCTCACATTCCTTACTAAAAAATCCTCCATTAAACCTTGTATGTATACCTTACTTGTTTTCCTTTTCTTTCTCTTCCTTTTCAAATGGTGCTCACTGTCTCCATCTAAAAAAAAAAGAAAAAAAAAAGAAAAAAAAAGACGTGTTTAAGATGAGGTACATGTATTGTAAAATAAATAAATTTTTTAACACGGATTAGCAAGCACAAATTACAGTCTAAGATAACTGGTGGGCACATTTACTGTGTAACATATCCTGAAGGGTAATTTGTGCACAGCAAAGACAGTCAACATCCAAGAAACTCTAAACTTATGTCTCGGTTAAACTTGTTGATATGACACCAGAAAACAACAAGTTCAGCAGAGACATACGCAGGCTTAGAGCTTCCTCCCTTCAGGATTTAATAAATATAAACAGCAAGTTTGCCCTCCAATTATCATGCTGTTAATGTTGTGCACCATGAAGAGTTTGACCTCATTGACCCATGAAGTGGACTTTTTAAGAAGTCGAAACGCCAGGTTCAGTTTTAATTAAACATATACTGACTGTTGAGAACTGAGAAAAAAATTTCTATTATTATCACTAAACAATGGTAATGAGTAGCTGATTCTAAAAATAAAGTCACAATAATTTGTGTATACAGTTTGTTAAGAACTTAAATTGTAATTTGTGCTTGCTAGTCTGCGTTCTGACTAAACCATCAAGAGTAATTGATTACATTGTAAAAAAACAAAACAAAAAACATTCCATAAAATGTTGAAAAAAATTTATGGTTGTTTTTTGCACTCTGTGGATTTACAAATTGAATATATATCATCATTACAGACTCCAAAGACAACTAACACTGTTTTGGAATTATTGTTGATTGAAACCAGATGTAATGTGGAGTGAATCTTGCATTATCCCTATGGTAAAGGGGTGGTCAACCCTAAGTGCTACCACACTCTCTGTTAAGGCATTAATAATCGATCAGAATGAGCGCCTAATTATGCAAGTTGGTTAAGTATGTCGAATGAAGTCATCATTCAGTAATGACATTTTAGGCGTTTGGGACAGACACAAACACTTATTACTTTTGTTGGCGAGTGAGCGAAGTGAGCGAGACACTATCAGGGGTAACACAATCTAAAATCGGGGATACACTCGAACCCCTCTTATCCGGACAGTCTGGGACCAAGGAGTGTCCATAACTAAGAAATGTCCGTAACTCAGAAATTAGTATTTAATAAGTGTTAATTACATACTATTAATTAAAATGTGATAAATAAATAAATAAAATGATGAATAAAAATAAATGCAAGTACTTATAATCTATTTGAAATAAGAAGTGATCTTTGTTTGTTTCATAGATCTCCAGCGCTGTTTAGCTGCATCATCTCTCCAACCCTTGACCAACATAAGATGTGTAGAGTCTGTGCTGCCTTTAGACTCCAACCACTCTAACGCAGTATCAAAAGCCGCACATGCTTGTGATGGAGTAACTGCACTCCTAGAATGAGCTTCATCTTCATCTTCAGACTCCAATTCCTCTCTGTCATGCATCAAATCTGCCACAATTTCTTCCTCATTCATAATCTGATATCCTGGATCATTTGCACCTTCCATCAACCAGGTTCTTGGAAGTGACCAGTTAGAATCATTCTCAGCATAACCTAAGTTGTCAAAAAGCTCTTCAATTCCGATACATCAGCTGAAACTTCTCTATGCTCATCACTGGCTACAACCTCTGCAGTGACACTATCAGAAACTGACTGCTGACTGACAGTCTCGCATTGTAAGAGTTTCTTCCAGCCACTGGCTAATGAAGATGATGACGCTTCATCCCAGGCCTGAGCAGACCAATAAACAACATCCTTTATTGTTATTTGTTTCAAAACTTCTGGAATTGTTAATGAAGAAGATTCATTTTCAATAATTAAATGCTGCAACAGACGTTTCTTATAACGATTTTTTAATGGTTCAAGAATACCTTGGTCCATTGGCTGAATAACCGATGTTGTATTCGCAGGCAAAAACATAGTGGTCACCTTTCCATCAGTTGACTGTAGACAGTCCGTAGAAGGATGTGCTGGTGCATTGTCAACCAGCAATAACATTTTGTATTCTATGCCAGTATCACTGCAAAATTTCTTTACATAAGGAACAAAGAAATTATGAAACCACTCTTCAAAAATTGCAGCCGTCATCCAAGCTTTTTTTTGTGAAAAATAATTAACTGGCAACTTAGTCATGTCCATATTCTTAAAACATCGAGGCTTTTTACTGACATGAATAAATGCCAAAGGAAGTTTACATGTCCCTGTAGCATTTGCACACCCGAGCAATGTAACTCTCTCCTTTGCTTTTTTAAAATTGGCACCACGTTTTTCACCACTATGCACTAAAGATTTTGATGGCATAAGTCTCCACCACAAGCCAGTCTCATCTGCATTAAAAATTTGATTTAAAGTGTATCCTTCGGATTCTATTTTAGAGTGCAACTCGCTTTGAAAATCACCAATGCAGGAAAGATCAGCAGACAACGATTCTCCATGAAGTGCCTTAGACTTAATTCCATGTCTGAGACTAAATTTGTGCAGCCATCCTGAGCTGGCTTTAAATGAGTCTACATTCAGGTCAGGATAAAGCATAGCAAACAACTGAAGTGCCTTCTCTTTTAACACAGAACCTGAAATTGGAGCTCCCTTAGATCTCTGCTGAAGAAACCAGACATGACAAGCTTGATTTAGTTTCTCATAATTAGGATCTCTAACAATACATCTTTTTTGGTTAGAGAGGGACACTCACTAGCAGAAACAAAACTTTCAATTTTCTCCCTTCCCTTCCAAATATCACTAACTGTAGACTTTGGAACATCAAACTGCCCAGCCACTAACCTCACTGACTTTCCTTTTTTAACTTCAGCTATTATTTCCAGCTTTCTTTCCAGAGTTAAAACGCTACGCTTGCGTTTAACTACCTTGCTCCCAACACTGCCGGTCGTTGAGTTCTTAGAAGAACTAGCGGAAGTACCGCCGGTCAACGAGTTCTGAGAAGAACTAGCAGTAGACGCACTAACTACTTGTCGATTTCCTTGCTCCATCTCCACGCACAACACCACCGCCAAATGAACTCGAAGTACACACGCGAGAAATATATTTTCCGATTTTACTCGTTTAATTTGATATGTTTACTAGCCACGCTGACGTCCCGTACCGTCAATTATTTTGGTCGCGGTGTCCGGTAGACAGAGGTGTCCGTAACTTAGACGAACGGATAAGAGAGGTTCGAGTGTACCTTTTTATTTGTTGGTTTATATATGTGTGGACGTACGTATGTCATTTGTACTTTGACCCTCACATATTTGTGTTAGTTCAGGGTCCACCCTGTCCCGAACTTCATCCTCTGGCTTATAAATTTTTACCCGTATCATCCAAGGAAACTGAACTGTTTTTTTCTTTTGCGGGTGCAGTTAAAACTATTTGAATGAGTGGCAGTGGTAAGTTAAGCTATTCGTCATTGTTATACTCATTACAAACAGTGTTGTCAATTACTTGAAAATTCAATGTCCAATAGTCTAATCACGAAGGTAAGTCTTGTGTTGGTATGTCCAGTCAACAAGTGTGTATGAAAGTGTCGTGCCTTACAGCTACTGCTTAGCTTAAGACTAGCACGAAGTAAGCGTTTAACAAACAAATAATTATTTTAGCTACCTTTTCTGGCTACTACAGCAGTAAGCATGTCATAATATGGGGTTAGGTTCAAACCTGTAGTGTAATTCTTTAGAAATGCCCACTGTTATTATTATTATTATTTAAAGTCAAACAGCTGGTGTGAGTGGTCACTATGGCATTGAAATCCCTTTACCGTATGTAATTTAAAAACTTGACGGTTTTTTAGTGCTGGAATATTAGAAGTTAAATTAATCACAATACTGTAGTTTTATGTAACCTAACTGAAAAGGTTTCCTCACAATTTGTTCTCAAGCACACCTCTAGTTTACTTCATTAATTGCCAAATAATTTATAGCAAACTGTGAGTAAGCGTATAATATGTATGCATGCAGTATGTATGTATAAGTTTCATTTCCAAGATTGAACAAAAAAACGAGTGTAAAAACAGTATCTATAAATGCAGTGCATTAATTAAAACCATATGCATCAGTTATAGCGCACGAGTTTGTTAGATCAAATTAATTATTGTAGCAATTTAGTAACTGTGGACAGAACTAACTGGAAGCTGTCTAGCCCAACACTGTCATGATAAGGCTATCTGAAATTCACGGAGCTCTCCAGTAATTGTTTATCAGGTGTGGTGCATTATTAAGAACTTAAGCTTGCTTGAATGATAAACAAATAGTGTAAGAACATATTAGCCAGATGTAATTTTAGCTAATGTCACACCCTTTAAGTATTGTAATCCATCAGCAATTTTGTTTGGCCTAGCAGTTTGTGTTAAACAACCACACCAGCTCTCTGTAAATGTACAGACTACTTTAATCTTTCTCGTTCACCTCATGTCTCGCTCAAAGAAATATAAAAAATCATTTATCCAATAAAACGTTCCGATTTTTTTTGTTTACAGGCTCCTAAGGCGGAGCTTTTCGAGTTAAAAAAATTTGAAACTGTCCTGTTCGAAGTAGTCTTGCAGAGATTCGTTAGTTCGACCACCGTACAGTATCGACGTTTTCTCGATGTTAGGGCCTCCTCGGGCTTAGCTTTTTTACTGCTGGAGGTCTATCAGTAGCTAACAGAAGGTCTACGAAGTGCGGACCTCGTTATAGCTCTGTGATCGGAACTTCGGTCTATAGCTTTATTGAAGCAAGTTAAATGTTTGTACAATCTTTTTTGCACTATCCCCGTAACGTTTAATGGTCGATACAAGGCCTTAGCTTGCTGATATAGCTATGGAAGAGATTCTAGCTAGAAAATATCTGTGAATCGACAGAAAAGCTTAACCGTTTTAGTAAATGGTGTCGGCGGTTGTGTACGGAACACAACGATAAAAACTACGGTAAAAAAACTACCGTTTTATGGCCGTACTACGGAACGGAATTCGAAACTTTTTTTGTCTCCTACTGTATTCACACCATAAAACCTTGGTGCTATTATTGCCACTCTCACCTCTTCTTTTTGTCAATGTGGCCCAAACAGTGATGCTGTTTCATAACAACAGAACATTAGTTTTACAGCCACTAATGTTCATGTGATTAGGACAAAAATAGCCATATTGGTGACGATTTCTTTGATACAAAAACAGGCGCTTTTGTTTTCTGTGTGTGTGTAGCATGTATACTGTATGTATGTAAATATACAGTACGCAATATAATGAATTCAGAATTCTGTTCTGTAGAACACCATTTGCACACACACACACACAAAAAAACTATTAAAAAACAGGGTAAACAGTAACATCCTCCGAAGTAAATAGGAAAAGAAAAATAAAGTTAAATGCAGGAAAGTCGTGAGAAGAGATAACTAATTCAGGGAATTTAGCATCACAGTTATGTCAAATTGGAAGAATTTAACAAAATAACATTGGAAATTCAAGTCAAACCTCACTTATTGCTATTGTTTATTCTTATTTGTTCGGAGGATGATAGTATAGTCGGCTTTTTTGTCTTCTCTTTCGTACTGTTGCCTTTCCATTTTGAAATCTACGCAGCCTTCTCGCTGATTCCACCTGCTTTTTAGTAATTAACAGCCTTCTAATGAGAGTGACGACACTTTACCCATTCAAGTAATGACGACACTTTAACAACCTTTGGCCCTCAGTTGTGTAAATCTCATACCGACCTCCTCGTTATGGTGTAACTTTACATATTGTATTGGCTGTTAAAAACTATGTATATATATAAATTAAAAAATAATGTAACTGTCATGCAATTAAACTAGTGATGTGATTGAGCACAAATGGCGAGTGAGCCTAAAACTTCTAACTCAACCTACTAAAAAAGTCGAGTTTTTAAATTACATATATAAGGTAAAGGGGAATCAATGTCATAGTAACCACTCCAAGCAACTGTTTAATTGAAAGAGGAGGAAAAAAAAAAAAAAAAAAAAAAAAAAAAAAAAAAAAAAAAAAAAAAAAAAAAAAAAAAAAAAAAAAAAAAAAGCAACAAAAAAAACTAGTCACGTTATTTAAACCTTTTCTTTGATATTCTTTAGCTGAGTACTGTAGTAGTTGTAACGCACAATATCTTCACACAACTGAACATAACTACACAAGACTTAACTTTGTGGTGAGTCTAATGAACAGTGAATTTTCAAGTCAATGCTGTTGCCTAGGGCTTATAACTATGACAAAAAGTGTATTAACTTACCACAGCCACTAACTCAATTAGGTATGGAACTCCAGCAAGTTTTTTTACTTTAACTGCATCGTAAAAGAATTCAAAGCGGTAAACAATTTAATTTCTAGGATGATACAGGTAATGATCGGTAAACCAGAGGATTCTGTTTAGTGAAGTTTGGGATGGGGTCGAACACTGAGCTAACACAAAAGTATGCAAGGGTCAAAGTACAAATGACATATGTAAATCCCCACATAAACAAATATCCCTGATTCTCAATTAGACACCACTGAAGAGTGTCTCGCTTGCTTTGCTCGCTCACCAATTAACTACAATAATAAAACTAAATAAACTTACGGTGAACGCTACTCAATAATTGACAGAAATCCTGATAGCTTAGCAGTTTCTCACTGCACTATCTAAAATATGTACATGTATACTTACCAATTTTCCTTTTCTCGCTCTTCATTCCCGGATCACACTCCTCATCTTTCACTGAAAGTGTTAATTATTACAGTTTAAATTCTTAGCAATAAGAAAATCAACCATATATATTTTTTGTAATATCATTATTGAAATCTAAACAAAAGTGAATTGCTGTCAACTACATTCTAATGATGTCACAATACACTATAGATGTGTACAGACAGTGTAGACCTACGGCTTAGATAGAAGATACAAACTTTTTGTTTACTATTTTAATGTTAAACAAAATTTGCAAAAAGTGCATTTGGAGAAATATAAAATAACCACAGCACAATGTTACAGTGCTACATGTCTGAAATTGTCCTTTTCAAATAGCTTTGCATAAATGTGTTATATATATATACTAAATATTCCTACATTGGTGAGGTCAGGCTCGGTTACAAATAAAATGGTTATAACACCGGTAAGGTGATGATAATTTTCACACAGCTTTAATTCAGGGTTGCAATGGAGTCTAGTTACACAATAATACATTATATTATATGTTCCGTCTTTCAACGTTAATATTCCACCACTAGACCACAGAGCCCAACTAATCTGTAATCCACTGACTTATTTTTAACTTCTTCATAGCAAAAAGACATATTAATCCCTAAAGGTTTTAATCGGTTTGAAAGCACGCACACAAACACAAAAATAATGTAAACAAAAGTGAAATACATGCAGCTGTCAATGTACAGGTTATAATAATCGTAACGGCATTTTTTACTGATGAAGATTATTCAGGGTTGAAAGGTCTGTATATTGAACATGGTACTACAAACATCTACAGTGCTTCCAGCTTAGAGAGTGGATTTTTTAGCATTTTGGTTAAGGTTGCTAATTCTGCTATAATTTCTCAAGTATGTGTAATAGAAAGCTAAATATTTGTATTATTATACATTAAGGTCATATTAACATACAGACAAAACAATTTTGTGAGTTTGTGGTTATTGTTGTGGTTATAGGTGATGGAACTGGGAGCTTCAAGACAGTGAATTTGGAAGTGTTTCAGCTGAAAAAAGAGAAATTATTTTTCCTTATCTCTATAACTTGGTATACTGATACTTTAATACCTGAAGTTTCATATGAGCCAGATTTTGTGGGCACACGAAATTTGATTCTCGAAATATATTTTAAATTTTAAGAAAAAAAGTGTTTAAGCCAGGATTTTTGAATTTATTGAGTTATATCTCAAAAATTTTGACACATGATGTAAAATTGCCTTAAAATTATTGTGTATAACTTTGGTAGCTATACCTTGAAAATTAAGTGAGTTGTGGCTGTTTTTCACCAAAAAAAAATTATGCACGGTAAGGGTCATCAAATGATGACGTTTAGAGTAGGTTGTGGGCCTTTAGTACACGTAAACGCGACGTCACAAAACAGCGCATGCGTATTTGTGCAAGGGCGCCTGTTTACCGCTAATTGTTGCACGGGTATGGCTGATTTAGCTACGGTTGTATCTCAGGCCCTAGGTATCAAGTTTTACAGCGTTACTGCCTATCGCGGCCAGCGTTTTAGCTTCCGTCTGGAGCTGCACAACCCGTAGGACTCCAACTGCATCGCCCTGATGTTGTCAGAATACCGAATGCTGGGAGCCTTGGGAGTATTAAACTCCTTCAGCTTTTCTTCAGCTCTTGGAAAAGATGACCTCTTGGATAGGCTTGGCTCCAAGTTGGTAATATACCAGCCAACAATTCTGACTGATTTCGACTTCGTTTACTGCTGCTAGTAGAACGATGAGAATCCATACAGCCGATTGCAGTTAGGGAAAGTCCCGTCTTACCGCTCAGGGAAATAACCGTTCGACCTTAGCTCGTTAACTAGCTACGTTTAATGACAACTACCGCAAAATCTTGACGTCAACAAAAATGGCGTAAAATGTATTAGAGTGAATGAGAAAAGTTCTGTTCTCCGTTTACCATTCTCTAAACAGGCAGTTTACTATTGTATACATTGTTGGGATGATGAAGAAAAGGTATGTGTATGTTAAATGACTGTAGTGAGGGTCTATACAGTTGTTTAAAAAAATCCACTCTTTAAGTTGGAAGCACTGTAAATATAAATAATAGATACATAGACTATGGGCACTGTGGGACCGCCCTCCTCCCGGATGTGAAGGCTGGACGACACTCTCAGTGACTTGAACAATTTAGCTAATGCCAATATCAATATGCACAAACACACACACACACATATTATCTGTGTGCAAGTGTCTGCAAGTGTACAATTCAACTTAGGGGGTGTGGTCAGTGTTAACTGGGCATGCTCCTGCTGAATATATAAGTCACCTCATTTTTAATATATAATCAGTTTGTACCTCGTGTGTATTGTTTGTGTATCCTGTCATTACTCAGCTTCTCCATCACTTGATTAAACCAGTGTTACCGGAATTTCGTCAATCCTAGGATTCTTGCTATCACCTTCAGAGTGAGACTCTGGTGGTGGTGACAACTACGATGGAGGCTTCACTGGAATTCCCTAATTCTTCCATTACTGCGGCAGTTCCCAGTTGCTAGCACCACAGGCATCCTTAGTAAAATGTCAACCACCATTACATTTTATATGTTTAATTTATTGTATAAAGATTGACTGAGTCATTTGCTGAACTCTCATGTCCTGTATGTTTCTGTTGAAGAAATTGATTCATTATAGGAATCATCAATTATTCAATATTTTTGCCAACTAAGCGATGTGTGACAGTAGCAACAGTAATTGGAAATCCGTAACAATCACCAAATTCATTTTAAAAAATCCAGAATTATGGAAAATACGGCGAGTAAATTTGTTAGAAAGTCACAGTGGCATAATAATAATAAAGAAGTTTGGTCCGGACGGATAACTTAAGTTGGTCAAAATATTTGGTCTCACATACACTCAATCCCCTCTTATCCAGGCACCTTGGAACAAGAGAATGCCCGAATCTAAGAATTTCCCATTATTCATGGAACGACGGTTTTCTCTAACCGTATGTTAAAACAAGTTTTTACAAACTTAAGTGCCATATTCTTTTTCATACATCTTGAACTACTGTGTGCACTTACAAAATTGGTAATGGTTGTCAACTTAGCAAAGTCACACCGTAAAAATTGATAAATTGTGTGGCTTATCACTCATTTGTGCTCAGTAGCTCGCAATGGAGTCATATTGTATCAGTAAGTCTTTTAATTGTGAAAGTATCGTCTTATACGTGTAAAATGTTTGTGTCAAAGAACTAATTGTAAATATTGAATATTTCAGTGGAACAGGTTGCGCTAAAGCTCTGCTACCAATCGATTGTTGCCAGACTAATAATATGCTTGTATATTTACACAACCTTTAGACTAGTTTGTATAATTTGGCTACTTGTACTACAAAATGCCTAACAACTACCCTTTACCAACAAAAACGGGGAGGTCTGGTCACTGGCTATCTTCATTCATAACTTACCTAATTCAGTCTCAATGTGAGCAGCAACTGTTAAATGACCTCGACGTTTGAATAAATCTATAATATTAGAGATGTCTGAAGGTTGTGACTTGACCTTTCTTTGAAGACTGCTGACCATCAACCTTGCTCGATTAATTGTGACACCCTCGATTTGCATTTGATCATAAACATTTTGAGGCAGTAAATTTTGCGATACAAAGGCATCAGCTATATTCAGAACATCCTCAGCAGCTAAGTAATTTGTCAGAAATTCAGTTAAGCGAGTAAGCGCCATCGATCGCAACCCAAGGGCATCAAGATTAATAGTCCCACCCACATCCTTCTATAAGCTGGGTGTGGCGTGTTGAGAATTTTTTTTTTTATCTGCAAGAATGGGAGGTGGGGTAGTTTGCGGACGTGGTCACGAGACTGCAAAAACTGGTTGATACCCTCAAGAACTAAGATGGAAGAAGAAACTCCTGAATTCTTACTCCTGCGAAAAAATCGAGGAAATCTTGAACTTGCTCTTAGGGGAAATATTTCTGTCATTCTGGATGATTTACATGATGTAAACTTGTTATCTCACGATGTTTATGAGAAGCTGAAGGATCCTGAAATCCGGCAATCCCCTGTAGAGGAAGTGGAATTAGTGATATCATGTCTTCTAAATAAAGTCAAACTTAAGGCAAGCTATTTAAAGGAATTTATCACTCTTCTCTCCAAACCGAAACGTAAAAGCCGTTACAAGGATGTCATTGAACTTGTAATGGTTGGTAAGTATTATGATAGAATTAGTGACATGCTTCAGCACAAATGGCGACTGAGCTGGTCTGACTGAAATTTGAATTTTAATGCTAGCCCTACTTTTATTAGTTAAATATTTGTTTTTAGTTATTTGTGCTATTCTTTAGCAATATGCAACACTTTTACATGCACATACACAATTTTCCGTGGATATCAGCACTAATCTTACCAATCTTGCCATTGTAGTCACATTGTGACTTGACTATTGGACAAAGGAATTTCAAGTAGTAAGCAATCAAATTTCCTAGGATAATACGGGTAAGGATCGATGAATCAACGGATTCTGTTTAAACAAGCAGCCTTTCTAAAGTATGCTCCATTGAAAATGCTCTATTGTATCAGAGCTCTAGTAGACAAAGCATTACATTGTATTCTCTTAGTAGCTTGACTATTGAACAATGGATTTCAAGTAGAACAAATGTGTTATAAGCATATAGCTATGACTAGCAGCGCATTAACCAAGATAACTTGCCACCTCCCCTAATAGAAAAAAAAAGAACTCCGCTAAGGTAGTAAAACCTAACTCCAAACATCTTTCCTCTAGGTCTCCTTAGCTCTATTTTCCTGGCATTATTTTGAAGTCTTTTCTCCCGAATATTATGTGCCCTATATATATATATATATATATATATATATATATATATATTTATTTATTCCACACTAGATACCTTCACAATGATATCTTTAGGTACATGACTGTGAAATCTGAAATAACTCACAGCTGTACTGGCAAGTTCATTACCCCTGTAGTTATAGCAACCAGCCAAACTTTTCAATTTTCTAAGTTTTTACAGCCAGTGTACCCTGCTCAGCAGGGATAGAGCAGCTGCTAATATATCAGCTATGGGTGTGGGTAGCCCCTACAACCAACTTTATGCTGGTTACCCTTCCTCTAGTACTAACTACAGTAGTAAAGATATCTAGTGTGGAATAAACCACTTATTACACTTGTCAGAGTGGTATGGCTAGATATTTCACTCTCAGGCTTTATTTTCACTCATCTCTGGCTCATGAAAATAAATTAGCCTGCTCGTGAAACATTTCCCCATATCACACTCTGACTCATGTAATAAGTACAACTATATATATATATATTATTCATTTGATACAGGAGAATATCACGAGTCTGTTGGCTTAGTATTTACGCGAGTGCCGCAGGCACGAGCGTAAATACCGCCAATCAGACGAGTGATATTCTCGGGTATCCAATGGATAATAAATTTATTAGGTACTGCTCATGCGCGAATACCTTGGTAACAAGAAATTTACCTAGGGGGACGTAATAACCCAACGTAATAACTATGAACACAGGTGATATGGAAAAATATTGCCCTAAGCCACATCCTGTTTACTTTAATGCATTTTCTATGTGGCAACAGTTATCAGGCTCTGTTCAGTACCTAATAAATATATATATTATATATATATATATATCCCAAAGTCTCAATTGAGACTCATTAGTTAGGGTTTTTATTATACATCAGTGGGCAAAGCTTAGTTTGGTCTATGGAGTAATCTGTTTTACTAACCCAGGCCTCTTTCCTTGACACTGTCTTAGTCACTGCCTGTGTCTACTAGCTAATTCAATAATGAAAGTAGAGTAAAAGCATCACTAAAGATCGATTGTTTTAATATAAGTTTTATGACATGCATCAGAAGTTATTAAATTTAAGTAGAGTTGACGAGAAATACACATGATTAAATTCACGCTGCATTCCCCCACCCTCCCCCCTTTTTGGTTTTTTATTATGATAGCATCTAAGCTTAATTCCTACCAGTGGTTACTGTTGTCACGTTAATGATATTCATTCGATACTTCTGACCAAGTGTCACTCTTCAGAAACTAGGGTAAAAAACTGATGAGGTTCTGCAGTCCCCGTAAAAGGGTCTGGCTACACGAGACTAAGGCAAAAACTGAGAATGATTTCAAAATTTTTGACTAAAGTGGTTGGTGTCTTCTTTTTTTAAGGCTTTGGATAGGTAAGTAATGGAGTATCCAGTATAAAATAACATAGCTAGCTAGTTACCTGACTAGGCTAGTATTATATATCTCATTAGCTATCAAGACCTGTTAGCTAGCCCAATTTGCTTGCATGATATCCAATACTTCTATACGGCAGCAATAAACTCCAAAGTCACTTTCTTCTATTATGAGAATACCTTGATGGTCGTCCTAATAGTAATTGAATGGTAACATGCTGTTCAAAGAGTTCAGTGCGTGTCCGTCCCCGGAGGCTACTTTTAAACATTAACTTTAGCATGGGCGCAAGAAATTCCAGAGAAAAGACTTCGAAAAATGCCTGGAAAAATAACGGCAAAGAGCTACGGAGACAGAATGGAAGAGGTGTTCGCAGATATGTCTTACAAACTTAGTGGAGTTCATTTTCTGCTTTTTTAGTGGCAGTTGTAAGTTATCTTAATTTAAATGCACTTTGTTCTTACTTGAAAACTTGAAAATCCATTGTCCAACGTATTAGAGCTCTGTTGCAATAGAGCATTTTTTAACAAAGTGTGCTTTGGAAAGGCAGCTAGTTTATTCAGAATGCATTGGTTTTGCAATCTTTACCCATATCATCCTAGGATATTTGATTGATTACTCCTTGAAAACTCTTTGTCCAAGTCAAATCACAAAGTGAATACAATGTAAGTCTTGTGCTGGTATATCCAGTGAACAAGATACATGTGTTTATAAAAGTTTGTAGAATACCACGAGTAAACTCAACAAAAATATTTAACTAACTAAAAATTATTATTAGCAGTTAGCATTCCAATTTAAATTTCAGTCAGACCAGCTCGCTTGCCATTTGTGCTGAAACACATCATTAATTTATGTATATTTTTATAATATTAAGGGGAAAAACTTATTTTTTTACCCGTGAATGCAGAGAATGATCATAACCTTACAACTCTTCCCTTCCAACCTCATTTACCTTCGGTAGCATATGCACGAGATGGTGCTGTTAGCATCTTGATTCTGGTTGTAGTCTTCTGTTTGTAACTATATGAACTCATTAATTCTGCTCTATGATTAGTATTTTCAGTCCCTTCCCTTTTTTTTCAGTATTTTACATGTCACAGTTCATAGAGAGCCGACTGAAACAACAACTTACTTCCACAATTAGACAAATTTATTTTAATATTCCCAGGCAATATTATTCATTACACTTGCTCTGCTTAAAACTGTTTGATTTCAAAACTTATTGTCTTCTCATAGACATCATAGAAAATGAGATTATGTCATGTTATTTTTCAATGAGGGTGATTTTCTATTTAAAGTAAGCTCAACTTTCCCTCTATTTCTCTGCCTGAGCATAAGTTCAAAGATTTCTTCTATCTATCACTTGCTTTTTCCCCTTTCAGTTCTGTGTAACAACAGTGTAAAACAATGTAGCAGCAGACGACTGTGTAGAAAAACAGTTTGCCAGTTCTGAATACAGTTTTTTTAGATTCGCGGCATAGCCTAGTCTACAAGACAAAGGTAATCTTAGATTGGACAAGATGCAGTCTGGGAAGTAAGGAGAAAAGCTCTAGGCTCTCTTCTAGATTGAAACTCAAGGCAAGCTATTTAAGTGCTGAAACATTAGTTAGATGTATGTACAGTGATAGGCGAAGTGATGAAATTGCACATACCCGACTTCTTTGGGGACTTTTATTTGCCACACTAGTATAGTATAAGTACTAGTAGTATTTATTTCCATTGTACCAGCGAAAAACTATTTTTTCAACTATATACGGAACTACTGTGAATCCTTAGTTCATCAAAATTGAATCACACCCTTAGGTGCTACCTTTATTTAGAAGTTGTTTATAATTAATTCACTTTTTTTGTGAGTCGTTGATAAGATTTGCAAGCTTACAGATATAAATGGTATTTATATCAGTCACTAATGTTTTTTCCCTCCATTTTAACTGTGTAAGGGAATAGGATAGTGACAAAGTTTCTTAGGAAGGAATTAAATGGTGTTCAATACTATTGTGTAGAAATAATTATTCACACTGGTGACACATACATTTACATACAAATATTTAAAGATATTTTTACAATTCGGCTGTTTGGAACATGCCATATTGGTTGGCTGTTATAAATCAATATTATTGGGTTAGGGTCTCCACCACAGTCTGCAGTGCATGTTCATGCTGAGAAGAGCCAAGAACCTGCTAAATTATTGGCTTCTACAATAAAAGGTGTGTGGTTTTTAATATTGCTTAAAGTTTATCCTTTTTTTTTTTCATTATAGATCAGTTTCCATTGGCTAATTGGCCAGTCAGTTCAGAGGGCAATAGTTTGTATTCAATTTCATCCACTTCTATTGTAGAAGGTATGATAAGTGAAGTAGAAAGAAGCACCTTGTTACCCATATATAAATCACTTTCACGTCATACTACGGAGATCATGCAAGATATAACAATTATATAACTGCCTCTCTGCACTGCACAATTGAGAGCACAAAAAAAATTGCTAATTGTAGACACATTAAGTTTAATTTTTTTTGTTCAATTCAGCTACCATTCAAGTCAATTAGTATTTGTGACCGGATTTGTGAAAACCCGGCTAAACGCGGCATCTAAAGTTTTCTAATTTATTCTACCAGTAGGCTGCACGGGGCCTTGGGATGCCTTCCTCTTAATTTGGAAGCTGTAGCACAAGCCGTCTTCGCCCTATGCACTACAACACTTCAGTATTTTTGCTAAACTTTATATGGCTGATTTCAAAAAAACGCCAGGTAGTGAAAAGCCCGCCAATAATTTCTTAGCAATTCTCCGTACACGAGTCCAACCGGCTAGTGTTTCTAGCCTCCTAGTGTGAGTTCTAGAGCACGCCAGAGCTTACAACTGCATCATAAGCTAGAGCTAACTGGTGTCTATCCATTTCTGCCATAAAAAATTTTTCGAAAAAAATCGACCCATAAGGCTTTACCCGGGGATACTGAAAAAAATTGTTTGCCGATTTTCCCAAAACCGGTCACATTTGTTGCTATCTTGAACATAATTTTGTTTGATTGTAAGTTCAATTTATTCGTGTTGCATACTTACTTAAAGAATGTATGAGGTAGGTCATACTGTAGGAGACGAAATAAAGTTCTGAATTCCGTACTGGACTGCAGGATGTTTTAGAGCAACTGTATGCTGGTAATGCAGTCACCCATATGTTGTCAGGAAAGGCTGTTGAAAGAGCTATTCGAGGTCACTTCTTAGTGGATGCTGCATTAAATGCTATGTTAATGTCAAAAGCTTTTCACATAGATCTTCCTGTCACAAATCATGTAAGTGATTCCACAGAGCATGTAGCTTACTTCGAGAGTGAATCACAAGACAGCAACATCCTTGTACAGCCTATTTTCTGTGAGACAGAAGCAGATGTACACAGACCACTGCTGGAGCAACTTGCTAAGATTTATAATGATCTTATTGCAGGCAATGTTGAAGTTACTGATGTACAAACATCACCAATAATTCAGAGTTTCTGTGACATATTGTCAGCTCTAAAGAATTTACTGCAGACTTCCCGGAATTCAAAGTTATGGTTCCAGTATAGACATGATGGATATCGTAAGAAAGTTCCTAAAAGCAGAAAGAATGGGCAATTGGAAACTACATCTGCAAGCCTTGCATAACATGCTACCCTATTTGGCAGGGAGTGGTCACAATTTGTATACAAAATCAGTGTATTTGTATCTTCAGGATATGACAAAGCTCCAGGAACTACATCCAGAAGTATACAACCACTTTCTACAAGGATACCATGTGGTTCGACGAAGTAATATGTTTTGGTCTGGGATTTCTCTTGATCTTGCTATTGAACAAATTCTAATGAAGTCTGTAAAAACTACTGGTGAATTGACAAGAGGAAAGGGCATGTCAGAGGCCCAGCGTCTAGTTTGGCTGATGTCACGTCCTTCCTGCCTGGAAATCAAGAACACCATGCAAAAATTCTCATCAGTGTCATATAGCACAAGTGACCAGCACAAAGAAGCAACACCAGCAAGAATAGAGAGGGATTTGAAGGATATTATGATACTACTGTCTTTTCTAAGGGATAGAAATCCTTTCAATGATGATCCTACATTACGCAACATCATCACAGGAGTCACTGCAGAAAACAAAATCAATGCTGAGAATGCCAAGAGAATTGGTACCACAATAATAAATTCAATGGTGGGAAAATGTGTGATAGAACATTCGTTCAAGAAAAAGAATCAGATAATAACAATGGCTTCAAATCATGCCATCAAAGTCAATCAGGAAATCATCCTTATCGATCCTCAAGTACTCTTCCAGAGACTTATTACAGTTGGCATGACAAGTGAGCAGCTACCTGAAATATTTCAATATGAGTTATCAAGCTACCCTCCTGCCTTATTTGACAGAAAAGATGTGATGAAAACTGCTAATAAGCCTGTATTAGCAGATGCCATGTGGGAACTTGTATCTCCCAATGCCCCAGGTCCATCAGAAGATGATTGTGTGTATGTTATAGATGGTGGCTCATTGATCCATCAAATTCCTTGGCAAAAAGGGAGCACATACGACACCATCTATCAGAACTACATGAACTATGTGAAGCGTCGTTATCGAAACCCCGTTACTGTGTTTGATGGATATAGTGATGGGCCTTCCACGAAAGACAGTACTCACTTAAAGAGAGTTAGAGAGCAAATGACAGAGGTACACTTCATTGGATCATCAGTCATGAATGTGAAGAAAGAAGCATTTATTTCCAACAAGAAAAACAAGCAATCCTTTATTATTCAGCTAAGCAATGTTCTGGAGCAAAATGGTTGTCAAACAATTCATGCCAGAGGTGATGCTGATGTGCTTATAGTTCAAACAGCAATTCAAGCTGCATCAACTTCCAACGCAGTAGTCATTGGTGATGACGCTGACCTGCTAGTCCTCCTTTGTTACTACACACCCATTGACTCTTCCCACAAAGTGTACTTCAGACCTGAAGTCAAGACAGGGACGCACAAATTACCACGATGTTGGAACATTCAGCACACAAAGAATATTCTTGGTGCTCGTGTCAGTGAAAACATTCTCTTTGGCCATGCCTTGTTAGGATGTGACACAACATCAAGAGTATTTGGCATTGGCAAAGGGGTTGCTTTAAAGCAACTTAGAAGCAGCGAAGACTTCAACGTCCAGGCAGAAGTGTTCAACAACAATTTGGCCACAAGTGAAGAGTTGCTGTTGCTGGAGAAGCAGCACTAGTAAGTCTCTACAGTGGAAGTAAAAAAGGAGACACTTTAGATCAGTTGAGGGTACAAAAATTCTACCAAAAAGTAGGTTCCAGCAGTTCATGTGTTCAGCCTCAGACACTGCCTCCAACATCTGCAGCAGCCCGGTACTTCAGCTATAGAGTCTATCACCAAGTACAGACATGGAGAGGAAATAACTTACCACCTACAAACTGGGGCTGGAAGTTGTCTGGTGGAAACCTCATTCCAATAATGACAGACAAAGAAATAGCTCCTAAAGCTTTGCTGGAAGTTATAAGGTGCTCGTGTAAGACTGGTTGCTCAACCAAGAGGTGCTCTTGTCGACATGCAGATCTTGATTGTTCTCCTGCGTGTGGAGAATGCCGCGGAGTATGTTCCAATATATCACCTGCTTCCCAAGAGAACCCTTCTAGTGATCATACAGAAAAATGATGCGTCTGATGCTACTTCTCGCAGAAATTTATGGTCACCTATCAGTTCAAATAAAACTTACAATATTGACTCCAAAATATATTACTATTCTATGATTCTATGTTCAAAAATTATTAACATTGGTTAGTAAATAATTATATAGCTAATGGTGTTAAGTATTATAAACACAGATACTAGTTTAAAGTGTTGTCTTTGATACTTTTTGTACTGAAATTTCTTTAAACTACAAATACTCGTTAATTTATTAACACCTGCTTTTGCTGTTGATGACTATTGTCAAATGACATGTTTCCCCAAGGTACTTTTAGGTGCATTTTTTATACCCAGTTCTAGAGATTGTTTAAAATTTAATTATAAAAAAAATATTCTGTTGCAATTTGTGGTGGGTAATGGTCAAAAATTTCATGTATTGACCGGACTGTGTGCCATCAAAACTTTGGTCTGCAGCTTTATTAAAGCAAGTTAAATTTTTGTACGAGCTGTTTTGATCTATCCGTAGTGTTTAATGGTTGATACAAGGTCTTAGCTTGCTGATATAACTTGGAAGAGATTCTAGCTAGAAAATATCTGTGGGTGTGGGGAGCTCCTAGAGAGTTTTACAGCCAACTTTATACCAAGAGTTACCAAAAAACTACTTCAGTGAAGATATCTAGCTTGGAATAAAATAGCACTGGAAAGAGTGATATGGCTAGATATTTCACTCTTAGGCTTTATTTTCTTGAAAATTAATTAGCCTGCTCATGAAATTTCCACCATATCACACTCTGACTCATGTAATAAGTACTATATATTATATAGTATTTATATATGGAGAAATATTTCACAAACAGGCTAATTTATTTTCAAGAGCCAGAGGCCAAGTGAAAATAAAGCCTGAGAGTGAAATTTCTTACCATATTACTCTGATAAGTGTAATAAGTGGTTTATTCCACACTAGATATCTTCACTGCTGTAGTTAGTACTAGAGGAAGGGTAACTCACAGTGTAAGTTGGTTGTAGGGGCTACCCACACACCCAGCTGACATTTTAGCAGCTGCTCTAACCCTGGTAGATAGTAGGCTACACAGGCAGAAGGTAGCAGTAAAAACCAAGAAAATTGACAAGTTTGGCCAGTTGCTATAACTACACTGGTAGTGAGCTTGAGCAGTACAGGGTGAAATAACATGAAATATCATGAGTTATTTCACAGGTCATGTACCTAAAGATATCATTGTGAAGATATCTAGGGTAGAATAAATATATATATTGTATATATATTATATATATATAATTATATATAAATGAATGAAGCAATAGATCATTTTATTCACAATTAATGAGGAAGTCAGCCAACTTTAGCTACAAGATAATAGTATTGTACAGCTGAACTTTGTGAATTTCAGAATAATTCTTTGGACATAAGTAGACAGAATTGACTGCTTTTACTCTTGTCTCTTTGGAAGGATGGACTTCTTACCAGTTCGTGTTTTCCATCTGTTGCACACTACTTGTGGTAAGAAAGTAAAAGTGGAAGAGATGAACTGAACTGCACCAGAAGAGCTCTACTGACTTCACTTCTTGTCAAAGATACAACATTAATGCACGCCTTCGTAACTGCCCCTTTATATGTGCAACATAGACGTTTGCGTGCGTAATTGCCTTAGATTCACATGACTAAATTGCTTCCAGTCTACTACTAAATGCATTCCTCATTTAACCCGCTTACGGTTGTACCAAGTCAACTTGGACAGACTATAGATGAAGGTTATGAATGCCTGATTGTAGTTACTAATTGTATGGTGTGTACAATATCATGTAATTAAAATTATAACATACTAAATTGCATAATGTTGAATTTTCATATTTTTTGTGACTTTTGTATACAGCTTAATTCTCATGTTAATAATATGCCTTTTTTTATTTTAGAGGATGTGCTTCAATTAGAAGAACAAGTGATGGCTGGTGTCAGATCAGCACTACTGCAATTATGCAGTAAGCCTTCTTTTAATGTAGCAAATACGTATTTTGATAATGGAGAAACTCTATTGCATATAGCATGTCGCAAGGGCCACCTAGACATTGTCCGTGCTTTAGTTGAGGTATGTAGATGTTCACTTCTTGTGACAGATGATCATGGCAATAGCCCGTGTCATTCAGCATGTGAAGCTGGTCAAATCAAAGTCATGGATTACTTTGATAAATGTCCTTATCCTAATTATTATTCCTCCAAGAACTCTGACGGCAACACATTGCTACATCTTGCCTGCAAATCTGGCTCTATCCCACTAATAAGATTGGTACTGTCCGGTAGCAGTGCTGGATATCGAAGACCAATCAAATTAAATGAATACAATGATACAATTAAGGAAAGTATCACCTTTCAAGATGTTCATTCCTATAACGAGTTTGGGCATACTCCATTGCATACTGCTTGCTTGCATCATAATCTTCATGTAATTGAGTTCTTTTTTGGAGAGTACAAAATCCACTCAACAGCCAATTTTTCTGATCAGATTCCTTCCCTAATAAACCTTGCATATGAGATGAAAGATTCTAACATGGTTAATTACTTCCAGTCTAAATGTAACAATTTCACTGCTGTTATTAATTCCAACAATTATGGCAAGCGATTTGGTTTTGATAGGAAGCCATCATTATCTCATACCGATTATTCTAAAAAATTTTCGTCCAGTGGTGAGATCTGTAGACTAGGTGACCGTGACATAAGCGAGTCCTTGGTTGAATTTAATTTTTTCTCAATTGCACGGTATGGCAATGTTGAGGCATTTAATAAATGTCTTGACTGCACTACTGATAATTCTATTTTTTCTTCTAAAACTGCATATGGGGACACTTTGATTCATGCTGCTTGTGTTTCATGTAATCTTGACTTTGTTAAGCTAATATTTGATTTTCTGACCACAGAAAAAATTTACTCTTGTGAGGAATTAAAAACTATAAAAAATGTTTTTGGCTTTACTTGTCTGCATATTGTCTGTGAGCTGGGATCTTTAGAGCTGGCTAAATTTTTTATCAATGCTGGGTTTTCTACAATGGATGTAACAAATCTAGGATACACTCCTCTCCATTTAGCTATACTCCATGACCGAAAAGAAGTTTTTGAACATTTGATGCACATGAATAATGACGACATTAATGCTGTAACTAGCACTGTGGAGACACCTTTACATATTGCTACATATGAAGAAAGCAAATTAGAGTATGTCAAAGGTATTGTAAAGCATAAAAAATTTGATTTGCTAAATGTTGAAAAGGCTGACTGTTGTGGAGAAACTCCTCTTTTCAATGCTTTTCGTACACAAAGTTCCAAACTTGTAACTTTTCTTTTAAGTCGGCCTTTAAATAGCAACATGCGAGCAATGAATCACAAGAATGAAACTGTAGCTTTCATTGCCTGTAGGCTTAATAGGACTGAAGTGCTGGATGATATTATTTCCAATAATAAGATTGATCTTGACCAATCCTTTCTTGTAGCTGCATTACAATGCAGTGGAACAATGACTGATCATAAGAGTCAGTGTTATGAATTAGGAATGATTTCTTATTTATACAAAAACCACAAAGAATTCTTTTTGAAACATTTAAATGAACTTAATTCTCACTCAAGATTAACTTTACTCCAGCAGTCTTGCATGTCTAAAAATAAAGCAGTATTTGAGTTTCTCCTAAGTTTGCCTGAATGTGATCCTAATATTAGGGGAGGAAAAGGGGACACTTTGCTTCATTTGTGTTGTAAAAATAATAATGAAGAGTTTGCTATACTCAGTTTAAACAATAACTGTTCCATAGATATTTTGAATGATGATGGTCGAACACCACTTCATGTAGCCCTTAAACATCAGTACTATCAGCTTCTGTTCAGTATAGTAGTTTTGATTTGGCAACAGAAAGGGCAAGCTTTCTTAGGAGATTGTGTAGAGTCACGTGGCGACAATATACTTCATTCTATGGCAAAAATTTATGCTGATGATACTGATACCTTGAGCCTTTTTGTTTCAGGTATGGCTGAACTAATTGGTCATAGTTGCAAAAACAAGCTGTCAGGTAACACTGCTCTTCACATGGCTTGCAAAACTGATCGATTCAAAGTCATTAAAGAGTTATTTAAACTAGATTATAGTATTGAATCATGGTATAATAAAAGCTTTAATTCACCTTTAATGGAGTTAATTAATAGTTCTGACCACCATTTTAGGCATTTGTTTACTTCCATTCCGGAAAAGTATCTTCACAAACCTTATTATTTGTGTCGAATGACTGATGGGTGTGATGAAATGGATGTGCCATTAGTTCTCTACCTTATAAAAAAAGGTTTCAGTTCTAGTTGTAGAAGTTCAGATCACACAGTAACATCAAATAGTGAAATCATAATGAAACTTCTAAATACTGCATCAGAACATGTCATTGACACCTTAGGAAATACTATATTCCATTGCTTAGCTAATTGTTGCTACCATCGCAAATGTAAAGTTTTTGAAAGTATAGTTGAAAAAGCTTTCCAGCAGCATGGTAGTCTTGTGACTCGTTTGAATGATCACAAAGAATCTGTTTTACATTATGCTCTGAATAGTAACAATCAATGGCTCATTCTAAAAGTATTAGAACGAGGCGTATCTTATGAGTTCATTAATAAAGAAAGTGTACATAAACGATTGATGAAGGATGCTTTATCGCACGGTGTGCTTCACCGTTACTTAATGGCTAAAGGTGTTCATCATAATTCTCGAGTTCGCCTAGCATCTTCTTCTTCTACTTTGCCATCACTTCATATTCTTGTTGTGGGGAATTCTGGAGTAGGTAAAACTACCTTAATTAATTCTCTGAAAAAGCATTGCAATTGCATAGCTGAGAGCGAGTCAAATATTACATCCACAACTGGAGTGGTTAGAAGTGAAATTTGTAGTAGAATGTGCAAATACCAATTTAGCGATTTTGCAGGCCAACCTGAATTTGACTTAATTAAATCGAGGTACCTTGAAAGTCGATTTGCTACTATGTCTCAATACTACATGCATAACAAATTTCTTGTTGTTCTTGTTGTAAATGCCGAGAAGGATTTACAGGAAAACCAAGATCAAATTCAGGAAAGAGCATCTTTTATAATGGATCATATCAACCCACTCCTTTCAATAAGTGCAGTTCTAGTGTGCAGTCATGCAGACTGTATAGACAATAAAGAAGAAAAATATGAAGAGGTTAAAAAGCTAACAGAGCATTTTCAAAATATTGGTAAAAAGCTCAAAGTACGAGATGACATAATATTCATAAACTGCAAGTCAGTCACAGACCAACACGTAATGAAAAGAATATTTATTCGAGATTCTTGATAAGCACAGTGTATTCAAAGGCAGTGATTTGTTTTCTATGTGCAACTCTTGAAAATAGACTATAATACTAATTATATTGTACATGTTCTTTATTTTTTTTATTGACATTACTGCACGCTCACTTAGTTTAGTCTTTAGTCACAGTCTTTAGTCACATTCAAGTACTGAACACTTTGTTATTTATGTACATATCTCTAGTATCTACACTGTTAAAACGGGAGTGTTACAGTTACACTGTATTGAGCGTTCCCAGTGCCGGGAGAAATTAACGCTTCAGCCAGGTAACCATGACACTGCCAGAAGTGTAAATGATAACACTCTAATAAGTGTTTTGGTAACACTATCTGTAGCATAACAATTAACACCTTTAGGGTGCTTATCATAACACCCAAGGTGGTGTTGTGGTAATTCTTCCTCTGCAGCACCTTTATGGTGCCATCATAACACTTTATACTGAATTTGATATATAAACAAAAAAAAATTATTGCAGTTTAGAACATAAATTGATGACACATGAAGGCACAACACCTGTAGTTAAACTAAAAATAAAAGGTTGAATAAAAATTAACAGTGAGTTCATCATTGTTGGATAAGAAATATCCAAAACGTAATAAAAACAAATTAAATCAATAATTGCATCCTGCAAGTTAACGCAGGAAAACATAAATACATTGTCCACTATCAAATAGTACAGCCGTCCATCAGGTGTAAGAACACAATACGTAGGCTTCATTCTGCCCAATTTTCTCCACAACCTTCTCGATGTCTGGGCATTCCTATACAGAATATATACACAAATATAACAGTTAAATAAAACTATATCATTAAATGTGACGGTCTATAGGAAAATTGGGCACAACACAGCGGGAGTAAAACGTCGGGAAAAGATCGATTTAATTCTTTAAAATGTATTAAATAAGCCAACAGAAGGGAATGGTTAGGGTGCATATGTGACCGGTTTTGGGAAAATCGGCCTAAACGCGGCAAACAATTTTTTTCAGTATCCCCGGGTAAAGCCTTATGGGTCGATTTTTTTCAAAAAAAAAATTATGGCAGAAATGGATAGACACCAGTTAGCTCTAGCTTATGACGCAGTTGTAAGCTCTGGCGTGCTCTAGAACTCACACTAGGAGGCTAGAAACACTAGCCGGTTGGACCCGTGTACGGAGAGTTGCTAAGAAATTATTGGCGGGCTTTTCACTAATGGCGGGAAAAAACTGTAGATAACTAATTCACTTACTATATTCTACATAATTCACGTACTCACGCAATTCTCGCCATCATAGTTTCTTAAGGTTACGGTATACAATTTGCTCATTAATTACTCATGAGTTACTGTTTTTGTTTGTATCATCCACTACACTTATTTTTATGAACTATGCTCCAAACATGAAATTATAATGTGTTCAAGTTTCTTTATTAGCTAGCTCTTGCTTTTCAATGAGCAGCCAGCAAGGCTTGACCGAGGACCCCCTGAGGCAAATTTTCGGCAGATTTTCGGCGTCAAATCTTGGCTTCATCATCACTCCTAGCTTTAGTGTGACAGCTCCCCTGGCTACTTTAGGACTTACTCGAGGGCCAGTCACAGCGATTTTGGCTCAATGGGCCATGGATCTCCAGATATTCACGATTTTGTGCCTTAGAGACGCCATTTTATCTTGATCTGGGAGACAAAACTGAGATTTTCTCGACAACCGTCAGCTTTCTTCACGAAAACTTTTTGACTGGCCCTGCAATGTTGTTCCTACAATTAGATAGTGCAGCCTATACGGCAGAGTTGTTGACGACCATGCTGTAATTTGACGCCGAAAATGTTATATTTGCAGGAGGTTGATCTTGGGCTGCCTATTCGCTATGAAGAGCTGACTACTAAAGAAATAGGAACTTTTAACAGCAAACTTTCATTGTTTTAAGTTTAGTTACATAAAAATAAGTGTAGTTGGTGATATAAACAAAAGTTGTAACTCATGAATAATTAATGAGCAAACTGTATACCGTAACCTTAAGGAGCCCTGCATTAAGCCTTTTAGACTTCTTTCAATCCGCCAGTAACCGGTTTATTCCATAGTGTCCCAAGGACACGCAGTAATAGTATACGGACACAAGCCACGCCCCCTGACCTTTGCAACGCCTTTACCCGGTGTTTTTTTCGAAATCAGCAATAATAAGTTTAGCAAAAATACTGAAGTGTTGTAGTGCGTAGGGCGAAGACTGCTTGTGCTACAGCTTCCAAATTAGGAGGACGGCATCCCAAGGCCCCGTGCAGCCTACTGGTAGAATAAATTAGAAAACTTTAGACGCCGCGTTTAGGCCGATTTTCCCAAAACCGGTCACATATATCAACTGGTTGAAGCAATGGCTTTAAAACTCGGAGAGTTCATTATGGATGCCGATGAATGTGTAAGTGCAAAAAAAATTTTTTTTGATAGGGCCCACATTGTAACCGATTTTCCTGTAGACGGTCACAAGTATTGTCCATCCTACAATTTGTAAAAACTAATCAAAACAAAAAGACAAACAAAAGAAAAGAAAAAAAACAAACTACGAACAACAACAAAAAAAACTACGAACAACAACAAATAATCGCTTCCTCTGCTTAGTTATCAAACGACATCTTGCTTCACATCCCACTCTCAAACTCCATTTTACATATCAAACATACTCTCCCACTTTCAAACTCTCCTTCCCACTCTCGAACTCTCCCACCCACTCTCAAACTTCCCCGCCCACTCTCAAACTTTCCCGCCCTACTTTGATGCACATTTTTGCCTAACAGTATATACTTCACACTGATCAGTGTTTGGTCCTATGCACTAAATGGCTCAGTTTTGATAAACATGTGGGATAGAATATCAGACCTAAAAATTACTCTTCCAAAAGTCTGGACAATTTGTCCAACTACTGAGATCAGTGATGAGGACAAGGCCACTGCTGAGGCTTACAAACAAGGTAAAGGATAGTCATGCTAACTTGTCGCGTACCATTGAGGATTTGATCATGTCATAGGGTTTGCTAGTGTGACAACCATTTACCATATTTTCTGAAAGTTTTTTTCTTCTTTTCTTTTTCTTTTTTCCATTCATAAGCCTTGAAGAGGTTATGTGTTGTATACTCTATAGGGAAACATCCTTATGAATATCTTGTAATCTGTGCTTTAACCATTGTACTAGGCACGTTTTGGTCATCATTGAATTATATCAATTTGTTTTAATGTTAGCCAGCTGTACATTATGTACCCTCCCTATCAGTATGCCAAATGTACTAGCAGGCTTCATAGAGGATTTTTGGCTAGGGGAGAGACTCCCGTGTACTTAGCCACACCCTTTTTTGGTAACATACACTACTTTGATGCACATCTTTACCTAACAGTATATACTTCACACTGATCAGTGTTTGGTCCTATGCACTAAATGGCTCAGAACATGTGGGATAGAATATCAGACCTAAAAAATACTCTTCCAAAAGTCTGGACAATTTGTCCAACCATAGTTTGTAAACTACTGAGATCAGTGATGAGGACAAGGCCACCACTGAGGCTTACAAACAACAAGGTAAAGTATCATCACGCTAACTTGTCGCTACATTTGAGGATTTGATCACCATGTCATAGGGTTTGCTGGTGTGGCGACCATTTACCAGATTTTCTGTTTTTTCCCCCCCCATTCATAAGCCTTGAAGAGGCTATGTATTACATTGTATACTCTATAGGGAAACATCCTTATGAATATCTTGTAATTTGTGCTTTAACCATTGTACTAGGCACGTTTTGGTCATCACAGTTGCTGTGGGGAATTGTATTGCAGGTGAATAGTGTAGTCATGGTAACAGTAAACTAAATCATAGGGACTGATAGGAGGGTATACATTCTTTCTTCAACCTCTCTGAACCTCAACGCTGACATATTTTCTAGCATGTTAAAATAGTTTTCAGTTAGAGGTGTACTTTACCTATTACTCAATTATGTTATCCTAAAACAAAGCCATTTTCTAATTCTAAAAACTAAATGTTTCGAATTTTTTGTTTGTTTCGGATTCAGCATTTATATAATGTGTATGAAGACAGTTCACACAGTTGTATTTTATTTATTTATTTTAGAAAGTGTCCGCCAATGGTTGTGATGAACGGTTTTATGTAGTGCATTTTCTGGCCCAATTGGAAAGGGGGTGGGAGGGGCATTTACACGTGATTACCATGGTTATAGAACTCAAGTTGCATACAGATAGTGAGATAGTCAAGATTCATGGAAAGCATGGTACAAATACTAAAAATAACAATTTCTGTTTGTGCAGTCTAATATCTGAACAAAATCACTTTTGGTTGGATATCCACTAAATTTTTACGGACAATAAATGCATACTTACTAGCTTTAGAACATAGCTAACACCTTTTTTGTGTTGTGAAGTAAGCATTCTATCCAGCATAGTGTTGTTCAAGTGAGTGCACAGGGATACTAAATGCCAGAAGGGAGGATACTAAATGCCAGAAGGGAGGATACTACTAGGATAGTATCCTCCCTTCTGGCTAATAGTATCCTCCCTTCTAGCATTTTATTAGTTTGTTTTTTGGGGGTTTAGGAGTCGTGCAAGCATTAATTAAAAAATTTTTATTTTATCTAATGGTGCAAGAATGTTGTTTGCATGGTTTTCCTGATGGATTCATTGCATGCCTTGCACACTAACAATATTTTTCTATCTATTACAATCATCACCAAAATGAGAAAGTGAGAAAGAAACCAATAACATTATAATGAACAATAAAAAAGCAGTTATATTATTATGTTGCATATGTTATTTTAAAAGTTTTAGTACTATTCTTGTGGATATTTATATCACTACAGTTATGAAAATTAAAGGCACCCCTTCTAGTATATTGTTTGCAATGTAAAAGCACTACATTCATGGTATTTTTGTTGTGTTTTGCTTATGTAATCAAAATCCTTCCTTATCCATCGCAAGCTAATGTCAAATACTGTATATACAAACTTTTTGCATGGCCTTACATCTTTCAACATTTCATCATCATGTAAAGATTGACCAAATCTTGATTCAAAAGCTAAGCTAGACTGGAGATTGACTGTAAAGAGCAAAGCTGGAGTACTGACTGTGAGGGGCATGACTTGAAAGTTGACGGTGAGGAGCTAGACTGGAGAGCTGACTGTGAGGAGCTAAATAAAGGAGAGATGGTTGAGTTCAAGAAGGTGGAAGAGTAGCTGGTTGAAAGAAGATTTAGGAGAGACAAAGCCGTTTTGTAAATTTTATCTCACCAATTGAGCTGAAATGCGAAAAATAGGTAATGTAGATGGGTGGGCTGGAATGTTCTTTTTGACTAAGTTTCGTTGAAAACGCAGTGATATTGATTCTCCTGACTCTAATTCCATCACTTTCACCGGTTCATTGGAGTCGAGCGCACAACACATGAAAATATTCTATGCACCATGGCTCCTTAGAATTGCTGCAATTACTGTACACCTCTCTGCAATGTCTCTACCGTCTTTGTCGTAGAGTGTCAACATAGAACAAAGGAGGGGAAAAATTATTTGGTAACTAAGGCTATAGTTGCTACGTTCTAAAACAGATAGACAACGAAATCTCGGGAACTACCGCCTGTCGAACCCCTCGGGCCGCTAGTATCGCCCTCGCTACGCTCGGGACGGTACAGCCCGCAGCCCTCGAGGTTCTGTGGGCGGTAGATCCCTCGATTTCGTTGTCTATCTATTATGTAGTACCTTATAAGTAATAATAAAAAAGCTATTTTTCTAATGTCCAATCAAGTTGATATTTGACCAGCAAATGTCCATATCTGGACAGCTATTTTTAGCTCTGCTAAGGGTATTCAGGGTGTGGTTTGAGGTCTCTAACACAGTGATTATAGTTTGGCTATAAAACTAAACTATGAATATTGTCGTTGTCGTTGACTACAGTAGTTGGTGTTGGGTACTAGTCCTTCAGACGGCGAGCGAGCAAGACACTATCAGGGGGTGATAATGAAATTTTGGTTTATGTGTTTGTTTATATATAATATATATACATAAATATATCAATAGAAGAATCAAATTGCCTCTACAGCTGGGCCAGCTCGCTCCCCATACTGTGCATGCACATCCTAGTATTCAACTCTCAAAAATTCTGGGGGGTGGGGTGGCGAGAGGTCCCAGGGCCAGTCCCCCTCCGTATGAAACCCTGGCTAGTATCGGTGCAGCCCCACTCTCAAACTTCCCCGCCCACTCTCAAACTCCCCCACCCACTCTCAAACTTCCCTTCCCACTCTCAAACTTCCCCGCCCACTCTCAAACTTCCCCACCCACTCTCAAACGTGCCAGGACCACTCCAACTTCCTCCAAAACTCTAAAACTTCCCTCTAGATTCTCCGCACCACGATACAAAACTCCCGCCCAACGCTAAAACGGCCAACACACTATCAAATGACATGCACCTGCTCAACTAACTTACGGAATCTCAAACTTCCCCTACCACTCTCAAACTTACCCCAGCCCACTATCAAACTTCCCAGCCCACAATCAAAATTCAAGGGACCAAATCTCAAAACTTACGACACTCTCAAATCTCCCACACTCTCAAATTTCCATTCCACTCTCAAACTTCCACGAACACTCTCAAAACTTCCCTCCATATCAAAAAACTTCCCGCCAACTAATCAAACTTCCCTCTCAGCTTTCCCGCCACTCTCCAAAAAAACTCAATCCAGTTTCGCCACTCTCAAACTTCCCTTCCCACTCTCAAACGTCCCGCCACAATCTCAAACTCACAACTCTCAAAATTCCCACACTCTCAAATTTCCCTTTCCACTCTCAACTTCCGCCAATCTCAACTCTCCCCTCCCCTCCTACAAAATCAAGCAACTCTCAAATTCCCAATCTAGCTTCCCGACCACTCTAAAAAATTCACTCTCAGCTTTCCAGCCACTCTCAAACTTCCCTTCCCACTCTCAAACTTCCCGCCCACTCTCAAACTTCCGCCCACTCTCAAACTTCCACCTCTCAAATTTACCACACACTCTCAAACTCCATCCCCAATCTCAAAACTTCTTACTACTCTAAAATTATACTCAAATATCAAAATCCCCGCCAACCCTCAAATTCTCAGCCACACTCTAACTTCCAGCCCACTATCAAAATTCCACACACTCTATAATCTTCCCTTCCACTCTCAAACTTCCCGCCCACTCTCAAACTTCCCCACCACTCTCAAACTTCCCTTCCCGCCCACTCTCAAACTTCCCCTCCCACTCTCAAACTTCCCCGCCCACTCTCAAACTTCCCTCTCAGCTTTCCCGCCCACTTTCAAACTTCCCCTCCCTCATATATATGTATGTCATGCAATAACTCTTACTTCATCACAATAGTGAATAATTTTTTTCTTATTCCTTATAGCCCTCGCATACAGAGCGTGCTCCAGCAACAGTAATGCCTTCGCAGTATCACACTCCTGCTCAACATCTATAGAAAAATCACATTCATGAAAAAGACACAAAATTATTATTTAAAGCACTTACCCATTAACTTCTTTTGAAGAGCCTTGCTAATTTTAGACTCAACTTCCCCATACAGCAAAAGCTTGGCCTCCCACTTTCTTCACTCAGTCATAGCATTCACCACAGCAGCTTGATTGTTGCATATAAATGTGAACTCTTTTCGAAGCTAAGAACATGTAAAATATAACAATACCAGTGAATAACCTGAATAAAATAAAATATGAAATACATGAATGAAACAGGAGATCTAAGAACAGGAAGTTCCACAAACACAGAAATTTGAAATAGTGATTAGGACAGAGGATCTATAGAAATACCATGATATCAAGCTCTACATGTACGCACACACAACCATACACACAGAACTACAAGATAGGACAGGAGATATAAAGGAATACTATGATATGCAGCTCTACACACACACACACACACACACACACACACACACAGATAAGGGACTGGGCTGGAAGATCTAAAGAAATACAATTATATGCACACACGCGCATGCACAGAGAAGGAGAGAAATAAGGGAGGATCTAAAGGAATGCCATGATATGTACCGTATTTCCTCAAAGACCGCGTGCGGACTATATTCTTTTCAAGCCCACAAACTGTGCGTGGACTATTCGAGGGCATGGTCTAATTCCTTCACCGCCAGTTTTTCTTTTTTTATAGGTAAAGAACTACTGGTAGATGAACTGGTACCTGGATCTGAAATCTGTACCTCGTCCATCCAAAATTCAAACTAGCAATGCACACACCAATTACCATATAAATCACAATGCAATACCGGTATTTCAATTTTTCGTGTGTGATCGGATAAATAGCGTCAATTTAATTTATTTGGTAATGGTCGTCAATCATTTTAGTCAATTGCGCGGTCTATTCGAGGGCACGTACTATTACATTCGGTAAAACAAACAATGCGCGGTCTATTCGAGGGCGCGGTCTAATCGAGGGCACGAAGTAATCTAGGAAATACGGTAGCTCTATACACACACCTATACACACCAGTGTTGTGGTAATTGCAATTGGTAATTGTAATTAGCTGTAATCATTACACCATCTGCAGTAATTGTAATTGTAATTGCATACCTGTAATTGGCAAGTAGTTGGGGTCAAAGACCACTTTGGTAAAGGGTCAGTTTTAAAGCACATGGCTGAATTTAAAAAAAATTACAAACTTTGTGGGCCCTATTACATGACCACTTATCCTGAGGAGGCTATGTGATGTAATTGTATGTAATTGCTAACAGATTTGTTGTATAATTAGTTCTTAAAGGTGTAATTGGTAATTGAAATTGTAATCGAGAAGCAAAAATTTTAAGTAATTGTAATTGTAATTGATTACTTTACTCCTATAATTGCCACAACCCTGATACACACACACACACACACACCAGATTGGGACAGGAGATATAAAGGAATACCATGATATACAGCTCTATACACATGTACATACACACATACACAAACACATAAATGGAATTGGGACGGAAGATCTAAAGAAATACAGTGATATGCAACTCTATACACATAAACATACAGAGAGAGAGGGATATGGGATTGAGATGGGGATCTAAAGACTAGGATCTAAAGAAGAAACCGTGATACTCTCTCTTTCACAAATACACACACACTCACAACAAATACAATACAGTTTGACATACCCACAACTTCGTGTACGCCACACACATGTCCCTCAACACTCCACCCACACACACGTCCCTCAACACTCCACACCCACACACATGTCCCTCAACACTCCACACCACACACATGTCCCTCAACACTCCACACCACACACATGTCCCTCAACACTCCACACCACACACACGTCCCTCAACACTCCACACCACACACACGTCCCTCAACACTCCACACCACACACATGTCCCTCAACACTCCACACCACACACATGTCCCTCAACACTCCACACCACACACATGTCCCTCAACACTCCACACCACACACATGTCCCTCAACACTCCACACCACACACACGTCCCTCAACACTCCACACCACACACATGTCCCTCAACACTCCATACCACACACACGTCCCTCAACACTCACACACGTCCCTCAACACTCCACACACACACATGTCCCTCAACACTCCACACCACACACATGTCCCTCAACACTCCACACACACACACATGTCCCTCAACACTCCACCCACACACACGTCCCTCAACACTCCACACCACACACATGTCCCTCAACACTCCACACCACACACATGTCCCTCAACACTCCACACCACACACATGTCCCTCAACACTCCACACCACACACATGTCCCTCAACACTCCACACCACACACATGTCCCTCAACACTCCACACCACACACATGTCCCTCAACACTCCACACCACACACATGTCCCTCAACACTCCACACCACACACACGTCCCTCAACACTCCACACCACACACATGTCCCTCAACACTCCACACCACACACACGTCCCTCAACACTCCACACCACACACACGTCCCTCAACACTCCACACCACACACATGTCCCTCAACACTCCACACCACACACACGTCCCTCAACACTCCACACCACACACACGTCCCTCAACACTCCACACCACACACATGTCCCTCAACACTCCACACCACACACATGTCCCTCAACACTCCACACCACACACACGTCCCTCAACACTCCACCCACACACGTCCCTCAACACTCCACACCACACACACGTCCCTCAACACTCCACACCACACACACGTCCCTCCACACTCCACACCACACACATGTCCCTCAACACTCCACACCACACACATGTCCCTCAACACTCCACACCACACACACGTCCCTCAACACTCCACACCACACACACGTCCCTCAACACTCCACACCACACACACGTCCCTCAACACTCCACACCACACACATGTCCCTCAACACTCCACACCACACACACGTCCCTCAACACTCCACACCACACACATGTCCCTCAACACTCCACACCACACACATGTCCCTCAACACTCCACACCACACACATGTCCCTCAACACTCCACACCACACACACGTCCCTCAACACTCCACACCACACACACGTCCCTCAACACTCCACACCACACACATGTCCCTCAACACTCCACACCACACACATGTCCCTCAACACTCCACACCACACACATGTCCCTCAACACTCCACACCACACACATGTCCCTCACACTCCACACCACACACATGTCCCTCAACACTCCACACCACACACATGTCCCTCAACACTCCACACCCACACACACGTCCCTCGCACTCCACACAAAATTGTATCTCACAATTTGATTACTGTTGCATTTATATTAAGACTTACAGTGCAAAGGGATGACGTCTGACTGTGCTTCAATTGCAAGTTCTATAACATTAAATAGAACAATGAATATACACACTTCCTCCATACAATTGCAGATTTAACAGTAGCTATAGAATATCTTAACAATTAAGAACGCAATATGTTGAAAATTTGCAAAAAATCATAATTTTCAGCTTTGGGCTTACCAAAACTTTAAAATGTTCTCCCTAGGTATGGTAATTGTTTTCCAACATAACCATGGCAGTCTTGCTGAATGTGCAGCATGAATACATCTTCTCTATCACTAGGTAACATACAAACAGAAATTAAAAATACATACAGAAATTAAATTAAAATTCTTGGGGAAACTACCAGCCACATGGTAGCATCCAAAGTATTGTAGCATATGTGAGTGTACCCATAATTATAGGCTTTCATGTGCCGGTTTATTTGAAGGGGGGAGGGGGGGGGGTGTGTGCTTTAGCCCCCTATCCCCACCCCCTACTGCCTTGGATTATGAGTATTTAGAAGTCAAAATTAAATAGATCACCGAGTCAGTATGGACATTGTAAGAAAAAAATTATAACTTACTGGACACTTTAAGATAAGGAAAGGGGTGATAAAATGTCCAAAGTAACTTGCAGACAAGCAAAATGGAGATAGCATTCTTTTATTGCTGCCTTTTATTGTAACTGAATTAAAATTTCTTTTCTTAATAACACCCACCCTAATTAAATTTTCAAGACTGCAATTATAACTAAAATATGTATCTTGAGTACAATAACAACAACAACAAAACTGTTTTTTGTATTTTTTGGGTCTCTAATGCCATTTTCCCTTCCTTGAAGATGGCTAACAATCTTAGGTTAGGGTACCAATTCATTTTTAGTCCTTTGATTTACCATTCTATAAAATTCCAATTTGATTTTTTTGATCACTTGATTTTTACCACAAAACCTCGTGGAATTTTTTTGCTAAGAATTTATTTGTATCCTTCTGTAATTGTGAGTGGGTCTAGAAAAAGGGATCTTATGACGCAAAGAAAAAAATTTAGTTTTTTAAGCTATCAGTAAGTTACACTTCACTTCATTACTCGCAAAAATGATTACATATAGCTGTGTTTTAGTTAGGGCACTTGTTGTAAACATGGTATGGATCGACTTGAAAGGATAGTGAGCTACGTATAATGGAGGGTTCTCTTTGCGCAGCTACTTTATTTTAATTTGAAATAAAGAGGTCAAAGGGCATGCCGGGGATTCTTCCATTTATACCTGGACTTCCGAAAGGAGTTCAGAATGTGGTATACGAGGCCACAGATTTCGCGTACGGAGAATAGCATTGAATTATAAACACGGCCTCTACGTTTAACAGGTCACTTGAATCCATAATAATAAAATTAGCAGGTAAAGGAGGACAATCACCAGGACTATGATATGACAATTAGCAGGTGAATGACATTGCCAGCAAGATAAAGTTAAATCTTGCAGCTTAAACTAAACTGGTCATTAGATAAATACTCTATAGAATTTGATGTAGATCTGGCCAACAAATACACATCCATAAAGCCAGTAAGTAGCTTCTTACCCAGTAGGAGCTCATGACAACAGAATGAGACGTGAAATTTGTTGCTTATTATCGATACTGAATTAGACTCCTACATCACAAATAGTAAATATTCAATAACTATTGGTGAGCTTAGCAAAAACAAACAAAAACAAAAACAAAACAAAAAAAACCTAGCTATATATAACTGAAGCACCTACTCATGAACCCTCAGCACTACTATGCACTAGCTAGCTTCTACAAAATCATTTCTCAGGCCACAAGAATAATAATTTATTTGGCTATTCCTAGTCAAGTAGCAATACTGCTCCAGCAATGAAACTGGTAGATGTAAATGTTATCTTCATAAGGAGTAGCTAAACATGCAGGAACACAAAGCCAACCAGAACCTCAGGTACGCCTAATGGTTATCATCACATATGCTTGAGGCTTGTGAGCAGACAAGAAATTAGTAAATTAACACTGGTGTACATTACAGATGAATGGAAGTGATAAAAGCATAAACCACTGCCTCAAATCTCTCTGCAAAAGGCTTAGGAAGTCCAACACAAGATTTTCAATAGAACACTTACAACACCACTGAACTGATACATGTGCCTTTACCATGTGACAACAGTCAATATCCTGAACAGTCTAATACCATGCAACTGATGCATATGATGCCATATGTAATAACCAAGTCAAGCCTTCACCTGTACCATATCTATAATGACTTAAAATAAAACCAGCAACCTGTCGTTGTTGTTGTTGTTGTTGTTTTTTCATTTTAAGGCCATATAAACACAATGTGTCTCCTGTTATTCCTCTCACCCTACATAATAGCAACTCAAAGGTCACACAGATGTCACGTAATCAGTTATGCACTGGTCATGATCATAAAATCTTCCTCCAATCACCTCAAACATAACTACACGAAACTAAAACAAAGGGACCACATACCTTCCCAATTGAGGCTTACGTCTTACTTATAGGGCTCACAGTCACAAGTAGTCTCTAGCGTGAGTGTGTGCACACACATACCCTATGCTACCTCCTCAGAAATAATGATTAACTCTATTTCCCAAAATTTGGTCCATCTGCCCAATAGCACATGGTAGTACAGCTGGGAGATATACCAATATTATCATTGCACTTTGACAAAAGCCCTATATCGTAGAGACAATATTTCAATTGTAGTCACATGGTATTACGAGTTTCTCACCAAATGTTAGCACAGGTCACAAAATTAATGCGGGAGCATCATGGCAAGACAATTATGAGGTACAGCTGCCTTTGTTGCCTGTAAGCGTGGCTATAACTTAAAGCTGGGCTCTATACTGGAATTTTGTACAACACCGTACTACTTCGCTCGCTTCGCTGAATTAGTGTACCAAACAAATAATAATAAAACGTAACTTGACAACAGACCTCCTCCTCATTTATGGAATGAAGTCTTAGTTTATTTTTTAGGCCAAACAAACTAAATACCTTGTTTCTCATCTGCACCTTCCTGGGTGATACAGCCACTTCAAAATTTATCATGCAGGTCACGCCCACTGCTTTAACCACACCCCTACTACCTCATATGTGACCGGATTTGTGAAAACCCGGCTAAACGCGGCATCTAAAGTTTTCTAATTTATTCTACCAGTAGGCTGCACGGGGACTTGGGATGCCTTCCTCCTAATTTGGAAGCTGTAGCACAAGCCGTCTTCGCCCTACGCACTACAACACTTCAGTATTTTTGCTAAACTTATTATTGCTGATTTCGAAAAAACGCCCGGTAAAGGCGTTGCTAAGGTCAGGGGGCGTGCCTTGTGTCCGTATACTATTACTGCGTGTCTCCGGGACACTAAGGAATAAATCAGTTACAGGCGGATTGAAAGAAGTCTAAAAGGCTTAATGCCGGGCTCCTTAAGAAACTATGATGACTAGAATTGCGTGAGTATGTGAGTTATGTAGAATAGCAAGTGAATTAGTTAGCTACAGTTTTTTCCCGGCTGTTAGTGAAAAGCCCGCCAATAATTTCTTAGCAACTCTCCGTACACGAGTCCAACCGGCTAGTGTTTCTAGCCTCCTAGTGTGAGTTTTAGAGCACGCCAGAGATTACAACTGCGTCATAAGCTAGAGCTAACTGGTGTCTATCCATTTCTGCCATAAAAAAATTTTCGAAAAAAATCGACCCATAAGGCTTTACCCGGTGATACTGAAAAAAATTGTTTGCCGCGTTTAGGCAGATTTTCCCAAATCCGGTCACATATATACTTGTTATATACCATTTCAATATATTTCCTATAGGTCAGCTACATATCCCAATTTCCAATATAGCTGATGAGAAACAAGAAAATGTGGTTTCAATACAACTTGTGAAGAATAAGTGATCTATATAAAAAATTGTAAACACTATTCCAAGTTAAATTTGCACGCCTATGTATAATCGATGCATGTGTACCAGTTCAAACTACTGCAGTTTTTACAGTTTCACCTGATGTCAATCAACTAAATAGCTACAACATTTTTAATATTGAAAATTTTACCAGGGTTTGCCACATTATAAAAGTAATGAAGTGAATATTTCAAGTTATGTAATACACAATAACAAATAAAATAAAAAAATTGGAAGTCTACACTACAATACAGGCTTCCATACTTACAGCAGCTTGCAAGTGGTTTTTTCCTTCATTTTTCTTCTTTTCTTAATACTTATAGCAGATACACGGTAGAATAAGACCATCTTGGTATTTGGCAAAACTAATAATAACAAAATAGTTTTTCTTATTACTAATGTTTAACTGGCTAGTCAACAATTCAGTCGTAAATCATCAGATATTTTTGGATCTTAATTTTTTCAAAGCTTCTATTACAGTTAGCTAATTTCTATCTGATCATTTAAACCTGGCTCTGTTAGAAATAATGCAAAACACACTATTAAAGTTTATTTTAGCATCCTTAAGCTCTACTACACTTCAATATCTCTTGAGTGGGATAGACTAGATAGGTTTCGCTTAGTGCCAATCTAAATTACTATTTTATGAAACCTTTCATGTTGTGTGTGATCATACACACGATACACATTAAAATATTAAACGTAAGTGCAACTAGAAAACTAAACACTACTATCTTAGCTATATCGCCTATCCAAATAATAAAGAAAGCTTAGGGTACCAAATTTTACTATTATTAGCAAGAGCCAAAGTAACACTAATGCTCGTACAGTAACTAGTCTCACAAGAGCTAGCGCATACGCAGTTTCAAACTCCCCACGAAAAAAACTCTAACCTTCTTCTAGCGTTGCTATCGCAGTCTATCATCGGTCGCCACACTAGCAAACTCCATCTAGAGCGCACGCGGTTGCATGGCCAATCTTAGAAGGCGTGGACTGTTGTTATAGTTACAGTTACTTAAAAAACAATCCGAAAGTTCACTGATCTTTCGTAAGTGGGACAGTATTAAGCTTGTCAGTTCGTTTAGCTTTTTTTTTTTGGGGGGGGGGGAAGACTGTGAGACTGCAGACATATATGTATATGTATTGCCCTCTCTCAAGATAAAGCCTCTTTAAAGTGTTCTGATAAACCTGTCAACATTCAGTTGATTATCTTTTATAAATATTCATGCAAATATCTCCTGTTGGGACTCATGGGCTGAGCTGCAAGTTCAGTGTAGGCAGACATTCTAAATAAACTGTTTTAAATGAGATCATCCACCTCACTCTGTCAGCAGCTAAAATCCCCTCCAGATTGAAACCTCCTGGCTTTTCCAGATCCGATGGTAAATGACCGGATTGCATGGCTTTAGTGCCATGGAGTGCTGGAAAACCTTTTATAGGATGATTCCACCTGTCCAGACACTCTTACAGGAGTCATGTCACCAGATAAGCATGTTGTGTGGCTGCTTTTGCATAAGACAAGAAAGTCTGGGGGGAGGAAACACTAGGCAGATGTGTCTCTGGCAACTAGTGAACTATGTGGTACTAGCTACCTCCTCCAGAAACTCTCAGTGGCAGTTCAGCTGGGAATGCCACAGCCACTTTGGGTTGTGCCTATCCATCCTTGGATTTTTAATAATTTAAAAGTTATTATTATTATTATTATTATTATCATTTATTAATTGGTTACTAATGTTAGCTTCTTAAATAAAGTTAAGAGTTTGTTCAATATAGTTTTTAGTGATTGATATAGTGAAAGTTTTATAGCTCTACTGCATGCTTGAAGTGATCATGAGTTCAACTAAAACATCTGCTACTCATATGATAAGCAGTACTTTTAATGCATTGCCTAAGATGTTACTTTCAAGCTGAACTATGCTATGATGCAAATTGTGTTGTATCCAGTTACAACACACTAAAGGCTACATGCCTGAGCATGACTCCTAAAGAAAGTAGGTTGGTCTTTGTAAGTATATTAATAATGGATACATTCATGTGTATTAGCTGTTGTTCAGAGTCAGGTCATTTTTTCTTGAATCACATGCCCGGTTATGAAATTCGTAACCATTATAAGGCGGTATAACGACAGTATATTATTCATACATCTCATTCCAAGAGACCAGTATTATAACTTTAAAAAAAAAACTATTCGAAACCTATATGGTCCCCTCACTGGTCGCAGCATAGGGTATGTTATTATTACTAGAATTTCGCTAGGGTTGCACTTCAGTGCTCTTCTTTACATCTGATAAAGTTATAGCAACCACCATAGTGTATCAAAGTCTCAGTATAGTAGAAATCAAATTAATGACATGAAACCAAATTGATGATTGTGAGTTCAAGAAGAAGCGTACAAATAAAGTGGGATATGATAGAATGCATGACAACAGGTGTAAATTAACAAATTAAGCTGGAATGTTCATAGCGTCTTTTCCAGTCATCTTGAGGGGGGGTAGGGGGCAATTCATCCTTGGTCTGGAAGATCCGTTAGCAAGAATGGCTTTTTATGGGCACATGTACATCTAGTTGAGCAGTAGTCTTCCTCCTCTGCTCTTCCTTCTCCAGCCCTCTCTTTGCCTCGTTCTCCAGTCCTGCTATTCACTTTCCCCTCCAGCTATTCCTGTCCTGTACGGTCACATACCATGTCTACTCTCTCTATTCAAATCGCGTCCTGTCCATCCATCATCTCGGACCATGATCTTGCTTTTGCACCAGCAACCCTTGGAGATTTCCTTTTTGTCCACACATACACAACCAACACACACAGAATAAAAAGTATATATATAAACCATTTTTGGTGGATCAATGTTGATATCACAATTATGAATACTCAGATATGCACTAGAGCACTTGATAAACTAAAAATATCCATCTATTAATATATAGAATAAAGGTGACCTTTGATCATTGAGACCACCTACCTTGACATGAGATTGACAGTTCAATTGAAACCAAGCGAGGTTTTGGTTATTTAACAGGTGAGCACCGGATGTGAGTGCTACAGCTTTTTTTTTTTTTTTTAAGTATGCTACAGTTGATACACAATAACTCAGCAGATGCAATTAACAGTAGACTGATAGGAACGGTTACAAAAAATTAGTAAAGATTGCCACATTAACCTACAAAATAATATGCCAGTTAAGGTGTAATTGTATACACTCATTTCATGACTTCAACTGTGTACCTTTACCAGAACCATTAGTCTTGCCTTAGTTGAAACACAATAGAAATAATATTTCACACAAAACACACACATATATGCCCATGCAATGTGTTTAAAAGGACCTCTGCATGAGGTGGAATAGCTGTGGTGAAGAGTTGCCAATGATTGAGTACGTGTCACTATAATTGTCAATAGCAGTCTTAATTGAGTGTGAGACTCTCTGCATGCTGATTCCAAAATTACTGCTGCCTAACTCTCAGCTATTTGGCTCAGGCAGCAACAACAGACACAAAATCCAAACTGCAATAGTGCTACGAGTAAACAGTGATTTGGAACATCACAGTGGTTATTTTCAAGAATACTTATTAGGGCAAAATTTTAAGAATTTGATTCATAAAATTCAAGTTTTGCAAAAAAAGTTGTCCACAAACTTACGCACATACAATACACACACATATAATAATTGTTACATGAGTCAAGTGTGATGTGGTGAGACATTTCATGAGCAGGCTGACTATTGTCATGAGCCAAAGATGAGCGAAAATAAAGCCTGAGAATGAAATATCTTGCTACACCTGTGTATACTCTATGCTTGATATGTATATATCTTCACTGCAAACCAAGCTTGTAAAGTTGGCAGTGTTAGTTCAAAAGGGGCTCTTCCACACTCTTAGCTAATGTATAGCGGCTGCTTTGACCTGGATAGATAGTCCTTGTAGAGAAAGATAGCTGGGGAACTAGTAAGATTGGCGATTGCTACTACCAGTGTATTTGAAGGTAATGAGCTTGTGCAATGCGTGTGATACAGATCGTGAAATATGTCATGGGTCATAAATTATAATATAATATATTACGGACAATTAAAAGAATGCTTTCATTTACCCTACTGCGCTAATGTGCGGTAAAAAATAAGTATAATATGAATGTATGTATGTATGCAGTGTGGATGATAACTATACGTCAATGCTCAGACAATCGTCAGAACAATTTAAGCTTGGTCTGATATTAAAAAATCTAGTATGACAACTGTTACTATATTTTCATTGCTTTACAAATTGTGGTGGGACACGTATTACATATTGGTATTGCTTTATTAGCTTCAAAATGAGTAAAATTAATTCATATCATTGATCAATCATATTTAAAGAATTGATTGTTATTTAATCATTATTGTGTCAATAGTTCTGTGAAAAATTATATTGTCTTATTCATGGCCTTAGCTTGTTGTGAGTGCAGTAGGTCACTGAGAGTTAATGCTGAAGTGTACTGTTGGGCTATGTTACCAAGTGTAGGATGTTCAATTATTGAACATGGACACTGGATCTAACTATAATTTAGAACTGAGTTTGAGTGAGGTGCATCAATGTAATGGGGAAAAAAAATCTGGAATAAAGCAAAAAAAAAAAGAAAAAAAAATCATAAACTAAAACTAGAAGCAAGAGTCAAAGAAAAAGGGAAGAAAGAAAGAAAAATGCCCAGTTAAAAAAAAAAAAAAAAAAAAAAAAAAGAAGAAAAAAAAGGTGTCCCATGTCAGGATTGAACCATAACTGTTCGCATTGAACTTTGAAGGAACGGCAAAGGAGGTTAAGATTATAACCAGATCTGATCTCTTTGGCCGGCTAAATAGCCGACCAGTTATTGTTTTGGTTGGATATCAAGCACTCTTGGGCAGCAGATATCCAATGGCCAACTGTAATAATCCACTCTGAGTACGTATAATGACCAGTGAAATGCATATGACTTTTAGCCCAGTTTCCCCAACAACCAATCATAATGTACTTTAGTTGGTCATCTGATGCTTAATGTTTTAGTTGTCAAAATATGTATTTCATAAAGCAACATAAACTGCCCAGTACAACATTGTGATGCCTATTTTTTTCAATCTTTGGAAGGCCACTGTCTTTGAGATCTGTTGTTGTGTGACAGAAAGACTGACAGACTAACAGACAAATTGAGCTGCAACCCTATCATGCATGTGCGCCAAGGGTTAAAAACTAGATGGGATGAGCTGAGTGCTAGATCAGCTTAGCAAACATGGGCATTATATATACTTACGTATGGGTGTAGCTATCCAATAAATATAAGTTGTACAATGGAGGAAATGATACTTTTGTGCACCACATGAACACTATCAAACACATGCACACACCATCACCTATATGCTCAAACCACTCCTATCTTCTTACACCAAATCATTATTCACCTAGGTGATACAGGAAGCCCATTACAGCACAAAATGGGTATACACGTTGACAGTATACTCACCACACCTGTATGTGCACATGTGTGTGTGCGTGTATATGTACACAAGATTTCAAAATATATTCTGAATGTGTAAAGAATTAGCGATAAAAATCCAATTTTTTAAACTAAGTTTCACTCTATATAACGTCAAGTGCATATAGTGTGCATTAAATAGAATTGAACAGCCCGTAGTGCATATAATAACTTAAAAATCTATTGCAATTACATCTTTACTAGAATGTATTGTACTAAATCATAATACTACTATAGGAATGAGTACCAACAGGTCGTGAATGCCAGTAGAGATTGACACGTTCAATTGGTTATAGAGTACGCATCACAAAGACACACATGGATACAGTGCGTGGCATTATAAGATAATAGTGGGCAGAGACAAGTATACTCACGGTGTAATATGTATGCACTCATAAAATGATTACAGGACTATAATATTAGCCAAATGATGGCGAGTTACTCGAGTCACATATCACAGGGGAGTTGGAACAGGTACGGCAATGGCCTCACCAATATTTTAACAAAAGGGGGCATGTCAGCCATTTTTCATTTATAGCGAAACATGTCCCCAGCTACGCCCCTTAATACACGACCTCTTCGTTTAAGACTTCTAGTGACTCGTAAGACATGGACAGCCACACTACTTCTAGACAAAAGTTAACTCTAATGTACTTTGACCCTCTTGTATTTTCGAGTTAACTCAGCGTTCGACCCCGTCCCAAACATCACTAAACAGTATCCTCCGGTTTAACGATCATTACCCGTATCACCCTAGAAATTGAATTGTTTACTGACACTTTGAATTTTTTTGTGGGTGCAGTTTAAACTCAAAAACTTACTGGAGTTCCATTTCTATCGAGTTAGTTGCGGTGGTAAGTTAATACGCTATTTGTCATAGTTATAAGCCCTACGCAACAGTATTTACTTGAATATTTATTGTCAACTAGATTTAACACGAAGGTAAGTCTTGCGTACGTATGTTCAGTTATGTGAAAAAGTATTGTGCGTTACAACAATTACTAAGAATATCCCAAAGAAAAAGTTTAAAGAACGTGACTTGTTTTATTTGTTTCAATTTAAATAGTTTCGGGGAGTGGTTATTATGGCATTGAATGCCTTTACCATATAATACATGATTTAAAAACTCCACTTTTTTTAGTAGCTTGAATATTAGAAGTTAAAACCAAACGTTTAACACTCCAGTGTAGTATTAGGCTCACACGCCATTTGTGCTCAAGCACATCACTGGTTACATTTTCATGTTACCGAACTGGTCGTCATAAACTTGGCGGTGAAAGGGTTAATGAATCTTACATTATCTGGAAATCATTGAACCATAGAAATACTTGACTCCAGCCCCTGTGTAACAAATGACTAACTATCATCTGTACCATTACTTTTCTTCTTTCACTTATTTCACTACTGTAGCTATGTGTGTGCGTGTGTGAGACAAGGTGATTGTGCATGACTGTCGTCAGGTCATTGACCAAATGATCCGGGAACTCTTCACCTTTCATTTGAATTCAATGCTTCACAAATGAAGAGTTGAATCAATATAATGTGTGTGTGTGTGTGTGTGTGTGTGTCCGGCCACACATACAAATGGTTTCAAAGGATTATTCTGTTAGTAAATGAAGTGACAAGAGTTCTAAAAGTTCAGACTCTAAGTCGCTCCCTATATATTTCAGGTTGTCTAAGTGTGCATTAAATGGAATATCCACAAGTCAATTAAAATGAGTAATAAATAATAGCAAATAAAAAAATAATTTCACAAGGCCTCTTTCTTGTTAGTGGAGTTAAGAAGTCATTCTAGAGTTCCTCACCTCTAGTTTTGACGTCCAGGAGTCATCACGTGTACACCAGTGGAGTAGTCACTGCACTATTACACCTGCCACTTCACACTCCTACATTGAAAGTGTATGTCTCAAGTAAAACTAGCTCAACATAATTCAAGATTCTCGGATTTGTGTTTCGTGCTTGTAATTCCAACACATGTAGACATTATTTTTTTTAGAGAAACAGGCTAGTTTAGTACAGTAGAAGTTGTTAAAATTTACACTTTCCATATTATATTATATTTATATTAACTACCACAAAAACTTTATGAAAAATTGGGGCAAATGTCTCCACGAAAGTCAAACTAATATCTGGGATATGTGTGTGTGTGTGTGTGTGTGTGCATATGTGGATGATGAGAGGAGGGGAGCAAAGGGAAGCAAAGTACTTCCACGTCTAACTCAAGTGCAGTGGAGCCTCCCTATTCCAAATAATCTTCCATGCCCCTGGACACCAAAAAAGCCACAAAAGTTTATCAATTGATGAAATCACGAAGAAATCATTTCCTTAACCCCAAAAGACATTACTGCTCAGTGTCATTATTTAGCAGCACAATAGATAATACAGGCTAAGCATCCCCAATGCACTTGCCACAGTCTGCCTTACGCTGCTCATACGGAAAGAAGTTTATTACAAATGACGCTGATTAAATTAGACTAAGATTTCGGTTAGCCACAGTATCTAATGATGACTAATTGACATTTGGAAGAAAAAAAATCATATCTCAATGTATTCTACTTTTTTTCCTTGTAAATATTGAGTACAATTAATTTTAGGATGTCTTTAATCCCTAAGGGGTGGGGGAAGGGCGGCAAACTAGATTTAAGGAGATGTACAAGCCCTCCACCTGAAAAAAACCCTGGTTTTTACACAAGATAGAACAATACCATATAACTGTGGTTAGGAAGAAAACCGATGGGTCCAGCCACTAGTACTACGGCTTCAAGCCATGAAGGCTGAAACATCATCCCTGAAGTTAGTACAGCTAGCAACTGTCTTAGAGAGAATCATTCCTGGCATCACGTGATAAAATGCAGAGCAGTGGTAGAATGAAGTTAAAAGTCATGCAAACACACACACGCACACACATACAAAGCTCAACCGTGGTAATTATATATGCAATAATTGGCAGCGAGCGAGACACTATCAGGGACAACACAAAAAATCAAGGATATATTATTGTATATATCATATATGCTTGGACGTATATATGTAACTTTTGTACTTTGACTCACATTTGTTGTGTTCATTGGTTACCTTGGTTAATAACGCGCTGTTTGTCATCACTGTTCATACTTGAAAATTCATTGCCCAAGCTACCAAGAGATTACAATGTAAATCTTGTGTTGGTATATCCAGTGAATGAGTGCATGTGAGAGTGTTGTGTGTTACATGTGCTGACTAGCTAAGAACAAACAATAAATATACATTTGCTGCTTTATATGTTAAGCTTCTTAGGTTCCTTCCTGTTTCTTTTGTTAGTAAGCAAGTCTTATATAGAGTTAAGATTTATACAGCGCAATAATTCCTTGAAAAAGCTTGTTTTTTTTAAGTCCCAAAAATTGCCGTGAGTGGTCTCGTACGCTAATTTAAAAAAGTCGGCCGTGTAAATTGTTTGAACAAATTGTGCACGATGATTTTTATAAAGATGAATTTTTACCCTTTCACCTTATATGTCAATTTTTTTAACTGAAGCACATCACAAGCCTTTTCCCCTAGGACTGTGTATATGAGTGGGTGTGTATGATAGTGTGCTTGCGTACTTGAGCTACAGCAGAAGACAAAACAAACGAAGCACCAAAGGTGCGAACCCTCAGTGCTATTAAACATTACCTAGCTATTATAATAATATAATCTCCTTCAAAAAGAACAAAGCAATCTGTTAGCTATTTTAATGAGGCATCAATATAGCTCAAGCAATGAAAACAGTACATGGAAATGCTGTCTTCATAAGAGAAGCTAAACTAGCCAGAAACACTCACTGTTATAATTTTTCAATGTGAACTTCACTTCATTCAAATCCGTCGGTTAACTTAACTGAGCATGAAGCAAACTACACTATCAGAGCATGACAGACAGACTGACAGGGCAACTACTACTACCCTCTTGCGCATGCACGCTTAGGGTTAACAAACAAACAAACAAACAACAACAACAACAAACAACAACAACAACCAACAACAACAACAACCACCATTGTCTGTCAATTTTTTTTAGCAAATTAACTGTCTACCTGTCCCAAACTCACATCGTGACTTATAAGACCTGCAACTACCTCTATGAGGTCATAAGACTTACATTTGGTAATGGTCATCAATACTATACTGTATCATGCCAAGTTGCTTATGGCCTTAGTGGTTGTCATGGCTCCTATGACTTGTCCTAGTCTTATTCTATGAGCTGCATGTGAAAAATGGCCATTTTTTCTTCCCATCACTGCACACTGGTGGGACTAGCTAAAAATATTTGTACGCACATTTTATAGACACCCACACACATTTAAATTTACCTAAGACGTACACATTTTATACATTCCCCCGGGGAAAAATACCAAACGGATATGTTAGGGTAACCAGACCCTTCTGAGCAGAGCGATTAGGTAAAGGGTCTGGCCAGCGAGACTACATGAAACCATGGGCCTAAAACAAAGTAGAAAATATATGTTGAGTTGTATGCAATGATTAT
>WLWD01000088.1_pt1 | contig 110036 bp, 108 predicted proteins | sample 6712731 | NCBI WGS metagenome assembly WLWD01 (sample SAMN12718690, study PRJNA576275) | sponge metagenome | isolation source: marine sponge | host: Mycale hentscheli | place: New Zealand: South Island, Marlborough, Capsize Point | collected 2014-11-01 | reverse complement strand
CTCCAAGAATGAGGTAGGTATAGGGCATTCTCACTTCACTTCATGCTGAACGACACTTTACCAAACATCTTTCCAGCTTGTGAGATGATACTTTACCAAACAATATTTCCAGATCCCAAACAATGAACACACTAGCAACTACTGTATGATACAAAAAATACAAATTTCATCAAAAAGTCATTCCAAGCTATAAGTTACTGTGAGGGTTAGTTTGATCAGAAGAATGCATGTCCACAACAATTTTTCCTGCACTCTTTCCAGAGTACAAGTAATCTACTGCATCACAAACGCCGTCAATACCTCCCAAACTTCCTCCTCGTAAGTCAACCTGAGACACCAACTTTCCGGCTGCCAACAAAGACGATAGCTTCGCGTAGTGTGAAGGAACGTCCTGCAAATAGTGATTCAAGAAGAAACCCCGGACACTAGCAGACTTAGTAAGCAGTATCTGGCAGAGGGGAATACTGAGCCTTGCTGAGAAGTTTCCATCTGTATAACTTGATATAAAGCCAATAACAATCAGCCGTCCACCGACTGCCAAGTTCTTCACACAAGTGTTAAACATCTCGCCCCCAACACTTTCGTAAACTATGTCAACTCCGTTAGGGTACTCTTTCTTCAACACTTCCTTGAAGTCCTCCTTCTTGTAATTGATGGGCCTATCACAGCCAATGCTTCGTAGGAAGTCTGCCTTTTCATCACTAGAGCAAGTTCCGATGACGTGGCAGTCTGCAAGTTTGGCTAGTTGAACTGCAAACTGGCCCGTGCCACCTGCAGCTGCAGTGACTAGCACAGTAGATCCCTTTTCCATCTGCCCAACTCTCTCGAGACTTATAGAAGCAGTCATACCACTAAGAATTAAAGGAACATACTCTGCCTTGAGTTCGGGCACTGGGAAAGCTCGTTTAGTAGGGACCAAACAGTATTCTGCAAAAGTTCCACCATGCATGTACCCAACAACATCACCAGGCTTGTAGGGCTCACATCCGTCGCCTATCTGCACCACTCTCCCGATTCCTTCAAAGCCAGTATCAAAGGGAGGTTGAACACCTGGTATGTAACGACCCGCAGTCCAGTTTACGTCCGAGGCGTTAACTCCAGCGTATTTGTTCTTGACTAGCAACTCTCCACGGCCTGGACTGGGTACGGTACAGGTCTGAACCTGGACGGCAGCTCTAAAGTTGTGGGAGAGAGACGTGGCAACCAATTTCTTAAAGAGTTTCGGGACTGACGACATCTCTCTTGCCTGCTTCCAAATCGTATGGGCCCGAGCTTTGCGCTGCTGCTCTTCACGCTTCTTCCTCGCACAGTGCGTTTAAGGAGTTCGCCGAGACCTCTGTAACCGCTGAACTAAAAGTTTAAAGAATTTTTTTATGATGCATGACCATGTAATGTGTACAATTGTTCTCTCTCTGTGTAAGTGTGTGTATGTGTATGATGATAGCTAGAACAAGGCAGCTGTGGCATTGTCTATGAAGTGAGCTTGTGCTGCTGACCGGCCCTTAGTGAAGTCTGTCTCTTGATACACTATGTTACTTAGTCCCATGCTCTCTCTCTGCTGCTGCTCCCTAGCTCTCCTTTTCTTTTCTTCCTCCATTTGCTTCCTTTCTTTGGCCTCTTCCTTTGCTTTTATCTTCTGTTCCTTTTCTTCCCTCTTACGATTTTCTCGTTCCAGTTTTTCCTCCATTTTTCGCCTTTCTTTCTCTCTCTTTTCCTCTGCCTTCTTGTTTTCCTTGGTTTGCTTTTCACTGATTTCCTTTTGTTCTATTTGCTTCCTTTCCCTAATAACAGATAAAGCAATGAAATATGTTGAGCTTGAGCATGCATTCAAGTAGCTAGCTAAAAATAATACTGAATATACCCAAACTGAATTGTATCAGACAGACAGAGAGACAAACAGACAGGCATAGAGAGAGAGATCGAGACAGACAGGAATAGACAGACAGAGACAGGCAGAGAGAGAGAGACAGACAGACAGGCAGAGAGAGAGAGACAGACAGACAGGCAGAGAGAGAGAGACAGACAGACAGGCAGAGAGAGAGAGACAGACAGACAGGCAGAGAGAGAGAGCCGGGCAGAGAGAGAGAGACAGACAGACAGGCAGAGAGAGAGAGACGGGCAGAGAGAGAGAGACAGACAGGCAGGAAGAGAGAGACGGGGAGAGAGAGAGAGATGGGCAGAGAGAGAGAGAGACAGACAGGCAGAGAGAGAGAGAGACAGACAGACAGGCAGAGAGAGAGAGACGGGCAGAGAGAGAGACAGGCAGATAGAGAGAGAGAGACAGGCAGAGAGAGAGAGAGAGACAGACAGGCAGAGAGAGAGAGAAAGATGGACAGACAGAGAGAGAGGCAGAGAGATAGACAAACGGGTATCCTGTACATTCCCTCTTAGTAGTTTATTGTTGTATTACATTAGCATAACTATAATTGTAAATCCATTTTACCTCTTCCTTTCTACATGATCCTTGGAGACAGTGGCATAGAGTAGATGTGAGTCGTCTCTGCCGATGTCCGGTGCTTCCGGGGGCTCTGGTGTCTCTAGCTCATCCCTCTCCTCGAAAGTCTCCTCCTTCTCTTTACTAGAACGTTTGGGTGTCAGGAAGACCTGACTTCCTTCATCACTCTCTTGAGCTGCAGTTCTTTCCCAAGTGTCATCTTCAACAGACTAAACCATAGAGGTAAAGGGGAAGAAGAAAATACAACATTTATATTAACTCTTTTACCAAAAATAAACAACAACAAATCTTGTTGGTATTGCAACATTTTAAATGTCCTAGTTTCTTACCTCTGTGGCTTCATTGTCATAGTTTACTTCCTCATAAGGCGGGGGCATGGTGGTGGTTTCTATGTAAACATTGGGTGGGGTCTGGGGGTTGTCACTGACTTCTGAGTATATTTCCGAGTCAGGTCGGAGTAAGACCCTGTCATAACCTGGAGATGGCCGACTGATCATAGGCCGAGATGACTTTAGAGAGTCTGTCGGCATGTGGTAAGGGTCAATCCTGACAAAATCAACAATAACAACGACTTTCATAATGGGCTATATTTCCTTTAGTGATTCTTTGTATAAATGGCTCCCATAATTAGCCTCATTAAAAAAAAAAAAGAAAAAAAAAAAAGAGCAAACATTAGACCCAATCATATGAATATGAAATTGGATTCTATAATTATTTCAAATAATGAAGTTGCAGAAGCTACCTCCACTATTCCAGTGTTGCTATGTTTGTGCTGATTCAGCAGACTGAAGAACACAGTGATGGTGAGCTAATTCTAAACTGTTGCTATTACAAGATCCTGGGTTAATTAGAATAACTCCTCTATTTGCTATTACAAGATCCTGGGTTAATTAGAATAACTCCTCTATTTGCTATTACAAGATCCTGGGTTAATTAGAATAACTCCTCTATTTGCTGCTCAGCATGCTTTCTCATACTTTTCTTTTTGCACAGACAATCATTATTAAATATTTTTCAAGCTATTTGGAACCAATCACTATAAAAACTGTCCAATCAGTGACACACATAAACCCATTTATACTTGTATGTATGTATGTATGTATGTATGTATGTATGGAGAGATGTATGTATGTATGTATGTATGTATGGAGAGATGTATGTATGTATGTGTGTATGTATGTATGTATGTATGGAGAGATGTATGTATGTATGTATGTATGGAGAGATGTATGTATGTGTGTATGTATGTATGTATGGAGAGATGTATGTATTTATCCATGTATGTATGTATGTATGTATGGAGAGATGTATGTATGCATGTATGTATGTATGTATGGAGAGATGTATGTATGTATGTATGTATGTATGGAGAAAGGTATGTATGTATGTATCTATGGAGAGATGTATATATGTATGTATGTATGTATGTATGTATGTATGTATGGAGAGATGTACGTATGTATGTATGTATGTATGGAGAAATGTATGTATGTATTGAGAGATGTATATATGTATGTATGTGAGTGATGTGTTAGCTTTGCTTGCTCAGCCATCAATCAATGACTGCTCTAACTAACTCTCCTCACCTTCCTTCATCTGTTTCATCATTGGAATGAGCCAAAATGGTGTCTTCTCTCTTAATCTTCTTCACGCTGTCTCCCTTCTTGGGTCTTGGAGCAACATCTTTCTCAGTGATCACTTTGGGTTTCAACTGGATAGCATTCCCACTCTCTCCCTGGATAGTGAACTTGCCTTGCACGGAGCTGTCTACCTTGGGAGTGATTCCGGGCACTGGTCCGCTAATACTGCAGCACACGCACACACACACACATGCACACACACACACACACAGGCACACAAACACACACCCAAGAAGCCATAAGACAATATATATTTATTGCCATCCAATGCATTAGGTTCTAATGAATATGATTACAGAAGTCAAAACAAGCATATGACTATCATTGAGTTAGCTTGAGGCTGGCACCTCCCAATGACATAGCAAGCAATTCACAACTCAACTGCACAGGAGGATTACATCACTGGTAAATACAACTACCATGGCAATCAACCAACTAGAAAATACAGAGAGTTAATTATAAATCATCAAAATCATCATCATTATTATATTTATTATTATTATTATTATTATATTTATTATTATTATTATTATTGTTGTTGCTATTAATATTATTATTTTATTATTATTATTACAATTATCATTATTGACTACTACTACTACTACTACTACTGCTACTACTACTACTACTGCTACTACTACTACTACTATTATTACTACTACTACTACTACTACTATTATTACTACTACTACTACTACAACCATTTTTTTTTATTCCATAAACATACAATGAGTGGTAAGAATTACATACACTGTTTTCACACTCACTCTTTCTTCCTGGTCTTGGTACTTCCCTTCTCTGGGTCTACGAAGGGTTTGTGTTTGCCTTCTTTCGTCCTCTTCTTGTATATGAAGCATGCTAGAAACCCAACTATCAGTGCTACGGCCGAGATGAAGAGCACGCCCAATATGGCAACACCCACTCCAATGCCTATGTCCAGTGCTCGGCCACTTAGTGGTTGGAACTCTAAATACAAAATACGCGTAGATGGAAGAAAAATTAAAAATTATAAATGTGTGACGCTAATTGGAAACAATAAAATATTGTAAAGTTCGCCATTTACTGCATGTGAATTTCATCAAATAATAGTTATTCCTAAACTGTCTCATAGTTACGATTTTATCTAACATACTATAAGAATCTGGATATTATATTAAGTGATCTACAGATCAATTGGCCTTTCTAGTACAGTAGAAACTGAGAACAATTTGGGACCAGACTTTCAGTTCAGAAATCAGAGATTGTTTTCTTTAAGAGGTGGCAAGCAAGCATTTTCTATTGGAGAGGTCAAGCGAAACGTTCTTCACTGCAGTTATATCAGTGGACATTCTAGTAATTCAAGATTACTGGATTTCTAGTGGTCTAAAATTCTCTCACTTGGCGCAGGAACGAACTGTGTGGTATTGGTAAAGGGTCCCAAACCGACTGACGTCATGGCGGCCACTCTGACCTCATACATCCTCCCACCACTGAGTCCAGACAGAGAGTACAGGTGGGATGTATCCAGGTGGTTGTCAGGGACATACAGCACTGTTGTGAAGCTGCTCTCACCCACCAATCTGTACTCTATGGAGTAGATGGTAATATTGCCATTTCGCTGGGATTCATCTGGCAGCTGCATGGGTGAGTATAGGCAATACAAAAGCAAACAAAAAGGATATTTAACAAAAGGAATAATGGCAGAATGCAAGTATTAATGATCATTTACTAAGTTCTTAATTGCTTTGAATGACTTAAAACATCCTATTTATAGTACAATATAAAATGATAAGCAAAAATTAATTTAAAGCACCAATAGGTAAATATAATTAAATAAAGTATTTTAGTTGTACTTATACAAATAATAAGCTACTCCTTGTATAAAGCTCTCCACTTGCTTTTAGCACGTGAAAATGTGACCATGTAAAACACACACACACACACACACAGTCATATTATTCAATAGTTGCTATAATTAATTTACCATCCAATTTAAAATGGCTCCTTCATCAACAATAGTGATGGTTAAATTCAGAGGAGGTCCAGTTGGAACTAAGAAAAGAAAAGAAAAATGCATAGAAGTAGTCAAATCTCATCAATTCTCATCAATTACAACAAATGTGAGAAAATGAGGGGAGGGGTGGGGGGAGGGGGGTGGAATGGAATGTATTACTCTCAAAAAAATCACATTTCAGTTGTTGCTGTTGTCATTTGTGTTGCTGTTGTTGTTGTTTAACAAATTGTGCACACTTTTCCTTAAAAGTTCCTTTTCATTGTCACATTAAACATTCCATGGCTCACCTGTCTCCTGAGTAGCGACCAGAATGGAGGAATTGAGGCCAACGATGCCGTTAAAGAAGAGGGCTCGCATGGAGACATTGTAAACTGTGCCAGCAGACAATTCGGAAATGGTACCACCACGCTCAAAGAACTGGAAAGGTTCCTGGCCGACTATCGTATTGACAGTGCGGGAGTGGGTAGTGGTCACCAGTTGGTACCGGTCCAGGGAGTTCTGGGCAAAGAACGAGAAGTCAAGCCAAGTCACTGCAAAGCTATTTGCTGTGATACTCCCATCAGTCACTGATAGCTGCACTGGTGGGCCTGGTCACACACACACACATACACACACACACACACACACACATACACACACAATACAAACAAATAGAGTGAAAGCTGTTGATGTGAGAGTTCATAGTTCTATAAAAAAATCAATGTCTTTTTTATATACATTCACAACAGGAAATAGAAAGAACAGGAAATGAGTATGATACAGGAAGTAATCGTTAGCCAACTGTCAGCTGATAACCCCTGTAATCCCACATAATTAGCTACAAGTGAGTGATCTTAGCAGCCCTGGTTCACACTGCACTTTTCTATACGAGTTAGTATATCAAATAAATAATAGTTGAAAAAAGAATATTGTAATTGAATTGTTGAACATACCAAATATTAGCATAACTGAATTGTGTGGTGGAAATATTACTAGCTCAACTTCCAATGGGAATTATTGATCTATCAATAACCTATCTCGGCCACTTACCTGCGATAGACACCATCGTAGATTCAGATATTACGCCAAACTGATTACTGGCCATGCATCTGTATACTCCCACGTCTTCACTCAGAAAAGGTCCGACTATCAGCGTTCCTGTTTCTCTGTTGAACTGCCCTTTACCTCGTCCATCTATGGTACTGCCTCCACTTGGAAAAACCCACTCTACAGTGGGGCGTGGCTCGCCTTGCACGTCACATGATAAAGTTAGGGAATCTCCTAGGATACCTTGTGTGACTGAACCAGTGATGTTGACCACAGGAGCAACTGTGTACACACACATACACACACACACACACGCACACACACATACACATGCACACACACACACACACAATGAAATTTTAATTGTTACGTGTTCCATCATTAGCCTTAAAATTTCAGCGTCAACTTTTTTGTTTTTACCCTCAGCATTAGTCCAGTGATACCGGCCTCACTTATAACTTAGCTCCCAGTGAAAGATTCCTAACTCCACCTCTATCCTCAAGCCATGTCCCAGCCTTGCTGGCCCAGTTCCCACTCTCTGTATCCCTAATCCCAGCTCTAGCCCAATCTTTGGTCCAACACTACCTCAATCTACTTCAATCAGTGTGTGTGTGTGTGTGTGTGTAATGTGTAAGTCGACTGCACTATAGTAACATACATTGCACGCTAATCTGTGCAGTGAGGAAGCTCCTCCCATATTGGTTGGTCACGCTACATGTCAGAGGTCCTGCATCTTCCATCATCGCCATAGAAACTAGCAGCGTCCCGTCACCGTTGACAGTGAATCTGTCATTTATTAAAGGGTCTCCTCTTTCAGTGCGAGACCACGTGACATTTCCTGCAGGATAGTTTAAGCTGGTCGTGCACGTGAGAGTTGTGTTGGTTCCAATGACCAGGCTGGTGGGAGAGATGGAGCTCACAATAGGAGCAGCTGCAAAAATATAAGACGAGACGGTCATAGTCACATGAAGAACCTGTGATTTCGTGTAGTGGTGTGCAAGTTTTTTTTTGTTTTTTGCTCAACTGGCTCCTAATAAAATGGTTAAAACCGGGAAAACCTGGGGATTGTGATAAAGTGTTGTCCATGCTCCCAATGTTAACTGAATATGATCTGCCCAACATCTATAATTGTTTATTAAGCAGCTCAATTTGAAGGAGATCAATAACTCTAATGAAATGACTGAGGGATATTCCTGCAAAATAACATCCATTACCTCTTACATCTCTTTCTTTGTTGAAAACATTAGTCAGGAAAAAATGAAAGCAATATAATATTGGATTGGAAAAACTACATAAAAAATTTAAACCGATATCTTAGACATATTCACTCTCAGACCAAATTAGAGCATGCTTCATTGCCAAGTCCTTGATCTCACCTTCGACCCTGACAGTAGCTCTATTGGAGATCCTTCCCAGGGCGTTCTCTGAGTGGCAGTCATACAGGGCACTGTCATTCCTCCCCACATTGGATAGCTGCAAGCCATTGCTGAGCTGGAAGTAGGAGGGGCCAATCACATCCAGGCTCTCTGTTAGACCAGTGATCAGGCTTGTTCTGGTCCAACTTGATTGAGGGGTGGGGCTGCCAATGGCTGTGCAGTTCAAGAAGGCTGTGGAACCAGGAATGAGGTCCAAGTCCAATGGTGCAATCAAGATGGAAGGTTGAACTAAGGGAATAGAAAATAGAATTTTAAATATGAGGAGCATTTGTGTGAGCAAAACTAGCAAATGAAATATCAAGAAATAACTCACAATCAAGGGGTATAAAAAAAGAAAGAAGAAAAAAAAAAAGCAAGGATTAGGATATAACAAAAACACACGACTTGTTTTCAATTAAATATCTATTTGAGTGTGGATAGAAGTATTAGACATTAGAAATCAATCCTTCACTGAAAGGATTGGTCATATTGTAGTCCAGTATGGAAAGAATTTTGTATAAATGAGACTTTCAAACTGCATATTATCTCGGAACACGCCCTTCCCTAACACTAGACGTTTACATTGAAATATTACCTCCTACTATGACGTGAATCTGAGCAGTGACGAAGGCGAAGCTCGTGCTGACGTTGCAAGTGTAGACACCGGAGTACGATGTGGTTGCCATGGACACGGTTAGCCTCCCAGTCGGTGCCAGGTCAAGTCTGCCATCCAGCGACGGGTTGAGAAGAGTTCCACTGAGGTACCATTGCAGCTCGGCTTCAGCCGGACCAGAGCTGACGCAGTTCAGAGAGAAAGTAGCTCCAGCTGGGGTCACCAATGGAGAAGCTGTTGCTTGAAGAATTGCAGGACGAGCTACAATTTTAACAAATCCACAGAGGTGGTCGGTGAGTTTGAACATCTTGAGTGTTATGTAATTAATGAAACACAAGAGCTCAGCTTAAAAATTACGACAGACTGACAGTAAAATAGCTAACTTACCAGTTATAGCTAGTTAGCTGTATCATAGCAGTGGTGATAATAGAAATGTATTAGTGAGGTGTTTTCAATCTACCATTACATAGTTTTTAGCCACCGAACATTCAAATGTAACCAATTGATTAGTCTCAGGAAACAAGTTAAATGCAGCAGCTCATATTATTATAATAGAATGTCAGTTATCTGAACACGTTGGGACCAAGAGGTGTTCAGATCTGTTCAGATAACTGAACACTATAGAAAATGTATTATAATGAAGGAAGGGCGTGGTCAACAAATTCTTCGTGTCTGCACATGCTACTATTAGATTTGGGTGTTCTGATTACTGAAATGTTCAATAAATTAAAGTTTGGATAACTGAAATCAATTTACTGTAATTTTTCAAGAAAGAAATATTTATTTAAGACTGCTTCTGAATTGATCAACCGCTAGATCCATTGGCTGGCCTGAGTGTCACAAAGTCAAATGCACGTCACTTAATTTAGACTTAATTTTTAAAATTATCAACATAACACTATCGTACCTAGAACATCCAGTGTAGTCATTGAGGTAGCCGACCCGAAGCTATTTGTAGCTGTACACACGTACATCCCTGCAGAATCTGAGGTAACTGTAAACAGACGAAGATCTCCAGACGTAGCAGAGGAAAGAGCGTCTGACGGTATCGCTCCATTTAACCTGCTCCATGAGTAGGTCGGCATCGGACTGCCCTGGGCTGCACAGCTGAGGGTAATGTCGCGATCAGGAGGCGTGACAATATTTTGAAGACTGCTTTCAAACACCGGTGATGCTGCATCGAAATATGAGGATGAGGTATTATATAAAATTAAATTTCTTGTCCACTCCAAACAGCTGGTGCACATTAACTACATTTAGCTAAGCTTCTTCTTTCTTTTTTTTTGTTTTAAATTCAGTCACAAACAAAAGGAAATTCTAACAAGCAGAAGTATTTAGTTAATATAATTGCGAAATCTAATTTTTTTGTTGAAGTATACCTTCATTAATTAACATAAAACGGAAATAATTCTAACGTACGTAACCTTTTGATTAACAATTAAAAATCTATCTTAACTAAATCTATTTCTACAGACCTTGTACAGTCAGCATAAACTGGGACCGGATCTCTCCAGCAGTATTGGTGGCCACACACGTGTAGACTCCAGAGTCCGACCTTGACAGAGCTCCGCCTCCAGCGATGAGAGGTATCTGTGTGCTCGTGTCCACCGGGATGACGACCATGTTTGGATCCAGCCAAGTGATGGTGGGAGATGGGAATCCGGCAGCGGCACACTCTAGCTTGGCGTTTAGCGATTGCCCGAGTGTTCCCGTGATATCTTCTGGTTCTGTCGAGAATGTGGGGACTCCTGCAGAAATCACAAATACGTACAAAAACAAACAAACAAACAAACATGACCATAGTGGTGATAGTTAATAAATTGAGAAACTTAATTTTTTTTGTTGAAGTATACCTTCTTTTTAATTATCACAAAACGGAAATAATTCTAACGTGCGTAACCTTTTGATGGCACATTGTAACCATCATAGCCAGCTGGTTAATTTTTGTTGCTTTTTTTTTTCTCTTAGCTATTAAAGTAGTAAATCAAATACAGATATTCATACAACAGGTGATACGTTTTACTGAAGATATTTTCTGTGCACTACTTACTAGTAACTATTATTTCGATTGAATCGGAGGCATTTCGGCCTTGAAAGTCAATAGCCGAGCAGACGTAGACATCTGTGTCCGCTGGGCTAGCTGGAGAGATGGAGAGGAGTCGGACATTGCTGGTAGCAGCTACTCCAGTGACCACTCGACCAGACGCAGTGGTCCAGCTCAAGGAGGAAATGGAAATGTTAGAGGTGGCAGCACAGCGCAAAGTGATTCCGTCCCCATCTGATATCTCCAGTGGATTGGCCTCATTTGGTGTAATTGTGACTTCAAGCGGTGTTAAAGCTTCACGTATAATAATGTAGCAATGAGTAAAGTAAATTCTTTCTTTTAAAACAAATACTTGGTGCGACATGAAAAATCAGATTTACATATAAAATAAGGCTGATAATCTAAGTATATCTTTTTTTTAAAACATAATACCTATACAAGGTGATACTCAGATTTCCATATAAAATGAGGCTGACAATCTATTACATAAAAATCTAAAACGAGGCAGATAGTGTAACACATAACTGAGGGAGACCATGTTTAACATTCCTAGCTACAGTATCAGTGATCTTACCTGCAATAACAAGACGGGCTGTGGTTGTATTAGAGCCAAAAACATTGGTAGCAACACAGGTATAAAACCCCACGTCACTTTGCTGCACGTTGCTAATGATGAGAATATTGTTTGAGATGTCTATGCGAGGTCCCGGAGTCAGAAGTTGCCGAGTGGTCCCAACTTCTGCAAACCAAGTCACGGTAGCGAGAGGGTTGCTCACTACGTTGCAAATAAAGACAGCCTCGCCATTTTCCTGGACGCTCATTCCAGAAAGTGTGGGTTGAAATGTTGGAGGACCTAAACCACAGACAGAAGGTCGGAATGTATTAATTTAAGTGAAATAAAAAAATAAAAAACGTATTGGGATTCATATATGAGGCTACAGTCTTTGTGGGAAATATATGGAATGATAAGAAAGAGCTGGGGTAAATATAGGGAAGATATACAGTATATTATATGCTCTGCCTGGAAAACTGTAGTTAATTTCTTTAAGCACAAATTAAACAAAAGGTAAAGTTTTTAATTACGTATTATTGACCAGAGTAAAACTGCTATTATCAAACAAATGCTTATCAATATTTGCTTTACCTTGCACTGATAGTACAGCAGGTTGACTGGTAGCAACTACATTGTTACTAGAACCCAAGGCAATGCAAGTGTAGTTTCCGGCATCTGAATAAGCTATAGATGTGAAGGATAGAAGGCTTCTTCCACTGTTCGAATCGAAGGTAGATCTCTCTCTGTTCACCCCAGCACCATTAAACTGCCAAACAATGGTCTGAGGGTAAGGGAGGTTAGTGGAGCAGCTGAGTGTTGTGGGGAAGTTCAGCAGTACAGTGCTGCTAGCAGGGTGGTCCCTGAAACTGGTGGACTGGCCTCGAGTCGAACCTACTCGGACCAAAAGGAGGGCGGGGCTCATGGTATGAGTTGAACTCGTTAGCTCTACAATAAATGTTAAACTGTTTGTAAGTTCTTACCTGACAGCAGGAGAAAAACAGACGCCGTAAAGAAGACTAGCCGGGTCTTCATCGCTCGCCCTAAAGTATATAGAGATAAGAAACTTTGGACAACTTTTTTAAGCTAGTGGGCGGGGCTCTTCAGATGCGCTAACATCCTAATGAATATTATCGGATCTCTCTACTCGCAGCCTAAATAATTTTATTATAGCATAAAACGTGGCATAAAAATGAGACTGAGTATGATGTATAAAGATAAATACTTAGAGATATATGAAAAACGTTTGTTACTCTTTCTTGTTGTCCTCCTTCAATAAAATGTTAAAATACTGTTTTCTAGTAATCATCTCCTTCATCTTCTCCTTCTGCATCAACGGAATCCACTCCCACTTCCTCATAATCCTTCTCCAGAGCAGCCAGATCCTCACGAGCTTCAGAGAACTCTCCTTCTTCCATGCCCTCTCCGACATACCAGTGGACAAAGGCACGCTTAGCGTACATCAGATCAAACTTGTGATCCAGACGAGCCCAGGCCTCTGCAATGGCAGTGGTATTGGACAACATGCACACGGCACGCTGCACTTTGGCCAGATCTCCTCCGGGAACCACAGTGGGAGGCTGGTAGTTGATGCCCACCTTGAAGCCAGTGGGGCACCAGTCCACAAACTGGATGGTCCTCTTGGTCTTGATGGTGGCAATGGCAGCATTCACGTCCTTGGGCACCACGTCTCCACGATACAGCATGCAGCAGGCCATGTACTTGCCGTGACGAGGATCACACTTCACCATCTGGTTGGCTGGCTCAAAACAAGAATTGGTGATTTCAGAAACAGTGAGCTGCTCGTGGTAGGCCTTTTCAGCGGAAATCACTGGAGCGTATGTTGCAAGTGGAAAATGGATACGAGGATATGGCACTAAGTTGGTCTGGAACTCAGTAAGATCCACATTCAAAGCACCATCAAATCGGAGAGATGCAGTGATGGAAGAAACTATTTGACCAATGAGACGATTGAGATTGGTGTATGTAGGCCGCTCTATGTCCAAATTCCTCCGACAGATATCATAGATGGCCTCGTTGTCCACCATAAAGGCACAGTCAGAATGCTCCAAAGTGGTATGAGTGGTGAGGATGGAGTTGTAAGGCTCAACAACTGCCGTAGAAATCTGAGGAGCAGGATATACGGAAAACTCTAATTTAGACTTCTTTCCGTAATCCACACTTAGCCGCTCCATAAGGAGAGAGGCAAAACCAGAACCCGTGCCTCCACCGAAGGAGTGGAAGAGAAGAAAACCTTGCAAGCCAGTACACTGGTCAGCCAGCTTGCGGATCCTGTCCAACACTAGATCAACTATTTCTTTGCCGATTGTATAGTGTCCTCTTGCATAGTTGTTGGCAGCATCTTCTTTCCCGGTGATGAGCTGTTCAGGATGGAACAGTTGACGGTAGGTCCCAGTTCTGACTTCATCTGTACAGTGACCACACAACGTCAACAAGTACATATTACAACAAGAAGTAGATATATAAATGAACATAATAATTTTATTTTTTTGAACTTATCGTAGTATTGATGACGTTTAATTTTAACAAGACATTTCGGCTTCTCAAAGCCTTCATCAGTTGTGAGATGGTACAATCGATTGTACCATCTTACAATTGATGAAGGCTTCTCAAAGCCGAAATGTCTTTCACCTGTTCCAATGAGAACACTGACAAAAAAGAAACAAAAACTACACTCTGTGATATTGATGTTAAATACTGTGACATGTAAGAAAACTGCCAAAGGTAGTTTACTGCCACCTGAGCTGTCTGGGCTTCACGTTGTATAGTGATCAACTATGCAGGTATTTTATCTGCTGGACTAAACAAGGAATTACCATGCCTTCCGCAATTCACTCTTCCCTTCCTTCCGCTTGGCGTGATAGTCAACCTCTGTGTATTCAAATTTCTATTTCACATGCATAACACATCTAGCTGTTATATTATAATATATGGCCAGCATGTTATATTTTTTGCAGTGCTAAAAAATATTATAGAACTTCTAATCTTTGACTATTGAGAGAGCACTTTCATAATAAACTTCTAAAGGATTATAAAAATAGGTATTAGAAAGGGTAATAATGGAATTACAAATCAAGTCAATTAAGTAAGTGGAACAAAGAAACTACTCAAAATAGATTGTTAACCCTCAGCGCGCATGCGTGAGAAGGTTATAGTAGTCATCCTGTCTGTTTGTCTGTCACACTCTGATTTTGGAGATTACTGACAATTAACTGTTGATTTAGGTACCAACTTACTCAGGACGAAGATTTAGGACCTTTAATTGTGGTACTTTTTTAAATTTGGGCTAATTGTTGAGAAAACGCAAAGCTTTCAGCTCCGTGGAGGTACAAGCTTTTATGAGTAATGCCCCCTAGCGTCATGTCATAATCATGTGAGCAAATAATTTGTTGCAGCCAGCGGTATAGTTTGCTTTATGCTCAGGGAAGTTAACGAAATTGAAAGGAGTGAAGTTTCGCGTTGAAAATGTATACTGGTAAATGTTTCTGGCTAGTTTAGCTTCTTCTCTTATGAAGACAGCGTTTCCATGTACCATTTTCATTGCTCGAGCTATATTGATGCCTCATTGAAATAGCTAACAGATTGCTTGTTCTTTTGGAAGGAGATCATATTGTCATAGCTAGGTAGTGTTTAATAGCGCTGAGGGTTCGCACCTTTGGTGCTTCATTACTTTGGTATTCATCACAAGTACTACCAACCTTCCTATATTATTTTGTGTCCCCAATGCAGGAGATTGGCTATCTATGGCTTATTAGCTACCAAGTAATATTGTTAAAGAAAAACAACATATCAAGCAAATTTTCACAATGTTGGTATCTGTTGAGCCAATGAGCCAAACTGAAATGCTGTACACACATATAAAAGCTGAAAATTTTGCTACCAATGGTTCTGCTTTTAATGACATTATTTCATAACATACATAATTCAGAAATTATTTACATACAAATATTCACATTATTTCATGTATCATTTAAATGTAGGTACTGTACAGTAATGCCTTACCTACAACTGTTGGCTCCAAATCCACCATTACTGCTCTGGGGACATGCTTTCCTGCACCAGTTTCACTGAAGAATGTGTTAAAAGAGTCATCCCCTCCTCCTAAGGTTTTATCTGAAGGCATCTGTCCATCTGGTTGTATGCCATGCTCCAAACAGTAAAGTTCCCAGCACGCATTGCCTATTTGTACCCCAGCTTGACCGACGTGGATAGAAATGCACTCACGCTGCAGCAATAGTCGAATTGTCACACTATTTAGCTAACATTCTCTGAACAAAAATTACGCGTTAAGACCTAAACGTGGGTTAAATTATCTTACCATAATTAAGAAACCTTGACTCTTCTAAAAAAGACTAAAGCAACGACGTCTCCTTCGTTATCCAATACTTACTCGCGACGAGGAATAAAATCGACCAGCTGCTTTTCAACCGCGTGCGCGCTCGACTAGTTGCGCATGCGCTGAACTTTCGCCGTGCCCGTCTTTCAACGCAGCTGTATTATGCACAGAGGTACTGTACTAATGCCAAAAAGGACATGTTTTATAACAATGACATAAGCAATGACATAAGCGATATATGGTAACAGTTAGCTCAAGTTTCTAGAGAAGATTTAATACTCGTCTCCACCCTCTTCTTCTCCCTCAGCATCAATGGTGTCCACTCCCACTTCCTCATAATCCTTCTCCAGAGCAGCCAGATCCTCACGAGCTTCAGAGAACTCTCCTTCTTCCATGCCCTCTCCGACATACCAGTGGACAAAGGCACGCTTGGCGTACATCAGATCAAACTTGTGATCCAGACGAGCCCAGGCCTCTGCAATGGCAGTGGTATTGGACAACATGCACACGGCACGCTGCACTTTGGCCAGATCTCCTCCGGGAACCACAGTGGGAGGCTGGTAGTTGATGCCCACCTTGAAGCCAGTGGGGCACCAGTCCACAAACTGGATGGTCCTCTTGGTCTTGATGGTGGCAATGGCAGCATTCACGTCCTTGGGCACCACGTCTCCACGATACAGCATGCAGCAGGCCATGTACTTGCCGTGACGAGGATCACACTTCACCATCTGGTTGGCTGGCTCAAAACAGGCGTTGGTGATTTCAGCCACGCTCAGTTGCTCATGGTAGGCCTTTTCAGCAGAGATGACAGGAGCATAGGTCACCAGAGGAAAATGGATACGAGGATATGGCACCAAGTTGGTCTGGAACTCAGTAAGATCCACATTCAGTGCACCATCGAATCGGAGAGATGCAGTGATGGAAGAAACGATCTGGCCAATGAGACGGTTGAGATTGGTGTAGGTAGGCCGCTCAATATCCAGATTCCTGCGGCAAATGTCATAGATGGCCTCGTTGTCCACCATAAAGGCGCAGTCAGAGTGCTCCAGAGTGGTATGAGTGGTGAGGATGGAGTTGTAAGGCTCAACGACAGCAGTGGAAACCTGAGGGGCAGGATAGATGGCAAACTCAAGCTTTGATTTCTTTCCGTAGTCAACTGAGAGACGTTCCATGAGAAGTGAAGCAAAACCAGAACCAGTGCCACCACCGAAGGAGTGGAAGATGAGGAAGCCCTGCAGACCAGTACATTGGTCAGCCAGTTTGCGGATCCTGTCCAAAACGAGGTCAACGAGTTCTTTTCCAACAGTGTAGTGTCCTCTTGCGTAGTTGTTGGCAGCATCTTCTTTCCCAGTGATGAGCTGCTCAGGGTGGAAGAGTTGGCGGTAAGTGCCAGTCCTGACTTCATCTAAAGAAAAACAAAATATCAACACCTTTTAGCAACTCATCAAGTGATAAACAAAACTTGACTCCTTCAGCACAATTTTACCACCTAAATTTTTGACACTAAAAGTTTTGAAGCTCCAATATTGAGACAAAAAAAGATAGTTGCATTCAAAATGATCTAAAAATTATACCAAAAACTTTGAAAAAACTTATTAGTAAATAAAGTGAAGATGTTAAATTAAAGACTGTCTTACCTACAACAGTTGGTTCCAAGTCCACAAACACTGCACGAGGCACGTGTTTCCCTGCACCAGTTTCGCTGAAAAAGGTGTTGAAAGAATCGTCACCACCTCCAATGGTCTTGTCTGAGGGCATTTGCCCGTCAGGCTGGATGCCGTGCTCGAGGCAATACAATTCCCAGCAGGCATTTCCGATCTGGACACCGGCTTGTCCGACGTGGATGGAGATACACTCACGCTGTATTAAGAGAAAAATACAAACATTAAATGCGACTCATCATACGCAATTGTTAATCTCACCATTGCTAAGGAGTAGAAGATATGCTGAAGAAAATAAGCGTTGAAATGAAGCCTGAAGAAGGCGGTAGGAAAGAAAAAAAAGTGACGGTCTTTTTCCTCCCAAAAGCCAAATAAAATGGGGCGGCGTTGCAGCACCCTCAAGTTTTATTTGCAGCGCTGTTGCTAAGGGGGCGTATTTGATAACTAGTGACCCAATCGAATTGCTTTATTCTACCGCGCAACTGCTCCCCCGTAGCAATGAGCTACCACGCCCCCTACTGGGTGTGTACCCTGGAGGGGGGGTGTGTACCCTGGAGGGGGCGTGTGCTGCTCCGAGATTCTCGCTGACAACGTAGCAATGTTGGTGTTGATCCTTCTTGCTTGTTGGCTAATAACTTCAGGGGAGGGTCAGATCTGTAAGTGATTTAGCTAGTTATGAAAATAAGGTGCTAGTAGTAGATGCAATTGTTCTTTTTGCTTTTAGTATTGCACTTAAAAGTGAAAATTTTGAGAGGTAGTTATGATTGTATACCAAATCACAGCTGTGACATAATGCATTTAAATGAAGAAATATCCTTGTTGTAATATTATATATTGGATAATAATTAACTCTAATAATTTTTTGGCCAGAATGACATAGATAGGAGAATGTAGTTTTGATCATTTAATAGTTACAGGTTGTTTTGGAAGATACCAGTATACTTACCACCATACGAGTACACATCACTCCCTTCTCCTCTCATATGATGCTATCTTCATGTGTGTGTGTGTGTGTTTGTGTGTAGCATTTGTCTCTCCACCACAAGACACAGTGGTAGCAAGGGGTGGCCCCGCACTTTTCAACTGCAGCATCACTTCCAGTGTGTCTGCTTCCATCGGGTGGCGTAAAGATGGGGCAGTTCTCATACCAACTTCAAGAATAACTTTCCTTCCTAATAATAGCTTGCTCATTGACCCGACAGAGGCAGGGGATGAAGGTGTATATTCCTGCGTGGTCACCAGTACGACATCTTCACTTTCATCAAGTCAAAATGCTTCATTGACATTTGCATGTAAGAGAGAGAGAGAGAGAGTAAATGAAAATGAGCTTGGTGGCAATGTTAGTGTATCATAGGTTCCAAGTTTGAGAAATGGAAATCAGTGACAAACCACACCCATTAATTAAATCAACTCAATTGACCACATCCTTCATGTAATTAATGTTATGAATATAATTAATGACAATGACTATTGTTATATTGATTCATTTTGGAGAATGATTGTAGCTTTTTTGCATTTTGTAATCAATTCATCTGATAATTATAGTGTCAAAGCAGCAATCACTATTGTTCATCATAACTCTCAGCAAGCTAATAATAGTAGAGTGGCTAAGACTGGCCCTCTGTCAGTATGGACTTTCCTCAGCACTGAGAAGCCCCTTTCTGCCTCTGCATTTGAGCAAGGAATATTCAAAAGTCCAGACATCAACTATAAGTTCTATCCACTTATTATCAAAAATGAGTTAGCCTTGTCTTTCCTTTTTTTTTTTGCTTTCTTAGGAGCAGGTGGTTGGGAAACACTCTGCCATTGCCAGTACTACCAAGAAAGAAGTATTCAAGATCAGAAATCAAAATTTGATATGTATAAGTGTTGTGTGGAATTGCATCATGAGGGCCTACATGGATACGCTGCATGGTTTTGCTGATAGAGAGTATGGTTTTGCTGATAGAGAGTATGGTTTTGCTGATAGAGTATGGTTTTCTATTAAAGCTAGGTATTAAGTAAACTGTGGTTTCTGATAGGGGGATTTCCGTGGCAGACAATAGGCAATCAGAACTTCCGTGCGTGGCAGATTGATAGAGTAAAATTCCGTGACTGCCACGGAGCTTTCGTGGCACTTGGAACCTATGGTGTATGGCCCTGTTGCCTTAAAGATTCTCGTTCAAAGTGTAGGCAATATAAGGGTTTATTCAGCTTTTTTCCCTCCTAATTTAATTTTCTGGCACTTGAACATAACAAGTTTTCCTCATGATGAAACTAACTTGAGTTACACTTAGTTTTCTGGTTGTAGTTCTTTGTATTTGCATGTTTTCATTTATATAATTGCAAAAAAATACCATTTTCCAGTATATATTTCAACATCTCTAACCAATTAGATGTAGCAGACAAGGCAACAAAGCAAACACATTAAAGGTGTGTGATTTGGGAAAAGAAATGTTCAGATAAGAATCTGCCAAGTTAAAAGCTAAGCTTCAAACTGTACAAGAGTATTATATCAGTCAATGAAACAACCTTTCTTCTTCTTCTTTTTTTTTTTTTTTACTTTTGTGACCAAGTTGTGGATAGTTTGAATTTTTAAAAAGTTGTAACACTGCAGAGCAGTAATTATACATATGTATATTTAGACCAGTACATTCTTTTTTGCTCGTCAATTGAAACGGGTTATAAAAATCATTTACAATATGTATGGCAATGGGCGTAGCTATAGTCAAAATAACAAAAAGGATAGTTATAAAAAGAACTGGAATTGAGTGGCATATAAAGTAATCGAAAATACTCATTATTTTTCAACATAGTTGAGAATAATTTAGAAGCAAGCAGAATTACTGTGCTTTTTATATCATATCTTCCAGTCATTCAGAGCACCTTCTTGGTGGAGCCAGAAAGTCAAACAGTTGATGATGGAGCTGTGGTACACTTCTTCTGTATCCATGGAGGCAGCATTCCCCCAGCTACCATCACATGGACACTGAATGGAACGGCCATCCTTCCTTCCTCAAGGATCAACATTGCCTCCTCAGTGTTGCAGCAGACAAACCCTCCGCAGGTGACTAGCACGCTGACTATCATTGCTGTGCAGAGGTCCAGTGATGTGGGTGTGGTGAGATGTGTGGCCACCAATCCATTGCTGCCCAGTGGGCCTGTCAGCAGCGCACCTGCCACTCTGATGATTACAGGTGGGTGTGTTGCTATAGCTATAGAAATTCTGACAATAGCTTTCAATTTCCCACTATTTTTTAACATATTGCCAGCAAAGTTACGGAAGCAATGATGATCTTTTTTTTTTTTTTTTAATATTACTTGATTGACTGATACTAATAGTCTTCTGCACTCTTAGCAGTATTGTTGATTAAAAAGTAGCTAAGTATACCCTTACATTTAGCATGGCATTTCCAGTTAGTCCATACTTTGTGATTGTGATAGAATTCAAAGTACTCAGGTTAGTGCAAGGTTCAAATTGGCACATTAAATAAAGAAAATATACCTAAAACTTCTCATGGCAACACTGGGATTAAAGTTGTTCAAATTATCAAGTTTCATAATGTACATGGTTCTATTAATAAATAGAACAAATGCTTTATTTATCTTAAACATTGTATCATACTACCACTTTTAATCGAAGCACTGTTAAATTGCTTGATTTATTTTCTTTTCCAATCAGCTCAACCCACTATCCCAACAATCACGTCAAATCCCACGGACTTGATAGTAATGAATGGAGCTCCAGCTTCTCTATCCTGTTCAGCCAATGGAGAGCCACCTCCCACCATTGGTTGGTTGGTGAATGGCAGTACTGTCTCCGTCTCTGGAGGTGTCACTGTTGACAGAAGGGATGCCACCTCTGTTTTATCTATATCAAGCACCACAAGTGCAAATATTGGCAGCTATAGCTGCAGGGCATCCAACTCACAGGGCACTGCAACTAGCACTATAGCACAGCTGCAAATAGCAAGTAAGGATGAGTTTGTTTGTTTTACTTGTATAGCTATGTGTTTATAATAGAGAGCAATAATTCATGATATTTATGCTCTTCTAATAGGTCTTGAGAATACATTTGAGTTAGAGCCAGTGGATACTGGAGCTTTCCAAGGAGAAGTTGGCGTGCTTGACTGCAGAGGTCCTCCTAGTATTCCGCCTGCTACAATATCGTGGTCCATGAATTCAGTCCCAATAAACGACACCAGACACAGAGTTCTGCAGAATGGCAGTCTCTCAATCACTGATGTAGAATTGGTAGATGCTGGCATGTACAGCTGCACTGCCACAAACAGCTTCATAGGTTCTTCTACAACAAGCCAAGAAGTGGCTCTTTCTGTCCTAGGTGAGGAGATTGGGACTGGAATGATAAGTCCTGAAACACTTCTTGTATTATATAAAAAGAAACTTAGTGAAATTTTTTGACTCAATTATTGTAACCATGAAATCAGATACAGATCCTTCAAACATTTTTATGTGATCAAATTTTCCTTTTTTTTCTTTTTAATATAGGTGTGCCCTCTATAACTCCATCAACAATCAGTATCACAGCGGGTCAGTCAGCTATGTTCACATGCAATGCAGTAGGATCACAATCTCCCAGCATCGAATGGCTAAAAGGGAGCAATTTGATCATTCCGGGGGTTGACCCACGGATCACAATTGGAGGGAATTCACTCAGTATTAGTGATATTGTAGTACAGGACAGGGAGTATTATACTTGCAGAACCAATCTTTCATCTCTTTCAACAACTGCTCAAGCTATCTTGAGTGTTCAAGGTAAGATATGAAAATTCAGCTAGTTGCTCTATTTGAATTTCAATGCTACATTTATTTTATCTGGTCTTGTATCAAATTTTTAATAAAAATTAACTTTTTACTCAGAAACATGAAGTGTTTCACTTGCTAATATAGCTCTGATAAAGTCCAAAAAATTTAAGTTGAAGTATTATAAAACAAAACACCTTTGTAACTTTTACCTCATGCAGCACCTCCATCTTTCACCTCCCCAACTCTCAACATCACCGCTGTTTTATCGAACCCCATTAGCATACCCTGCTCTACCTTACCTGATCCAGCTCTCAGTTTCACTTGGTATTTTGGTGGCCTGGCTCTCTCGCCAGAAAACTCTGGAGGGAGTCTACAAATTTCAGACACAGGAACCCTTACAATATCCAGCACTGGCATGTCTGATGCTGGTACATACACATGCATGGCAGTGAATAGCTTGGGAGCTGCCAATGGTACTGTATTCCTCGAAGTCTTCTGTAAGTCTCCTAAAGTCCATCTTGTCTGACAGTTTGGTTTGATCCATCTTGTTTTCATTCTCCAGTTCCTCCGTCTGTGACTGTTTCTTCTTCTATGCTGACCTTAGTCCAGGGAGCCACTGCTACATTGCAGTGTTCCTCTGAAGGGAATCCAGTTCCAGTCCATACCTGGACTCGAAATGGGAACTCATTAGCTGGGTCTAGATTCCAAGTTAGCGAGGATGGTCGCACGTTGACTATAAGTGACGTTGTGGAGCAAGATGAAGGCACTTATGTCTGTCTTGCCTCCAATGCTGCTGGGGATGTTTCAGTCGATGTAATGCTAGAAGTTCAAGGTAAGCTAATAAAGACAGTAGAATTTTTGTGAACTTTGCAGTTTTGATTGTTTCGACTTAATTTATCTGTTAATCATCATTCATGATTTATGCTGAATTATAATGAAAAAGTGTGTCTACCTCTGAGAAATGTTTGCTATATTTACATATATATATTATATATACATGAATTTTGAAAGTCCTTACTCTCATCTTTTCATTTCAATTTCATGTGCCTTTAGTTCCTCCATCAGTTGTGGCTTCTCCATCCAACCTGACGCTAATGTCTGGCAACACTGCCAGCTTTACCTGTACAGCAATGGGAGACCCAAATCCTCAAATTACATGGACAACTGCTAGTGGCATAAACATATCAACTGTCACAGACTCACGCTACCAGGTAAGCTAGTTGTGTCATTGCTGTTGTGTAAATATGGATGGTTATAAGTGAGGCATACATAGTTCAAGTGGATGGCAAGAATGAGGGAGGTAACCTGAGCATTCAAAAGTGAGTAAAAAAAATGGCGTGGGTTTCTGGTGTGCCACTACCAGGCTTTTCTAACGTATGGTAAGAATTACTTGAATAATAGTGAGTAATTTACCAAGGGTTCTGTTATTTGTAGTAACTAACCTTTTGCGTAACCTGAAAACCCTGAAAACTTCGCTATTGTTCCCACGGGATTCCCACGGGATTCCCACCACTTCTCACGCTTTATGTATTGCTAATTTCTGTATACACTGAGAAGAAATAAAAGGTTTAAAAATGACTTTTCTTTCAATGGCGCGCTTGATGTTAAGCTTTGAAATTTGGCAAGATGATAGAACAACAACTGTACTTAATAATAAGTGAAAAATTCAAAAATTCAGGAAATTTGACTTTTTGCAGAGCCTGTCACATTTATTGTTTGTTTGTTTGTTTGTTTGTTTGTTTCTGTTAGCTGAGCTCTATCTCTGGAGGAGGTGTGACACTTACAATTGCTAATATTCAACAAAGTGATGATCAGACATTCAGCTGCACGGCCACTAATGTCGTATCCACGGCAACATCCACGGTGTCTCTATTCGTACAAAGTAAGTATTATACATAATATGGCTAACTGTAGATAGCTGATATGTGGTAGATATTTATTAATTGACTCTGTGTTAACAGTCTCACCAAATGTCAGCATTCTTTCGTTGATTACGGGCATCCAAGGAAGGTCACTTACCCTTGACTGTAACCCAACTGGACAACCTCCTCCTACAGTGATCTGGCTGAGGGGAAGCTCGCCAGTACAACCTGACTCCAGAGTTACGATTGACTCTCAGGGGGCACTTGTCTTTAGCCCCCTTTTCTCCACTGACTCATCATCTTACACCTGTATCGCCAGTAATACTATTGGAAATTCTTCTGCTACAACAAGCCTAGTTGTTCAGGGTAAGATGAATGCTTCAACTTAATTGATCTGTTTACCGTCATTCATGATTTACACTGAAATATAATGAAAAAGTGAGTCTACCTCTGAGCTAAGCAACGTTTGCTGTATATAAACCTGCAGCACTTAAAGCTAATAGAGTATTAATACTAAAAATAATACTCCAGCTACATTTATATATATATATATATACATATACTTATATGTAGCTATATATCAATCTATCTTACCTCTAGTTCCTCCAGTCATTCAAGTCCTCTCTCCAAGTGTGACCGCCAGTGCTGGCTCAAGTGCTGTGCTAGACTGCAGCAGTTCAGGCAATCCCATTCCCACCGTCTCGTGGATCTTCAACTCCGCCCAAGTCCTGCCGGCTGGCATGCCTCGCATCCAGCAAGCTTCCAACAACAGTCTCGTCTTCTCTGAGGTTTTGGCCAGTGATGAGGGCAGCTATATCTGCCAGGCCATCAATACTGCAGGGACAGAGACGGCCACCATCGAACTCATCGTGCACGGTAAGGAGAGATGTAATCACTTTCTTAACGCTATCAATTCTTGTATAGATAAGTTTTAGATTCCTGTTCTTCTCCAGTTTTTTTTTTTCTGTAACAAACATCTTGAGAACAGCTGCAAAATAAATGTGCGTTTGGAAAAAAATATATACGAAGAGAAACAGTAATAAATAGCTTACTATATTAAATGTACAAACTTAGTAATAATAATAACAAGATGATGATGACAATGATGATGATAATAATAATAAATAATAATAATATAATAATGACAATAACAATAATAATAATCTATATGATAATATGCTTGTGTGTCAGTAACGACGACGACAACAACAACATTGTGTTCATGAATAATTCATGAGTTTTGAATGGTTTGAAAGCATAGTCACCTCGCGGTAGGTAAAGTGTCGTCAAATTTAGTAGAAAGTGTCATCACATTTAGTAGAAAGTGTCGTCAAATTTAGTAGAAAGTGTCGTCACATTTAGTAGAAAGTGTCGTCACAAAGTGTCGTCACATTTAGTAGAAAGTGTCGTCACATTCAATAGAAAGTGTGCTGGTTTGTTATTTCAATTATTTCTAAAGACGATGGAAGGCGGCGTAGGTTTCTAAAAGGAAGGTGAAAGTAGAAAGAGAAGGTAATTGTAACTGAAAAGTGGGTGGAATTGGCGAGGTAAGGCGGCGTAGGTTATGGAAGAGAAGAGAAGGCAAAAAGGCGAGCTATTAATTGTAACTAAAAAGCAGGTAGAATCGGCGAGTAAAGGCAGGGGTTAGTTTTCAAAAGAAAGTCGAAAGTACGAAATATAAGACAAAGTTTCTCAAAGTAGGACAGAGATTCAAAAGCAGGAGATAAAGGAAAAGGGGACTCCGTGACTCAAGAAGAAGAGCTGAGGAAAGGAGAGGTGGGGTATAAGAAAAGCTCAGATAGTCAGAAAAAAGAGAGCAGGAGAGGGAAACTTATGTAACCTTAACCAATGGTAGAGAATGATAACTGAGCAAGATAACTTGTGCTACTGCATTCTTACTCAAGCACCACTATGTGGCAGGGTACTTGCTAGTAATAATAATAATAATAATGATAATAATGATAATAATAATAATAATAACAACAACAACAATAATAATAATAACAATAATAAAGACCAGCCAGCAGTTCATCAATTATCTACATAAAATAATAACTAAAAGCACATTACTAATCACTAATTTATCCACTTGCAGAAGAACCAGTAGTCACAGCACAGCCTTCTTCAGTGACGGGGATTGCAGGAGCCAGCGTCACACTGCGCTGCACGGCTTCAGGTGATCCCACGCCCACTCAGTCGTGGACTCGCAATGGAGCGGCCATCACTGACCTTAGGTTTACCGTCCAATCAGGGGGCAGTGAGCTGCTCGTACAGAATGTGGTGGAGGCAGACCAAGGCCAGTACCGCTGTGTGGCCACCAATAGGGCAGGATCAGGCAGTGCTACTGTGGACCTCGATGTCATCAGTGAGTAGCACCATAGCATATATTTCACACTTTGCTGTTTATGCTAAGTGCCCACAGATTGGCTTATAATTTTTGATAGAGTTATAATTGTGCAACTGGTGGAAAAAATTAAACGTTTAATGTATAAGGAAGGCACAAATGCAGAACACATCACTGTTGCTAATTTTAAATGTCAAAGTTCTCCTCGAAGTATATGCTGTGTCCTCTTTATATATAATATTTATTTTACATTGGATATTTTTTCATGTAGTGAGCGGTCAATATTCTCCCATATTGAACGCTTGCATATTAAATGCTCCAACACGCCCTTGTGTAGTTCTGGACAACTGTATTGTTTTTAATGTATGGCCCCCATATTGTACACAGACTCATGCAATATTATATACTACATAATAACATGATATAGCGTGTATGTGTATATATAGCTCTGTTGAGGCATTAGCATTCACTGAGTTTATATTTTGTCATATGCCTATAGGTGTGCCAGTGGTTACTGTGCCGATCAATAGCATTTCTACAGTAGCTGGGAGTAACATCATGCTGGAGTGTGGAGCCAGCGGTGACCCCGCCCCTTCAGTGGTGTGGTTCTACAACTCCGTGCAAGTTCCCAACTCTGCCACGCCCCATATCACTCAGAGTGCCAGCAACAGTCTGATCTTCTCCCCGGCCCAGTTCTCTGACAGAGGCCAGTATGTCTGCCAGGCTACCAATGCTGCTGGACAGGACTCTGATTCTCTGCAACTTGTAGTCAGTGGTAAGTAATCAAGAGGAAGTTGTTTGAATTCACAGCTAATAAGTGGGCTCAATGAGAGCCTCTAGCGGTCCACTTTGTCATGGGTGCTACAACTATCAAGAAGATAGCTGGTATAGCCAGAAACTATCATCCTTTTCCAATTTTTCTTACCAGCTTTGAAGTAGCTATTGCCCCCACCCTCCTTAAGTATCCCTCGAGCCACTGAATGTTAGTTAGCACTACTTCATATGCTTTCATCATGACATTCTCCCCTTCTTGTTTTCCGTATCCCAATTTTTGACCGTTCTTGATAATCCAATATGAAGAGATGGTTGAGTGGAAAATGGAGAAAAGGTAGCTATAAACTAATGATCATATTTACTCTCTGTGTATCTTCCCAGTGACTCCAACTATCTCTGCTGAGCTCAGGGCCGTGACGGCAGTGAGTGGAACTTCCGTCACCTTGACCTGTTCAGCCACCGGCGAACCTGCGCCAGTCCAGTCGTGGACCAGGAACGGGTCTCCAGTCACAACTGGGTCCACGAGATTCCAGATCAGCTCTGACGGCAGCTCCCTCACGGTGAGCAACGTCCAGGAGGCGGACGAAGGAACGTACGTGTGCGGTGCCACTAATGTGGCAGGTACCGTGACGGACAGTATCTCTCTGAATGTGATAGGTGAGTCCATGTCCGTGTATGTTGCGTACATGGGCATGGGGGGTGTGGATAACTAATTTAAACTGGAGAGGCTTAACGAATAATAAGCTACTGAAAATTATGCAAATGTTTTGGGCAAATACTTGATTTAAAATCATAACAATGTGTGATAGTGTCACTAAAGTTGCCATTGTTTCGCCTTTTTTAAATTTTTTTTATTAAACTCGCTGTTTAAGAAAGCAGGGAGGCTTAAGCCCCCAGTCTTCATCTATGCATGCTATTCTTTAGAAGGTACTTACTTACTCGAGGACATTGTATTCTTTGCAGTTCCCCCGGAGTTTGTCGTGCTTGCTAATAGCACGGCAATTGAAAACCAGCAGCATTCCATGTCATGTCTAGCCACTGGAGACCCCGCCCCTTCAATCAGCTGGACGTACAATGGGCAGGTTGTTCCCTCCCAACAAGGGCTGCTGACATTTACCCCTATTCTGAGGACAAATGCTGGCATTTACACTTGCACTGCCAGCAACTCTGCTGGGACCATCTCTTCACAAATCTTCCTGGATGTTCAATGTAAGACTGATACCATAAACATTTGTATTTAAATAAGTGGGCTATCTAAAAGAACATTTTGGTCCATGGACCTTCTTCAGCCGTGCTATGCTAAGCTAATCTACTCTCTTTCAAGTTAAAATTCATAGCAATGAACCCCTATGATCAAAATGCCTATCAGGCTATATTATTCAAATATTTTTATTTATTTATTTATTCATTTACTTATTTATATATTATCTATTTATTTATTATTTATATATTTATTTATCTATTTATTTATTATTTAAAATATTTATTTATATATTTATTTATTTATTTATTTATTTATTTATTCATTTATTCATTCGTTTTTTTTATGTTGCAGCATGATTCAATATCTTGTTAAAGCAGTTTGAACTGTTAGCTAAGATGTCTGTCTGTATTTCACAATTGGCCATTAGCCGTAATTAGTAATTCTTACCAGCTCACATCCTTCCTTCCCGCCCCGCTCCTCCCCTCCACTCTCCCTCCTCACAGATATCCCCGCCATAACTCAGGCACCTCAAGACAACTCCGTGCCAGTAGGGAGCAGGGTAGAGCTCACCTGCGCTGCAGATGGAAACCCCATCCCCCGGATATCCTGGCTCTTCAACAACACTGTGATTGTCGGTGCGCTGGGGTCCCCCTACGTCATCGCCATGGCAGCCGGCTCAGACATAGGAATGTACACGTGTCTGTCATCGAACCGTGTGGGCATTGTCAGCCTGTCTGTCTCTCTGGTGGTGTTCTGTAAGTCTACAACATTGAGGACTTTACAATACAATAGTTACTGATATCATCACACAACAAAACATAAAATAAAATGAAAGAAAAAAAAAAAAAAAAAAAAGGAAATTGGAGCCATGAATAGAAGTATGCCACAGCAGGGAGATATCATGAGAAGAACACAAAATACACAAAATTCACTTCTAAATATCAGCAAAATATTATGACTTCATTTTGTTTTAATAAAAAATAAAAATAAAAAATAAATAATAATAATAATGATAATAATACTAATAATAATAGAATAATATAATAATGATGATAACAAAACAACAATAATAATACCTACAATAGTGATGAAACAACAACTATAACAACAACAACAACAACAATAATAATAATAATAATAATAATAATATAATTACAGTCACGTTGTCTAGCTGAAATTACACACTTCATTTTTCTCTCATAGTCCCACCATCTTCACCCGTGCTTCTATCAGCCACTCCCACCTCCTCGCGAGTGATATCCCTGCGATGGTCAGGGAGCAGCAGTGACGGAGGGTCTCCCATAACTGGTCACGTAGCAGAGTACAGGAATGCCAGTGACCTCAGTGCCACTTTCCAGTCTCGCAGCTTCTCTGCCAGTGCTCTGGACGCTAATTTGGATGGCCTCGTACCATTTGTAAGCTATGAGGTCAGAATGCGATCGGAAAACTTGGCTGGGAGGAGTCCAGCCAGCAACTCAATGACCGTAACAACACATCCTGATGGTAAGGGAATTATTATTAATTGGACGTGTAATAACACACAAGCTGATACACACGCACACACACACTGTTCTAAACACACACACACACTTCCCCCCTTCCTTCCCCCCCCCCACACACAAACATACATGCTGCACACACATACTCTCTCTCCCACACACACTCTAAACACACTTGCATACACACCACACAGACCCATACAAACACTTTACACGCACACACACACACACACAGTAATTCATAGAATTTTGTATCCCTATTTTAGCACCTTCTGCTCCAACTGGTTTCACAGTGGTGAGTTCCACTGCTACTTCAATCACCCTCAACTGGGGGATGCCCGCACAACTGAACGGTCAGTTTGCCGCGTACCAGCTTCGTTATGGTAGGGAGGACACTTTCTCCACCTCCCTCCGAGAGTCCCTCCTCTTTTCCTCGACGTTCACAATAGTGGGGATTGAGATGGGTGTGGTTTACCGGATGGAAGTAAGAGCAAGCTCTCGGAGTCTTATCGGAGGGACGCTCTGGGGGCCCTACTCCGTTATTCGTGTTAGAGATGGTAAGAGTGATTGCCAAATGTTGTTATATAGGTGTGGAATACACTTGCATATGTTTTTTGACTGAAGTGATGTCATATTTAATACGTATGTGTCAATGTTAATTTTTATTGCATCAGCTAATAAAGTCTGGAGATTAATCTCATTCCACTAAATAATCTGTAAATTAATTCAAGGAAAAAATTAATTAATATACTGAGATTAATTAGTAAGCTTCAGAAGTGATAATTGATACTCGGTGCTGCAGGTATTGAACTAGAAGTCCCTACAATTCTTCCAACCTTCCCACCCACCACAATGGCGACTACTCGAGCACTTTCAACCTCACCCCCAACCACGGTGCTCCCTACCACCATGACATCCAGTACCGAATTTGTCTCCACGGCCCCTCCCACTACCCAGCCTCCCGCCACTACTAGTCTCCTAACCACACAAACCCCCAGTACAGAAATGCTCACAAGCGAGCCTCCCAGCACACAATCTCCTACGACGCAGCCTCGTCCAACGGAGCCACCCACCACTGAAGCTATCACAACCAACGCACCCATGACAACACCCTCGGTGACTGATGCTCCACCCACAGATCGTGTCAACACTCCCACCGTGGTTCCGAGTAACCTGATGGCATCGGTCTCCTCCACGGGACAAGTCACTCTCACCTGGACGGTAAGAATCAGCAGGAGCCTATTTTAGGCAAAGTTATACCCAAAATAAAAAAGATGATTCAGTTAGTCAGTATAGCTGAAACTTCCACTCATGTGTCATACACACACACACACACACACACACACACACACACACACTCAGGAACCTACAACAGCTGGAAGTTTCTTGGGCTACATTGTGTTACTGTCGCCTCCCCCTCCCCCTCACATCCCCACCCCAATCATCGTGCCTCGCATTGCAAGCAGATCCACCTACATCCTGGACGGCCTGGCCGAAAACACTAATTACACCATCACCGTGGCAACCTATAACAGTTTCGGACTGGGTCCACAGACCGAGTCTGTCACTGTGACAACAACACCACAAAATAGTAAGTTATTTAACAACAAAAAAAAAAATTCAGTCATTCTCGGCTGAAATAATTATAATAATAGCACATTTTCTCGTTCTAATAGCCAATATTATGTTAATTAAAACTTAACCCGACGACATTGTGTTTATTATATCACCATGGAGAGTTCGCGACCTCAGTTGACCTCTGAAGAGGACTTGGGCAAGAAGTTGAAGCGTCGGGTTATAATTAACATCACATTGGCTGTTAGAATGAGAAAAATTGCTATCATAAAAAAAAAAATTCAAATTTTTTTTCCCCCCTTATCTTGTAGACGTCATCACCACTGCCTCATCCACCGATATGACGGAATCGGGCTCGGTAGAAGTACCACCCACTGGCCCAGAGTTTAATATCACTGATGAAGTAGATGAGACAGCCAGCGCTGGAAGTACCAGAGACAGTACTTACTACGCCATCAGAATAGTCCCTCCCATCGTCGGGGTGCTGATCATCATTGCCGTGGTGACGGGAGTCATATGGTGCTGCGTGTGTGTGAGACGGGCGTACGGGAAGAAGACTGCGCGCAAATACGATGTGGCATACGACAAGAAGGCATCACTGAAATATGAGGTGGATCATATCAAGTGAGTACATGTACAGTACTACTATTGGAGTGGAAGTTATGTTCCCTTAATGAAACTCATCCCCCCCTCCCCCTCGACTTTCCATACAGACATCCCCTTCAATAATGCCCACCCCGGGGATTTTGTTTTTATACAGCAAATACATAAGTTTTGAAGTCCATAGGAAACTAATTGCTTATGTTGTGATGGATAACTGGTAACCATTGCCTCTAGTACAACCCTTGCCTCTAGTACAACCCTTGCCTCTAACCATTGCCTCTAGTACAACCATTGTACAATCCTTGCCTCTAGTACAACCATTGCCTCTAGTACAACCATTGCCTTTAGTACAATCCTTGCCTCTAGTACAACCCTTGCCTCTAGTACAACCCTTGCCTCTAGTACAACCATTGCCTCTAGTACAACCATTGCCTCTAGTACAACCATTGCCTTTAGTACAATCCTTGCCTCTAGTACAACCCTTGCCTCTAGTACAACCCTTGCCTCTAGTAGTACAACCCTTTGCCTCTTAGTTACAACCATCTAGCCTTGCCTCAACCAGTACAACCATTGCTCTAGTACAACCCTTGCCTCTGGTACAACCATTGCCTCTAGTACAACCATTGCCTCTAGTACAACCCTTGCCTCTGGTACAACCATTGCCTCTAGTACAACCATTGCCTCTAGTACAATCCTTGCCTCTGGTACAACCATTGCCTCTAGTACAACCATTGCCTCTAGTACAATCCTTGCCTCTAGTACAACCCTTGTAGCTGTATTTATTTATAGATTATTGTAATAATTTCATCCAGCTTATAATTTGACATGTAGTTTGAAGAACATTCCAGAAGTAGAGCAAGTAGACTTTGCGGCAGAGTTTGACAAGAAAATGGTGAAAGAAGTCTTCGATTCCAACGTCATATATGGATCCCCACAAAAACAGGATTCGTTTACCGATTCGGGCAGTGACTATGATGGTAATAAATTATAGTTTGATTTTTTTTTTTTTTTTTAGGAGATGCTGTATTATAACTAGGTTAAAGTTGGTCTATTTACTTAGCTTGCATATTAGACTTTGCATTCCTTCATTGTGTACAGAGAGGCAAAGTGACCAGGAGGTGTTGATACCTTTTACTTCAGCTGTTGGCAGAGACGCTGTACAAGAGACAGAAGAGCAAGAAGACACAACACAAGGCTTTCCCTCAAACAATCCTAGTTCACAGAAGCCAGTAGCTAGACAGGAACCTGGTAAGCATGTTGGCTCTAGGTCTAACCCCATCAACAACTATTACTAGTATTTTTTATGTGACAATTATTTTGCAGCTGCTCATTCCTACCAACGACCCTTTACCAATAACCAAAACGTGCAAGCAGCCCATGGCATCTATGGTGGAGATATCATGGAGACAAGAATAGGAGGAAGCGCAACCACCAAATCAGGAGATGGTTTTTATTAAATAGCTATTACATTTTTTTTTCATCATTATCATCCAAAATTAGCTTCAGCTGTGAAATAACATCTTATGAAATAGAAACATACATACGACAATATTTTAGAAGTGAGAAAATTATTTATGTTCAATATTATTATAGTCGCACAAAAGTGAATTGATGTATTGGAAAGTATTTTATAAGGAAATAAAGAAAGTACAAAATCACTAATGCTTTGATTCAATCATCAAAAATGGCTTTACAGAAAAAATGGTGGATGAAAAAGTGAAAAGATACATTATTGTGAATGAACAGGAGGGAAATGATTAGTTTTGTTTGGCAACTGGTCTGGTGGACAAAGTGTGAGGGAAAAAAAAAAGTGAAGAGAAGAAAGGTTTTTCAACTTAAAAATCCATTCTGCTGCACAAGATACAGAAAAGTAGGTAAAGTATCACCACAAGAATAGAGGTGGTGAAGGCGTAATGGCAATAGCCAAATCACGTTGGTGCTTCATCTGGCTAGAGCATCAAACTTCCGATGAACTCATTTGAACGTCTCTCTCAGGGGGCGTGTTCGATCTATGATGCCTGTCATGCTGGCGATGATGGTGATGCTGGCGATGGCGGGGTACGCCCACATCTGATCTGGTTCCTCGATTCTCTCGATCTCCCCAGCCTGAACCAAACAAAACATAAGATGCACAGACATAAGTGGCAGATAGAAAAACCCACACAAGTTCCACCCTGTACCAGACTTTATGACACGAACAACCGTAAAACTTAACTCCCCCCCAACCAGCTTCCCCACCCACAAGCAAAAACAACCTGCACTAAATGATAAGGATTAGGTCCCCACCCTCCCCCCTCTGTTTTCTAGCTGACTTTTAGAGGCATGACTGGGTAAATGGAAGCTGGAAGTGTTAGCCACGCCCAAATCCACACAAAGAATAGGACATAAAGATCAGCTATAGGACTCAACGACAAACAAACAGATGGGAAGATTAGCAATCTGATCATTTCTTTGTGTCTACAACACTTAGTAAAGCTCTTAAGAGCATCGAAGAATCCATAACAACCAAAAGTGACTAGTAATTATCGTGACAGACCTCATCGTCCTAACCAGACTTCTAGGCATGCCATGCACTGGCAGTTCACTGGAGCAAATCATTGAGAGGGAAATTGGACTCTTGTGAAAGTGGAGCCACCATGCCAAGCCCACTTCAAAGGAAGCTCACAACTCTCCATCCAGGAGAATGTAGTTAATATTATATCAGTCTCTTCAGTCATTTGTTCCGCCAGACACAACATTGTCAAAATGAATTTCCTTTCTTGTTACTTGTAGGCATGTAAAAAAATCTAGTTAAAAAAGACTAACTTCCTAATTCCTCATTTTCTTATTCAACTAAAAGCCAGACATTTTAATGTGAAATTGGGGGTGTAATCCTACATATAACCTACTCTCTCTCTCACCATTCCCTGAACTCGTGCATATGTTGTGCCCAAACATAGACACATACATACATACACACACACATACATACATATATACATACACACACTCTCACACAGTCTATGTCTTACTCCCCCTCCACCCACCCTCTCACTCTTCCTCCCTCACTCAGTCACTCACCACTAGGGCTTGTTTCTTTCTCACTTCCACTGGTGATGGAAAGTTCGGTGGACGTTTCGCTAAACAAGGACTCCCTCCTCCCAGCGGTAACGGCAGCCATCATCGCCTTCTCCTTCATGGCCGCTTGCTGGTCGTGATGAGGATTAGCCATGTGCGCTGGGACCATACCTTCCCCGTCAAAGTGATTGAAACTCTCTCCTGATTCCAGGGCCCCATTGAGCATGCCCGAATGATTGTGGTGGAGGGCGTGGTGATGGCCGGGGTGCTGCTGCTGTCCCGGGAAATGCTGCTGCAGAGGCGGAAGGTGGTTATTAGGTCGGCCTTGTTCGGCGCTCTGGCGACGCCCACCAGTAGGAGGTCCCACTTCGCCGTAGCTACTTATGCTCTGGAGCTCCAGGTCAGAGTCCAGAGGAGGCTGGATACAGACGATACTGTCTGGTCCAGTGGACGACTGCGTCGGGTGAAAGACGGACCCGGACCTGTCATTATCCGGAGGGGAGGGGATGTTGCCCTCACTTCGCATGGTCGTCATGCCACTGCGAGGGTCATTTACAGCGTGGCCTTGGGCAGCAGATGTGCTGAACGACCTTTGGTTGGGGGACACACGAGGAAGGGTGTTCCCCCCTGGGGGGTGGTGCGGAGGAAGCTGCTGCTGGTGATGGCCGTGGTGGTGAGCCACGCCTCCCATGTGGTGGGCGTGGTCATCAATCATCTTGGAGCGCATGTCCCCGGTACTGTGAGTGAGGTGTGGGGGGGAGTGGGAAGGAGGCGGAGGAAAACTGCCTCCCATGTCCTGCTTCTGCTGTATATTGGGGTGAGCGCTGCTCGGTCGGTTCTGGAAGTCATGCGGTAAGGTGTTAACATTATCGGGGACTTCATACGGAGATGGTATACCACCCAATGTGTTGGAACGGCCGCGATAAGAATGGGTGCGCCCGGCGGCAGCTTCTGGATGTTGCTGCTGCTGAGGAGGCATGGCATGTGTCACCGGAGCGGATATCACACTCTTCGGAGAGAACACGGAATTACCGATACTCTGGTCTGTCATAGTGCGAGTGATTGGATAGCCGCCCATGTGCTCGACGCCTTCGTCAAGGCTTGGAAGCGGCCCCGGGTGGTTGGGACCGCCACTGGACATCTTCAGAGCTCCCACAGAGTTGGACGTAGTCATGTGACCACCGTGGCCCCCCACGGTGAAATGGGGAGAGTCTTCGGCTGGAATGAGTGCCGGGGTAGCCGGGGAGAGTGGGAGTGGCCTGGTGGCCAGCTGCTGGTGGACATGTGGAAAAGGGGAGGAGTTTGTGATGGAGGAAGAGACGGGGAGAGACGCAGATGTGTTGGGAGACTGAGGGGATATTTCTCTCATGGGCATCATGTTATTGAATCCACCGTAGTTCATTTTCTCATTGATATCTGCATGTGCACACACAAATACACCAATAAAATGAGCTGTGCTTCGAGATGACCCTCCATATAAATTCACCAAGTCTGCATTGTTTTCTTACAATAATGGACGATCCAGTTCTCGAAGTCAATTATCAACATAGAGTAATACTAGCATATTGCCAATTCAATTTTCTAATTTACTTATAAATCCAACACAAACAATACAATCTAGTGGGAATCCTTCCTATTTACATTTAGCTGCCTTAGGGCAAAGGGTTCAAACAGACTAGGACTGCTCCTGTGTAGTATAGCCTCAATTGGCTTAGGCTGTAGTTAAAAATAAACTATAGTGCAGTCATGGTGACACTGAATCTTCACTATCACTAACTTTTATATTTTTTTACATTTCCATTTTAATACGATATCTCCTTCAACTAACTCCCCCCCCCCCCCCTTCCTCACCAAGGCAGCATCTTGGGTGGTCCCAGACTTACACACAGCAGTCAGGCAACCTGAAGGTCACTACTACCCACACAAACCATTGGAATGAATCCACATTCCATTCCTGTTATGCCTGGCCACTCTCTATAAGCAACCCTCATTTAAGGCATGGGGGATTAAAACAATATAACATACTTACTCAATGGTGTGCCAAATAGGAGCACTTGCCTGTGGCTATGTTGTTAAGCAACCAAATATACCAACACACATCCTTCAGTTGCATTTTATGTGAGGGCGCCACTACAGCTACCGAAGTTGCTGCCTTCTACTGGGAAAGTAGTGTAACCCTATAAGCTTGAGAACCATCACTGGGCCGCCAAGGTAAAAGCTTTTCGGGTTAGTATCAAGTTGCTGGAAAAACAGGTGGCCTGTACTGGTTGCTAGTGGAGACAGCTATCCTATTGCCAGCAAAGAATTTTCACTGTTTCTTAATAGTGATATACAAAAAGCTAAAGTCTAGTGTCTAGGCATAAATTAGTACACTCTGTGAGTAGACATTGTCTCCATCTGACCTGCGTCTTCCCTGATAACTCAAGTACATATTAGTTAACTAAGTGCTGGTGCTAAGCAGTCACAAAGTGGTAAAGTGGCTGTGAAAAACTGTTATTATAATACTGCTCTTTCATAAAAAAAAAAGTACTTTCTTAAGCCTTTTAGTCAATTGAAATACCTGATAATATGTATACAATATTTTGAAACATTTCAAAAAAAAAAAATTCACATCACTTGGATGCCAAAGTCCAAGTTAAACTGCCAAATAATTATAATAAAACAAACAAATGCCAGAAACTGGTAAATAAACGTCTCTTGGTCCCTTTGGGGAGGAATTAATACCAGTTGTCTGCAAGACATCAAAAAAAAAAAAAAAAAAAGTAAAAAAAAAAAAAACAATAATAGAAGGGGTCAATCTCATTACCTACTTTAGGACACACCCACACCATCCACAGAGCCAGGCATGCCCAGCAGCAAAGAAACAAACATACAAACAAAAAACAACAACAAAAAAACCAACCTCTGACGTAGCTGACCGACTGCTTTCTGCTCTCATGAACTTTCTTGAAGATGACGATGGTGATGACAATGATGAAGGCCAGAAAGATGATCCCAGGAATGATGATGTAGAAATAGGGATAATCCGAGATACTGGAACCGGAACCTCTCAGCGTGAACTTCAACGTAACCGTCTCCTGCGCAGTACCGGCTGCGTTGACAGCTGCTACCCTGGCCGAATAGTCTCCTGAGTCAAGTCGTATCAGGAGACTATTGGTAGGGAAACGGACTCGATGCAGCTGCTGAAAGTTTCTGTCCGGACTCTGGTAGATGGTGACGTCATAGAAAAGAGGTTCCCCATTCCACTCCGAGTTTGTGAGAGGCTCCCACTGAAGCTGAATCAAGTAGATATTGCCCGACGTGCTGATGTGAGTCTGGGTGACATTACTCACAGCAGAACTGGGAACTGGAGAGAGAGAGAGAGAGAGAGAGAAAGAGAGAGAGAGAGAGAGGGAAAGATGTTGAGGTAAATGTGAAAAGAGGTGAGAAAAGACGAAAAGGAAGAGAGAAGGCACAAAGCGAGAAAATGAAGAAGATTAAAGATAAATAAAAAGAATATGAATACGAAGAGGAGTTGATAAAGAGAAGAAACAAACAATGGGAAAAGGTAAATAGAAACAGGTAAACAAACAACAACAAAAATCAAACAAACAAGAAACAAATAGATGAAGTCACATACTCAGTTTATTCAACCAGAAACCACACCAATAGACGTCGTCTTACTTGTGTGCAAAGTGCTGACCACTGAAGTAGCAGGTGTTCCCAAGCCCTGGTCACATGACAGCTGAACAGTGATGGAGTAAGTCGTGAAGTTGAGGAGCTGTCTGAGCGTGTAGGTGACACGGCCATCTTGGACAACAGTGTTGCTGAGGACCTGTGCGGTACTCCCACCATTGCTGTGACTGATGGGCCGATATGACACCAAGTAATAGTTGAACATTACGGTGTTGGGCGCCGCTAACCAGGTGAGTCTAACCACACCCACTCCTGTGGCTTCTGCCTGCAATCTTTGGATTGTTTCTAGAGAGGAAAATATAATAGAAGGAAGAAAAAAAATCCAATCAAGAGATATGGCAACAAAGTAACAGATATACACATTCTATTCAAGCACAAGACATCCCATGGGACAACCAGAGATAGCATAGGACCACAAGCTGCAGTGTTTTTAACAAAAAAAAAATCAAAAAAAAAAACAAAAAAAAAAAAAAATCATGTCTCTTGACTATACTGTACTTGACTGTAGGTCCAGTGCCCAATGAAAACATCTCCACCCTCCACACACACACACACCATTTCACAGCAGGAATCATCAACATTGGTAAAGATCACCAAATTCACCCACAAAAACCCAAACTGTGATGAATATTGCAGCTTGCAAATTCATGTTTGAAGGGCAGCAGTATATTTATTAACTGTTTGATAGAAATTCTGATTCCTAAAACTAAAGCTTTAGGTCTTTCACACATACATACATACATTCATACATACATACAGTGCTTCCAGCTTAAAGAGTGGATTTTTTTAGCTTTGTGGTTAAGGTTACTAATTCTGCTATAATTTCTCAAGTGTGTGTAATAGAAAACTAAAAATTTGTATTATTATACATTAATGTCATATTAACATACAGACAAAACAATTTTGTGGGTTTGTGGTTATTGTTGCGGTTATAGGTGATGGAACTGGGAGCTTCAAGACAGTGAATTTGGAAGTGTTTAAGCTGAAAAAAGAGAAATTATTTTTCCTTATCTCTATAACTTGGTATACTGATACTTTAATACCTGAAGTTTCATATGAGCCAGATTTTGTGGGCACACGAAATTTGAATCTTGAAATATTTTAAATTTTAAGAAAAAAAGTGTTTAAGCCAGGATTTTTGAATTTATTGAGTTATATCTCTAAAAATTTGACACATGATGTAAAATTGCCTTAAAATTATTATGTATAACTTTGGTAGCTATACCTTGAAAATTAAGTGAGTTGTGGCTGTTTTTCACCAAAATTTTTTTACACACGGTAAGGGTCATCAAATGATGACGTTTAGAGCGGGTTGTGGGCCTTTAGTACACGTAAACGCGACGTCACAAAACAGCGCATGCGTATTTGTGCAAGGGCGCCAGTTTACCGCTAATTGTTACACGGGTATGGCTGATTTAGCTACGGTTGTATCTCAGGCCCTAGGTATCAAGTTTTACGGCGTTACTGCCTATCACGGCCAGCGTTTTAGCTTCCGTCTGGAGCTGCACAACCAGTAGGACTCCAACTGCATCGCCCTGATGTTGTCAGAATACTGAATGCTGGGAGCCTTGGGAGTATTAAACTCCTTCAGCTTTTCTTCAGCTCTTGAAAAAGATGACCACTTGGATAGGCTTGGCTCCAAGTTAGTAATATACCAGCCAACAATTCTGACTGATTTCGACTTCGTTTACTGCTGCTAGTAGAACGATGAGAATCCATACAGCCGATTGCAGTTAGGGAAAGTCCCGCCTTACCGCTCGGGGAAATAACCGTTCGACCTTAGCTCGTTAACTAGTTACGTTTAATGACGAACTACCGCAAAATCTTGACGTCAAAAAAAATGGCGTAAAATGTATTAGAGTGAATGAGAAAAGTGCTGTTCTCCGTTTTCCATTCTCTAAACAGGCAGTTTTACTATTGTAAACATTATTGGGATGATGAAGAAAAGGTATGTGTATGTTAAATGACTGTAGTGAGGATCTATACAGGAGTTTCAAAAAATCCACTCTTTAAGTTGGAAGCACTGTACATTCATTCATCTCACTTCGCAATCACTCTACCCTGGGGCAGTTATACGTACTATATGTAGAGTTGTGTGTAAGTGATAACATATGTGAATGCACATGTATGATTGATAAAGTGGGAGGGGCATGCAAAATGGAGAAGGCATAACGAATGCTTCGGAGTATCAAGTCGAGAGAGAGAGAGAGATATATAGCACGCGTGAGATAGTTGTTTCTTCTTCAAGCAATCCTCAAGAAAGTTACTCGACCTCAAAGACTTCATAAGTCAATAAGAAAACTCGAGTTCTGGCTGCTTCCCCCACAATAGGACTGCGTGCATGCATATGGGGATGCCTTACAATGCCCCAGACACCATTAAGTACACCCTACATACGACTGTCTGGTTGCTAAGAGGTCAGAAACCTTCACAAGAGTGCTACAGCTACTCTCTCTCTCTCTCTCTGCCTATACAGACACACACTCACTGGCTTCCCTTTACTACCTGTTGCTAGGCCAACTGAACAAAATGGCTGAACTTTTAAGCAGTAGTAATAAGTAATACAACATGTGTAATTCACTTTTTCTACTGCCATAACATGTGTTGACACATGTGTTGTCCCATAACTTCTCAGTTAATTAATTAATCGACCTTTATCACACTGAAGAAAGACTATCTGGCAGATTCTCATTTACACCTGCACACACTCACGCACACAAGTTCTGTCAGTACAGGAGGAGGAAGAGGGCCCACCGGCAATTTAACATTCTGAAGCATTCCAGGGGGGGGGGGGGGGGGGGGGGGTGTGTGAAAGGAAGATAAAACCAGTACTTGGAAAATACAGGAGAAGTAACACAATGAGCAAACACACATCTAAAGTTATCAAGTTATTTCAAATCTGTACAAAGTTCATTCATTTACAATTGTTAATTTTAAAGAAAATTCATGTCAATCTCCAATAGGAGTGAAAAAAACAACCTTTGCTCAATAGCTTTCGTGGATCCTAAAAAAAAGAAGGTCTTCACTAAGCCAAGCTGGTCCAAATGGAAGAGATTGTTACCATAGACACAGGTTAAGCACCCCTACTTAACTAAACGCTGTTTTTTTTTTGTTCAGAGCCCGCTTTCCTTCCAGCTTTTAGCACTTTTGTATTAAGCGTCCCGCTTAACAACCTGCGTCTACCGTAATTTCACTAACACTGTATAATATAAACACATACCAATTCCTTCCCTCCCACCCACACAATTGATTAGCAGTTACACACATGTGCCACCAGGGTGGCCAACAGGTGTCCATAGCAACTGTATTCCCACGGGGATGTACAGAACTATCAGATCTCTGAGATAATCAATGCAGAGTTTTTATGTGTGATGTCGATGGGAACAAAATGTCAATTTAAGCAAGACACCACACTTGCCCTATGAAGTCGGTCAGCCAAGCATGGGGCATGACAAAGCATATGCAATTGAATGGTAGCTTATTCAGATCACTTAAAAACTATTGCTTTTTTTTTTTGCTTTTTTTTCTAAACTAACACTTATGTAAGTAATCATAATAGAGCACGCCTCATTGGCACAAACCACTAGGCACAAACTATGCCCAAGGAGAAATTTGGTCACAGTACGGTCACAAGGGCTGAGCTGGGTGGGTTGTCTTTTGGTTGGACTAGATATAAATAAACGTTTACTATGTTGCGATTGTTTGTAGAGCAGTCTGTAACATCGCGTGTAGGCACGTGTTAAGTTAAAATATTAATTTTTAAAAAAGCTAAGTTACTAGAACTTATTATGACAGAATAAACAGTTGCCAGCCAGTCATGTGACAATGGCCTGCAATTCAACACACGAACAAAGTGGTATCACTTGGGGCTGATGGTTGTTGGAAAACTTGAAGTGGTCCCAAAAAAGAAATTACCCTAACGATTCAACTTTGTGCCAATTCCAACTCCACCCTGAGAGAGAGAACAAGGTAGGGTCAGGGACTAACAAGAAAATGTCTGAGTAGCTGGCAGGTGGCCGACCAGCCTTGCTTAAGGGCACTCCATATTGTCCCTGTGAGAGCCTGTGCACCTACAGGCGGAACACTGCGATCAAAGAGACTACGAATTGGCAGCCAGAATTTGTATGCAGACATCGGCAGTAACACACACGCACACACACACACACACACACACATCATGCCCATATGCTACAATACCTCCCAGGGGTTCTTGTCCACACCACATGACATCATGACATGGTGAGCTCAGAAAACCAGACATTTCTTGGACACGACTTGTGGATTCATACGTGGGTGCAGACAAAAATATAAGTTTGGGAGTGCTCAAATCAGCACAATTAAATAATACATTTAAATGATAAAATGCCACTTACTAACTCGTGAAGATGCTCATAAATTTATAAAGTTGCTACAAAGTGAGCGTAACAAAGAAAAATAAAGTTTGTAGTGAATGTATATAAATATGTATTACGATATTCTAACGAGATATTGGGATATTACATGAGTGTTCAATATTGAAAGTGATACTAGACACTCTTATTAGATAAACATAATAACAAAAAACTGATTATTGAAAGTTGTCAGCTGGTACAGTAATTAAGGCCCATGGAAAAGCTAAATTGTAAAAAAAAAAAAAAAAAAAAAAGGAATGGTTATTCCAGATGTCATTTCACAACTTCACAATGATGTCACATCATGAGCTGACTTGACTCAGCAAGCACCTCAGCCAAGCAGCACAAACCACACAGCTCTTTGATTAAAAAAAGCAAGTCTACAAGATTTACCTAACTCGCTGGCTAACGAACAAGATTACTTCATTGAAGGAATATTGTCTCACAGAATGACACCCGCCCACCCACACATACATGTGAAGACCAGCTGCTCAAGAGTCCAGAAAGGATGTTTCTCCCTAGGGCTGTGACCAGTCCAGGGAGCAGATCCACTCATCAAAGGTGGAATGTTATTCCAATAACGGCCAGCAAACCAACCACCATCCCTACCCAATTCTCCAGACAATTTTCAAAATACCTGAGCCGTGTAATGTTGCACAACGACAAATGTTAAACACCCATCACGAAATCACAGCGCAAACATCCTCAGACAAGAGTTACTCCTACTATGAAGAAACTAATGATACAACCAAAACCCCTAATCTATCCCGGCTGGAGTGATGATGCTGTACGCTGACATCACTGCTAACACTGGCAAACAAATTGCTTTACCGTATTTTGGAGTAGCAGAGTCTAGTACATGACTTGTGCATTATATATATATATATATATATACTGAGTTCTACTTGCTCTTAGACGGTGTAAAGACAAAGAAACTTAACTACGATGTCTAAAAAGAGGTCACCAATTTGGCACTACTTTGTTCCTGGCACTGAAGACTCTAGACTAGTACCATTATATTTCTAATTATGTAAAAATTAAAATTTCGAATATATCTATCTGTTATCGGTATCGGCCTCGATTCTAGATACAATATCAGTTATTGGTATATCGGTAAATTCTTCTATCGGTGCAACTCTACTGCCTGGTGGTCCAGTACTGCTACTGCTCCACAATACTGCCTTTTCAACAATTTTGTTCTCCCTCCAAAATGCAGGAGGACCCTTAGTATAGAAATCATTGCTCTCTTTCGACAAAAAACAACAACAACAAAAATTGCTATGAAAGTCACTTTTTCTTCCTTGTGTCTTTGGGTTCAGGTAGAGTACCCAATACATAGAAAGGATATGTCATGGCGGGATGTTGTCACCTGTTCACTACCCAATATCCATGCCAAACATATGCAACTGGTTTGAGAACCAATAAAAATGGTCAGAATTCCATTCATGATTATATATATATATATATATTAGATTTTGTGTTGTTTTATCACTTTTTACTCGCCACAACATTCTATAAACCTCAGGCTTAGCTTCCGGGTCCAGTTCCATGTTGCTCTATTGGTCATTATTTCTCCCCCAGAGATGACAAGTTTAAACAGGGACATTGTGCCCTCGGGCGTTGTTGATCTATAGACGACTGCACCATCACCGCAGGCAATCAGGGTGACTTGACCCATACAGAGGGTCACACGTTTCACATTTTCTCGAATCAATGACCTGTTTAGCTACAATCGGAATGGGAAATGGCAAAAGAAAGATTTGAAACGGCTTCAGAAATTACATGTCCCTCAACAAACCGGGACCACATGGACATAGTGAAATAAAACTTCATGCAAAACGAGCATCAGTATTCTCTCAGTTGTTGTGCTGGTTGTCTCTATTATGCTAAGAGAAGTTTCTACTTTATCTAATGGCCAACACCACTAATGCTAACCGACAAGTCAAAAACTTCCAGACCAATTTTGGGGTTTGATGGGATTACTTTCTTTTTTTTTTGAACGGCACATATTCAGCACCATGACATGACATGACCTAACTTCCTTTTACCAACTTGGCAAAAAATTGAAAAAACAATAATATGGACAGGTGATGGGCACATGTCTGAGGTTTCTAATATTAGTCAGGATCCCAAGAGGGGGATAGGTTACAAGTAAGCTGTTCCGGATCCTCCTGGCATAATACCGGCCACACCTCACACGTTCCTACCGATGGGCCTCTACAACAAGCGGCAGGTTGGTCTCCGCAATCTCCTATTCTTTGAACATTCAGACAATAACTAGCTTGTAATGATGCTAAATACTCCTTCGATGAACAGAAACAAGCAGTAAGCTCAGAGTCCAAGTGATATCAATGCTGCCTGCCCAATCTCTTCTTAGAGGAGGAGTTTGTAGGACTGCACCAATCAAACGCGAGGAAAACCAGACCAAAAAAAACAAACTGCACAAGACTATCAGACTTCAAAATTGACTTATCAATAAATATCCGTATCATCCATGCCTGTACCTCAAACATGTCAACAGATGATGGCCTACACCTCTACCAATGGTAGAGTGTACTAGCAATGCTGGCACCACCACTGCAGGTGGGACAGGAGCTAGTACAGAGTGTACTAGCAATGCGGTGCCTTTCTATAAATTTTACAAAAGCAGTAGTAACGAAGACGAAAGTGACAACCTTGTTCACAAAACAGGATGTATTCTTCCAGCCTGTAGACTAAATCAAATGAACACACAAATCTAAAGCCACAATCTTTTAGGATACTTTAAGTGAGTGCAAAAAGTGAGGATACAAAAAAAAAAAAAAAACTAGCTAGAAAAAAAAAAAGGCCACAAGACTCTCTTCTGGTATCAGATAGATGTACACAACAGAACTTGCTAATTTGGAGGAATGGGATATCTTATCTTATCACTTAGTACCATGCAATAGTTTTCCTATCCCTTACACAAATTGCTACACCTTACACATATTCATATATACAAAGCTGAAGCTCTGAATCAGCTTACCAGTGGTGCAGTCCTGTGACAGTATCCCTGCAAGCAAAACGAACAAACAGTAGCCCAGATGATTTCCATGGCGGCTTATTCTACAGCAAGTAACTCACCGTTCATACATGCCAGCCAGAGACAGCCTACCAGTATTACAAACTTCATCTCTGCAACTCAGCTGATAAAACGGGCTAATTTACTGGCCAATTATCTTGTTACTACTACTGGAAACACAACTTCGGCAGGGGAGTAAGATCTCGCAGCGCATTAAACACGCAATTAAAACTGCAAATCCTCACCCCCCAAAAATGTCGAGCCGCCTGATTGAAGCTTACCAAAATCACAAGGTGGTGATGGTTTAAAAAACTCCGCTAGCCCAGAACTTCCTCTAGTTTACGTTTTGTGTGGTCGGCGCGGCCCGCTAATTCGTCGGTCGATCGTCGACCTTCCGCAACAACCACACCCATACAAAAACTTGACTCCACCCCTAACAACTAGGACGAGCTTCAATTAGAATGCATTTAACAAAAAACACATGAAGAAGTGAGTGTGTTTGAGCTGGGATCCGATTGGGCCATAGACCTATGGTCATTCGTAAAGTCCTAAGTTATCGGTCGTTCCGATCTTGGAAGATTATGTCCGTACGCACGGTACCTGGAAGGTCCTTCAGCAGTCCTTTCAGTCATGTTGATCTATTTGGCAAGGAGCTTCCCAGTTGCCCTGCACTGTCATCCGTAAAAACTTCAGATACAATTGTATTATCAGGTTCTGATTTATTGCATGACAAACGCAAATGTAAGAAGTCCAAAGCAAAGAAGAAACAGCATTCTTCGAAAGCTTCTCACAGCTCCGTCATAACAGGACCCTCTAAGACCAAAGGAAGCAAAAGAAGCAGTAGAGCTTCTTTAGATCTTTCTGGTAAAGGTCATAAGAGCAGAGCTTCAGATCCCAGGGGGGGAATAATGGCTCCAGTAGACTATGACAGCACTGTACAGCTACCCTTAAGGCAGCCCATAGTGAGGAGGGATTCAGTGGAGGGAGGAGTGACTATAAAGACTCAGACCACTGAAGATAAGAAAACAAAGACAAGGTACTCCAGAGCTTTTAGTGAGCCTGATTTTGCCTCGAGACTTTCTTCTGGACCGCTACCCGATATGAAAAGTGTGCCATTGGTAAAAGAAGAAAGAGTGAAGAATAGTGAATGCATTGTGCCTAGTCACCTTAGGCATGCAAGTTTGTCAACATCTGCTTACATTTTGAAAATGACCTCTACCTCACTCCGTTCATCTTCACCATCTGCCACTTCCTCAGCACATGTTTCCACCACGACTAACGGCACTTCTACTTCCAACTTCCCCACTTCCTCCTCCTCATCTGCATCACGCCCTTCACCCACGTTTCAATCTTTACTTCACGGAAGTGTCAATGCCTCCAAAGTGAACGTCCGATTGAACACGAGGGCCTCTGGGGCTAGATCTTTCAGAACGTATTCCAAGTCTATATCAGAGCGAGGTGGCGCAGAGATAGGGGGAGTGGAGGAGATTATGCGAGGGCTGAAGCGGATGCAGTTTCAGCAAGTAATAGTCCTTTCTGGAGCTGGTATTAGCACTGCCAGTGGTATTCCGGACTTCAGGCAAGTCTACCTATACAACGTACCTAATCCTTCCTATGTTTTGGTATGACACTAAGTAATTGAGTATATATTTGTCTCCATTTTGTGTTTGTAATTGGTTGCTGATTTATCCTTACACAGGACCCCCGGCACTGGTCTCTATGACAACCTACGGCAGTATGACATCCCCGACCCCATGGCTATTTTTGACATTGCCTATTTCTCTCATTCTCCGCGTGCCTTCTGCACTCTGGCCAAGGACCTTTATCCTGGATACTACAAACCCAATCTAGCCCACTTCTTTGTCAGGCTGTTGCAAGAGAAAAAAGTCTTGCTCAGGAATTACACTCAAAATATAGACGGACTAGAGCGAAGTAAGTCCTTTATTACACCTAATTTATTGATTTCGAAGTTATAAATTGACTCTATAGAATTATTTAATTAATTTTTTTTTACCAATTTGATAATTTTCATATTTTCCAAATGTGGAAGGGGGGGAGGGGATGGGAGGTTGGGTTTAGAAGGGAGGAGGAAGTCCAACTCCGTTATGATGCCCTTATCAACCCTTACATCCCACCAAGTGGTATCAGAAATGTACAACACTGCATTGTAAATATTTCACACGTATAAAGTGAGGTGACATTCGTTAGAAGATGTAGAGCAAATGAGTGCTCACGTTCACACCTTGCAGTTGAGAATTGGAATTGTGGTGGTGGCAATGAGCTCAAGCTGTGAAACTAGGGACTGACCTATTTTGACGAGGCCATTTGCTGGGATATTGTCCAATAATCTAATTGGCTCATTAAAGGTTCACCAGTGGTCTGGCTTTATTGAGGCTGGCCGGCACAGAGAGTTAGTCAGCTCTGCTGTGGGTGTAAGTATGGTGAAATGAAATATAATATTTGCCCAGTCTCTCTCCCTGGCTTCCCTCCCACTCTAGCAGCTGACTCCATAACTGAGTTAATATCTCCTAATCCTGTTATTATCTCCTCTGAGCGAGAAGCCATTGTTGGAGCAGTTGAACTGTTTACTAAAAGTGACTGTTTACTGACCACCTGGCGGCGGAGTAGCAAAGCGACATTTGAAGCATGCATGTTTGTGCATCTAGCGTTAGCAGAAGGTGTGAACATGATCGTTGTTGTGTTTGGTGAATACCGGTGTCCTAAAACTGATGCCTGACATTACTGGAGGAGTAGCACTCACCACGGGAAAGGTGTTGCTGGAGTCATGCAAACAGAACAGTTACAATTTGTTGTATATTATGTGCTTTCTATATTGGGCAGTCTGGTGGTCTATTTAGCATGTATTGCTGTGTGTCCTCATATGGGTTGATCCAGTTAATCCTCTAATTACGTATTCACGGTGTGGACACGCACAGATTTGGGTTGAGTGCACAACCTTATGATCTGTTTTGCCACTGTGAGCAACTCGTCTTACAGCTTGTATTGTACATTTAATGTGTGTGTATATATGTGTTTATTTGTGATGCAGTTGCTGGTATCCAGGCTGGTAAACTGGTTGAAGCTCACGGTTCCTTCGCTACTGCTTCATGCATACAGTGCAAGACCAAGCAAGACCCTAGACAAGTCAAGGTGAGAGCACATTTGTGTGAGTTGGGTTAGAGTCTTTCCGGTTTTGCATAATGTCATTTTAAATTTAGAAGTCAACCAGGGCATGGCATGTATTATAACAGCTGTGTGTACTTGAGCGTAAAGAAAACAAAACATCTACAGCAAGCGAGTACAAGTGGTGCAGACCCTCAGTTACTACCACATCTGCTGTATAATTATTATTCAGCAATACAGGTTTCATTAGGCTGGCGTTTCACTTCAACTGTCCTTCTATTCCAACTTCTGTACTTCACCCAAGTGTGAAGTATCAGCATTGCTCAAAGATATCAGAGTATATCTGTCATAAAACTGAAAAAAATCTTCCCTTTTCTGAGCATAAATATAATTTCCAAACATTAGAACTTAAAAAAAAGATGATTTTATTGGAAGATTTTTTGGCTAATTGTTTTGGCCATAGCTGAAAGGAAAAAAAAGAATCATTAAGTTTGATATTGTGCAGCTAACTGTTTGTGAGTTTGATGTCCACTTCCAATGGTCTGTCTGTGGAGGCTGATGAACAGACAGCTTGGCTTCAGTGGGTGGTACGACCATGTGGGGTATATAAATATCAAGTCTTGTGTGAGAGACTCATGTTCTTAGGTTTATAACACAGGACTGCAACCGTTAGATATTCCCAAATACTGTGCGGTTGGTCAAGTGCGTCCATGTGAGTGTGCATGCGTGTGTGTGTGTGTGCGTGTGCGCGCGTGTGTGTGTCTTGCTCCGTTTATCAGGAATTTGGAACCAAACTCTAACTTGTGCAGTGTTCACGGTAGTAAACAACAGTCCTTCCAGAGTAGTGAAAGCTTCATTAATACTCTTCAATGTGCTTGATTGTTATCAAAATTGTCCTCCACAGTGCCCTGAGGGAAATGGTACACAGACCATGCTTAATGAGAGATCAGTCTCTATTGAGGATGGGTTGATGGAGTACTTTTTTTTCCCTTTTTTTTCTTTCCAGTATTGGATTGGGACATGACGTACTGTTATTCAGTGTGTCTTTGTTAGCCCATTGATGTGTGGGCATAACATGAACAGTGGATTATTACATGCAAAGTACGGATGCAATATTTTATACATGGCACTGTCTGTACTGTAATGTTTCTCAGTTCACATCATATCAGGTGTTTTTGTTTTTTGTTTTTTTCCTTCAGAAAGTCTTCCTCCAAGTATTCTGTGCGTGTGTGTAGTGACAAGTGTTGGTGTAGTCCACAATTCACATTAGTAGTATACAATTCTCACCTTTTTATTATGGAATCCTAGCATTTACATCTATCTGTTGGCCTATATCATAGCAACCATAATACATGCCAAATCTCGGATGCATTAATTTCAATTGTGGGATAGCGTAAGAGGATAGGTCAGTCCCTGCCTGCCTGCCTGCCAGTCATGGTGGTACATTGTTGTTACTTTCATTGGTTTACTTTGGTATGTTGTGATTGGCTCGCAGACTAATAGCTGACACCAACTGGGGCACGTCGATCTAATGTGCCACGCCCACATGTTTATTATCACCCAGGTGGCCGATACATCCTTTGATGTTCTAATGAAAGTAGGAAAGACCTTATCGTGTCACGCATCTCAGTTCTCCTCCAGCGAAAGGTTGACCAGGTTTAATTTGGTCTTGCCGGGATAAAAGGAAGAGAATCGAACCTGTTATTCTTTGAAGGTTGAAAAGAATGCACCTACAACAAGTGATACAGCCTGGAGGGCATATTTGATCTTCCTGATGTCTTACTACACCAGCCTTTGGCAGTCAAGCTATTTCTAGAGAGAATTTCCACTTTTTCTTTTCTTTTTTTTTTTTTTTTCTTTTTTTTTTCTTTTTCTTTCTTTCTTTCCGGGCCTTGCTGGGCTTGGCCCCTTTCATTTTCTGGTTTCTCTCGGAGATAGTGTACAGTGGAGTTGTGGGTGGAGTTGTGGGTGTAGGTTTACAAGAGCATAAGTGCAGCATGTGTGGTCATAAAGGTGGGAATGTATGTTAACAAAATATGCTTCCTTCAAGACAGCTTATTGTCTGTATAATTGCCTCATAGTGGTCTATTCTACCAGACTTACATGTATGGACTTCACAGGGAGTAGCAGATACGTGACAGGCTGACTTCCTATGCTTACAGCAACATCTTCGCAGTGAATACAAGGTTACAATGTGTGTTCAAACTCTTGTTTGTGCCGGTGGCTTCCAGAATGGCAGAGCGCCAATTCCAGGCCCATTCCTTTAGCCGTGCTAACCAGGAGGCATGCACACAGCAGACAAAGAAGGGAATATGAGTTGGATCGTGAAGCTGGGTGGGGGAGGACGAAGTCCATTAGGCATGTGAGCTGGAATTTTGTGAACTAGATGGGCTAGATGAGCATGGAGGTGGCCATTTATATAACATGAGATTTACATGGTGTAATGTCTCTGCTCCCCACTTCTGAACTCATGCTCACTGGCATTTGGATTCTGCTGGTGATGTCAGACTGCATTTATGCTGACTTCACTTGCATGTGGAAGGAAGTGGCCATTTGTAGAATGTTAGAGGAATTAGATCTAACCTATTTTAGATGTGGGGCCATGTGTTTGGAATCTGTCAGTGGCATGTGTTTGTGCGTTGTGGGCCTTCATCTGGGGGAGTGGTCCTGTGGGGGGAGTGGTCCTGTGGGGCCGCTGACTGACAGGAGGCAGGTGGGAGGAGCACAGTTTTCCTACTCTTTTTGTTCACCTCTTAATGTATCAGTTTGTTGTGCTCTCAGTAAGAAAGGAAGACTAGCAGTGTGGGAAGACGCTGTTTACCAGCTATAAGCTAGTCATAGTAAACATTCATTTGTATGTAGTTATTTTGTGTGAGTGTTCTTGTGTTGCTTTGCTCGTATTGTCCGAGTGATATTGGCGTGTGTTCTCGCCTAGCGTTTACAGTGTGTAAATATTTAACACTTGGGAAATATAATTCTAATTTTATTAGGGGTGAAATAATATTGGTTGTTTTTGCTTTTTCTTTCCCAGGCGAGTATCATGGAAGGCAAAGTGCCTCGCTGCAAGCACAAGCAGTGTTATGTGAGTTGAGGGTATGGTAGGTCATTTACTCATACAACATCATAGTTTACTCTGCAGCATATCTCTCCCTCTAGCTCTCTCCAATGTGTGTGTGTGTGTGTGTGTGTGTGTGTGTGTGTGTGTGTGTGTGTGTGTGTGTGTGTGTGTGTGTGAGGGGGTTAATGCATTTGAAGCAGGTGCATCATGTCACCTTATCGTGTTTATCACTTGTTATCACCTATGTTCGACATTCTTTGATGCTTTCCCATTTACACGCTGACTGGCATGTATTTGCATGGCACACGTACAACTATTATAACCTTCAATTAAAGGGACATCCTCACATACTGACCGTAGTTTCAGCCATTACAACCACTGATGTCTTCACACCATGTAATAGCTACAGGAAAGCCTCAATGCCTGTGGGTTTCTGGTATGCATATCTAAGCTGTGCTGCCAGCCTCCCTATAGTCTGGAGTCTCAGGTCTGGTGTAGGGTTTGTCTGAGCATCTGTCCACAGCTAGGAGGAGGAGGTTAGGTTTACATGTGTGAGTGACAGACATTCCCTTACCGTTTGGTTTGATGTGTGTTAAAATTTCCACTGGCATCTGTCAGGGAATTGATTCTGCTTCTCATTGTCACTGGTATGTGGATCTACTGGGTATCCATTGCTGTCATATATTACATATGTAGCGGTGTGCTTCAGCACTATAGAATGCTAGCTAATAAAATGGCTTACATGATGTAAATACAACCTACTTGTTCAGTGGTAGTTTACAACTGGTACACTTTCCTGTCCTTATCTCACCTTATGTATGTACATATGCATAGAAAACTGAAAAGGTAGATGCAATTATAAATGTGTTCATTTAGTAACTACTAGACAAGTCATTTATTGGGTATAGCTAAACTAGCTCTAAGTTTGATGTTTAGGTTTAAACCCAGGGTTAGTCTGTTTTACAAAGCCTGAAACCTTTTACCCAAATGCATTATCTATCAAACTCACTACAAAACACGCATATCCATATGTATTATTGTTTACATGTATATATTATATAATTATTATGTCATTGGTTGAAATTAGTGCACCCCCTGATAGTGTCACCTTTGCTATGCATGCTTGCCAACTAATTATTTAAACCATTCACGACATTAAATGCACAGTGATCTCATCTAACCTTTGCAAAGTTACCTGAATATCATTCCTGGCATAAAGCTGTGCATACATACATACATACATACACACACACACTAGTTTTATAGGCAGATGAGGCAGGAACTCTATCTTCAGTTTCTGATAAAAGAGTTTGTCTGAATCCCTATAAGCTAACTTCCTGAGACAATGATTGGTAGTAAAACTTTCTACGAAATCTATAAGGGGGAGGCAGAGGATGAAGAAGAAAGATATTTGAAAGACTACATTAGCTTAAGTAAATTAAAATAGATAGTGTTTTTAGTTCCTAGTACAAAGCAAGTGGTGCAACTCTTGCTGTGTGTTCATAAGGTCACCTTTGTGTTTGTGCACATATGCTTGCTGTTTCACATTCTGTTTGCATATGTGTGGTATAGGCCCTAGTGAAGCCCGACATTGTGTTCTTTGGTGAAGACCTCCCTGATCGCTTCCATGCCCTGCAGGCACGAGACCTCTCAAAGTGCGACCTCCTCATTGTCATGGGAACATCACTGGAGGTGCTTGCTGGATGAGTGAAGTAGAGTAGTTAAAGGAGGAGTGGCTATATTGACATGGTCATAGTTTAGTCTCGTAGTGAAGGTTTTGTTATTTTTCTTAAAGGTCTAGCCATAGCAGTATGGATTCACATGTGTAGTGGTACATGTGCATTGGAGGGAAGGCATGTGTTTGGTAGGATGGGGAGTGTGAGATTTGTAAGTGTGAAAATAATGACAGTGTGTAAGGTGTAATGGGAGTGGCAGGTTGGGTAAGGGAGAACGTATATGATGCCATTGATTTAATGACCTGCCTCGTAATTAGTTGGTTAAACTTGGGGATTATAGTTAAAGAGGACTTGGGCATGGTGTTGAGACATCTTGAATCACGCTGACAAGCTGGTAATGTGTGATTGGGTGTGAAGTGGTGTGCTTGGAGTTCTTCCAAATAGTTTCATTTCTAGCATCTGCAGTGCATAGTGGATAAGTAAGTATACTAATTGTGCTGTCAGGAATTAAAGAGTCAGTCTCTTGCTCTTGATTTTGTTGCTTGTTTTGTCTTTTGCTGTGTCTAAAACTGGTGCCTCCCAGCTTTCAACTGAAGTAGGCAACAATTTAAGTTCCTTAAAAATGTTTTTTTTTTGTGTGTATGACTTTGTCAACATCCTCAGTCATGCTGTAGTCACAAGATGCAATATTTCTTCACCGCCTTTTTAAACTTACAAACTGTCTGCAATAAACTGTGATGATCAATCTCACAGCTAGTAGAATGTTTCATGTTTTAAAAGAACGCTATATTAATCTGGTAAAGGGTTTCTTAATGAAAGTGGCACCGTATGTAGCCATGAAAAATCCTATTAATTAATTAAGTAAACGTCCAGAATATTAAATCATCTAGTTAAATTATAGGAGCAACTCAGCATGATTTGTGTTGCTGAGGTGATGTTGATTGCTTCTTGTCAAGTCCTAAATTAATGGTATTTGGTATAACTACTAGCTATGAAAATTAGTCAGTCATTTTGTACTACTACACCTCTAAAAAATGTATTGTTACAATTTTCTTTCATTTCTTTTCCTATATATGTCCTGCCACAGGTAGAACCGTTTGCCAGTCTGGCGTCTCGTACCAGGCCAGGAGTTCCTCGCTTGCTTCTAAACCGAGAACTGGTGGGCCCTTTCAAGCAACACCGCAGGCGCCCGTCTGATCACGCCATCACCGGAGATTTAGTGGACAGTGTGAGGGAACTTGCACGTGCCATTGGGTGGGATGGGCTCCTTTCACAGCTACAGGCAGGACCTATGAGACAAGATAGACTGCCACAAGGTAGGAAGCTGGAAGTTTTCCTCCCTGATATGGAGTAACCAACTGTTTCTAGCTTGAGTCTAAATACTGGTCTGCAGCACTTGTCATAGACTACTGCTTCTATGAGTTAGAGTGTAACAGAGTTGGGGTTGATTATGATTACAATCATAATCGATTGTAATCAATTACAAGTTTTTGCGTAATCATAATCATAATCAAAATCATGCGGCTAATTGTGGGTGTAATCGTAATCATAATCACAGTTTTGTAATCAAACCCATAGAACTATTACTGGTAATATTAGCAATAAAGTAAAACTGCAAGTGTTAGCTACATATAATTCAGAGTTGTAGCAGCTGAACTAAAGGCCAGTAATGTAGCCTGCAACTTCCTCCATTCTCCAGCATCTAATGGACCAGTCGAGACTTTTTCCATTGCTGGAAAAATATGAAGATTGATAATATACTGGTTTCCTCATTGTAACAAACCTTAATTTTCTTACAATTGTAATCGTAATCATAATCATAATCGTTTATTTCACTGTGTAATTGGCGAGCGAGCGTAGCGAGCGAGACACTTACAGGGGTAAAAATGAAAAAATCGGGGATGTTTATTTGTATATATGTTTGGACGTACGTATGTCATTTTGTACTTTGACCCTCGCGTATTTTTGTGTTCTCTCCGTGTTCGACCCCGTCCCAAATTGCACTAAACAGAATCCTCTGGTTTATCGATCAGTACCCGTATCACCCTAGAAATGGAATTGTTTACCGTTTTGAATTCTTTTGCTGGTGCAGTTAAAACTTGAAAACTTAAGGGACTTCCGAGTTAGTGGCGGTGGTAAGTCAATGCGATCTTTGTCATGGTTATAAGCCGTGCGCAACAGTATTTACTTGAAAATACATTGTCCACTATACTACTGCGAAGGTAAGTCTGTGTAGGTGCATGTCCAGTTGTGTCAAAGCATTGTGTGTTACAACCACTACTTAGCTAAAGAATATCACAAAGAAAACTTTTAAATAACGTGTATTGTTTTGTTGTTGTTTTTTTCCTTCCAAGCAGTTGCAGAGAGTTGTTACTATGGCACTGAAATCCCTTTACCCTGTATGCTATATTTAAAAACTGGACCTTATTTTCAGTAACTTCAGTGCTAGAAGTCAAAATAAAAATAGTATAGTCTTTAGGCTCGCTCGCCATTTGTGCTTAAGCACATCACTAGTCATAATCATAATCAATGTTTCATAATCACACTGCAATCGTAATCATAATCATAATCATGTTATTGTAATCAACCCCAACTTTGGAGTGTAACTCGTTTGCTTTTTGAAGTGTATTTGCAGCATACAAACTGCCTCTAGTTATTCACACTGTAAATACTAGTATACTGTACAGCCTCTGTCTGAAATTGCTGAGCACTGAATATTGTCACAATAGTGAAGTCTGAGCAGTTTCAGTTGTGGAGTGTTGATTGTGAAAGAATGAACCAAATCTCCCTTGTGTTGCAAAAGACATCTGGCTCATTGATGGCACTAAAACAATGGAGTGCTAAAGGGTTTCCATTTTTGTTTTGTTTTATATTTGTTTCTGTATCTAAAGTATTTATTGTGTGTGTATGTTGATGCTATTTTAGTATCGAGGGCATCATCGCTAGGCAACACCCCAAGTAACGAGACTTCCACAGAGGAATCTTCTGCTGGTACTATTAACCCACAGCCTGTCGACCAGGACCTGTCACCACAACAACGGCCAAACTGGAAGGATGCACTGGAAGAAGATGTACACCAATCACTAAAAGGAAATGAAGCAGAGGGTGTGAAAGAAGTGACTGAAGAGTCAGTAGTGAGAGAGGAGATATCTAAACAAGATCTACTAGTGACACCGACTGGTGGTGATGAGTTAGTGTCAGCTTTGGAAGGCCTCAACATCAGACAAATACATGATCAGTGAATTTTGTTCCCCCATTTTTTTGCTCCAATTATTAATTTATTACAGCATGATCACTGCAATCTATTTATTTATAGTCATTTGAAAATTGCTTCATCATCATACTAGAAATTCTGTCTCCATTGATTATTTTGTATTAAATCTAAACACAGCAAAATAAAAAAATAAAAAAGAATACATATTTATGACTACATATAGACTTGGCTGGTTATTGGATCATTCTTTTTGCTGGATCAAAAATATATCTTTTAAACTCCAAAATTATTTTCACAGTTTGAAAAGTAGGAGTGCTTTCAGATCCCTCAGCCTCAGATGTCCCTTTTGCTTTCTTCTTCGTGCGCAGCATTGCCACAGTGGAGTCAGAAAGACCACCCCTACAGGCAACTCTGAACTTACCAGTGGTTCCAAAAGTTCCTTCAATGACCCCAACCTCACCAGTGGAAAGACGGACCTTCATAGATGTGAAAAGATCCATCTTGGTCTCTTTCTTGAAGAGCGCTTTCCCAATCACAGTTCTCTCATCCTGGACTCGATCCACGATTCCTTCTCTGCATTTGCTTTTAAATATCTTCAAGTTAGGAAGCACACGCATGGCGTACTCCTTGTCTGTAATACACTCGGCAATACTACCGTGGAAGGCAATACGACACATGTTGCTGTAGGCATCGCAATCCAGACGTGATCCCACCACCTGGGCACCTGGAGGGCACACCACTTCCTTCTCCAGCTCGAGCAGGGCAAACTGGTGCAAGGGAGGCTCTGAGGTAGCTGTCGGAGGGAGAAGGAACTCTTGGTAGGGATACTCGCGGTCATAATTGAAGCTGCTCTCGGGCGATGCGAAGAATGTCGCCTTAGCCATGACTGTTTCGTGGCCTATGGATATGTGGAACCTAGAACCCGTTTTGCAGTCCAGCTTGTGGTAGGGTACTTTCTGCACGTTGATAATGGCAGCACAAAACATGCGCAGGTACCCAGGAGTTGCAATAAGGCACCGCTCCACCTGGGAGGGGTCAAACTGTGTGACGCACACACCCACGCGGTCACCTTGACTCGCGGACTGAACCGGCTCCCGAAACATCTGCAGGGACTTGATCTTCCGAGTCAGCTTGAGCAGCGGTATTTCCACAGTCTGGTTTACGGATACAGTACCGCTCAGAACTGTACCGGTCATAATGGTTCCCTGGCCTCGTATGGAGAAGCAATGGTCCACGCTGTACACCAGAGGACCGTCTGACTTCCTCTCAGGTACTTCGCAATTCTCTGATAACACTTCCAATAGTCGTTCCAATCCCATAGCTGCTGTGGAAGACTCCACCCCTCCTGGTTTGGCTGCTACGGCCACAATGGGCGCACCTCGGAACTTGGTTTGCTCCAGAGTCTTGGCAAGTCTCTTTTTCATCTTCTCTACCTGTGACGACCGAGTTGCCTCGGGGAGAAGGTCTATCTTGTTGATGACCACGATCATCTTGGAGCAAGTGATCTCTCCTATGACCAGGCACTCTGCTGTCTGTGTCTGAACTCCTTTGGTGACATCCACTACCAGAATCATCTGATCAATTATCTGTGCCCCTCCAATTATAGTTCTAATGAGTGAGGCATGTCCAGGGCAGTCCACTATCGTGAATTGCAGGAGCTCGACTCCCAGAGCCGCGGGGGCAGGTATGGTAAATGAAGAAAACCCCAAGTCTAGAGTAATTCCTCTTTCTTTGCTCTGAGGATTCTTGTCGAATGCCGCTGTGGAGGCTACCGTACTTAGAACCTTGGCTAGAGAAGTCTTTCCGCTGTCTACGTGCCCTAATACACCCAGGTTAAGATTTAATTTGGATTTAACTGCAGACGATACACCTTCTTCAGCCATTGACAATTTGCGGAGATGATCTGAAAAGGTAAAGCGTCGCTGGTGGTAAATGACATTTTGAAATGCCCAAGCCAAAATCTATGTTAACAGACAGTGTGGTAAGTGCAAAAGTATTTTTCATAGTGACGCAAATGATGGCCAATAGCTATCTTGTTAGAGCATGCTCTGAACCTGAAGTGGTGAAATTATGTTGAAATTTCTCAGTGTGACCTGCATAGTTGCCAACTTTCTAAAATGAAAAAAAAATCGGGATAGGCCACGCCCACTAATTAACCATCATGAATATCATTAAGATAGCATGAATATTGCTGAAAGAAATTAAGAGCCCGAGTGTTCCAGTCTGTGATTATAGAAGATAATGCCAGGGCTACGAGAAAATCTGCTAAGTCGTTGCTAAGCTTCCGCACGCTACTTGCTACGGTATTACCGTGAAAGACACCTACAGAGATGTCAGTAATGGTTGTGAGTCTAACAGGAATGGACATACATACACTATATTTTGACAAGCGGAAGTAAACAACAGAAACAACTGAATTTAGCTAATAATCTTGATCAGAAAGGAGTAATAAGTGAAGTTCTGTGTCATTTCTTTGTTCTATTTGATACTTTCCAGGTCTATTTTTCGCTTGAGAACACCACTGACGCCCAACAGTCTACCAAAACAGCCTGGCTATTTATAGCTACTTGTGTTCCAACTCTGGATCCTGAATATCACTGAATAATCACTAACCTCCTTGAGAAGACTTCAGCCATTCTTGATTCACTCACCTGTACCAAATGATGAACTTTTGCTGTTGTGCTATTATTTCATACAGCAATATTTTATTCTTTGTTTCAGTGTTTTCAACCAAGTTTATATGAAAAATGTTTTATAGTAACCACCCTTGTAGATATGCTGTACAGATAGCTATACCACTACACAAACCACTGATATCAAGCAGACTAACTTGCAGACTATTGTGTGCAGCTGTTGGCTAATAGTTATTAACCCCCTTTGTTGTAGGAATCGAGTATTTGGCGTTACGTGGACCTTAATAACGGGTACTCTATTTCGAGTATTTGACCGATAATTGGTTAACTCTATTAGAATTCCGGGAAATCCTATTGCAAACCGGGGATTCGGGAAAGGCTAAAAAAACCGGGAAAGGCAAAAAAAAACCGGGAAACCGGGAAAGGCTAAAAAAATCGGGATAATCCCGGCAAAACCGGGATAGTTGGCAACTATGGACCTGGACACAAAAAAGTACATGATTACTTAGCAGGTCAGTCATTAAAATATTTGTGACATTTATAAACTTGGTGTGACTGTTTAGGCCCTGGCTAAGGAACTGAATGTTACAACTACACCCATACACCAATGACCCTAACATTCCATTTGCACCAATGCATGGTCCATCTTTCTCATGCAATTACCCCACTCCGTATGTTGGGTTATAGCGGCGGGCGTATTATAAGCACAATGATTACGACAAAGAACTGAATATTATGTAAGGCACAAAACAGAAATAATAAAATAATAACTGATAAAATAGGTAAGGGTAGAATAACAAATGTGTATGCAAGTTCAATGTTCACTACTTGTATGTATGTATATATATATATTTCTTTTCTAGTTAGGTTCATTCTCTGGTATTAACTGTTCTTTGCTCTAAGTATAGTCAGTGCAAGGAACATATCACTAGCCCACACAAAGCAGGTGGAATCTAGAATCTGACGTGGTAATTTGTCAACCCCAACAGTGACCATATCTGGTGTGTTGTAATAGCTCACTCACCACAGCGAACAATTAAAGGATATCGATACCAATCAGAGGTTGTATCTAATGCAACACTAAGTGGCAATGTGTGGTGTCATTAGGGAGAATGACGGTAGCATGACTATTGTGTCATTAGGGAGAATGACGGTAGCATGACTATTGTGTCATTAGGGAGAATGACGGTATCATGACTATTGCTCGTGGTGGTTATGATGCAATGTTTGAAAAGAACGGATATAATTCATGTGATTTGGTTACCATGGAAAAAATAGATAATAAATATGTATGTGTGTGTATATATATAAAAGATATATATATATAGGTAATATATAGGTATATATGTATATTCTTTCTGACCTAGACATAGACTTAATATTCATAAAGTATGAAATTGCATTCATAAGCTGCAACAGCAGTGGGATTTAAAAGAAAAAGGTAATTCATTGAGCTACACTATTGAGCAACCATGTGCTTCTTTTATAAGAGTACATTATTTTAATCGAACTGTCTTTAGACCTAATTTGCTTTTGAAGAAGTCACAGTTAATAAGTTTACAAGATGAACTTCATTCTTTATTCATTATTTGCACTGTTGATGCAAGGACTCCTCTACAACTGCAACATGGTGGCTGGACGCACTTTTCACATAATATTGTCCCGAGATTCCCCGTGTCCTGGTGAGTTCTCTGGAGTTCCCTGTTACACTCTTGAGCAATATGCTGCCAGTCCAAGCACAACAGGTAATATAACATTGTTATTTGAAATGGGAAACCACACCCTAGGGTCTGCCTTTACTGCCTCGTTAGTCACTAAGTACTCTCTGATTGGAGATAGGGTCCATATAGAGTGCACCTCATCATCAGCACAAATCAATTTTAGGTCGCTTCAGGAAGTTAATATCCAAGGTATTAATATTTGGAGGTGCCACGGAGCTGTTAAATTTAACGATATCATGAGGCTAAATATCAGGAATAGTTCATTTAGACATAGCTATAGAAACCAAGACAACAGTGCTGCTGTCACCATTTTGAATGTTACTTTATGCTATATACAGGACAGTGTACTTGCTCATAATGAAAATTTATTCTATGGAGCAGCACTATGGTTAAAAAATACTACCATTGGCATTTTCAACAGCATGTTTATGAATAATACTGTCAAATACAGTGGTGGTGGTGGTAGCTGCATACATTATCAATCATTCAATGGCTACGAATTCCTTAACATCACTATAGTCAACTCCACATTTGTGAATAATACTGGACTCTCCAATTTTGGTGGAGTCATACATATACATAATTCTCGATATAGTAATAATGATATTCATCTCAATATTATCGGTTGCTCTTTTAGAAATAGTCTCGCTTCATATACAGGTGGAGTAATTTACTATGTGAATAAGAACACTTTAACAATTAGTTCTAGCGAGTTCATTAACAATTCAGTAACTTACACTCATGATTTGCAAGGAGGGGCCATTTATAGCACTGCTCTGGTATCAGTAACAGGAAGCTATTTCTTTAACAATACAGCTGGAAGGCAAGGAGGTGCTATATATAGTACTTCTGGAATACAATGTGTACACTGTAGATTTGAAAACAACTCGGCCTTGTATGGTGGAGCTGTATTTGTTAATAACGTGTCCTCATTCAGGAGTTGTGACTTTGTAAACAATTATGCAAGAAACTATGGTGGAGGAATATACATCGCTGGAACTAACAGTTCAATCTCTATATTCCTGGGCTCCTTCAGTGGAAACACTGCTGCTACATTAGGGGGTGGAGCTATCTATTCTAACAGTCGCTATTCTAATGTCACTGTATCAGAGAGTACATTTAACTACAATTCTGCATCCTATTGCAGTGTATTACATGTGGAGGAGTTCTTTCATTTCAGCATCAGCATAACCGAAAGCGTCTTTGTGGATAACGTAGCCACTGGTGAACTGTTGGGAGAAGGAGGTGTGGCCTGTTTAAAGAATGCATCCATAAATATTGTTAGGAGTATTTTTGAGCATAACCGAGCTGCTCTCCACGGTGGAGTATTACAGATAGAGGGGAGCAGTATGCTAGTGGAGGACAGTGTATTTTTTAACAACTCTGCTCATGGAGACGGAGGGGTCTTTTGGACGACCATTCAACCTTCTCAATACGACATCAGAAGAAGCAATTTTAGCCACAACTTTGCCAGAGATGATGGAGGTGTGATGCTGATTGGTCAAACTGGCAGTCGAGTAATCATCTCCAGTTGCATCTTCAGTTTTAATGAAGCGTTGGATCGTGGGGGTGTGGCTGTTCTAGTTGGTAGCTTTTTGTCTATAGAGCATTCAGATGTCTTAAACAATACTGCAGAATTTGGAGGCATTGCTATTGCTTGCACTAATAGTAATGTCACTATTATGGATGACTTAGTCATAGCTCAAGATCCCATCTTTCCTGCTTGTACTCTTTATAATGGCCATATAAACCAATATAACACCTCCATATACACAGATCCACCATTATCTGCATTTCTCAGGCAAGATCTTCTTTACAACTATCACATGGTTGGACGTACTTTTCACATAATATTGTCCCGAGATTCCCCGTGTCCTGGTGAGTTCTCCGGAGTTCCCTGTTTACATCTTGAGCAATATGCTGCCAGTCCAAGCACAACAGGTAATATAACATTGTTATTTGAAATGGGAAACCACACCCTAGGGTCTGCCTTTACTGCCTCGTTAGTCACTAAGTACTCTCTGATTGGAGATAGGGTCCATATAGAGTGCACCTCATCATCAGCACAAATTAATTTTAGGTCGCTTCAGGAAGTTAATATCCAAGGTATTAATATTTGGAGGTGCCATGGAGCTGTTAAATTTAACGATATCATGAGGCTAAATATCAGGAATAGTTCATTTAGACATAGCTATAGAAACCAAGACAACAGTGCTGCTGTCACCATTTTGAATGTTACTTTATGCTATATACAGGACAGTGTACTTGCTCATAATGAAAATTTATTCTATGGAGCAGCACTATGGTTAAAAAATACTACCATTGGCATTTTCAACAGCATGTTTATGAATAATACTGTCAAATACAGTGGTGGTGGTGGTAGCTGCATACATTATCAATCATTCAATGGCTACGAATTCCTTAACATCACTATAGTCAACTCCACATTTGTGAATAATACTGGACTCTCCAATTTTGGTGGAGTCATACATATACATAATTCTCGATATAGTAATAATGATATTCATCTCAATATTATCGGTTGCTCTTTTAGAAATAGTCTCGCTTCATATACAGGTGGAGTAATTTACTATGTGAATAAGAACACTTTAACAATTAGTTCTAGCGAGTTCATTAACAATTCAGTAACTTACACTCATGATTTGCAAGGAGGGGCCATTTATAGCACTGCTCTGGTATCAGTAACAAGAAGCTATTTCTTTAACAATACAGCTGGAAGGCAAGGAGGTGCTATATATAGTACTTCTGGAGTACAATGTGTACACTGTAGATTTGAAAACAACTCAGCCTTGTATGGTGGAGCTGTATTTGTTAATAACGTGTCCTCGTTCAGGAGTTGTGACTTTGTAAACAATTATGCGAGAAACTATGGTGGAGGAATATACATCGCTGGAACTAACAGTTCAATCTCTATATTCCTGGGCTCCTTCAGTGGAAACACTGCTGCTACATTAGGGGGTGGAGCTATCTATTCTAACAGTCGCTATTCTAATGTCACTGTATCAGAGAGTACATTTAACTACAATTCTGCATCCTATTGCAGTGTATTACATGTGGAGGAGTTCTTTCATTTCAGCATCAGCATAACCGAAAGCGTCTTTGTGGATAACGTAGCCACTGGTGAACTGTTGGGAGAAGGAGGTGTGGCCTGTTTAAAGAATGCATCCATAAATATTGTTAGGAGTATTTTTGAGCATAACCGAGCTGCTCTCCACGGTGGAGTATTACAGATAGAGGGGAGCAGTATGCTAGTGGAGGACAGTGTCTTTTTTAACAACTCTGCTCATGGAGACGGAGGGGTCTTTTGGACGACTATTCAACCTTCTCAATACAACATCAGGAGAAGCAATTTTAGCCACAACTTTGCCAGAGATGATGGAGGTGTGATGCTGATTGGTCAAACTGGCAGTCGAGTAATCATCTCCAGTTGCATCTTCAGTTTTAATGAGGCGTTGGATCGTGGGGGTGTGGCTGTTCTAGTTGGTAGCTTTTTGTCTATAGAGCATTCAGATGTCTTTAAACAATACTGCAGAATTTGGAGGCATTGCTTTTGCTTGCACTAATAGTAATGTCACTGTTATGGATGACTTAGTCATAGCCCAAGATCCCATCTTTCCTGCTTGTACCCTTTATGATGGCCATATAAACCAATACGATAGCACAGATCCAAATCCAATGATGTTGTCTTCCACTGAATATTTGGTACCAATATCATCACAACTTCAGCAAAGCATTGACTGCTGCACTAACACATGTTCAGCTACTGTGAGTGATAGCATAGCCCCATCATCATCTATTCAATACTCAATGTCAATAGAAACAGAATCTTTGCAGCTGGACATCTCTGAAACACTTCTCACGACTTCTTATGGCTACGATTCGTTGATGTCGACTAGAATTGGGGTAGATAGTCTTGGTACAACTCAGTTGGATACTATAAAAGCTACCACTGCTGGTATTATACCTTCCTTTACAACTGGTATTGCTGAATCATCTTCAGTATATACAGAAGGCATAACATCATCACCATTGACTCCACACATGAGAGCATCAGAGTCTTTGCAGCTGGACATTTCTGAAACACTTCTCACGACTTCTTATGGCTACGATTCGTTGATGTCGACTAGAATTGGGGTAGATAGTCTTGGTACAACTCAGTTGGATACAAGATCTACCACTGCTGGTACCTTATTGTCATTATCCACAACTAATATTGCTGAACCATCTTCAGTATTTACAGAAGGTGCAACAGAAGTGGCAAGAGTTAATATAACAACTGTGGCTTTCTCTGTAGCTCTGGTACTCCTCATTGTTTGCTTTACTGCTATTATCTTACTGGTTGTTTTTTCCTTTTATATTTATCTACGAAAAATTTCCAAACAACAACCAAAGGAAGGTATCCGTTTGCAAACTATAACAAAGACATAGTTACATGTAAATTGTAATACAAAGAATGTTTTAGTGTCCTGTTTTTTCTTCTTTTATAACTTGTTTTATAACCAGAAACGATAAAGAGTTACTTTTTTGTATCACAAAGTGTACTGTTTTTTTCTTCCTTTTATAGATTGTTTTATTACTAGAATATACACAGTTACCTTTTTGTATCACAAAGAATGTGTTGGTTTCCTGTTGTTGTTTTTTTCTGGATGTTTTATTAAAAAGTTTATTAAAGTATAAGCATTTATTGTATTTGTCTAACAACTTTTTGAAAAATTGATACACTGTAGTGGGTGGGACAGACATGTTGCTGCACAGAATTAGTTCACCACAAGCCTAACATGTAACTTTCCTTTATGATGCAGAAACAAATATTCCACATAAACACCAGGAGCTGTCAGCAGTTGCTGGCGAGAGTATAGCCGAGTAGCTAATCAGCAACTTCTCAATTGACTTCGGAATTGCACAAGAAGCAATCAAAGTCGCTTCTTTGCTCAAGGGGTTGCTTATATATGAGGTGATTACCCTTGTCCTATGAACAGGATTTACCATAACCAACAAATACATGCCAAACCTACACTTTTATTTACTGTCAACTCTATTTTATGCAAAGTTCCCAACCTCCCTAAAATCTTTCAACTATTTTTGTTGTGTGGGAGCTTTTTCAGAAGACGGGAAGTCTGGGAAATATTTGCATTTGACCCCTAATTACCAATTCCAACCGGTGGCAATTGAGTCTTCAGGAGCTATAGCCCCATCTACTTGTTGTGTAAGGGGTTCTTTTAGCTAGCGATGGCAATTGCAAATTGGAATCGTTAAAAGGCAGCGCCAATGACACACAAACAATGGATCAATGAATGAGCCGGCTGACATAATAATTACGTGTTCAATGAATTACGAGTTCAAAGTTCAAATATGTCACACTCCTCCCTCACTAACAAGATGCTCCCTCTTTTAAAATGGTGATGTTTGTCTTGATCTCATAATGGGTACCGGTGAGCAGAATTTGAGGGTGGTGGCTCAGATGTACAGCAGGTCACTGCCAGTCTCAGGTTCTGGTGGTTGAGTAATAGGTTCCTCTGTCATCTCCTCTCTAGAATATGGTTCCTTTGGCTCTTGAAACCGTGGCATGTTAAGGTCCTGTCTCTGTGTCTGTTCTTCCACAGCTTCACCTGGTTATGGAGTGTCTTCCACTTCCTGAATATGATCAGTATGGCGCTTCGAAAGTTTTCCTAGCTACTTGTACTACATATGACAGGGGTCCAGTGCGCTCGACAACTGTACCAGGTACCCATGGCCCTCCAGCTTGAATGCTGCATACCATAACTCTCTGACCCAGGAATAACTCACGATGCTTGGCATGGCTGTCATGTTGCACCTTCTGATCTGCCTGCTTCTCCATCACTCGCTCCTCCATGTTGGGACGCAGAAGATCAAGTCTTGTTCTGACTTTATATACTTTCTTACCTCAATTCCCCTGAGTACTGGTATTTTCTGTAGTCTCTGCATAGGTGCCAACTGTCCCCAAACTAGGAGCTTTGTCCCCATGTCCCCAAAGGAGTACTGATTTGTCCCCAAAGATCTGACTGAGCACATTGTGGTTTCACAGTTTAGCACATTTTGCATAGCAGTTTAGCACATTTTGCATTGTGGTTTCATGGTTCACATGACATGTACAGAGCTTTGAATGTTGCAACATAGTAAGCATGGCTGAGGCTCTATCTGACTCTGAGAGTGAGCTAGCTCCACAGACTCCTCCACGCAAAAAGCCTAAGAGGCAGTGTCACTTTGATACAAGATGGATGAAAGAATTTGAAGGGATATGCAGAAGTTCTAAAGGTAAACAGTAAATACCATAGCCACACTCAGTCACTGTCTGATCAAATCATTATAGGCAATACTTTTGCAAGATGCAGTGTGTGTCCGTCTGATTTCAGCATAGCTAATGGAGGAAAATATGATGTGAGCACTCACGTGAAAGGAAAACAGCACAAAGAAAGGGCTTGTGCTTCTTCATCTAGTCAATCAGCGAGATCCTTCTTTACACCAAGCTTCATCAAGTGTTGTTAATGCAGAGGCGCTGTGGGTCACATTTGCAGTGGAGCATAATCTTGCATTTAAAGCTAGCGATCATGCAACCAAGTTGTTTCGTAAAATGTTTCCAGATTCTGGTATAGCCAAAAAGTTTGCTTGTGGAAGAACTAAGACTGCAGCAATTATAACAGAAGCTTTGGCACCTCTCTTTAGTAGACAAACTCTTGAAAATTTGGATAAAAATAGCCTTTTCTCCATCATGATGGATGAATCGAATGACAAGACAGATAAATCTTGTATAATCCTTATTCGTATATTTGATTTTGATGTGGGTGACATTCGAACAAAATTTCTGGACATGCCAAGTCAATATCGGTACAGCTGTTAATCTGTTTAATGCACTCAAGCTTTCCCTCAACAAGAAGGGTTTAAATTTTGATAATTGTGTAGCCTTTATGTCTGATACCACCAATGTGATGAAGGGTGCAAGGTCTGGTGTCCAGAAGTTAATACGTAATGAATGCCCTCATTGGTACGATGTTGGATGCATTTGTCATCTGGCAGACTTGACCGTAAAGGCTGGCATGGAGAGCCTTCTAGTTGACATAGATCAACTCTTTGTCGATGTTTTTTATTTCTTTTTTCACAGCAGCAAAAGAAAGCAGCAATTTGCTGACCACTGGTGTTCACTCTTTTCATCTGAACCAACCACTATACTCAAACATTGCACCACTCGTTGGTTGAGTCTCTTGTGTTGCGTTGGTAGCTTTATTATACAGTTTGATGGTTTAAAGTCATATTTTCTGTCATGTGATGAAGCTGAAACAGTTAAAGTAAAAAAAACTATTGATACACTACATAATCCTCTCACCAGGCCTATTCTTCAGTTTCTCTCATACATACTTCCATCCATGGACAGATTTAACAGAGTTTTTCAAAAGTCAAAAGAGAATACTACTTGTCAACTGTACCACGAGATGGGTAGGTTAGTTCGCTTGTATGCATCCAACCTCTTGAAGACTGATGTTATTAAAGCAGCTGAAAATAATCTTAGCACTCTTAATTTAGCCAATGGAGGTCAATTGGAGGATGAGAACTTAGGAATTGGTGATAACACTTGGGTTCTTGTTGCACAGTTGGAAGAAGCTGATACAAAGCCTTTATTTAGAGTTGTTAGACAATTTTATGTAGCTACAATCAAGAAGATGCTGAAAAAATTTCCTTTTAGCGACTCTCTCTTGAAAAATTTGGAAATTCTTAATCCAGAATCAACTTATTCTCATGATGTGTCTTCTGTAATTGACCTTTCAAAGAAATTTCCACAGATTGGTCTGACTGATTCTAGCTCACTGGACAAATTACGGGAAGAATTCTTGGATTTGAAACTGTCACCAGCCGATCAACCCCCATTGAGAAGTACAACTCAGCTGACAAGACAGAGGAGAGGCCTAAAGCAGGAAAATATTGGTGGGAAGTTAGCAAGCTTAAGACCTTGGATGGGGAGATGAGATTTCCTTGCTTGGTTAAACTCATGACAAGTCTTCTGACAATTCCTGTTTCTAATGCTGACTCTGAGAGGGGTTTTTCTATGCTCAGGAAAATTCATACTGACCAGAGGCCTAGTTTAAGCCAAGAGACTTTGATTGCTTTGATGACAATGCAGTTTAACTGCTTGGAGTGCTGCTATGAATCAACTTTTACTGAGAAATTGCTCACAGAATGCAAGAAAGCTACTTCCCAAGCTGTAAAACCCAACTAGAATGATTATTGATGACATAATCTTTGCTATGAATCAATTTTACTGAGAAATTGTCCCAAGCTGTAAAACCTAACTAGAATGATTTTTGATGACATAATCTTTATTACATAAAGGGTGTGGTTTGGGTGTGGCATGTGTCCCCAAAGCCAATTAGAAAAAGTTGGCACCTATGTCTCTGACTATCTGAATTACCAGTAGCTTTTGACAACAGATCTATGAACAGACACTCGCAGCTAGTAAAAAGGTGGTAAAGGGTTGCAATACCATAGTAACTATTCGCCGTAACATTTTGCGACTTTGAAAAAATGAGAAGTTCTACAGAATTACTGTACAGTTTTGTAGACCTAAGTGCACCTTGTGTCATTCAGAAATAAACTAATACAAAGGGGTAAACAATTAATTTCCTTGAATGGTATGGGACGTTAAACCGAAAGATTCTGTATAGCGGAGGTATGGAAAGGGGTAGATCATGAAGCAAGCACAAAAACGCTAAGGTCCAAGTACAAAATGACATATGTACGTCCACACATATTTGTGGATGTGATTGAGCACAAATGGCGAGCGAACTTACTATTGTTAAATGATTGATTTTAACTTCTAGCACTCAAGCTACTAAAAAAATATGTGTATACGGTAAAGGGGTTTCAATGCCATAGTAACCACTCGCCACTGAACATACCTGGCCTTCGTGGTTAGTCTAGTGGACAATGACACTACTTAAAAAAGAGAATTTTCGTTAGTCTGTTGAGAGTGAGACTGTAGCATAGCAATACCCCTATAGTAACCACTCGCCACTGAACATACCTGGCCTTCGTGGTTAGTCTAGTGGACAATGACACTACTTAAAAAAGAGAATTTTCGTTAGTCTGTTGAGAGTGAGACTGTAGCATAGCAATACCCCTAAACAGTATAAATACAGAATTGGAGTGTTTGTTCGCCGGCTGGTTGTCGTAGCTCAGTGGCAGAGCGCTTGTGCGTTTTACAAGTGGTCCTGGGTTCGATTCCTGGTGGCGACCAAATATTTTTAATATTATTATTGTTAAAAAAAAAAAAAAGCCTGTGAAAGAGAGAGAATACATCTAATTAGCTACTCGTATCTACTATTACCTCAGGAGTTATCAGATAGTAAGGATCACGAACTGTAATGCCATTCAATTGTCTGTAATCCACACATATGCTTACAGTATCAGGCTTCACTACAGGTACAACAGGTGATATTCTAGCTAGTACTCGGTCTCCCCTTTTTATTGAGCTCCAATATTCCTACTATTTATTCTACAAAACTTGTATCAAGCTATATTTATTGAACACAATCTCTTCCTTTTTTTTCAGTGAAAATTGTATGCACTAAAGATATCAGGTCAACTTTCGTTGGTAGTGCTTACATTAATACTAAGTCCATGAATGTTAAATATATTAGACATTAGATTTCATAATTTCTCTAATTAACATAGTAGCAAAAATGTTTCTTCCTAGCTCGAACTTGAGGTTCAGAGAAGGTCGATAATGGTTGCTCAACACTTCAGCTGTCTCTTTAGTTCTTATGCCAATACCTTTACCTGGCACACCAGTTGAAAGAGAAGAACCACTATTAGTCCATGAGCTGGTAGAAGGAACACATGAACTACTGGGAGTGGTTTCCTCATGAGAATCAATAGCTGTAGTCTTACAGGGCAAACAATGAGATGTAGTATGCCCAGGAGGGCCATTGAGTGTGCCACAAGCTAGCAGTTCATTAGCTAGCGTGCCACTAGCTAGCATGCCACTAGCTGCAGGTTGACTTGAAGCTCCACTAGTTACATCCTCAAGGCATTGAGGACCACTGGGTTTGTTAGATTGTGACGGACGAGGAGGATGCTTAAGGATGGACCAAGAGAGGTTTCTGGGATAAGCCAGTAAGCGTCTGTAGGTGCCAGGGATGGGCATCTTCATGCTGTTCTTCCTGATTAAAAAACAAAACAAACAAACAAACAAACAAAAAATGTGAAATTGAATTTGTAATTTGTGTTTTATAGGTGTTAAAATACTGTTTGTACGTTTGTTCAGAAAATCTTTTGTCATGCTTATACTTACTATGTAAATCTAACTCTTATTTTATTCTGCAGTGTGAATGCTTGTTAGCTAATATTTTTACTGAATGTCAGGAGAGGAAGTCTAAGTGAAAGGTATGGAATACAATAAGAAACTTGGATAATTTGTGAACTTTATTTACAATAACACAACAAACAAGCAAACTGTAATTCATTTTCAGGACTTTGTGCCTACAACCTGTTGTTATCACTCATAATTTCTCATACACTATTTGAACACGAGATTAGCAAATGAATGGAACCCTTATCTGCTTGTGCTAACTGTCTATTTCTTTTAGAAAGAATATTCCTCCCAGTTCACAGAATCTGCAGTAATGGGAAATACTGTATGAACTGATTAATTTTACATATGCTTTAAATAGTCTAGGCAAATTTTTTTCCTTTCCAGTTTTAACTTTTGTCTCAAAAAAAGGGTTGACAAATCTCACAGCACAGCCGAATTACTGGACAGAGTATACTTGTGTATAATCCACACTTATTTAATAATCTGGTTGGTTATGCTTAGAAGTTATTATTCTATATTGCAGTGTAGCTATCACGAAGTACTGAGGGTAGAACCAAATTGTTCTGCCACATGACTATCAACTTGCTAAAGAGATAATAGCCCCCCCCCCCCCCACCTTTACCTAAAGGAAGCCATTGTTATTCCAGCAATGCCCATAAGTTCAGCCACTCTATAATAAAATACACAAACATATAAACAAAACAACAACAACAACAACTATAGCATTTACCAGTCTACACTCTACTTGGTAGTAACAAGTAAACAGACAGAGACATACTGACAGACACAAGACTTGATATTTTTTTAACAGAGACACAACAACAATAACAACAGCAATAACAACAACAACAACAACAACAACAAAGTACTCACTTGTCTCCTACTCTGTTTTTGGGCAGCATTACTGAATCCCCCAGCATTGGCAGGACTACGTGGTGTATTCCATAAGTCTGTTGTCTGATGTCTTCAGCAGTAACAGGATGAACCCAAGATCTGGACACAGCACAGTAACACATAAACTTACAAACATTTTTGGTTCAGTTGTCTTTAATAATAATAATAACTAGTGATGTGCTCGAGCACAAATGGCGAGCGAGCCTGCCTTGTTAGTTTAAAAACCATTTACCACTGGTGTCATCTGGTTCTGCCTCCCTTGTTATGGAGAATTCTCTGTAAGATTCTGTCAAACTTAAAAATTATTCCCTTAACAAGGTATAATTAGCTAATGGGTATGATTGATTAGTATTTATTATGCTTTCATCAATTTTGCATCGTCAATTTTTTTATTACGTACATTTAAACAAACTAAACCCCACCCAATATTGTAGGTGTGGCAAATGTGAGTGCTAGATCGGCCACTTTAAAATTGCTTTCTACACCCGTATTGTTACATAATATACTTTAGCTTAGTTCATGCAAAAAAGTAAATACATGTAGTATGTAGTTGACAGCCCCCCAAAACGACGAGGTTTTTCAAATTATGTTTGGTAAAGGGTTTCAATGCCATAGTAACTGTTCGTAGTAACTTTTTGGACTTGAATAACAAGCGTTTTCGCAGGAATTCTCTCACAATTTTGAGTCCAAGTTTAAAGTAAGACTTGCTTAATACTGTAGTATCAGAGTAAACTGGGGTCAAGCCTGAAAAGCCGTGTTTTTAGGAGAAAAAAGTGAATCCGCGCGCGCGTTTAAGGGGCATACATACCATCCATACACACATTATAACATATACCTAATTTTGCATCATCCACCCCTTATACTGTCTCGCTCGCTCGCCAATAATAATAATAATAATAATAATAATAATAATAATATGCTTATCTGTCAGTAATGACAGTACCGGTGTTCATATTATCCATAAGGTAAAGTTGAGTTTGCGGTTCTAAATCTATCATCAAGTAAAGGATGACGATAGCTTCGTTAAACATTTTACAACTTGGAAAAAAAAAGTTGTAAATCGAGCACCATTGTGTGGTGGGTACATGCTAGCTTACATGTAATACTCAGAAGATCAATATTGAGTGCTCATTGATACTAAACATGCTAGTTGAGATGGATTGTTCCTTGAAGGGGTAAGGGGTTGTCACCAAACCTCACGCTGGATATACCTCAATCTAGAGTTATCTAGTCCACTACACCTGTTGACTGCGGCACTCTCAGCTGAGTCCCACCATCTGGCACCAGATCCCTTCACCACCAAGTCCCCCTCCACCAGTTCCATCCCATATTCTCGGATGCGGTAAGAGGCGACGTGGTTCCACAACAGGCTGCAGAAGCTCTGGACATAAAACAGGCGAGAATCGTGAGGAATGCTCTGGAGGGCCTTCCGGTAAACAAAGTCGCCGTCTCCTTTGAAGCGTATGAGTGACTTGAGTATCAACCGCGGCAGGACCACATCATGTGGTAGCAGATCTGCAGCTTTCCGGTAATGCCCAGCACTGGACAAGAGAAGGTATTCATAATAACAATGGAATCAAATGTTGAATCATTTCTTAAATCATCTTCTAGCATTTTAAACAGTGATATTTTTAAAGCAAATAATTATTTAATTCGCCCTTTGCAGAAAAGCTCACTTATTTCCCCCCTTCATTTTTGGGCCGGCCTCAGTGGGCTATATATATATGTGTGTGTGTGTGTGTGTGTGTGTGCACATATATATAACAGTTAGATTAGGATATTGTGACTCTGCTGTAAGTAGGACTATGAAGTCTTGAGTGTAGGTCTGAGCATAGCAAGGATGCTACTCAAAGCCGAGGATTCCTAAACGTTGCCAATCACGATATATAAGTCTAGAACATAGCAAAGGCTAAAACCTAAAGAATATGCCTGCAATTTGCATAGCAACAAGTATCTGGTTTTCTAAGTGCTGCAGAGTATAATTCTACTTGAATAGATTCACCGAACGCTCCAATAAGATTGCTTGCATTGACTAGCTACGTTCTCTCTCTCTCTCTCTCTCTAAATATATATATATAGTACTTATTACGTGAGTCAGAGTGTGACATGGCAAAATATTTCACGAGCAGGTTAAGCTAACGTTCCAATAAGAATACTTGTATTGACTAGCTACGTTATGTAATACAATATTATAATTAGTGGAGTGGTGTGGGAGAGCCTAGTAATATACTTATTAAATAATGAACAGGGTATTCAGAAAAAAAATTAGTCATTTATAAAAATATGCCATTAGTAGTTATCGACCTTAGTGCGGTAAAGGGTCTGATGTTTATTCAAAACTTTAAACAAAACTAAAACCAAATTAGGACCAGACACTCACTTAGCTTGCTTAATAAATTACACAGCTGATATATTATTATCTACCTCCACTGTTAGCTCACATAATATTACACTGATCAGTAAGTGGGCGTGCCATACAATTTATTACAGTACTCTGATCAGTTAGTGGGCGTGTCATGATTTTAAACCGATCAATTAGTGGGTGTGCTACATGATTGATCACTCAATCTTACACAAGTAAATGAACTTACTCTATGAGATTCTTAGCTTTCTGAGGGATCCTCGTGGTGCCTGTGAATATGGTCTTTACTGCTTCTTTCTAGACATACAGCACCACACCATCACTGATAGATATACGCATGAGGTTGGGTATAGGTCACCTTTTAACTCATTCACGTGTGGCTGAATCATAAATCAGCGATCCTACGGTTCGAAGGTATAACCAACACTTTATTGAATGGTAAACTCTCCAGGCCAACTAGTATATCTAGAATTTCTGATGCTTATTCACACTATGAAGCTGCAGTGAAAAATAATTTTACCAAAAAAAATTGTGTAATTTTTTTCATTCAGTAGCTAGAAGTGAAAATACAATTTAACTAAGAATCCTCTAATAGTTATAATACGCAACTCTTGTTTATTTTTCATTATTATTATTTTTTTATAGCTAGGCAATCTCGATTCTCAGAGCACTTAAGCAAACACATGCAAAAACATTCAAAATAGCTCATTAACTCACCAAGTCTTCTCTTAGAATTGACAGGCCCACTTGCGAGGCCATAAGGTTGGCTCCACCCATCCGCTGCATTCCGAAGTAGTTGATAAAGCCATTTTCTTTGACACTGCTCACGGCTCTTTCAATGATGTCCTCCAGCTCTGCACCGCTGGGCGAAACAGGGTCCTTCAATGTGACTGAGAAATGGTTGCCAAAGTGACCCCCTTTCTGCACATGGGCACTGGCATACTTGCAATTTCCAACATCTATACCAACCTTGAGCAAACGCGGCCTGCAAGACAGCAATCTGGAGAAAACAAACACATATATGTATGTACAAGCACGAAGCTAAAGTTTTAACTTACTAATTGTTTGGTATCATTCCCCCATACTGAGTACCAATCACCCCCCCCCCCCCCCCCCCCCCCCCCCCCCCATTCAGTGTTACGGGGACTTTTAAAAAGGAACATCCTAACTACCAACATCATTACATCTATTTAATTTTTTTTTTTGGGAAGATTAAACTAAAGCTGACCCTCAGCAATGACCTGAACCAACTCAATGCCTAATTACTGTAACCAATATTACAAACACTTTCATTTCCTATGGAGTCTAAATGTTGAGGTTCTTCCTGTAGCAGCCATTGTATCGGCTGCCATCATAGATCCTCTCACTTGTCTGGGCGGACATTCCTGACGGAAGCTTCCTGCACTGAGATGGCTGACTTGTCTTTGATGCCTTGGATCCTGACATCGCACAGAGAGCAGTGCACGGCATTGCCGATTAGCTGGAGGGCGTAGTTGGTCTCCTATTTCAACACACAAAGTAGAGAATATAAATACAATCTAAAAAGTATAAGGAATTAATAATTTTTTTTTTTGCATAATTGATAAACGCAGTAATAGCTGCCAATAGAAGTGATGAAAGCATTATCATTGTATATGATACAGTTGAACTTAGTTATACAACTTTAGTCATCCAAATACTTTAGTTAACTGAACACCCAAAATCTAAAGTAGCACGTGCAGACACAAACAATTGCTTGACACGTCTCTTCATTAGTGTTCTATAATACATTTTCTATGGAGTTTAGTTTCTGAACATTTCTGTTATCTGAACACCTCATGTGTTAGGACAACTGATATTCTACTGTATTAATTAAAATTTATTTAAAAAAACAAAACTCGTACTACTAATCTCTTTTTCAATACAAATTTGACGAAGTAGTCTGACTTTCTAGCCTTTGCTGGCATCCTCCCGCCTTCCAATACACAGCCACGTTGCTTAGTGACTCTGATGTAACCCTTCGATGGCTGAAGGTCATCATCTACTTCCAATTTGGGTTTCTTTGGTTCAGATGTTTTAACTTCTTCGTCATCACGAAGACCTTTCATTTCTTCTTCCACAAATTTAGTGTTGAGTATTTTGCCATATAAAATATTCAATAAATTGTGGATCTGCAAAACAATAGAGTTTAGAGTTGAATAAACTCACAACTAAGAAAACAACAACAGCAAACAAAAAAACAACAACAACAACAAAACAAAAAACCAAAAAAAAAGAAAAAAATTCATTAACTGTTTAAGTTATCTTTGATTTAAATTTATCTTCTCTCCCTCACTAATGGAGTAAGATAGTAGCTAAAGAAGGCACCAGTCTCTCTTATCACCTTCATCCAATATTGCTCATGTCCTCTTTCTTATTTAACCTCTTCAACAGCTTTTTCACACACCTACTTGCTCAGTGATTTCACTCCAACTCCTCTCTCCAATGTTTGGACTCACCTTAGTCCTCTCCTCCCTGGGTCGATATGCCAGCTTCACGGAATCATCCTGATCGGTCCGACAGCTCAGAAATAAAAGCAGCTTCTCCGCCTCTTCTGCAGTTAGCAACTCCAGCAACTTTATATATTTAGGATCATGATGAGCTCTCACGATGGGCTGCCCCTGCGATCAAAGACCCTAATATGAATACAGGTCTGCCCCACAAATCTGCCCTGCTTGCTGTTACTCATTCTAACATCCTCTAACGGGTAGATTAGTGTTTGCAGTTTTTCATAATTAATGTCAATTTAAAATACCGTTTTATATATTATTTTCTACGAAACAATCTTTCCTTGTAATGAAATTCCAATCACCAGCAAATAGCCAGGACATACTTGATCGTTCTTCTCTGTGAAGGTGAGTAGAACAGGAAATGTAAGTTTGACTGCTGCATGGACAAGAGCTCTCCTCTGCTTGTCTTCTATTAATCCTGCAATAATAGTACTATTTGAGCATCTATACGCAGAGCATTACTGAACAGGCAAATCAAATATTATAATCCACATTCATATATGATTAACGTGCTTTGATGAACTGAAGTTGAAAAGATAAAACACTGTTAAACTACAGCATAATAATGATTCAGTCATTCTCGGCTGAAATAATTATAATAATAGCAAATTTTCTCGTTCTAACAGCCAACATTATGTTAATTCCAGCAAGAAGTCAAAATGTCAGGTTAAGTTTTAATTAACATAGGATTGACTGTTAGAATGAGCATAGTAATACAACCGAGATTTTTTTCACACTTAGTCTTCGTTTCTCTTTAGACCCCCTTTAAGTGAGAAAGTTTCAATCAAGTTTTTATGAAGGGTCAGAACTTGATAATTTTAACAATAATAAAATAAAAGCAATATTCTGAGGCTGGTTAATTAGTATAGCTACCTAAGTTTATTTGATGTGAAGGATCAGGTTGCAGAGTTAGTTTGTAAGAAGTGGCCATTATTCTCAACCTCTCAAGCATATCACAAGATATCAGTTCTTGAAGAGGAGGAACTTCACTTGCTATTGGAGGAGTCAGGAAATTTTGCTTAAATTTTTTCTTATCTATGGCTGCTGTAAGGGAATCACAGTCAGTCTCCTCTGGGGCTTCATAATTATTTAACACGACAGGGTTTCCCCCAGAAGTTAGCTCAGTTACTATGAAGTCCTCAGGTAAAACTTTAAATGAAGCCTTAAATCCTACGTTTTCTGAGTTGATAAACTCTGATATTCCTGGTGCAAACCAAAAAGTTATCACTTTGCCTTCTTCTTTGAGTTCTGATGACATTATTTTTGTTCAGTTAAATGGCCAAGAAAATTGACGTCCCCTTACATTTTATTGATGGTAAAGGTCGATTCAGTTTGGTCAAAGTGCATGGCACGTGACTATTCCTAGCAATCCAATTGGTCAGAGTTTCGCGGGTGCGAAGTTCACCTTTCGCTAAACTTTTAGTTAATTCGCGAAAGACTCCTTTTACCCGTTAGTCATTAGAAGCAGGATAGAAAAATACCTGCGGGGGTGAATTGTCTTTTTTGGTACCAGTGAAATGGTTACGTGGCAAAGTTAGAGGAATTTGGATCCTGTAGTGAAATTATTAGTGTAATAACATTGTAGAGAAAGTGTGCAGTCTAGTCGTCCGAAATGGTGAGCTGAACTTGATTCTGCAAATCACAAAACCAGACGTTTTACTTTTGTTCTAAATGATGCCCACTTTTATTGTCTCTAAATCAGGTGTTGCTGGCAGCTGCAATTTGCACCAAGCAAGGGAAGGGTAAGTCTTGGTATATTTCATCCTTTCTATACTAAGCAGGTTGAACAATTAACTCTTTTTAAAGTTCACCATGATGATTAAGTACCTACAGTTTTCTGTACACTGGAAATACACATATTCACTGGGTGTTTGGCAGAAAGCTGATCAAATACACATCCCATTTTCCTCTAGAAAAGATCTTGGGTCACAATTGTGAGATTACATAAGTCATGGATTTTAAAAAAATAATATACACGTGTGTGCATTTAATATTTTTATCACTTTGTATAATATTTTTTCTTGTTGCTAAACGATTACTAGCCTGTGCATGCTGTTTAGTGTTTTATGAATTGGAGTCAAAGTGATAAAGAGTTGAACACTGCTTGTTGTTGTGCTTATGGGTGTTGCATGCGTTAGCAGTTATAGCATTTCTCTGTCACATGACATACAAGTATGTCACATAGCATGTACAAATATATATGCACACAGCTAGAGATGGACTGTCTAATGATATCAGTTAAGAAAAGCTTTTATTTTTCTCAAATTGTCTGATCACATCATTCCAGTTTGCACTTTTATTTGACACACACTTCCATTTTGATTCAGGAAGTTGTCAGTTGCAGGCGACTGTTTTTCCTTCTCCTGATGTTATCATAATTTGTTAGTGATTGTATTTTTTATGACTGCTAGGCTGTTGAAGTCATTGTGGCCCTAAGATCTTTCAAAGAGAAATGGTTTATGTAGTGGATGCTTCAAGGGCTTGTATGTAGAGCTGGGCGATATTGGATAATCACAGGTGATACGATACTTACCTGCATTATCGTGATAAAGCGATATATTACGATATTTCATAAATAATATTTAACAAAGTAAATTTTATCCAAACTGAGCTTGCCATGTTCATCAGCTTCCAGTCCAAAGTTAGTCCTCTGGGGTAAGACTGTTGCTTCCTTAAGCCAGAATTTGAACTCACAGCCACTGCTAGCTACTTAAAAAACTTCGCTAGTACTGCGTTACAACCATGTTTACAAACAACGAAACAGCTGTTCCTTTAATTTGTCATGCGCGTGAAGTTCCCCGCATTGATTTAACGATCCGTACCAACAGTTTTCTGAGAAAACGATAATACCATGCAAATGCAATTGAAATATCGCTTCGCGATGTCAGGTTTATCGCGGTGCAACGATAATACCGGTATATCACCCAGCTCTACTTGTATGTATTTTTTGGATGAGACTAGTTGAGCTTGTGTCAACAGTTTAGATTGCTAAGTGATAAAAAGTGAAAACCGTGGACAAAATATTAGGAAGCGTAAAGAAAACTCCTTTGCTTAAGTTAGTGGAACTAAATTTGGGTTAAAGAAAGTCATTTTGCTTGTGTTATGGTAGCCATCCTCTTTTACATAGCTTCTGCTATTATCTGTTCTTTATTAATAACATTATTATGCAGTATATCTGTGCACTTCATTAAAGCTTGTTATTGTTTCCCTCCTGTGTGTGTATGTGTGCAGCCCTGGTGTCCAGGCAGTTTGTGGAGATGAGCAGAGCTCGTATAGAAGGTCTCCTCTCTACCTTCCCTAAGCTCATGAGCTCAGGCAAGCAGCACACGTTCGTGGAGACTGAGAGCGTTCGGTATGTGTACCAGCCGTTGGAGAAACTCTACATGCTTCTCATCACTACCAAGACCTCCAACATGCTGGAGGACCAGGAGACCTTGAGGCTCTTTTCCAGAGTGGTACGTTTGTGTGTGTGTGTGTGTGTGTGTGTGTGTGTGTGTGTGTGTGTGAGTACGGGGGATGGGGGGAGGTGGGCAGAAGTATAGAGTCGGCGAATTTTAGAAGGCTGCAAGGAATACACATATGCTGGTAATGTTTTTATTGATAATTTCCTATATATTGTAGACCACATTCAATTTTAGTTCAGATTTGTAATGTCTAGGGGCAATTTCATATTGGAATAAGATGGGTTTTCAATTGATGAAATGTTCAATGTTGATAGTGTTGAAGTGGTAACCCCCCCCCCCCCCCCCCCCCTCTGTCTCATTACCCATCATCTTGTGGAAGTATGACCATGTTTGGGTCTGTGGTGGTTGAAGGATAGACTAACTAACTTATAGGCCTCTAACTGGATGAGCAGAAAGATGGTGCTTTTTGCCACTCAGTGTCTTCATGGGACAGCAGTTTGGGGAATGAGGAGCTTTTTTTTTTAAATTTCTCGTTATCTTATTCTAATTGCTCAGTCTTTTTGCTGATACGTTTTTTAAGCGCGTTTATCAATAGACTTCAAGGGCATTAGACCTAGATAGGTAAAGGGATTGCGTTTAACAAACCACAGATTCTGGTAGGAGACAAGCATGGCATCAGGTAGTTCAAGGAAATGTCTAACTTTTTTTTCATGTCTGCATAACCTCTAACTCTAGGTTACAGTCTGAGGTAGGATGGTAAAATTGATATTATGGTGACGGTGAGCATAGAGGTAGCATCAGCTTGTGTTACCCAGTTCCTGAAGTATAAAAAGTGCTGAATTGTTGTCTTTACTGGGGCATTGTGTTGTGGCAAATTTGTTAATTTTTATTTTTTGATATAGTATGTTATGTTGTTGTGATTTTGGTTGTTTGTTTGTTGTTTATTTCCCAGATCCCTGAGTATTGTTCAGCACTGAATGAGCAGGACATCCTGGACAATGCTTTTGACCTCATATTTGCATTTGATGAAATAGTTGCCCTTGGTTACCGCGAGAATGTCAACTTGGCACAGATCAGAACTTTCACAGAGATGGACTCCCATGAAGAAAAGGTGTACGAGGCCATGAGAAAGGTAAAGGGTTGCCAATGTATAATTTGCTAGGGGTTTCTACTCAACTCTAGGAAGTATTGTCAACTGGACCAATCACAACTCTTGTGGCTGGTTTTATGACTTTTTATTTTTTTAATTTTTATTTATTTTTTTTAAATTTTCTTCCTCCACCTTCATGACCTTCTCTGTCTTATTACCATGTGGGGTGTCTAAAGTATAGTATGATGTGTAGCATTTAAAGGTAAAATGTTAGTTGTTTGCATTTTCACATGGATGGTCTTGTATACTGATGACCTATACAGTGTATTGAATCCAATCTGGCAGTAGTAGCTCTCTTGCCATTACTGCACTGTCGAGGAGCACACCATTAGCTGCAAAAAATTGCTTGTGTTAATGTTCATTGTTCCCTCCTGTTAGCCTTAAAGTTCGTGACTGGCATCATGGAGTGTTGTTGTGTTTTTTATTTATTTGTAGTCCCAAGAGAAGGAGGCAAGGGATGAGATGAAGAGAAAAGCCAAGGAGCTGCAGCTGGCAAAGCGAGAGGCTCGCAAGGAAGGAAGGACACACTACTCGGGTGGATTCGGGGGCGGTGGGGTTCACGGGGTTCACGACAGTCGGGGGTCTGGTAGTATGGGTATGTCTGTGGACACTCAAACTCTATCAGACACCAGGCCTTCGTACAATGCAGGAGGTTCCAGGTGAGGACTATAGCATTGAAGGGTTGTATTTATAATACGTGTTCTGGAATAGGCCAGTGACGCCTTACCCTAGTTTTTAATGTCATTGGAAATTATACTAATAATCACAATTTCTTACTAGTGTGCGTAAAGTAAATGATGTCCACTGTCTATTTGGGGAATCTGGTAGCTGACTGAAACATTTTACAATGTGTGTGTTTTTATGTTTATTGTCAGCTAATTTAAGGTTATCTAATGACACTTTAAGAGGCTCAGGACCATATTTATCATAATGGTGTAATAACGGAAATATTCCTTTCAATTTAGTGTCAGATTCAGGAGCGTTTATCCATTTCCCCCCTGTATCTCTTCATGTGTCTGTGCATGTGTTTGTATGTTTAGCCGCACACGGCCTACAGGTTCAGCAATGAAGCTGGGAAAGAAAGGAAAAGATGTGGAGTCTTTCGTAGACAAACTAGTCAAAGAAGGAGAAAGTAAGAAAGAACAGAAATACTGTGCACCAGTTTGACGTAACACTTCAACTCTTGTATTTTTTTTCCTATTTACTTTCCCACTTGTCTTTAGGAGTTGCAAGTGTAGCAGCAGCCAGAGAGCCAGTGGTGAGCAGCAGTAAAGCAGCTACACAGGCAGTAGCTCATGAAAGGTATTTATGTGCAGACTGTGGGGGAGGTGGCTTTTAGTAAGCGGAGAGACATTTTATTCGTGCATGGGAAGCAGTAGTGGATCTATGGAATGAATTGGGTGAATAGTTTTATCAGTGGGTATGGGTCATCAATATATATATATATGTGAGTGGGTCTAGGAAAAGGGACCTTATGGAGCAAATAAAAAAAATTGAGTTTTTTATGCTAATAAAACGCTACAATTTATCTCAACTTAGTGCTAAAATACTGGAGGGTAAAGCCTTCAACGTGCAGAGAAACTGGCAGTTGAACTGGGCTGTATTCAGCAAAGCAATTGAACTAGAAATCGAGAAACATAAATTGAATTTCCACTTCCGGTATAATTAACGTTTCCGTATACTTAACGGCGTACTCTGCATACGCAATTAAATCGTACAGCCGCTTTTTAACGGCGACTAATGAAGTTTGCGTAGAGTTCTTTTTAGCTTTCAAAGCATCTCACGGCCTGTCTTGTCGGAATCCTTGGCTACTCTATACGCTGTAGCGGTAAATTTTCAGCCAGAGGTAAGCTGTAGAGTGCATGCAATAGTCTCAAAGCTATGCCGGTTTTTTAGCTGCTTCTTTGAAACTCCGCTTATTCCCCGTTTATTGTAAATCAAGAACGAGAGAGAATAAAAAGTAGCTTGTCTTTCCACGGCACGCTTGGGGTCTTTTAAGTTGTTTTGACATTTGAAATTTGGCATAGACATAGAGTAAGGGTCACTAAGACTAATTCTGCAAAAAACAAAAATAGGAGAAAGAAAGAATTTTTCCGATGACTTACTTCCGGAGCCTATATCTCAATTTCAATTTTTGCACCATAAGGTCCCTTTTCCCAGACCCGCTCACATATGTGACAGGCTCTGCGAAAACTAGGCATTTCGGGCAAAAATTAAAATTGAGATATAAGGCTCCAGAACTAAGTCATCGCAAAAATTCTTTCTTTCTCCTATTTTTGTTTTTTGCAGAATTAGTCTTAGTGACCCTTACTCTAAGTCTATGCCAAATTTCAAATGTCAAAACAACTTAAAAGACCTCAAGCGTGCTGTGGAAAGACAAGCTACTTTTTATTCTCTCTCGTTCTCGAAGTACCATAAACGGGGAATGGGTGGAGTTTCAAACAAGCAGCTAAAAAAAACGGCATAGCTTTGAGACTATTGCATGCAATCTACAGCTTACCTCTGGCTGAAAGTTTACTCCTACATCGAGTAGAGTAGCCAAGGATTCCGACAAGACAGGCTCCGAGACGCTCTGAAAGCTAAAAAGAACTCTACGCAAAACTTCGTTAGTTGCGGTTAAAAAGCGGCTGCACAATTTAATTGCGTATGCGGAGTACGCCGTTAAGTATACGGAAACGTTAATTATACCGGAAGTGGAAATTCAATTTATGTTTTCACGATTTCTAGTTCAATTGCTTTGCTGAATACATCCCAGTTCAACTGCCAGTTTCTGTGCGAGTCAAAGGTTTTACCCTCCAGTATTTTAGCACTAAGTTGAGATAAATTGTAGCTTTTTATTAACATAAAAAACTCATTTTTTTTGGTTTGCCAGAAATGCCTGGTTTTCCCAGAGCCTGTCACATATATATAATGGAATATCTGGCTTAGTATATCTGTTAGGTGTATCTGAGGGTAGAAATCCAGTGATTGTTCTACCATTATACCAAGCTGGTTGGGTAATGGTTCACTTAATTTTAACATCTCCTGTGTCGGGTACCAAGGTTGGACATGAAGTAGGTAAAGGGTGGACAAAGAGCAGGTAAAGGGTGGGACGCAGAGCAGGTAAAGGGTGGGACGCAGAGGATATAGCACAGAGAAGGGTAGGACACAAAGCAGGTAAAGGGTAAGATACAAAACAGGTAGAGGGTCAAAGCACATAAGGGTTACAGACAAGTAAAGTATTGAACACTAGTTGGTAATGGGTTGAACACATTCAATTATATTTGATGTGGGTATATGTGTATAACATGTTTAAGGCAGATTTAGTTAGCGTGACTTTTTTCCCTTTAAAAAATTAGTTGATGCAACTTATTGACATAAGAAACTACCTGCTGGAATTCACTTACCTATAGTCATTAGGTGTAAAATGAAATATAAGATAAGGAGTTTTTGTTTTGTTAATAAAAATCGAAACTTTCTCACAGCACAAACAGCCACCATTCATAATTTTCTTTATAGTTGATTGTGAAGTGGCGACACTTAGTGGGAGTGAGGATTGTATGTTGTGTGTTTCTGTGGGTATGTTATGAAATTCCAAGCTCAAACATTAATTTGAATTGGATAGGACACCAGCAGTAGGACGGTGTCTATAGGGTTATTATGGAATGAAGGTGTGTTGTTTTGAAGTCTGGAATGTCTATAGCATGCAAATATCTCTCAAATGACATTGAATTAGCAGTCACATCACCAACTTTAACCCCTACCATCATGCTGTAACTGGTGACTGAGTATGCAAGTTGAGCCATATCAAGGGTGCACAAATTTGAGCTCATAGTGGTGTGTGTGTGTGTGTGTATTTAATATACATGGGATCTTTTCCTTGAGTATTTCCACATCACGTGAACGTTCAATATTTCCCTATATGAAATGCTGTGTATATTGAACATGCCCGCATATAGTTCTGGACAACTTAATTTTTAGAAGTATAGTGAAGTTACCTATGAAAGTTTACTTTTTTTGAAATGTCTGATGTATAATAAATAAATTATGTGTTATACTCGTACAATATGGAGATGACATTTCACTCTCACGCTTGTATTTTAACTCTCCTTCGGCTCGCGAAATACTTACACGTGCTCGTGAAGCATATTCAGGAGTTCATTTAGTAAGGGGTGAGGGGCTTGCCTCCACTTAAAGTCATTTTGCCCCCCCTCCTTTGAAATATTCTTAAAATTTGTAAGCAAACAGTGAAGTTAAAAAGTGATTAATCAAGATAATTGCAAATGCTTGAATCATAAATTTATTGCTGCTCTAATTATTGTCTTCGTAATTGAAGCCCATCACCTCTTCTATCTTAATTATGTATTGATATAGTGCACGCTCAATCCCACCCCCTTGATTAATTCCTAAATGAACCCCTGATATTGTACACTGACTTATGCAATAAATATTATATATATAATATATACATGTAGCCCATAGTAAGCATGCTCTTAACTAGCAACAAAACTTTTTTATTTTTTATTATTTTTTTTATTTTTTGATTCAGTCATTATAATAATGAAAATTTCTCGTTCTAACAGCCAATATTATGTCAATTAAAACTTAACCCGACATTTAGACTTCTTGACCCCTGAAGAGGACTTTGGCAAGAAATCAAAACGATAGGTTAAGTTTAATTAACATACTATTGGCTGTTAGAATGAGAAATTGTGCTATTATTAACTCTTTTTTTGTTTTTCTTCATCAAAAACTCACCAGTGAAAGCTATAAATTTATATAATTAGTATTATGCATTTTCCTTATCAAGCTAACTGGCTCACTGTGTGTGCTGCTGCAGCAACCCTGGATTGGTTATCTGTACCAATAATACATTGTTTTACTAAGCTCTATGAGATGTACAGGGAAAGGACCTACAGACACAATTGCATCTGTGTAGCACACCCGTCGTGTCACTATGATGTACATTATGGTTAATCGTACCTAATTACGGAGATGGGATCAATTACTTCTTATGTTTTGTGTGTGCACATGTGTTAGCAGAAGCAATGTTTAGCAAAATCAACTTCTGTATTTCATTTTGGGCCGAGGAATTCCTGATTAATGTGATTAAGTAATGGATTGTAATTAATGCATCGGTGAAATGATCTAGAACGTGTAATCTTAATTGAGTTGCTCTAACGTAGTAAAGTGTTTAATATAGTTTTGTGTCTTCCGGTAAGGCAATTAGCATGGCACGGTCAAGAGCTACGTGCCTCCTTGCTAAATGCAGAGAAATTCAGTGTAAATGATTTACAGTTAGAAAACAGTGCCAGTAATTTGATTATTATTTCTATCTGGCATCTGGCATCTGGCTCTAATGGGTATTAATTAAACTCGCGTTGCTAGGGTGATAAATGAATATTGGATGTTTTTGAAAGACTAGTGCAAGAAGTATGCATTTAAGAACTGCAAAATGTGAAATTGTTGATCTACCTTGATCTATCTGTAGATGATCAGCAATACATTAGTCTCTTTATTAGCAGGCAAAGTGTGTGTGTGCGTGTGTGTGTGTGTGTGTGTGTGTATGTTATTGGTGTTCTCCTGTCAATGTTCTCAGCCTCTCCCTCGTTAGCTTAATTGATTAACACTTGTCCTAGTGCCTGTGGGAGATTAGTGGGGGGGGGGGGGGGGGGGCACACTTGCTGATGGTTCAGCTCCCCCGGCTCTCTCTCTCTCTCTCCCATGAACGGTCAGATTTGTGTGGCTGGTGGCAGTCATTTAGTCTGCTCTGGTCAAGAGGTGTGTGTGTGAAGGTGGTATGCATGTGGTGGGCATGTGCATGTGTGCGGGCAAGGTGTATGCAATATGCTAATGTCAACATAAGCATGCAGGCGTACGTGGTACGAGAGTGTGTGTGTGTGTGTGGGGTGGGAGGGGGACTGTCTTGGGTGCCCCAGTAGTTTTAGTGTATTAATAGCAGAGGGAGGGAGGGAGAGGGTGTTCATGATAAGAATGCTTGGCTGCTAGATTCAGACGAAGCTCATCAATCACTTACAGTTGCTGCCAAATGGATTTTACCATAGCAGCTGCTAAGTCTGCAAGTTCATTATTCCTAAGCCACAGAATGGTGGGTTTAGCAAGCGTCCATGTCATAATATATTTGCGGTGTGATAGGTACTTTGTATTTTTTTAAAAAAAACACGACAATTTAAAAAAAGAATTTTTCAAATTATTCCAAAAGGGTCATATGATGGGATCAAAATGCTAGCGTTTGCATATGTTCCATTTCTCAATAGTGGTTGGCATTACTTCTAAAGGTATTTAATGGCAGGTGGTATACAAATCTATAGTGTAAAGCAGCTTAATACCTGCATGCTAGCACAGCAGGTATATATATATAACAAAATTTAACAAATTTTGAGTTAGTATAAACTTGTTTCATACTTAAATACACCATTACTGTTATACACTTTACTGCACATTCCAATTTTTTTGTAGGAAAATTAGGCAATCTTTAACAATTTTGACTAGCCATGCCTACCATCAAGCCTATTAATTACAATTATTTAACAATTGCTAAATTAATAAATCTAAGACTATTATCAGTGCAGGGGTCCAGTGCTAATGAGTGCTCTAGTTGGTATCTGTCGTAGCCACATGGCTGGTGAAACCTGGTAGCACACTGCAAAAATATTTTCTCAATTTTGCTTTGCTTCCATTGAGGCCCAAGTCCCAATATGTATATTAATTTCGCCAATTTAGCTGTTGGTTGATTTTACACTACGTCAATTTAGTGATAAATTTAATTGATTTATCTGAAGCATATATAGGTATTAAGTATTTGGTAGAAGCGAGTTTGATATAAACTGTATTGGACTTCCCGATGGCCTGATGTTAGGTCTGGTTGTTGACCTTGTGTTGTTAGGTCTGGTTGTTGACCTCGTGGAATTGTGTACGTGTGATTTTGCAGCATTCACTTGCGTGCGGTGGAGAATTTGAGCATTGTTGTGGGCAGAGACGGCGGAGTGCAGTCCATGGAGATGCACGGGATACTCACTCTCAGAATATCCGACCCTGATTATGGCAGAATTAAAGTGTCCATGGAGAACAAAGAAGACAGGGGGATACAGTTCCAGGTGAGTGTGGTTGTTACTACTACTACTACTACTGCTACTACTACTACTACTACTACTACTACTACACTTATTACCATTACTACTACTATTATTACTACCATTATTGTTTCCTTTCGAACTATTTTAGGAACCAATAATGGTTAAAAAAGAATTTTTGCCTTGCAAATAAAGTATTATTTCCCTTAAAATGTGTAGTACTTGAGTCCAACCGATGTATATCTTACTTTTCTCTTCAATCCCTTCCCTTCTTTCTCTACTTAATAATTCCTGGACTGTTTGTTCTCTCCTTTCCATCAGTAGTATGTATTCGAGTGAAGACATTTTGCCTATGCCGGCTTTTGCTGTATTTTTACCACTTGTTCTTCCCTTATCTATCTTGGCGGCAAGTTATATTAGCAGTGATGACCCTTACCGAATATCAGTTGTGCTGGAAAGTCCTAGTTGTTGCTGGTGCTGTTGAATTCATTCTGCAATATGCTGGGCTTGTATTCTAAGATTGTGAGCTATCCAGGGTCCATTGAATAACGATTAATTGAGAAGTATAGTTTAAGGGTGGCCGCACATAGCAACGCGCACCGTCTGTAGATCTGGACACATTAATTTATTCCCCGCCAATACCCCTCCATTCGATAATACGCGAGCAGAAACAATCGCGCAGGAGTAGCAGAAGTATACTTTGCGAAGTTGTGGTGTTTTAGTTTAGCTTCTTGTTGTCTCGTAGCCCTTTACAATAACACTCCATACGTCGTCTGAGCTCACGCGGCAAGGTGCACCAGGCTGTCTCTCCTCCTGTAGCCATTCTCCGGGCTCTGCGCACCTGAACTCAAGCGGATGGATCCAGCAGGCTCGATTTCTGAGGAGCGAAGACTTCCCAAGCTGCGCAGATCTAATACCTTCACCTCAGGCTATCTCCAAGAAACTGCTCTCTTCTGACTCTCTTGTTATTGTTGTATTGATGTTTGTTTACTCTTGATATAGGCGGGTAATACAAACCAATTAAAAAAAAATTGCTCGTGTACTAGTAGTACGAGACACGGGGGCGGGGCTATTTCTTAAGAATTGCGAGTGGAATTAAAGAATGAGAACGACTATATTTTTTTTACACACGGGTAAACCTTAAAAAATGAACTGCACCACAACGTGAATTTTTCAATATCTTATAAAAAGAAAAAATTGCGAATAAATCATAAAGTAATATTGAAATGGAAAAGACCTCGTTGTCTTGCAGTAGAGTATCAGCTTGGCTAGTAGTGCACCAAATTGCGGAGCTCCAACTTACTGCACCGCTCCAAAAAAGTGCTACAAAGTTTTATAACCAGCCCTGATATTTCTTCCAGATTCGCTCTAAAATTAGTGAGCCCTGATATTTCGGCAGGTAATTGGTCCTTGTGTTGTAGTGGAGAAGCCCCTGTAAGTATACAATAGTAGTAATCGTGCATAGCAACCATCAACAAAAAATTGCGTAGGCGGTGTGCGGCCACCCTTAATCAAGCAGTGTCTTGTACTGCAATTTTTTTATTAAGTTCATAAATTGAAATAATTAGCGCTTGCCAAGAATTATTTCATTGGGAATGTTGTGAATGTATTAATTAACAACTAATTCTACGTGTATGTCACATTACAGGCGTGTGTGTTAGAACAAAATTCTATTTTAAGTTTGCAGACAGCATCAGTAATTTATCTTGAGACGTGCATACTTAATCATCTGCACCACACTCTGCAGTCGCTACAATAAAAAGCTAATACTATTAATGTCGTTTTGCATACCTGCTATGTTGTACTAACCTGAGACACCCCGGTGCTTTGGGTAGGAGGCTATTAAATGGCCTCTTAACGACCGCTAATTAAGCTTTGTGTTGTCCTCAGCGGTGAGAACTGTACGTGTTCAGGAGTGTTGGTGGCGGCGCCAGGTCCACTGGAATGTCCAACATCCCACTTTGTTTCTTGTTGCCACAAGTATTTACAGTACCTTGACAGCAACCGGCATGGAGGAGTTTTTGCAATTGATTTTGATTCCCGGCGATGATTAGCTGGAGGGCGTGCTGACAGCAAGTAGCAAGTTCCTCGTCGCAGCTCAATGACTCCATCAGCAACTTTGATGATGGCTGTCTCTCTTGGGATTGGTCATGTTGTGAAGTGTTTGTTTCTCTTGCTGGCAATCTTGTCCTCTCGTCTTGCTCCATTGACCTGTGCAAGGTGTGGTCTCTATGACAACATGGGAGAGAGGAAGGAGAGGGGTGGGGAGGTTCGCATTGAAAACATAAGCTTAAAGACATTGGACCATTTCCATGCAAATCCCGGCTTTCGGTCATGTATATAAACCATTAGCTGACCAATCTATTCTATCTCACCTTTTGTTGCCTTGTGAAGCTGCCCTAGCATTCTTTTCACCCTTTAAAGTACTGGACCAACTTGACTGCATGCTCTAATGCTATGGTCTGCATTTGTTTGCTGTTATTTACCTTATTTTTGAAAGTTTTTTTTATTATTCATTTTCATTAGAGTGGATAAGACTGAGATTCCCTACTTTAAAATAACAGTAATAATAATATAATATAACAATAATAATAACAATAATAATAGAAAATTTTTCTCGTTCTAACAGGCAAATATGTTATTAAAACTTAACCCGACGTAGCCAGTAAGAATCATGAGTTCAAGATCAAAGAAGCTCTACACATACAGATGACACCAGACAGCAAACAGAGACATAGGTTAGAGCTTCCAGGATGCTGTCTGTCTATGCTGCATGCAAATCACCATATAATAAATATAATAAACAGTAAACTTACCCTCCAGAAATCTTACTGTTTACATTGTTGTTTATTATATCACCACGGAGAGTTTGACCTCAGTTGACCCCTAAAGAGGACTTCAGCAAGAAGTTGAAACGTCGGGTTAAATTTTAATTAACATATTATATTGGCTGTTAAAACAAGAAAAATTTGCTATTATGTAATAGTTAGAGCATAGGCGCTTAGGTACTGGTGGATTTAGTGCACTAAAGCCCAAGGGCTGTAGGCCCGAGGGCTATGTGTACTAAATTCACCAGTACCTAAGCGCGCATGCTCTAACTATTTTAAATCCCGTTTACGCATGCCCAGTTTCCACTAGCAACTTTGTTTATCAGCATTTTCGCAGAAATGGCTAAAGGCAAAAAATAGTGCACACTTACCAAGTTAGTACACCTAGTATCAATATAGCAACGGGATCTAATATAATTATTTCAGCCGAGAATGGCTGAATCATTGAAATAATAATAATAATAATAATAATTGGAAGTAATATAAGTTGTAATGGTGATCTGATAAGGTAATAATTCACACAACAAACTTTGTAAATGAAGGCAGTGTTAGCCAGAAGAACTTTTTGCAGACTATGTGACTTACAAATAGTTTGTCCCCTCGCCAGCAAAAAAAATTCCTCAATCCCTTGACTGTCACTAATTATCTACAGCTTGTACTGGCCACCATTTATTCACTAGTCTTTTATTACTCTGAATTACTAATACAATTATGTCATTATATATTGTCACTTTATTATGCTGTCTTTTTCAAGTTTATTACAAGCCACCAGCGCTTAAATCTCTCCACCACTAATAGAATTACCTGCATCATAAAGCCACTTGCTTACTTTGTGCTGCTCTATTCCCGGGACTAGTTAAACAATACCAGCTCAATTCAGTGGTCTTGTTTGTGGACTTTGTATTTTTTTGAAAGCATGAGTTAGTATTGATTAACAGTGCCTGGATTTGTAATCTACAGGTGGAGTTTTGTCAGCTGTTGAATGGTCTGTGGTTGGTTCACCAGATAGGTGTTACCCTAATTGGACTTACTGGAGTTGTGGGTGATAGTGTTCAATGTCATGAGGTTATTCATTTCTGGAGATCGAATGCATCAATAGCTGGTGATACTAAGGGAACAAGATGATGGTGGCTTGGATAGCCCTCTTCTTGGTCTTTCTCTTGTGTTTGGTGTCTCAGGGGCCACTACTGGCTCTATCTTCTCACGACCCACAATGGCCTTTCTTTTCTAGTGTGTTCGCTTGCCTGGTGGCCTTGCTTACTCCTTGTTGAGTTCAATGCCACTTGCCACAGCATTTATTAAACATTGGCGTATCGGGCAAGTGTTGTGTAAATGCGGTGCGAAGCTGCCTCATAGGACACACAATGCCCCTTACATCAATGAGATAATTACAGTTGGAAAATATTGTTTTAAAATGTATTTGTATAATTGGTTCGTTTATTTATCATAAGTGGGTGGATTCAATTTTTAACCAACTAGTAATAATTAAAAAAAAGTATGGGCCATTTATCCTGGATTAGCATTGGCTAGTTTGTCTTTTACTGATTGTTTCTGACCAGTTTTGCTTGCTTTGCGTTTTCGTCATGTTTCCTTTGCGAGGACTTAGTCTGAAGGGTGTGTTTCTGTGGGGTGGACAACATGTGGAAGACTGGGCTCGGGGGAGATTTCCCATGTAAAACACATGTTGAATGAAAGAAAGTGTAGGCAACAATCATCCTATGCACTTTGGATCCACAGCCAAAAACTAACAATTTCAAACAATGTTAGTGATAATTGGATTGTACTTGAGGTTTGGGAGAACAAAGATGATATCAAATGCTGATGCTTTCTTTTTCCTGACACGATGCATTTTTAATTCTGTTGCTTTGAAGCCCCCCAATATTGACTAATATTATTTGGTGGAGCGGATGTGGGTAGATGTTGCGGCTGTCTGCTGTGTAGTTTCTGATGGGTAATTTCATCATTTTTTTGCTTAGTGAAGCAATGCGATTTAATGTGAACAAGATAATACACTTTATTTTATAAATGTGCTGTGCAAATTGTGCTTAAAAGGACTTATTGAATCTTTAGGTTAACAATTTAATGGGCTAGCAAAGAAATTAGCAGAAGTGCACTTGTGGAAATATACATGCTTTCAGACTGGATAAAACAATTTTCTTCATATAATATTTTCCATGCGCCTATGATTAAAGCAGTGCACGACCACATAGTGCTGATGGTGCAAGGCAGTATTGATTGGTTCTTATGGTGTGGAAGAGAATGCTCTGAATTGAATAAGACATTGATACAATATCATTCAGATAGGTGCGTAATGCTATGAATGAGGTAAAACATCTACGTCAGCGAGTGTTTTACTTCACAAATTTCTTTATCATAGTTTGTACTCTTTCTCCCTTACTTATCTCTGACTGGACTCTATGTGCTATAGAGTTAGAAATACAATATATCCTCTTGTGAGCATAGATGACCATAGAGAGAGAGAGAAGTAGGGTAGCGGTTGGATGGATTGAAATAATAAGGTTTAGATAGTCAGAATTTTCTCTATTGTTAGATCTCTTATTTGATTTTCCTCAAGTTTTCTCTGGTCAAGTTTTCGCTAATGTTTCCCTGCATTGAAGGGCATGTACATAAAGTCGATAAAGTGTCTTTATTATAATGGCTGACCGCTTGTGCATTGGTTGGGTCAGTAAAGAGCCAGACATCCTGTTGCACAACCACCTCGTCCTTTAGCCTTACTGTCGCACTTTGTTATTGTGCCGGAGTATACACAATGAAGGAGATTCTCACCTCTATGCACAGTCGAGGCAGGCTCCAGCAATCTCCGAGAGTGGGCCGGCATCTATGGGGGCTGGTTTGTTTTTACATTTTTTTTTGTTATATTCACTTAGATACTGAAGGACAGATTTTTTTTTTTTGTTGTTGACACACTTGCTGGTGGCGCCGTAGAAACGGTGTTGTTAACTCTGTGCTCAAGTTTGATAAGTTAACCTCAAAGTTTATACGTTATAAAAGTTTGTCTCTATACAAGAGAGTCTTCTGGTCTGTCTCTGGTACGCTCCTACGCTTCACCATTACTGGTTTGATAATATCTCTCCATAATTTCATGTATTCCTTCTCTCCACGGATTACAGTTTGGTCTTTGTGGCTTTAGTGGCCTTCTTGTCCTCCAGGCCTCGCCCCACACACCTCATCTGAGCTTTCATAGCTGTGACCACCTTGCAGGGCGTCTGTGGTCAGCCACTTCTCTTGAAGAGGGTTTGAAATTGAATTCTAATGTCAACACTACAGTCTGGGCTAGACCTCCAAGTTGGTTAGTTTAGATTGTTGAGGGCTCTGTTCTGTGGAGAATGGAGTGCATGTGGCGGTTGGAACAGAGTGAGGGAAGGAGGAAAGGTGGGTGGGTGGGTGGCTAAAAGTTTTTTGTTTTTTTTTTTTGTTTTTTTTTTGGCAACACCTTAAAGGAGTTAACAGTTTACCAAGTCATCATTTATTTGGTTCCACTAATCTGTTGTCTTCCACTAACCTCTTGTCTTCCATTAACCTATTGTCTTCATGGGTTGGTTTGACTTCAAAAGTTATTGTGCTGGTATAATTTAAAGACAACAGTTACAGTGTTTTATCTGTTGTATATAAGTGCCATTGTTTGTTCCAATCATCCAATCAGATAGCTCAGTTCACGGTGACTATATATTTCATACCCACCTCTTGGGAAGTGATTATAGTTGTTGTGCATTTCCTATAGCCTAGAGGCATGGTGCAGTTGGTTGCTCCACTCTGTTTGATCAGTATGGGGTTTACGCTATCCTTGAGCCTTAACCCTCAGTCGTGTAAATTCCATACCAACCTCCACCTCGCATATAACAGTTAATTTGAGGAATGATCAACACCACAGGCATTGACCTCATTTTATTTATTTATTCAATATTTTATTTTTATAAAAAAAAATCAAACAAACTATTTGCCTGTTTTCAGGGCTAATTCATTTAAAGTGGTTTGTTTGGAGGTAGAGGTTTCTGAGAGTTTGGTTTTGGCTGTTCTAATGCTATTGTTCAGTCTCAAAGATACGTTTATATTTGGGCCTTAATATTACCTGAGGCAGTACAAGTAGTACAAGCATGGCCTGTCTATGTCCACAACAACACAATACCCAGAGGTTGTGTTTATGTACCTACTATAAAATGTGGTTCGTTAATGTCTGACCTGCTTGTTCATGCAGAAGACAAAGCAGTCAATAACTGGTAAAAGAGTCTCTTCTCGGTTCTGATGTACGTTGCTGGGCATCCCAGGGTGATTTTTCCTTCTCCATCCAGTCTCTTCCACCAGAGTCTGGGCCAGTAAGAGGGGGCTGAATGGCCTGTGGCTGGCATTCACTGGTGAGGGTCTGAGGGTTGGTGGTGTCCTTGGTTCTCAGAATGAAGTCCTTGGGGTGCAGTGTGAGGTGGTTCTTGACTGTCCTATCTCTCCCTATGGTGGTTGGTTTGTGCACTGGTCCATTCATGGGTCAAGACTGACTGCTTGATTGTTTCCAAGGAAGCAGTGGATGCTGGTTGGTATCAAGTCTTCCTTTTAGTAAGTGGTGTACTGTTTTGGTCAGTCTAATTGAGGGGCGGCTTCCTTCCTTCTTTTCTTCTTTGTGGTGGCACTTCTTTCATTGGTTTTCCAGGAACTCCAGTGATAAATTGCTGGAAGTGCTAACCACTGATAATCAGTAGAGTTTGGTTTGGTGGAAGTTTTTATTGGCTTTGTTCTGGTTTATCAATGAAAATTTACCAATGTAAACTATTTCAATGCCAAATACCACTTTGTTAACAATAAAAGTGTTACATAATATTTAATTAAAATGAGTGCCTTCCTGCCTCCAAGATAGTGGATTTCTATTACCACCATGGTCATTTGCATCAGCCTGTCTGAGGGCTGGTGTCCTACCAATTGAGCATCATGTCCATGAAATTTAGAAATTTATACGAAGTGAGTCCGTCAGTGAAATATTTGCGAATTACATTTCCTCGATTATCGAATGAAAACAAAGTGATGTTTTATTTCCATCCAGATTATAATGGTTTGTGAGGTAATGGAAAAAATATTTGCCAGTGCATTTCCACTACTATCCAATAAAAACAAACTGATATTTTTTCCATCCTAGTGAGCTCTTGGTTACAATGGTTCTGTAGTGAGGTAATGCTGCAAGTATGTTTAGGACTGGTCCAATAATGCCATTAGTACTGAGAACGAAGCCTTGTTGGAGAGATCACTTAGTTGGATAGTCTTTATGAGTCAACCTGTTTCCCTATATCTACCTCAGAGTGCATGCATGTTCTCACCACATTGGACTGTGTTGTTCAGGTAATAGTCTACTTCCTTATTTCTTTATCTCTACCCCTCCATATGCTGCTATTATCTACATAGTCATGTATGAAGGACTTATTGTCCTAGAGTCTATCTTTCAGGCACATTAGGAAAGTGTCTTATAACCCTTCAATACACAATAAGTTGACAATATTTATTCAGTGTGGGAGTTAGTCAATCCATCGTTCAAATTCAACAGCTGATCTGGAAGATAGTAAGTCCCAACCATTAATAATGATATAAAATCTAAATTAGCTTATATCACTGTCTTGCTCCATGATACTGAAGGTGCACACCTAACAGGCGCTGACTCGGGGGGAACTACTGTTTTAGGGTCCCGATGGCATTAGGCGCTACTTAGGGCCTGAGGGACTCTAACAATGGTAGTTCACGATGGCTGTGCAGTGCCTAACTAATTTAGAACGTAGCAACTGCTCCTAACAACGCAATTGGAGGGACACTAAGTGTCCCTGCCCTCAAGGCAGGGACAATCTCTGAAGGACCTAAGCTGTTTAAAGGTCTTCTGTCACAATATAAAAACTACATCAGCTATGTTCTAATTAACAGTTAGGTGCTGCCTCAGAGGGAACTACCATTTTTAGGGTCCTGAAGGCTCTAGGCTTCCCGAGCACAGCGAGGGAGCTACTTAAGGCCAGAGGGGCCCTATAAACGGTAGTTCATGACAACTGTGCAGTGCCTAACTAATTTAGAACTAAGCTACTGGTCCTAACAACGCAATTAATGGTGAAGAGCATCACCTGACAAATTTTGAACATAGGTACCATCCCTAACAACGCAATTGAAGGGACTCTAAGTTAACAGTGCCCCTCTCTGAATGACCTAAGCAACTTAGAGTCCCTCTGTAACAATCCTAAATCTACATCAGCCATGTTCCAACACCACATAGTGTGTTTTGTTCGTGTAGTCTCAAAGATGGTTGTTTAGCTTTAGGCAATATAAAGTGCAAGTATTGGATTATTTCAGACCCGTAATGTACCCTTTCTTTGTTTATATTAATAAAAAGAAAAATTATACATGTAAGGTTTTTCTTCATCCTCCTCCACCTTTAAATTATAATTATTGTTGTTGTTGTTTGTTTTTATTACTATCATACGTGACCATTATTATTCTTTTATTCACATGTGCACACGCAGACTCATCCTAAAGTGGACAAGAACAAATTCAACCAGCGTGCTGTGATCGCCATGAAGCAGGAGGGCGCCTCCTTCCCTCTCAACCAAGATGTGGGTGTCCTCAAGTGGCGGTTCCAGACCACAGACGAGAGCTTCTTGCCACTCTCCAGTGAGTTTTGTTATGTCCTGGCCTTTTTTCTTCCTAATTGTTGGTTAATTATAGGGTGTTGGGCCAGTTTATTAGCGGCTAATTGGTGGGTTTCTAATTCGAAATTAGTTTCAGCCTGTTTAGGCTGCAAGGCGTTCTGCTTATGCTTGTGTTGCTTTTGGTTTGCTTTAATGCTGGTTGGTGCTGCTGTCTTGTCCACATGTTTGTTTTACGGCTGTATTGGTGCCACTTTAACAACTTCCATTGCTGCGCATTGCGCACGCTGGAGTGTGGTGAAGTGCTTTTAAATTTTTTTTTGTTGCTATCTTTACCTGTCAACAGCTAGTTGTAATTTTTGCAAGAAAAAGTCACTTGTACAAATTCATAAAATGCTTTTCATAAACTACACCAGCTCCTTTTTTTTTTTTTTTTTTTTTTTTCCTCCTTTTTTTCTCCTTTTTTTTTTTCCTTCTTCCCCCCAGTATTGCTGAGATTTTCTCTATTTCAAGAGCATTCCTTCCCATCAATTAAGAATCCTTGTCATCCATGCATTTAATTGGTTTAACTACGTGTTTCACACATCTAAAGGCGTTTGTCTTAATTAGCTGATTCTCCTGCGCATATTGTCTCAATATCTGCCAACTGATTTGGTTCATTGCATTTCCCTGACTTTATTCTTGTCTTTGATATTGTGAGTCTTCCACCACAAAGCTTGATTCGATTCCTGCTGAAATGGTAGTAATACTTAACCCACACGTAGTCTTAATTTCTTTAGGGTATCAGCCGGTGTGAAATTCTTGTGTTCAAATTCTTGTGTTTTAGAACCCTAGTCATTTCCATGGCAACTGATTATTTGGGCACTGGTAAGGTAATGTATAGGTATCGAATAACTAATGTCACACATCTATAGAATAACTCCTTGGAATTCTTGCTTTCATCTCTTTCCTTTTCAGCAAGTGGCGCTGCTTAACTGTGGAGTAAGTCATCGTTGTGTGACCGTCAGCTGCTGGTGATCAGCATGAAAGGGCCGGGCCAGTGGATGGAAGCCTATCTGGGAATCAAGCCGTGCTTAATATTATAATTATAAGTTGGACCGCTTGCTGTGTAGGATTAATACATTGTATTGGTGGGTGAATTTGTTCCCTTTGATGTAATTATGGAGCGCATTTGACTGTTTCAGTATTCCTGTTGCTTTTCCTAAAAGTTTGTTGGTATATTGTTATTAATGTTCTTTTTGAAATAATTTATTTGTGCATTGGTATAGATGTGTGTCGAGTGTTTCGTATACTGGATTGGTAGAACCATAGCACTATTAAATAATGCAATTAGTAACATTTTTACTTGTGTTGGTTTGTTTGTCTTTGTGTGTTGGGGAGGGGGAGGGGGCTATTTAATATATTGGAAACTATTTGACTAATTATACGGATTGCCATAGTATTTGGAATTTTTATTATAAATGGTGTACTAGTCAGCGGCAGACGTTATTGTTCATGAATGCAATTTGTCTCGTATACCAACTCTATTTCATGCTAATAATATATGGCATTTTAACCTAATATAGTCTTAGCATACTTTTCTTAAAGTGTACTGCTAGCTGTAAGTAGGGCTGGTTTGACGAACATTAAGTGGACAGGGGACGATTCAGTGAGTTGTATCTGTAATTGTGCAGGAACCAATGTTTCCCTGAAATCATAACTTTAGATCATCAAGTTGATGAGCTGGGAAAGTGACTAGGCCTTTGCTTTATTGACTGTGGCTTACTGGTGTGTGTGTGTGTGTGTTTGTGTATGTGTGTGTGTGTGTGTGTGCATGTGCACATATACTGTCAAATCATTTAATTAGACTTGTTCTTTTGCAAGTTTTACCAATGTAACTAGCTAAATTTAGGAATGTACACCTACGCATGCACAAATGTTGAAACAGAATGAATGAAAAAAGCTTCATATCAAATTGTGCGATCTGAGCTTGTATAAACAAAGGAGAACTTAAAGAAATTGCTAGCGAAATGACAGGAGAAGGATAATCTTTTTATGTAGTCTCAAAAGAAAATAACAGCAAGCCTTGAGTTTAAATGTTTAGCTGTGCATAGAAGAAACCGTAATTACACTGAGCTCTCTAAGAATAATAGCTGGAAGGCAATATTGTCACACTTAATACCCATCTGTGTTAATAAGTCAACGACGGGAATATGTTAGTGGCTTTGGGATCTCGCGTTCTGACATAAGTTAAGTGCTATTGGCACCTTTACTTTGCTAGTTTTGCCAGATTGTAGAAAAACTATTTTAATTTAATGATACACGGTTCATTTACTGTGCAGACAGACTGATTGTGTTGTGCTCTATATATTGTTTGTGTGTATGTGTGTGTGTGTGTCTAGGTTAGTCTGCGGGCCACACATTTCTTAAAACCCAATATATATATAATATAATATATATTAAGTAAATGCTTGTACTATTGTACTATTCAATGCAAACACCAATTTTTGTGGATTTTTGCCCCCTTCCTTCCCCCCTCTCTTTTTAAATTTCCTCCTGCTGGACTCTGCACCGACTGATGTGGTGATTGATCCGTGGCAGAGATAAGCAGGACGGAATCTGTCAGGCGGTAATTGTGGATAGAAGATTAGCAGACCCCAATGTTTCCACAGCGACCAGAGGTCATGTGTTAGTGGCTGTGTCTGCTGATAACGCCCTCTCTCCAGTAGCACGGGCAGGTCGGACGCCCCTTCCCACCACCCTCTGTCCTGATAATCATCTGTCATTCAAATATTTGATTTAGTCTGAGAAGGCTCTCTATTAATTAGCCCGCACTAACGCAATTAGCCGGCAGTTTAACAACCGCCTGGAGTGGTTGCTGGTCTGTGATAAGATAAGTGAGCCAGTATGTCCCTGGCTTGAGGTAGAGACATCCAGCGCCCTATACATACAATCTCTCCCCTGTCTCCTCTCCGAGCCTCTCGTTAGTCATTTGTTTCCGGAATTGTCTGGCTAAATAAGTGCATGTTGTAGTTGCTATGTGGATGCTAGGCGAAAAATTTTTGTTTTGTAAGTGCTTATTTTTAAATGATGTATCGTAACTGTTAGGAGCCAAATAGCATTTTTAAAATATAGGGGTGTGTTAAATATGGGGATGTGTTCTGGCTTGCTAGGGTTTGTGCAGAGCGTGCAGTCTGAACTTTGAACTTCCACGTGGGGTATTGGCAATGGTGTTCTCTACTGGAGGGGGAGGTGTGTTCGTTAAGCCATCAATAGACATTCTCAGACGGTATTTTATTTAGAGCTACAAGGGGAGTGATAGGATTAGTGCTTAATAAAGACAGTGAGCATTAGGGAGTGCGGAATAGACTCGTTTAGCAGGCATTTGTTTATGGAGTGGTATTTAAAATGACTGGTAGAAGCCTGTCTTGATGTAGGGGGCATGTATAATTAACCAGCAAACTCGAATTTAGTATTTCTGTTATGACTGACATTTTCTTACACCAGATTTCTCGAAACCAATGTTAGAGTTGGTTTCACAGTTTCCTCTTTTGTGTTATAAAATTTTCAGGGTTAAAAATATAATTTGATGGAAATTTGTAGACACTTTCTCATTCTCCATTTCCGATATATATATTTTTATATATCAGTTTGACTAGTGCAGTAGAGTGTATGGTTACATTGTGTGTGTCAACCATTGCATACATTAAATAATGAGCAAATAGCTCAACTTGTTTTGTTTTGTTTTTTGTTGTTTTGTTTTTTTAGTTTGTTTGTTTTACAATGACCTGATATGTCTGTTACCGTTTGCTTAATGCACAAACACTCTAAACTGAGCTACAACACCAATAGACATTCAATTTTTTTTAAAATTCTATAGTTATACTGAAAAGGGGTATTAGGGTTTATGGCATGTTCACTCTAAAAAAAAAAACATTCTTTTTTTTTATTTTATTTTTTTATAGATTTTTTCTGGAATTTTTTTTCTTCATGTCTTCCAATTGATCACATCACAATTTCTTTCTCAGCCTTCTTATATTGATTAGATGTATACTCTCTCTCTCACACACAGGCTCTTTATTGAGAAGGAAACACTCTATGTATATTCACTTTCTTTCTCTCCTAGCAAATGTCATATATATATCACATTAATAAATTCCAGTCTTTGAGTCGGTCCAGCATTTACAGGTGAAATTACTGCGATGCACAGCAGTTAAAAAGCACAGACTACTTGCAAATTCCCTATTATAGTTATTTTATTGGAGTTGACTTGCCACACACCCTTCAAGCTGGCAGCAGGCTAATCTGCCACCAGTGTGAGAGTTCAGACTGCCGCATTAGCACGATGTACTGACCCGTGAAGTAAGCGGCTGATCGTTTAGAGAATTCCTGGGATGCCACGGATGACATAGCTGCGCCTGGATTGGACCAGAGTTTGTAAGCTTTTATGGGAAGTTTTTGCTATGGACCACGGTTGTGCTGCAGTGTGGTGTCTTTGGAGAAGGGCCTATGGCCAGTCAGATAGCCTCTGGTGGCTATGCCCCACTCTGGGGTCACCCACTTCTGGCAGCACCAGCTGTGGTTTCTGCCAGGGGATGTGGAGGGGTAGTTACCCATTTCCTGCAGCTCTTTAGTAATTAATTAATTAGTGCCTGTATGTAATTGGTATTATCGAGTTTACAATGAGCCAATAATAGCTCTGGGTAATTGTGGAATCCGGTTATGGGATGGCAAGAAATTTGTGAGGACACTTGCCTTTTTTTCTTTCTTTTTTTTTTCTTCTTTTTTTTTTTCTGGCTCGGTAGAACGAGCAATAAACTTGCCTGGGTTTGGCATATCCAAGTTAATTACTAGAATTTATAAGGATGCTCTGATTCTTGTTATTGTACATATCTAATGGCTTCTCCTGCTCCTCCCAAATCGAAATGGTGTTTTTTTTTGTTTTGTTTTTTTGTTTTTTTCCCAAACTGGGAGGGGATTAACAGACTTTTGAAAGGCTTCTTGAATAATGGCATGCATCTATTGGGTGTATTGAGGGATGTGGGGAGGAATGGTGGCCTTTTGGGTATGTGCTAGGAATTGCTTAATGCTCAGCTGTTATGCAATAGAACTCTTATTTCGTGGCAGATTGGAAGTCCACCCCTGTTGAAGTTGCTGGCGATGCTCGGAAAATTGCATTTTTGTGTGTGTGCATTTGTCTGTTGTTTTTTTTCTTCTACATCACGTAATTTTGTTTCTGATTGGGATGCAGGCATTAATTATAACAAAAATTCCCAAGTGAGGTTGTCTGTAAAAGTGGGGGTGAACGGAGTGGTGGCTTTTTTTAGAGCCTCTGTGGGCAATGATCCAAGATTGTGGCGGTCCTGACAATGTGTTTTGTGAATGTCCCTAATTGTGTGTGGATTAGAGGGATAGACGGAGCTTGGAGTTAAGGCCATAACAGAATGGCTGTATCCAAGACGACGTGAAGAGGTCTTAGATTTGCTGAAGAGGTTGCTAGACAAGGCTTGTCTGGAATTTCTCCTTCCCCCTGGCACAGCTAGAAGTCTTTAAATTCTTATGCCGTGTGCATATTTTTGTAGAGTATTTGGCTCTTTCGAGATATTGTTTCACAATAGTCTTTGTGGGCCGTCACAATAATAATGTGAGGTGGGCGGGGGATCTCCGTAGTTGTTAGCTTCTAGTGTTTATCTTTACCAGGCAATGTGCATGTTGCCGGTTAATGGGCTATTGGCTGGGAATGAAGCGATGTCTCACTGAATGCATGTGAGCAACCGTTTATATGTTCAAGTTAGTCATTTGAAATCGAGCTTTGAAATGGAAGTTTGTAATATTTACCAACTCCCGTGTCTATATCTGTACATGTATTTGTATCTGTGACATGATTTAAAGCTTCAATAATGACGTAACCTTCACTTTGTAACTGCAGAGTACTTATAACCCGTACATTTTTAACCTCAAGGTACAAACGTTACTAAATGACACAAGAGTATTATAGAGTATAGGCTCATTACTACGTTGAGGAATGATGTACTTTTATTGAGCAATTATTTAATGTAGTTGACTTTTGAAACAATTAGAGAACATTTCGGACTCGGAAGTCCTTCATCATGAGCTGATGAAGGACTTCAAGTCTGAAACGTTCTCTGTTTGTTTCAAAGGTCAATTATGTTAAATAATTGTTAGATAAAAGTATTGCTATACATCACAAGAATATTAGTTTTAACAAATATAAATGTGGACTATTGGCTTCATAAGCTCATAAGAGTACATAACTCTCATGTATATAAACACATATATTTGTTAAGTAAGATTTCTAAGTGTATTATCTTGATACATTTTAAATGTTTGTTTCACTGTCTCATAAATATAATTTCGTATGATTTAAGATAGTTTTTATTATTTTGTAAGCTTTAAAGAGAGGTTCATATTGAATGGTGTACATAGGCTAAATAAATGAAGTTTTTTCTATATAGGCAAGTGTTTAATTTATTATAAATTAGTAATGCTAAAAAAAGTGTAAGTTTAGCCGAACTGTACCAATACCTGAGAGTGTACAATGTTCTGTCCTGATAAGCTACCCATAAAGGAAGGAAATTTGCGATATTTGAGGGTGTTAATAAAATTGTGCAGTTAGTGCTTACCACTACTTATGTTGTTGTTGTTGTTGTTGTTGTTTATAGTCAACTGTTGGCCGTCTGAGAACAACGGCAAATGTGAAGTCAACATTGAATATGAACTCATCCAGGACTACTTGGAACTTTCCGACCTCAAAATCTCCATTCCCATTCCGTAAGCTTTACAATCTCATTATGTCTGAGTCAATGTGGGTGTTTAAACATCGAAATACTTGTGCAGAGCCATGAAGGTGGCAGCAGTCGGCCATAATTTGCTGCAGTTTCGATGGGTTTAGAGTAACGTGAGATCATTTACCGCCATAGCAGCCACTAAACAATAAACTTTTGTCAAAATGTCTCAATTAAACAGACAAACTAAATAACTCACGGCATTTACTCTATATATTCCGTTGGTTACGCAATGTAGTGGCGGTTGCTATGTTTAAATTGTCAGAATTAAGTTTTGGGGCTACCAGACTAGAAGCTTTCCTTCAGAATGAGGAGACCCTGTTTGCAGCACCATGTCAAGGACAAGTAAGCTTTAATCCAATTAGTCTCATTATGCCCTCCAACCCCACAACAGAAGACCACCTAGTTTTGTCTCTGTCCTGTATCGTAGTAACCTGCCAGGCAAGGGGGAAATTTTTCTTGCCAGTTAATATCTTAGGTTTGTGTTGGCGTAGACACTGCAGTGGAGGAGTTCCTGTCAGTTCTATGTCCTTAAAGTGATACACTCTTGTAAATTTGCACAATTATGACTAGACGTTGTTCTGTCACAATTGAACAATTGGGAAAGAGTAGAAAAGAGAAAAGAAATACCCTTGGCGGCTTGTTAAGGAAATGATGCACATGGAAATCTTTTCATACTTTGCAGCATTTTTTTTTTTCTCCCAAGGCAGACAGGATAAATGTTGTCAGTTATCTGTCTGGAGTGGCGCTGTGCTGTGGTAAGTAAGGAGTACCTTGGTTTTTGTGGGTGTATCACTATACGGCAAAATTCAGGGACTTTGCCTCACATCTTTTTGGGAATACTTTGTAGGGAACCCAAAGGGTAGAATCTGCTTTTTTAAATTTTATTTATTTATTTTTTATTCTAAGCTAATGTAAAGTAACCTTGTATTAGTTGCAGCATATTTTAGACATAGAAATCATCCCACTCTGATTCTGTCAGTATTCACACATTCTTTCTGTTGCTAACTGGCGTTGCCCAGGAATTTTGCCGCAATATTGCTCAGTGGATGGAGTGCTGCAAAATCATGGATAGATTTGCCGTGGCCAATCGGATCATTGTTACAGTTTTCCACTGCTTTTATAATATTTCAAAATAATACCACACTTTTTTTGTATTAAAAAATGACTGCTATAGTGTACCACACTTTTTTTGTATTAAAAAATGACTGCTATAGTGTACCACACTTTTTTTGTATTAAAAAATGACTGCTATAGTGTTTATGTATTTGTACCATGGTATGTTTGAAACATCCAATTAGATTGCTCAATTCGCAAGAATATATTTTATACCCACCTTGTAGGTGGTGAATAAGTCAACCGTTTAATCAAATAATATAAGTTTTTATGCATTATCTTTTTGGGAATCCTTTGTAGGGAACCCAAAGGGTAAAATCTGCTTTTCTTTTCTTTTTTTTATTCAGCCTAAAGCCATGTATAAGTCGGTTGTACCACTCTGTTCAGTCGGTATAGGATTTACATAACTGAGGGTCAAAGGCTCGAGGATAGTGTAAATCTTGTACCAACCGAACGGAGGGATGCAACCGACTTGTACCCAGGGCTCTAGGCTATAGAGACGCACAAAAATAATTTTGATTGGACTGCTTTACTTATTCACCTCCTAGGAGGTGGGTATGAAGTATATTCACCGCGCGAATTGAGCAACCTGATTGGATAGTTTGAACGTACCATGGTACCATGGTAGAACTATATATATACTTATCTTAAAGGGTTTAAATATAGTATTAGCAAACCAGCTCAAGCACCTTGGATCATTTCTATGACTTCAGAGGTAAACTTAATGTTAAGTTGTTCCCTTTCATTATTAATTTATTTTCACTTGCTTGTGGGGAGGGTTCAAAGGTCTCCTTAGTGTGTTGTTCTTTGATTGAAGTGTTTATCCAATCAGAAGCCCACTCACATCACGACTTCCTCAGTTTGACTTGTTGCTCTTCATGGCATTATACCTTCATCAATATTGACTCCCAAGCATCCTAGACAGATATTCTAAATAAATTCTGTCTCCCCCTCCACCATTATTTTTTAAAATGTAATTAAGTGAACCTTGACCTTTTTAGTGCACCTGTTCGTGCAGAGGAGATCTTGCTGTTGTGGTGTAGGAGGGAAGCTAACGGTGCTTCACCGTAGGCTGCCGTCTCTGATTTGACTAGACAGTCCTTATCGATGTTCGCACTTTAATGGAATAGAACCGTACAATTGGAATATCTATGAAACCCTGGTTGTCTTAATCATATTGCGGCGCTGAGCGAGTTGTTTACGGATTTGAGGCCCCGAAACGTTTTGCGTGCTGGCACGTATGCTGGATGTTGCCTAGCGGCCCTCTCTCTTGGTTGTCAAGTCACTCACCTACGTATTATGTTTATGTGCTGATGACAAGGGTTCTTTTGGTGTACACTGTAATCACATGGTTCTCAACTTAGTTTTCCTTCATCTAAATATAGATATTGTGATGATCGGGATTTTAAATGTTTTCTTTGGCTTTCATGACGTGCTATTGTTTGTCCTGGAGTGGTGTCATGGATTCTATTTTTATTCTTTATAGTTCAAGTGTTGAGATAATTTGAGATTTTCCGTGTCTTCCTGAGCAATTGGAACTTGGTGATGTTCAGTTCTACTCAGCTATTACCAATCTGTATATTTGGTATTTCTCCTGGTCCAATCAGAACTTAACCAAGACAAAATACTGACTACAGCCTTACCTATTAGATACCCCACAAGAAGGAACTAATGGGAATCTTTTGTTAGTCTCGATGCATAGTGCTAACTAGAAGCGGATGTCTTCGCTTCGATTTCTTACAATAATTGATTTGTTATTGTCTCCTCAGTTGTTGTTGAGCCAGCTTGTTCCAGTCATATATTTTTTAAGTGGTTATTGTCAGACTACTTGTTCTGGGCTGTAGTAGTTTATTGAATTGTTAAATTGGACGGAGACATAGTAAGTCTCTAAATTAACTAAGCAAGTGTTGACTCTAGTTGTGCAACTGCTCTAAGAATCCAATGAGCCTGTAGATAACTTGTAAATGTTTGGGTTTTATAAGTGTGAATTTGGTGATTTTAGAATGGCTGTCTTTGTTTTTTGTTTTTTTTGTTGTTGTTGTTTTTTGTGTTTGTTGTTTTTTTTTTTTGTTTTTTGTTTGGTTTTTTGTTGTTTCTCTTGAGCGAGTGATTGACTTTCGGATCAGTAATCTTATGTTTTGTCTCGTAGTGTAGTTATTCTATTTAAAAACCTTAGAAAGGTCTTCGGAATTTTTAAGAAGAAAGGAAGGGGAGAAATACAATGTTTATTAGCATGAAAAGTGAAGCTGGTATGGTTTTTGTTAGTTCTGTTTTGCAGACATACAATCATTAATACCAACTTATAACCGAGACGTTTATGTATGAGAAGGAATTTAGATAAGGCAGGCTTCATAACTATGCGGGGCATCCTTCATGTTATGGATATAGCTGCTTCAATTAAAATATTATTAGAAGTAAGGAAGCATTTGTTTGTTTGTTTGTTTGGTTGGTTGGTTGGTTGGCTGTTGTTTTATTTGTTGCTAGTTTGTTTAGGTAGTGTGGTTTGCTGTTCATTGCTTGTGACGGATTGATAGAAAGGAAGTGCAGCTCTAGAGGGAAGAAGTTGGTTATTTTAGAGGCGCTATTGGTCCAGACAATGATCACCTCATGGCGGTGCAGCCGGCAGTCTTACTGGAAGCCTTCCCAGGTCATTCCCAAAAGGGAAGTGACAAGAGGAGGAGAATGCCAATTCTGTGTTAAATGTTTTATTTAATTTGTTATTGTATCTAATCATATGGTTTGGAGAGCACTTTGGGAAAGAAGAGATAAGTTGGTGGAAGTTCTGCAATAAGCACGGTGCACAAAAGTGTTATTTACGAGTAACCATCATACCATGTGACTGACACCTACTATACTCTGCTTACGTACAATAGTGCTACTGTATACATACACTACAGTACACATGCAACTTCAAGTGACTCCTTATCATTAATGCTAAAATTACATTTTTTTTGGAAGGGGGGGGGGGGGGGGGGGGGG